>CEUY01143578.1_pt1 | contig 74783 bp, 86 predicted proteins | sample 361481 | NCBI WGS metagenome assembly CEUY01 (sample SAMEA2622737, study PRJEB7988) | marine metagenome | isolation source: saline water (ENVO:00002010), including | reverse complement strand
ACAGAAGGGATAACAGGATATACTTCTAAATATAAAGGCTGCGGTGGTCATAAAGATAGCGATAAAAAGACATTATATACTGGATATATATGTTCAAAATAATAAAAAAGCCTTTTCGAAGGCTTTTTTTGTTTTTATGATTAAAAGCAAATTGCCTTACGCCACACTTCTTTCTTTAGTATTATAGTATTAATTGCTGACAAGATATCGTCTTTTTTTGACAAAATAAGATCAATGTCTTTTTCAGTTGGATTATATTTGATTGTACAATGTGGCAGTAATGCATCAAAATCATGTTTAAAACCAAAAGATTTGAGGTATTCAAATCTTTTAACCAAACTTTCTGACTCAAAAATGATAGCAATGGCTTTATTGCTTTCACCTAATACTTGTATATCAACAGCATTAGCTTCAAATAAAATATTTCGTTCTAATTCTTCGATAGGAAGAATAGGGTTACGTTTATCAAAAAATAAAGTAAAATGATATTCACTTGAATTTAATAAATCTTTAACGCTTAATTTGGAAACAACATTGTAAAGCTCTTTTCCCGATTTCTTTTCAAGATTGATAGAAACATAACCTAATCCATATTGTATAGAATCTAAAATTTTAGTTCCAGATTTTGTAATAATATCATTGTATTTGGCTATAACTTCTTGCATTGTAAGTTTAGAAACTTTATACCTACCAATCCTATCATTATTAAACGTAATGACGTATTCATGCCGACGAGCAGAAAGAGAATAATCTCCACTTTCTGTTTTGGTTTCTATAATTTTACTCATTATGCAGCCTTTTCAAAAAAACTGTCTACTTCTTGAAGAAAATCAAGAATAGGGAGAATATTTTTTGATTTTTCAGGAAAGCCTTTAATTAAAAATGCAGATAAAATCATTATTTTACATTTTGAACTTTCATGTTCTTTACGAAGTACTTCAATAGATTCTTCAATTTTCATTTTAGACATAGTGATGTTAAGAAGTCTCTCATCACCTTCTGGATATAAACTCATATCAATGGATTCATATTCCTCTTCCATTAGTTGGATTTCAGAAAGATTTTCAAGTTGATTGTCAATAATATCCATATTTTCATTAATGGATTTATTAATGCTTCGATAGTCAAAGGTTTCCCCACGAGTTAAGGAAGAAAGAGTCGCTATCATTTCATTTAATTCTGGTGTGCTATATTCATGAGAAATAATATCCTCAACAACTTTTAGCATGCCATCTTGATTTTCTGATTTTGTTTCATCTACTAATGTATTTAAATAACGCATTAATACTCTCCTAATGTAAAGTAATATTATTTTTAATTAAATAAGGCGATAATTCACTTTTCATATCAGGAAAAGAACTCAAAGCTTTTAAGATAACAGTATCAATACGATTATTGATACTATTTAATAAATGCTGTGTGGATTTTATTTCGTTATGGTATTCACTAAAAGTCTCCTGCAACAGAAGAGTGTTTTTTTGTGTCCGAAACTGATCTAAAACCTCAACGACTTTATTTCTTTCAAGTGATAATATAGAAAGCTTTTGAAGTAAGATCGTCTTTTCTTCTTGAATCATAAATAAACCTCATTTTATTGTATTGTATCAAAAAAGAAACAGCAAAACAAGTATTATTATGCTTTATAGTTTAGACTCAGCATAAAATCTTCTTTTAATTGAATTTCTGTTAGTGTGCTTTTTAAATTATCAATTAAATCTTGTTTTTCGATATTTGAGATTTCATTTAAAGCATCTTTTATTTCTTTATTAATAGTTTTAATTAAATTAATACGAACAAACAATGTTCTTTTCATTTGATTTAAACTTAATTCCATAAAATTTTGATTAGATAAAGTTTGTTTGTAATATTCTTTTTGACTACTTTCATACCTATGTATAATTTCATCATATTCTTTTTCAATCTTAAAAAGTAAAGGTAAGTAAATCTCTTCGTATTTTTCTTGAAGCCCAATTCTATCAATATCTTTTTGATTGAAATTAAATTGTTCTGAAAAATTGACGCTCATAATATAACCTTTATAGTTTCTTTGAGTGGTAATAGTATTATAATGCTATAAAAACAAAACTTCAACAACTTTAATAAAAAAAATATAACAAAAAAGACATATTTAGTGTTTTATCAAAAATGAGAAAAAGAATTAAATTACAGGCAAAAAAAACGCCACTAGAAAGTGGCGGGGTTAATAGGGGTTTGCATATGAAATGCGTATTTATTATAATAAAATTTTTGTCTTTCTTATGAGACTTGATAATGACTTAGTGTGAAAGCACATTATCTATATTTTTGTGTGTAAGTTATTGTTTTTAGAAACTTTAATGTTTCCCTTAACTTGATATATATAGTATCAAACCATAGCTTTTTAGTCAAGTATTTTTTATGATTTTTCTTATAATTTTTTTATCATTTTTTTCATATTCTATCGCTAAATATTCTAAAGAAAAACTAAAGATTATAATGCTAAAGATAATCAATATATGGATAAATCATCAGTATTAATCACAAGATATAGCAAATATAACTTTACAAAAACAATTATATAAAAAAACATATAAAAATAAAAAACAAAACAATATTATAGTAATAAAAAAATCAAAAAAAAACTGCCGAAGCAGTTTTTATAATCAATATAAACTTCGCAAAGTCTCTAAATCAGAAAGAAGCTCAGAATATTTTTCATACATAAGATCATTTTTTGCAATAAGGTTATCCAATGTTTTCAGGTCTTCTTTATTTTTCGAATAAAAAGGATTTATTTTATTCAAGGATTTTTCTCGTTTAAAGATATCTTCTTTAAATTTCAAAAGTTGATTTCTTTGCTCAGAATCAGGTTCAAAATTAGAACGAATCCGTAAAAAACGTTTGATATTTAAATCAACATGAGCGACAAAATGCGCTTCTTGATTTTTCAATGCAGTATAGAGTTCAACACAAGTTTGGTAAACACTTTCATGGTAGTTAATAAGATATCCATTTTGATTGTTATCAATAGACATTTCATTAGTGAAATCTAAGCGTTCTGTTTCCATTAAAATATTTTTAGCAATACTTTTCTGTGTTTCAATCACTTCTTTTTGTAAAAAATCAAGTTGTTCGACAGATTCTTGCAAATACTTTCTAAGGAAAGTATTAAGTTTTTCAGCATGAACGCTCATTGTAAGACCTCATTTAGATAATATGTTAAACTAGAATTTAATTTTATGGTATTTTAGATATAATTTCAAGACTTCTTCGTCCTCAAGAGTATGAAGAGGAATAATGTTTTTCATTGTTTTCATATGATCTTGATAAAAAGAATCCTCCGTTCCTTTCTTTTTGGGATAGACACGAATTGTATTTTCTATTTTATCAAAATAGCCTCTTGGCTTCTCACGTTTAGCTGTTTTCAAAATAGAAGAAACAATACAGGCTTCATTAGCCCAATCTTCTAATGTAACAGAAACGTCTTGTCTTAGAATATCACAGTAATATGATGAGAGTGTTGATAACACCTTTAAAGCATTGTCATATTCTTTTTGTTTTTTTGTGTTAACTTCAACAGAGTGACCAGCACCCATGTCGTATTCTTGATATGTGGCAATGTGTGATTTGCCGAAGTAAATGTTGCAAGTATGAAGGATCTCACCTTCATGACCTTTCTTACTCTTTAAACTTTTAATTGAAAGATCAATACTTGCTTCTTTTACCTTAAAAAACTGAATTACAGAACTCATTGTTTTTACCTTGTGTTGTGTGTTTAAGTTAGTGTGTTTGTGTCGGATTATTATATAAAAAATTGAGAAGTAACGCAAGCTTTTTTTTGCTTTTTTTTAAATTTCTTAAGTAAAATAAATAGCATTATAATACTAAAAATAATAAAAATAGCTTGATTAAAAGAGTTTTTTTTGATAGAATAAAAGTCCAAACTAATAGTATAGGGTGAAAAAAATGTCTGATGGTGAAAAGCGTTGTCGTGACTCTCGACTTTATCAAAATAGTGATAAAAAACCTAAGAGAAATCAAGTGGTTTTCAACATGGGTTGTCGTTACGTAGTGAAATCAGTAAGTAAATGTGGTTACTTTTTGCAAGTAAAAGGTGAATCAAATAAGTGTCTTTTAAACACAGGTTGTTCTTTTCTAGCAGAAGAACCAAGAGTGAATATTGGATACACAATGCCTAGTTGGTTAAAGAAGCGTTTGGATTTTGAAAAAGCCCATCCAGAATTTGTAAAATAAGGTTTAAAATGGAAAAAATCAAACAAGTGTTTTCTATTGAAGAAGCAGATTTTCTTGAACATAAAATAGGTGACGAAAGTTATCGAATTATAGATAAAGAAATCGTTTTTTATTCAAAGGAATGCAATCTAAAAGGTGTATTATTAGAGAACAGAAACACAAAAGAAAAGAAAGTTATTTCAAATGAGTTATTATCTAATTTTTTAATGTACAAATATTATAGATTAGACGACTATCTTGAAGATTATTCAAAATTAATGTTATTAGAAACGTTAACACCAGAACAAGAAAAAGTGTCAATAGAATATTCTAATATTATATTGGATTCGATTCACGTAGACGCAGGAGACAGAAAAGAAGCTAACGTAATATTTTTTGACTTCGATTCGGAAGGGAAAAAACAACTAATTTCTAATTTAGAATTGATAACATTACATTCAGGTGAAAAATATGAAGTTTTAGATTCAGAATCCCCTTTTGAGTTGACATTTGACGAAGAAACAATCGAAATAAATCAAGTATTTTTTTGGAAAAAATAAATAAAAATGATTTAAGGAAAATTTTTTTTATTTTTCAAAATACCTACTTCTGGTAGATACAATTGTTGTTTAAAATTAACAAAAGCTGAATCTTAGTTTTAATAATTGAAAATTGTATCTTTCTTTTGTAGTGATAAAATAATAAAAAATATTTCAAAGGAGAAAAAATGGAAGGTAAAGAAAGCTTAGGGTTATGGCTTTTCGCTGTTATAGGATCACCAATATTGGTTAATATGTTGATTGGTTTTGAAGATAGAATGGGCTACTCAACAGACGTTCAAGGTTGGACTGCAGTTGCTTATGTAGGTATAATGGCAGCAGTTTTATGGAGAAACAGAAGAATTTAAGTTGCACTTTTAAACAAAAAAGAGTATAATATTAAAAAATATCAAGGAAGCTGTAGCTTCCTTTTTCACTTAAGAGTAAAGGCTGTTTTATGAAAGATTATGAAGCTTTGATTTCTGAACTTAAAGAAAATAAGGATTTAGAAAAATTTAAAGCAAATTTAAATAACACTAATTATCATTTTTTTATACTTACAAGTGCTATAATGGATGAAATAGAATCAAATAAAGATAAAGAATTATTCGAAAAAGCTCTTATGATTGCGATTGCATTTGAAGATAAAAAAGAAAATAAATATATTAAATATGTAAATAGAGCAAAATCTATTTCAGATCTTGAATCACAAGAATTTAAATCAACATTATATTTTCTAGGAAGTAGTGTATTTAGCAATCAATACATGAGAAAATATGAATCATTCTATATTGTTAATTTGTTAAAAGAAAATTTAAAGCCAGAAGCTTACAAAAAAGCAGAAGATATCATATTCAAAGAAAGAAATGAATTAATGGTTGAAATGTTTAAATACAATAATTTAAAAGAATATCCGAATCCAACATTGGCTTATAATTATTCTTTAAAAAATCATTTTAATGAGTTATTGGGAACAGTTTATGAAGAAAAAGCAATGAAAGAAACATTAGGTGTTCTAAAAAACCAATTGATAGGTATGGAAATTAAACATTCAGATCATTTCTTTACTGTATCTGACGTTGCCGTAGAAAAATCTAAATATAAAAAAGACGAAGTTCTTTTAAAGGTTAAAGTCAAATCTAATTCTTCCGACAGAATGATAGAAGTTGAAGTTGACGCAATCAAAGAATGGGTTTTTCATTTCTAAACAATAATAAAAAAGAGCACAATGTGCTCTTTTTTTAATGATTAAAATCAATCAAATAACATTTTCAACATACTCACAAACAATCTTGTAATTATGTCGTGCTTTGTATCCATTTTCCATTTTTTCAAAAATACTTAATTCTGCGTCATGTTCGTAATTCACTGTGGCGTCAGAGTCCATATCAATCCACTTAAAATAATCAAGTTCTGAATTGTTGTTCTTGAATTTTTCTTCAAATAAACCTTTTAATTTGTTTTCAACATCCTCGAAATCTTCTGCAAGAACAAACATTTTCCTTTCTTCAAAAGGACAATAATTGTCCAAAAATTTGATAAAATAACCTTTCATAAAATAACCTTTTATTAAAAATATGAAAATCGTATAATATCAAAATTTAATTAAACATGCAAGAAAAAGTATTGAAGAACAATTAAGTTACTGAAAAGTAACCATTATTTTCAAAAAGATAAAAATATCATTATCTTCTTGTTTTTTATGAAATTATTTGATAAAATAGCCAAAGATTAAATATAAGAGTGTTTTTATGAAAAATATAATGTTTTTTCACGGTGCTGCTGCTGATATTAAAAGTTTCGATGAAAAATATATCGGTCAAAACTTTGAAAAAGACGAAGAAGGGTTCTTTTTCACAACAAATACAAGTTTTGAAGTAGTTGAAAAAATGAATGGAGAAAAAAAGATTTATGAAGATATGTATAGCGCAGGTGCATACGCTGTCTACGCAAGCGTGGTAACAGGTAATCCGCCAGTAGTCTATCCAGTTTTTTTAAGTTGTAAAAATCCATTAACTATGAAAGACATTATAGAAAATTATTGTTTAAACGACGAAGATCCATTTGACGGTTGCGCTCAACAAGATTTTTACGATGAAAATACAGAAGATATTTTGGGATTAATGAAAGACAAGAATAAAGATTCAATCGTGTTGGATTGGAACAATGAAATATTTGCAGTCGTTTTTTCACCAAATCAAATAAGATTTGCACTATTAGAAGGTGATAGATGATTAAAGTAAAAGTAGAAAATGAAGGTTTGTTTTTAACAAACATAGATAATGCCATAGACATCTTAGGAAAATTCCCTGAATTAAAAAGAGAAGGTGTCGTTTTAGAAAAAGTAGGTATTGTTTATTTTCTTTTAAAACATGGACAAATATTTGATAAAAATTGTTTCTTTACAAGACAAGAAATTGATGAATGTTTAGAATTAGTGAGTTATTGAGGTAGTGTAGATGAGTTTGGTAAAAGCAAGGATTCCTGCAACAAATAAAAAAGCATTTTTAACAATTGTTTTTAATGCAGAGAATGTAGCACACCATTTCCCTGAAATATTTAGACAGGGAATTACATTAAAAGAAATGTCAGGAAAATATTACATAGTAAGAAATGAAAAAATATTAACAAAATCATTTTATTTTTCTAAAAGTGAAATGGCATTATTTATAAAAGAGGCAATCTAAAAATGAAACCTGAAAAATATCAAGAACTCTACGATATGATAGATTTGGAAACAGAAGATTTATCTCCAGTAGCCGACGAAACTTTTAGAGAAAAGTTGATTCCTTGGCTTTTAGATAATTTTAGTTTCAGAACGAATGGTCATTTAAAGGGTAATTTAAAAATTCTTGATAAAAAAGAATTAATTTCTATGGCTTCTGATATATCATTAGGTAGTCTTGGTCTATTTTCAATGTTCTTATTAATTAAAGCAAGAAAAGAATTAGATACAGGTAAACCAGAAAAAGATATTGACGAATTTGCTTTGTTGTTCGAAGAAACAAATTGTTATGCTTGTGGTAAAAAAATACAATGGCTGGTTAACTTTGAAGATATGGTCATTAAAGTTAATAAAGAGAAATGTGTTTATAAGCCAGAATATGATAATATCAAATCAACCTTTGAATCTAAATCTGGCAAAATCGTTTTTGCTAATGATTTAAGAGTATTTGTTGAATCTGAATTTGAGTCAGCAATGAAAAAAGTAGTCTCTGATACAGGTGCTTCAAGATTTAGCTTAGAGTATGACTATGAAAGGCACTTACTATCAAAGTATCTTTTAGATAAAAATATCGTTTTTGTGTCTGCCACTAGCAGTGATATGTGTTTGGTAGAAAAAAAATCAATGTTTATTTCTAAGGACGAAAGTAAAAAAGGTAAAACAACTCATATCGAAACTTCTGGTTTCTGGGGACGAATGGCTCTTGATTATACAATTGTAGAAGATTATTTAAAAAATAATCCTGCGGATAAAAAGGCAAAATCAATATTAGATAAATCATTGCTCGTAGATTTAGAAAAAGGTATTCACGATATTGAACTAAATATTGTCGATACAGATAAAAACTTCACAATAAATAAAAAGACGCTTTAAGCGTCTTTTTTATTGAATAAAGAATGTGTTTTTGATACAATATATCCATACTGACGAATAAAACCTTATAATTAGAGGAAAAATTAATGAAATATCCAAAATTAAGAGTAATGATGGACTGGTGTTCAGATCCAATTTGGAACTTTGAGTCAGGTGGTAATTTAGAATTCGACGATTTGGAACAGTTGAAACCTAAAACAATAAAAGCATTAGAAGACTTCCGTCAATTATGGTGTATCTATAATGAAGACGACGAAGAAGTCTCTCTAAAAGAACGTCAACAAATAGACAAAATGGCATTGGACGCAGCAGAACTTGTCCAAGAAGACTATCCAGAATCAGAAGTTTATGTGTTTCTAGAGTCTAAAGACACTCATATGAAATACAACAAAGAAAAAGTAGATAAATTTGAAATGGTGAAAATCCTAATCAATCAAAATGTCGTGTCAGAAGATAAAGATGATTGGGAGTCAGTATGGGCAGCTTGTTTGTCAAAAGAAGATGAAGATATTCTTAAAGACGAAACAAAAAAAGGTCAAACGTTCATGGCAAGAATCATGGAAATACCAGATGGAAGATTGTCTGTCTATTACGGTGACGAAGTAGAAGTGGTAAATCAAGGTGAAGCACAACCAGTAACAAAAAATGATTATGGTCGTCCAAAGTTTATGTTAAAAAATAATACATAAATAAATTATAAATAATAAAAAAAGAGACCAAGTCTCTTTTTTATTTTTTCTTACTTTTGCTTAACTTCTTGAAGTTTTTGATAAAAATATGCAGCACGTTCATATTTATATTCTAAAAGATCAAGTATATCTTTTTGATAATTATAATAATCACAGTTTTTAACTTTATCATTAAAAAAATGGTGAGGATTCGTAGGGTTATCTTTGTAACTGCAGTTGTCAGGTGTTAGACCATTATAATCAAAACCCCAAAGACTAATACCATTTCTATCAAAGCCATTATCGTCATAGCCATTTCTATCATAAGAGTTATGTTCTTGATTTGAGTTAAAGACTTTATCTTTATACTCAGAAGCGTAAATTAGTTCGCCAGATCGTCTTATTTTATATTCAATATCAAAAAAACTCAATTCGTCGAAATCTAATAAACCGTCATCGCAAGATTCGTCTTTTCTTGTTTTATCATAAATGTTACAACCTTTCTCATTAAAGCCGTCTGAATCAAATCCAAAGATATTGTATCCTCTTTCATTAATCCCTTGCTCGTTATAACCATATTTGTTGTAACCTTTTACATCCATAGCCTGAGATAATGGAGCACATAATAACAAGGTTAAGCATAAAATATTTTTTTTATTCATAATTTTTTCCTTTGTTGTTTTTAAATGAGATTAATTATATACAAAAAAAAGAAAAATAAAAGAAGTGAAAAATAATTTTTTTTGACACAAAACAAATAACATACATAATATTATATAAAGGAGTTTTGTATGAAATTTAAAAAAAACAAGAGCGATAAGGTTATTTTGTCTGGTATAGGTTTAGCAATATTATCTTCGGCAATTTATGCTGCTGTTTTTGTTGTAGATAAAAAAGTGTTTTCTGACGATTGTTCTGATCTTAAGCCTGTATCGGAATATGCTTTGGAAGAATATAATACAAGAAAAGAGCGTTGGACTTTTGACGCAAAAATGCCAGAAGAATATGCAGGAGTAAGATACGCAAGTTTTCTAGGTACAGTAAAACTGGGTAAAACATACACTCATGGTTATTTGGAAGGTGGTCTTAAATGCACCTCTTTTATAGATTCACTATACAGAAAAAGTGGAAGAGAAATGCCAACAAGAAGATTAAATTCGATATACGGAACACAAAACTTCTATAATTTGGACGGTATTGAAGATTACTTTGAATATGTTGAAGAAAAGGATTTGCAGAAGGAAGATATTGTTATTGGTTATGGGAACCCTGGTCATATTGGTATCATATTAAATCCAAAAACCAAAAGAAATATATCAACCCACCATAATGACGGAATTAGAATAGATGAGAATTATAATGTTTATGAAAGAGTTTTAAAAAATGAGAATGTAGAAGGGGGTTATGAATTGAAAAACCCTAGATTCCTTAGATACACAGGTTGCAAGAAAAAGTAAGACCTCCGAAGAGGTCTTATTATCGTTTAAATCGCTTGTAACTTTTAAGGAGATTAATGAAATCTCTTAATCTATATTCATTACGAATAATCTCTTTTTTACCTTTTGCAAATTCAAGGAAAAGATAGTAAAACTCTCTTTCAGTAATACTAATTTCGTCAATAATTAGATTTTTTATTTTTTCAAACTGCTTTTCAAAATCATTGTTATATTGGTCAACAGCTTCTTGATAACCTACAACATTAGGGATCTGTCTGAACAGAACACTAATCTTACCATTTGTGAACTTATTGAAACAAATTTTATTATAGTCTTTTGTTCTTACATAAATATCTTCATCTTTTAATTTGTAAGCTTCATGAAAAAACTTTTCTTTTTCTCTATCTTCGAAATCACCGAAAGGGTCGTCATAAATTCGATCATAGTAAGAGTTATGAAGTTTAAATGATATTTCTGACTGATAAGGACTGAATGACTCAAATTCTTCATTATCTTTCAATAGTTCTTCAAGAAAAGAAAGTAATTGAGTTTGAAATTTATGCTCAAAAGTCTCTTGTTTAATAGGAATAACAGCAGTGTTAATCACTTTTTTCTCTTTCTTCGAAAAAGCACTAACAACAAAAGAATTATACTCTTCTTTTTTCGGTGCTTTTCTTTCAAAAATAACTTCTTTTAAATTCATTTCTTAACCTTACCCAATTGCTTTTAAATATGTTTCAAATTTATCCATTGCTTTAAATAATTTATCTGGACTTGAATTAGTATTGTTGATTTGAAAACCAGTAATGAGATTAAAAAGTTCAGGACTGGTATTATAAAACTCATGGATCTCAGACAAAGCATTTTCAAAAGAACACTCTAATGTAGCTTTATATTGCTTATAACGAAAATAATACTCTTCACTATTAAAAAAAGGCAACAGAACTAATGTTAGGTTATCTTTCTTTTTATCCTGAATGACAATGTTTTCTGCTTCTCTATAACTAATTTCTATTCCTTTTTCATTTTCCTGAATAATAGAACCTTCTTTCCTTTCAGTAAAATACTCACTTAGATTTAATGTAATGCCACTCGCATCCCTTTCTTCGTTAAGATAAGCAAAATTAATTTTATGATAAATAGATTCTTTATCTTTTTCATCATTGCATTTTAATTCGAGAGAGTTGTCTTTCATGATTTTAGAAAGAGCCTCTTTTAACGGTGAAAGATTGTTTCTAAAGAATGTAATTTCTTCTAGAATGTTATTTGTGTCTAAATCAACAATAACACCATTGATAAAAACATAATCATTTCTATTAACGTCTTGAACGTCGAGATGTTCAAGCACACTCTTTTCCAATTGTTCTCTATTCATTTGAAATCTCTTTTGTTTTCTTTAAAGTAATTATACATAAGAAAGCATATAAACACAATAAAAAAACCTGCACGAAGCAGGTTTTAATTGGTTATTTTTTTAAACCAAAGGTTTTCGAATAAGTGTCTCACCATAATGAGAATCAGTTTCATTACAAAATGAATGAGAGTCAACATAAAAAACAATACTGTTCTCTTTCCATTCCTCAATACAAATCGTTTCCTCATTCATATTGAAAGTATGGTGAGCATTATGTTTTGCATGTTTCTTAATTGCTTCGACAACAATACCGTGCGGATCTTCTTGTTCCAACAACCATTTCATACAAGTTGTATTTTTTTTGTTTTCACCCCAACAAGATAAATCGTCAAGATGTGGTAAATATTTATCACCTAAATCTTCAACAGCATTTGAAATACTGTAGTCAGCAAGCATATGTCGAGTGATTTCACTTTTAATTTTCAATAACTTCTCTCGACGCCATGAAAATTGATTAACTCTCTCAATGTTTTCAAGAGCAAAAACCATTTCGTCATAAGTTTTTCGGGCAATATTATTAACAACCAAATGTTGAACATAAGCTAAATCAATATGATATTGTCCCTTAGCAGGAAACATTTGCATACCACGATTTTTGTAATCTTCTTCATTTCGATGATCAAATCTTTCAGCCAAATCTAACCAGTGCTTAGGAAACTGAATACAATCATTTTCAAAAGTTGGAATTTTAATATCTTGAAATGAATAACCTCTAAATTTAGAGATACGTCTAACTTTACCATTATCAAGAGTTATACGACCTTTTTGGTTTGATCTTGATTTTAAACAGCAAGCAACCAGTGAATTTAAGTATACAGTAATGATTTGTGCGATATCAACTTTTAAGAAAAACTTTCCGTAATAATTAGATACCTCAATGCGTTGGGTTTTCGTTAAAGAATCAACAATTCTACCGTGTACTTTTTTCGTATAATATTCTTCTTTATTTTTTACTTCTTCGTTAATTTCAGAAATAATTTTAAGTGCTTTAATCTCGTTCATAATAATCTCCAATAATATTTAATTTGTTAAGTTTTTAAGCAATGTTAAGTAATATCGTTAATTATTATGGCGGTTTTTTGTTAGATACCTAAGTCATAGTATGTTCCTCTTTAAGCGTTGATATAATAATACTGAAGATAAAATGCTTTTGCAAGCATTTATTTCAATATTTCTAATATTTTTTCGATAAGAACTTTTTCGTCAGAACAATGTTCAAATAGAGTGATAAACTCTTTTGTTGAAACATAGTTAAAAAGTTTCTCAGAAAATGTTAAGAAATATAAACGAGAAGCATTATGTGCTTTTTCTTCGTCTTCATTAATGTAGTGTGAAATGTCTTTGACTTCGTTAGGGTCAATATCATAAAGAAAATCGTCTAATGAATCGAGATAAGTTTTTGTAGAACAAGACGTTAAAACTTCACCGTTTTTAAGTGTGACTTTAATCTCACCAATCGCCTCTGATTGACCTTTGCGAAGAAGTAACACAATATCTTTTTGATTTTTTACTCCATCTCTGAGAGAGAAATCGATGTGATATCCAGCTTGTTCGTTTTTTAATTTTTGAAAAATCATTGTTTTAACCTTTTATTTAAATTAGCAATATAATATCAAAAGACCGAAAAGAAGTAAACAAGACAATCTTTTTTAATCTAAAATATATGGTAAAATAGAAAGATAGAACAAAGGAATGGAATAATAATGAGTAAAGATTTTTCAGAAATAACAAAAAAACTTGAAAAAGAAGAATTTTCAAATTATGCAAAAAGCATAACAGACAACAAAAAACAAAGAGAGTTTATTGTTAATTGCCTTACAGAAGGTCAAGTAACAAATAAAATGATAGATGATCTATTTGAAAAAGCAAAAACATACAAGCAGTTGTTAAAAAACAATAACATATCTATTGATAATATGATTGCTGAGAGTGAAGGGAATCAGCTTTATTCAAAAACATTCGAAAACATTAATGATGAAGTTGAGAAATCTATTATATTAAATCAATCTAAAAAATTATTGAGATCTGTAACTTCAAGGAAACATGCTCACTTGATAAACAAAGAGACACAAGAAATCTTTTTCGCAATGCACCAAAATGGTGTAACAAGACAAATGTTAGAAGACGGTGTAATGAAAAAAGTTGCATTGTTTGAAGATCCACAAGAATTTAATGACGCTTTAATAAGCGGCTATTTAAACAAAATGACAAAAACAGAACTGTCTAGAAAAATAGAAAAAACGAATGGAAAAATTATTTCTGACAAAGATGGTGTTGTCTCTATAATGGTTGACGATTATGAAAGTATGGAAAAACTAGGAACAAATATGTGGTGTGTTCAAAGAAGTGATAAAACTTATGACTCTTATACAGACACAGGTTCTTATTTTGTAATTACTTATGATTTAAATAAAAAGATGTCAGATCCAAAATCATTAATTGCAACAATAGTTAAGGCAAATGGGAAAGTATCTGAACATTATGATAATAAAGACAACTTCTTTACAGACGAAGAATTATCAAACAGAATTGAAGAAAATAGTCATTCTTTTACTTATGAAGAATTTAAAGAAAGAATTAAAAATTTAACATCCCAAGGCAAAACAAAAAAACTATTGTTTGCTGCGGCAATGTCAGAAGGTTTCCTTAAAAATTATGAAAAAGAATATGCAATAGATAATCCAGAAGAACCAACAATATGGGTTGATGATTATGTTAGAGTTTATGAAGAAGCGATTCAAAGAGATATGGGGTCAAAAGATTTAAAACTTATTCACGAATTTAATGATAAAGTAAAAAAAGAAATTATTAAATCTAATTTATACGATATATCATCTTCAAATTCCAATTTTCCATTAAAAAAAACGGAGGCTTTATGTTATTTTTTGAAGGACGAAAAAATAAATAACATTGTTCATGAAGAAATAAAGAACAATATTGAAAATGTAGATTATAGAGCAAGTAATAGTTTTACAGCATTGTATCTTATGGCAAGAAGTGGTTTTCAAAAAAATAGAGAGCATGTTAATAAGTTTACAAATGATATGGATTATAGAAATGTATTATTAGCAATGCGTCCAAACTTATCAGATTTTGATAATTCTTTAAAAGCCTTAAATGAATTAAAAACATTAATTCCAGAGAAAGCTCAAGTAGAATCAATATTAAAAAAAGAAATGAGGGCGTCAGCATCAGAAAGAATACTAAACGAACAATTATTGGAAGGGTTTTCTGATGAAGTGATTGAACACTTAAAACATGACTCTATTGACCTATCATTGCTATCTTCTTTATTAATGACTTCTAAAAAGACAGTAAAATTTATTGAAAAGGTAAAATTGGAAGATAAAAAGTCAGAAAGAACGTTTAATGATTTTCTTTTTAAATTTTACAGTAATCAAACAGAAGTTAATTATTTTGGAGAAGTGGATAACGATCTTCAAGAAGCAATGTTTATTCAAATGAAAAAACAAATAAAAGATCCATTGTATTTAACTTCTGATGAATTGGAATGTAAAATGCAAAATTTATTTAATAATAGATATACTGAAATGCAAAAACAGATTACACCTTTTATTGAGAAGAGTTACAGCGTTTTAAGTGAAGAAGAAAAAGAAGTTTTCAATCATAACATGACAATGAAAATAACAATGTGTGCAGAAGCGTCTACTCGTTCAATGTCAAAACAAAAAGTAACTGCAGAAGCTTTGGATTCTCTTGTTAAATGTACAACACCAAAGATAATAGAGAACTTAGAATCGTTTATAGAGAAGAATAAAACAAAATCAATAATCTCTGATGATTTGGTAATTGTGAGAGAGAGTCATAAAAGTATAGATAAAGCAATAAGAACTTGGAAATTATTGTATGAGGATTTAGAAGAAAATCAAGAATTAACTTCTAAATTAAAGAAAAACAAAATATAAAATATAAAATGCAATATACTAATATTGCATTTTTTTGAAAACTTTAATTTTAATGATATAATAAATATTAAAGACGGAGAAAAAAAATGAAAACCCCCAAAAATTCAGAACCTTCTTGGAAAAGAGATTTCGGAGATAAAGAAATAATTGATTTTATAGACGAAAGATTTAAAGAAGCGAAGTTGATAGATATAATCAACAAAAATTTAAGTTCGGAAGAAAAAATAACAAACATTAATCATTATGACATAGGATTTAAAAAGACAAATAAAGAAAATCAATACTATATATTAAAAGAGATGAGCGAAAGGTATTATAATAAACATCCACATGATGATCACTTAAACGAACATAAAATAATTTTGCTATCTAGACATTATAAAAAGTGGTCAAGATTTAAAGAAAAAAAAGAAGTAGATTTTGATTTTAATAAGAAAAACACAATGGAAATGGAATTAGAAGCTAAAAAGATAATTGAATTAGGAATGAGTGAAAAAAATGATTTTTCGGAAAATCAGGAAAAAGAAAGAAAGAATAGATTTAAATTAAAATAAAATAAAGCCAATTTGCATTGGCTTTTTATAGTTTTAAAGAAAAAGTTTATATTTATTTGAATGTTTTATAGATTGATAATCTTTATAAACAAATTCTTCCATATTCTCGTTTGATATAGCATTATTAATATTATTCAAAGACGCTTCAAAAACCAAATAATCTTCATATTCTTTCTTTAACTGAACTAATCTTTCTAAGGTAAGTTTATTTTTGTTTATTTTTTGCTGGATTTCTTCATGCTCCTCTGTTGTTTTTATGATTTCTTCTTTTGTTAGTTTTTCGATAGTTTCATTATCAAGATACGTCAATATCTCTCTAACTAAACGACTTTTAAAATAGCTAGAATCCACCCACATTGAGTTTTTATCATAAGTGTTATCATTGCTTATCTTTACGCCATTTCCGTCACACGTGACGATAGGTGAGTTCTGAGAGCTATCTTTAGACACACTTGACAGTTTAAATATAACTTTTGATGCTCTAATCTTCATTCCATTGTTTAATATTAAACGATCTGCTTCTCGATTAAAATTTTGAGTTATGAATAAAGCTGCAATACAAGCATTTTGAAAATCCTTGGTAAATCTTAAATCTTTTCGGTGTGGGGTGTAACCATACAAAGATAACCTGTTGCCAAAATTAGGATTAGTAGGGACATTATCCAAGATATAATTAGAAATATTGATAAAGTTGCCAAGCAAATGAAAGTTAGCAGATTTTAGTTCTTCAATTTTTTTGTTTAATTTTTTGATGTTAGATATATGTTTGTTCATTGTATTCTCCTTTTAAATTTTAAATAAGCACAACTATCTTTTAATTTAAAAAGAGTATTAGGGAGGGATTGTTTTTAAAACCTAATGTTCCATATGATTTACCTTTAAATGTTTAATAGTATTCATTATATTACAAATAAAAAAAAATAGCAACAGCCGTTACCATTTTTTCTTTTCACCAAATATTTCTTCCATTTCGTCACGTTCTTTTTCACGCATTTTTGCGATTTCTTCTTCGTTTTTGGTTTGACGTTTGTTCTCTAGTCTATCTAATATAACTTGAAGCTTTTCACGAGCTTGTGTTGAGTAATCATCATTTTTAGTATTCAGTAAATCCATGCAGCGTTTTATTAATTGTAATGCGGTTCCGTGTTGACCACCAGCGAGTGCGTCATTAGAACGTTTAATTGCATTTTCAACATTAATCCTTAATTGAATTTGCTCCAAACGCTTATTTTCGGCAATATAGTATTGTGTTGCAAATCGACCTTTGTTATGTTCTGTTCGAATGGTATCTTTTAAACGCTTTACAATTTTAAGTAAAATAATAGCTTGTTTATCACTTTTGGGAACACTAAAACGAACATCGTTTGTTTCTATTTCTTCTCTTTGTAAATGTTCAATTTGACCTTTAATACCATCAATTCTAACAGAAACTTCTTTATTTTTAGGGTCAATAGATTTAATGTTTAATAAAGAATCACGCATTCTTGTATACAAACAAATATACAAATGATTACTAAAAGGTAAGTTTTGTGCAAAGCCTACCAATTCTTCAGTAGCATTAACCACAGCACTAAGGCGCATGATTTCTTGTTTTCTCTTTTGTTCTTCCTGTATTTTATATTGTATGACGACATTATACCCAAGGACAAGAACAAAGAGAACTGCAATCAAGCCTATAATTAATCCAGTACTCATAATTCTATCTTTAATTTCCAATTCATTAGAAAAGTATCATACCTTGTAATTTTTGGAAAATCAAGCTTTTTATGGTAAGATATATAAAGAAAGTGATTAGGAACATAATAATGGATTTAGAACAAACAATAAGAGAAAAAATAGCGAAGGATATTGCTTCAAACAAAACAGAAAAAGCCTTTATAATTAACTGTTTAGAAGCTGGAGTTAATAAAAATGAATTAAAACATTTATTTTTAAATACAAAGACTTATAAAAACTTATTAAAGAACAATGAAATATTCACAAATGAAATAATTAATAATTTTTCAGGAAGAAATTACCTTAAACATTTTGAGGATTTAAATGATAAAGTAGAAAAATTAATAATAACAAATAAAGCCAAAAAACTTATGAATTCATTATTTTCTAAAAAGTATAAAGGATTAATAAATAATGAGAGTGAAGACATATTTATTACATTAATTAAGTCAGGAATGACTAGAAATGAACTGGAAGAAGGAACGTTTAAAAAGTTAAGTATATTTGAAAGTGCAGAACAATTAAATAATCATTTAGTCGAAAAATATTTAAATACATTTGAATATAAAGACATAATAAAACAAATTAAAGAATCAGGTGCAGAACTATTGGAGTCAGGCTCCATTTTGTCTGCAAAAATAAGCAATCACGAACAAATGGAAAAGCTAGGAACGGAAATGTGGTGCGTTCAGAGAAGTGACAGAGTATATGACGAGTATACAGAAGGAGCTGATTATTTTATTATTAATTTTGATTTAGCCAAGAAAAAACACGATCCAAGAGCACATACAGCAGCCATTGTAGACACAAAAGGTGAAGTTGTAGAAATTTATGATAGCAAAGATAATTTAATAGAAGATAGCCATATAAGAAATGCAATTGAAGAAAATACAGAAGTAACACCGTTCGAAGATTTGTCTTGGTATGCTCTTGAAAAAAATTTAGATATAGAAAAAATTGCGATAAAACAAAATAGAATAGAAGAATATGAAAAATACTACGATACAGAAATAGATAGAGAGTTTATAAAGGAAGAGATAAAGTCAATGATATTTGACGGAGAAGCGTCAAATAAACAAAAACTATTGAACATTTTAACACAAGAAGAATTAGATAGAATGATATGTGAGGAAAATACAACATTCACTATGTATGAATCTGATCCTGATATTTCAAAAACATTGCACCATATAATATCAAATAACGATCTGAAACCTTCTTTAATATCTTTTTTAGATAAATTAAATGAAAAAGATAGAGAGTATAGAATAGGTGAATTGTTGTCTTGTGCAGTATTTGCAGAAATTAACTATGGGACAGATACAATGTCTAAAATGAATCCTATTGCGAAAAGCTATTTTGACGAGGATAAATGTGCTCAATTATTAATATCAGAATATTTTAACGCAGATTTAAACTATACTGAAGATTCTCCATTTAGAAAATATATATTAGATAATCATAGTGAAAAATTTATACCACAAGTTATAGAATTGGATACAACATTACCACAATTCTTAATAAATGAAAAAGACTCATTAAAATACATTAAGAAGCAAGACCTTAATGAAGATGTAAAAATGGAAACAATGGAAATGGTAACGTCAATGATTACAACAGATAAGTATTTAAAAGATGAAAAGCTTATGAGTGAGTTTAACAAAGGATTAAAAATATTAGATCATTTTGACGTAAAAAAAATAGAAACAAGTGCAAAAGAGTATTTGCTGTTTTTAACTAATGCAACGTTAAACAAAAATAGCCCTGCTGTTGAAAAATACTTTAATGTTTTGGAATCTAATGAACGTAATCTTGCGATATATGATTGGGATAAAATAATTTTTGATGAGTCATTAAAAGAATTAAAAAATAAAAGATCTGGTTATGAAAATATTACGAGTTCAGATACAAATTATTATGTAGATAAAATATTTGAGAGTGGTAATCAACCATTAATAAATGCTCTTGTAGAGTATATAAAATCTGATTATGAATATTCTAAAAACAGTCGTTTTCAAATAGAAGAAATACATGATTTTCTCTCAAGAATGAATGAAAGGATAGATGAAAACCTTAACATTCAAAAAATAAAACAAAAAGAAACTAAAAAGAATGCTTTGTAAGCATTCTTTTTTTTAGATGTCTTTGATTAATTTTAATATGTATGGATGACTATTATCAAGATAAACGTCTAAAACTCTTTTTTTATATTCTTCTTCATATTTTTTCTGGTCACGATGTTTCCTATAACGTTCTTGGACTTTTTGATAAATTTCATTTACATTTAAATTTGCACCTTTAAAGTCACGATCCGTTTTTAAATATTCAACCCAACCATGTTCAGTTGAAAAAATAGAAACAGTAAATACAGCCTTTGTCGTAATATCATAGAACTCAGAACTAACTCTAAATCGCTCGCCTTCTCTTGTTTTAAAATATTGAGTTAAGAGGAAAAACTCCCCTCTGATAAACCATTCAAATTTTCGATAAGATAATTCTACTTTTTTTTCATTCATTCTTACACCTTGAAAAATATTACAATTAGTTTATTATATCAAAAAAAATCAAATAAAAAAAGGAAAAAAATGAATCTAATTAAATTAAGAGATTGGACAGATCTTGATATAGCTATGTTTGAATTGGGAAAGGAAATGAATCTGATAGATAAGGACTACGTATTTGCTTACAAGAAAGGTCTGGTTTTGGTTGATTCGGAACTATCAAATAAAATATCAGACAAGATGAAAGAATTAATAGAAAAAGGTATACTGGAAGAAAATGAAGAACGTCAGGTAATATTAAAGAAATAAAAAAACCGCCAACAGGCGGTTTCTTTTAAATGCTTTGATAAACGTTGTTAAAATCTTCTTCATTTTTGGGTACAGGGTGTAAGTCAAAAGATCCCACTTTCCATTCATCCAAGCCTTTTTCTGAAATATGTATTGCTGCAGCGTATGGTGCTATGCGACACAATCTATCTTTCATTCTAAATTCTATGCAAAAATGATTTGCTTTTTTAAATTGTGAAACATTGAAGTCTGGTTCAATTTTTGAAATCCATAGGCACAAGTTTTCTAAATAAATATCATTAAATTGTATATCAAACTTATTATCGTCTAACTCTACAATGTCTAAGTAATAAATATCTTTAGATTGGATTCGTTCAACGAACTCCTTCATTCTTTCTGCTGCGGCAACTGTTCTAAATTGACATGTTCTGCCATTCTCTAATATTGCTAAACTAATTTCTTCTTCTACGTACTTTACTTCAACCATCTTGACCTCTTAAATATGCTATATTTTTACTAATTACTCTACTATTATTTTCACCATTTAACACGAATGGTAAGAATAAAGACTAATATGTTTTTTTAGTTTTGTAAAGGGCGTTTTTTTCTTAAAAAATAAAGATTGCAGGTAGTAAAACATTGATTTAAAAGAAAAAAAATAAAATAAAAAAAAATGGTGCATTATTGCTTAAGCACCATTCCATAAGGGATTAGAAATTTTTACGACAAATATTTTTGACAAATAACCCGTCTAAAAAGTCAAATCCGTCAACAACATTAACAGCGAATGTTTTTTTATCAATTTTGAACTTGAAATAACATTCTTCAATCTCATTTTGTTCTCTTATTTCTTTTTCTTCTTTTGATAAAATTTGATCACCTTTTGGTATATCTCTGTTAAAGCCATAACGCTCTAACTGATATCCGTCAATGTATGCGTAATAAAAGTTTTCATCTTCTGAATAATAGGCTTCTCCAAGTCTATCCATTCTTTGTGATAGAAGTGAAAGAATTGGCATACTTTTATAATCCAAGTCTTCAAATAAAATACATTCATTATCTTTGGAGTAAAGAAGGATTTCGGTAGAAAATGAAAAGTCAGTGTTTAATAAAAATGTATTTTCTCGACCATATTTATCAAAGTAAGCATAAATATCAAGAGTATTAAATACAGGGATTTCTTTATTTCTCACTTCTATAATACTTTTTTTATCGGGCGCAAGAAAATCAATATAGTTTGTGCCATTTAATTTTTCACGTTCTCGATAACTTTCAATAGAATCTTTAATTGTTTCACCAATACGCTTCACAAGCTTATGCAAATCTTCTATAACAACAGTGCTGCTCGAAAACGTTGGTATTATATTATAAAACATAAAAGGATCAATGTTTGGCTTTTGAACTTCTTCATTGTATTTATTAAAGAACTCAACCATATCATCTTTGTCTTCAATAAGAACTTGAAATGAAGTGGAACAATGTCCAACCTTCATAGGCAAAGAAAGTTCAAAACAAGAAACAAGATAAGGCTTTTCTTTTTCAAGAATATTAATGCTGTCGATTTTCGTTATTTTTCTATTGTGTCTGTTTCTCATATTTTAACCTAAATTTAATCGTGTTGAATGGATTTTAGTTTTGATTGTGATATTTTCGTCCAAATAAATGTTTTCAGGAGTGATATCGTTGTCTCTAAATTTACCAAATTGATTTCGACTTAAATCTACAATATAGCCCTCAAAAAGAACGACATTATGGTTGTATTCTTGTTCTTTTCGATAATCAATATTATTTAAACCATAATCAGGAATAAATGACTTATCCAAGGCTTTTTCATTAATTAAAATATTCAAATGCTCAGATTCATAACCAAGCTTTTTAATTTCTTCCATTACAACACAAGCAAAGTAAGAACACATTCCTGACATTTCTTCCTTTGATTCATAATTGTAATTATTTTTATTTTTAACTTCTGAAATTGCTTTATTTAAAACTTCTAATGGATTCATAATAATTCCTCTTAATCGAATTATTTTATCAAAAAACAAAAGAAAAAGCCAGTGATAACTGGCTTTTAATAAATAGACTTATTTAGAAAATTCTTCTGGTCTATGTTTTCTTAGTGCCATATATTCTTTTCGTGTTCTGTGAGTGAATATAAAATGACCTTTCATCTTAAATGCAAAATGCTTAGATAATAAATCCATTTTAAGTGTTTCGTCTTCCATAGACATCATCTCAATAAGTTCCATTTTTTTATCACGGGTTAGATGTTCGATGCCCTCAAAAAACAAAACACCGAAGTTGTGTTTTTCAACAGAATCAACTTCAGAAGGTAATTCTTCAAATTTTTCAATTACTTTACAATGTGTATTCGATTTTTCTTCTTTAAATCGGTAATAAGAATAGCCTAGTTTATCAAGATTTGAATACAGCTTCTTTAAAGTGCCTAATCCAAAATCATTTTCTCGAATAGAACAAACACTAATTCTTTCATAGCTAATGTATTCAAAGAATTGGTTAATACGATGCTTTAATTCTTCATAGTGGAAATAATGCTCACCAATAAAAATGTTCTTTTTGTTTTCAACACAATCTAAAATATACAAAATATTTTCATTATTAATCAAGTTATAATGATTTTTTGCTTCTAGTTTGCTTAAACAATTTAATTGAATGAAATTGTTAGCAGTGAATGTATAAGCTTCGTCAATATAAAGTTCTTCCAAACCTTCCGTATGTTTAACTTTAATATGTTTTCTGATTAGATCTTCAATCGTGCTAAATGTTCTATCTTTAATTCCATTGTTGCGTTTTAAAAACATAATCATTGAATGTTTCTTGCCATAATTAGATTTTCGAATATTTGGGCTGATTTGTTCGAAATCAAATAACTCTTCGGAATCAAATGGAGCAGGTTTAGCATTCACACGGTAGGAAACGAAACCATTAGAAAATAGTTTTACTTTAATGTTATTAAATCTCTCAAATGAAACTTTGGTTTCGTCTATGCAAATGTAAGTGTAATTATGTTCATGTTGAATCTTTCGAAGTATATTGTTTACATTTACAAAATTATGATCAATGCCTGTAATTTGTTTTTCTTTAAGAGATTCATAGGCTTTGTGAGATAATTCAGAAAGTTGAACACTATTTTTTTTTCCAATATTTTGCATGTTAATCACCTTTTATCCGTTAATGTTTATTTTATCTAAACATGTTAATTATAATATATGAAAAATCTAAAAACAAGCATTAAAAATGATTTTTTTTGATTAAATAATAACAATATAACACTTGTTGCATTGTTGATTTTCAATATTATAACGCTATCATGAACAAATAGAGATATAAGAAAAAGAAAGATTATTAAAAATATAAGGTAAACAATATGGAAGGAAAAATAATTTCATATAGCGAGAAAAACAAATCTGGTTACGTTTATGGTGAGGACAAAATTAGATATAGTTTCAAGAAAGAAAATATTTACAATCTAGGTAAAAGAAAAGTAAAAATTGGAAATTTTGTATTTTTTGAAAGAAAAGTAACAGCAGTAAAAAAAGCAGCAATAAATATAAAAATGCATAAAACATTTACGGCAAAAAAGATATCAGAAAATTTTCATATGAGAAATTCACGACCAACTGGAAAAATAGAACGTTGGTTTAGAGTTAATACCGCACATTATGTTTCAAAAAAAGAAGCTTTAAAAGCATTGGTTGGAATAGCAAAAGAACTAAGTTGCAATGCACTTTATGAAATGCAATTAAAAAACAAAGTAATATTGCTGAATGGAGTAGATACAAAAGTGTATAAAATATCTGCTAAAGCAGCAATAGTCACTTCAGAAAAAGCATGTTTGACAGAAAAAGAAGAATCTTATCTCGATAGCATTCTTAACAGAACAATTTCAAATGCAGAAAAAACATATGAAGTATTACAAGGCAAAGAAAAACAAAAAGACAAAAATGTCGTTGAGAAAAAAGATCATACAAACAAGATTATTATAGGTCTAGTAAGTCTCTTACTCATAGGTTCTGGTTTGTTAGGGTATATAGCACTTTATTAAAAAAACTTGTTTTGGTAAATGAGTTTTGCTATTATTACCTAACACACACAAATAGGTAATACACACATGACAATTTTAAATAAGCAACAAGAAAAAGAAATTATCTCTTTTCTTAAATCGAATTATACACTTCCAAAATATGGATTCGTTGCTGGTCAAGCAGTGGCCAGCCTTATCTATCGTAAATTAGGGTTAGAAATTAACTCTCCAATCAATGATATTGATGTTTTTCAAGTTAAAAGAAAAGAAAATGAAGAACATTCTTATGCAAAAATGCAAATCCACTCAAAAAATGTTACTATTCGTGAGCAATATGGTAGTGCCTCAAATATGTTTTACTCTGTTGGTCGTAGATATTACCAAGTGGAAAAAAGTTATTACTTGGGTGATGATAAATTGGTTAACATTATACTGATTTCACAAAGTTCTAATCGATATATTTTGGATAAAGATATGTTGCTAGAATCTTTTGATTTTAATTGCTGTTCTGTTGGTTTCGATATTAAATCAGAAGAGTTTACAATGACTCAATCTTTCATTGATTTTATAAAAACAAAACAATTAAGAGTACAATCTGTTCATACACCTTTTCATACCGTTCTAAGACTAAATAAGAAGATTCAAGATTTAGGTGAAAATGTTTATTGTGATCTTCAATTAGAAAGAGATGTTTTATTAACTTCAAAAAGATTTTTTTCTATCCCGACGATTGTTGGGGAGCGATTTTTTAATCTGTATGAAAAATATAAAGACAGTTTTATTGAGAAATCATTCTCTTTTACAGAGAGAGAACAAAACTATTATGAAAAAAGATATGAATCAGAAAAAGAATATAAGAAAGTAGAGCTTTCTAATAATTATAAATCGAATACAAAATTAAAAGAATTTGCTAAAAATATGTCTTTTGATTCTGAATTGAAAAGTAATGGTTTTGATCAATTAATGATTAACTTTAAGACATATGTTCACTTGTTCCATATATTTCATAATACAGGATTATTAACAAATAAATACAGTCAATCATTTAAAAATAAAGTAAATGAAATTAGAGAAAAAGAGCTTAAAAATCCAAATTTACAAATAGAATCTTCTTTGTTGCTTGCAATATTAAGTGAAAGAATAGATAAAAATGTATTAAACAAAAATTCATTATATCTAAAAGAGAAAAGAATGGGTAAGGTTTTAAAAGCTTTTTCTAATAATCCAACTTTAATGGATAGAGTAGTAAATTCATATAGACAAGAAAGAATCGAAGATTTTATTGATTCGATTTATGAAATTGAAAAGAAAGTGAAAAAAGACAAGCGTTATAAGTTGTTTTATGGATTGATTGAAACAAAAGTTTATTCACCCTCAAAAATAAAAAACATTTTAGATAGACCATTTGAAGAAATCAAATCAGAATTAATTGGTTCTTTTGAATCAAAAAGAAAGCTTGAAAAAATAAAAGACATTAAAATTGGAAAAACATTATCAATTAAACAATTATCAACATTCGATGATTTCTATAAAACAAGCAAAAGAATGAATAATTGTGTATTAGGTCATTATCCAAACTATATTTTAAATGAAAATAAATATTATTTATTGATCAATTATAAAGGTAATGAATCTTTGATTTACTTTAATGACAAAAATTTAAAAGAACATTATGGAAAAAATAATTCTAAAGTATCCAAAGAACAGTTTTGGCTAGGTGCTTTTATTGGGTATTGTTATAGTGGCTGTAAAAAACTGTCTTTCTTAGAAGAACATTCTAGTCGTTTTCCACATTTTATATCTGATATTATGATTTACGGTGTTAAAAAAGGTTTCGCAAATAAGTATGAAAATTTTAAATATATCATGAACAACAAAAAAAATAATTTCTTAGTAAAAAATGGATTTAAGAAAAAGGTCTCAGAACCAATAATAGAAATAGATTTTGATGATGATATTCCGTTTTAAATAAAGTCAAAAACAAAAAAAGAGCTTAAAAAAGCTCTTTTTTTTATTTAATAAAATATTATGCAGTTTCTTTGAGTTCTTCTGTAATTCGAACAAAAGATTCAACTTCTTGGATACCAATAACAACAGAAGATTCAAACATAGTTTCTTTTGAAAACAGTTGCAAAGCAAAAACTTCTTCTTCGAATGGAATAATTCGAAATACGCCTTTACCATCGACAGATTGAATGTCTTTAGTTAGATTAGAGTCTGTAATTTCAAATTCACCGTCATTCATTTTATTAACAGCTTCTTTGACTAATGGCAAAATAGAAACAAAATCTGAAATAGAAAATGTCGCATTGTTTGTGCAACCATCACCTTGTGAGATAATTTCAATTTTACCACAAGTAAATGGCATTAGTTGAATACGTGTATCGTAATTTTCTTGACAGTTATATTGCCAAATATTAATGTTCTTTTTCATGTTGTTCTCCGCATTAAATTATTGTTATTATACGATAAAGAAGATTGTTAATCAATAAAAAATATTAAATATTATAATCATTTTGTATTTATCATTAAATATGTTATAATCTTATTTTGAACAATAAGGAGTATGATTTGAAAGAACTATTAAAAAAATTAATAACTGCGCCTGAAAACGCTAATGAATTCGATATTTTCATGACATATGAATTAGAATCAATTTCTAAATTTGATCCAAATATAGGAACATTAAAGCCAGAAGAAGTAGATCTTTATATAGATATGGATAGAAAACCTCATTTTTCTGTTTTTGAAAACGCATTTAAAGTTGAAATTAGAAAAGAATTAAAAGAATACTGGTCTCAATTTTGGTGTCCAAGCTTTACTGTTGTTAACAAAAAAGCAATAACCAAATCTCACACTGAAGAAAATATATTTGTTAATTTATTAAGGTCGCCTAAGTGTCTCGAAGAGATGATTGAAGATATTGAAATGTATACAGAAGAAATGAATGAAATGGGTGTTGAAGGTCTATTCTTCCCTATAGCATTCAAAGAAGACGGTTGGAACATTTTATTCAATAACAAAGATGGAAAAATATATATTCAAGAACACGATCCAGTTAAGTGTTCGAAAATAGCTGAGTCTATTAAAGATTTTTATAGTTAAAAAATAATAAAAATTAGATGTAAAAAAAAGAGATAGTTGAGTTGATTGACTATCTCTTTTTAGTTGTTAGAATTAGCGGTTACTAATTAGAAAGAGGAGCAATAAATATGTCAAAACAAATTATAAATGCAACAAAAGAAAATTTTGAAACAATTCTTAATGAAACAGAAGGTCTTGTCCTTGTCGATTTTTGGGCTGAATGGTGTGGACCTTGTAAGATGATTGCACCAATCCTAGAACAAGCTGCAGAAGAAGGTAAAGTTCAGGTTGTAAAGGTAGATGTAGATACGGAGCAAGAAATAGCGGCAAAATTTGGCATTCGTGGTATCCCAACATTAATGTTTTTTAAAAAAGGCATAAAAGTAGGAACAAAGATTGGAGCGTTATCAAAATCAAATCTTGATGATTTCATTTCAGAAAATTTATAATAATTTTATGTTCATTTAAAGACAAAAAAGCCGCATAGCGGCTTTTTTATTTAATATTAAACGGCATGTTTATTATGCCAATCTTCAAAAGGCTTAGTGCCACCCGATAAAGTTTGAAGAATTCGGTGAGTGTCAAGAAATGCTTCATTTGTATACACGACTTCTGACATTTCGTTTTCAAGAGATAGCGGTGTATATTCCTCAACGGTTTTAAAGGTATAGGTCATACAACCACCCTCAATTTCTTTTTTCAATACCTCTAAGCCCATCATATCACATAACTTATCAGCTCGCTCTACGTCACATACAGAAGCTGACTCTGTTCTAAATGTGAATAGATTCTTATATGGAACATCAGAATATGGATTAGCTGATAAACCATAATCAATAGTATCAAGGAAATACAACAAATGACGATTTCTGATTTCATTAATAAAAACAGAACGACTCATTAAATCAATCATTCCAAAAGGTTTCATAAGACAACTATCATCTTTTGTTCCATTAAATGTAATTAATGTTTGTTCGTTTTCGTCTTTATGAAGAACAATAGACACTTCTTCTTCCATAAATAGAAGATAACTTTGAACAATCTTGATAATGGCGTCAACATTAGAAGGTTTGTCTGCGTCTTTAATGAGACCTGTAAAAAGGTTCTTTTCTGTTAGTGGAGAACCAATTTCTTTAATAATATTTAGGTTTTCAATTTTTTGCATTTCATTCACCTTTTGGAGTAATTTCGTTAAATTGTTGTTCCAACTTATATCTTTTTTGTCTTAATTCTTTGATTTCCATTCTGTCTTTTTTGATTTGCTTATCAGTATAAAAACAAAACTTAGAAAGAATTGGATATACAAATTTGTTTGTAATATCAAAACCACCTGCAATATGTAGAAAAACAGAAGTAAATGAAAAAACCATTGAAGCAATAGAAGCAACTAAAAATTTACCATAAGATTGGTCTTTTAATGTCAACATAAAAGGATTGGTTTCAATGTTTACAATTAAGACAAAGCCTAAAACACCAAGTGTTCCCAAGAATACAGTCCAAAAAAAGAAGTAATCAAAATTACTTGCTTTACATTGTGTTGTTTTCTCAACTTTTTTGTCTAATTTATCTCTTTTTAAAATAATTTCTTCATTTAGACTATCAATTTGTTTTTTAATTGTCATTTTAATTTACCTTCTACGTAAAAAATTTTGTGAACGACTATCTAATTTTTTGTTTCTTTTATGATTGAATCTTTCTTTTGGTTGATAAGGTTCAATAATTTCTTTATCCATTTTATTAAAACTAACTTCACCTTTTTTAAGGTGACATACTGCTTCTTGAAGTATTTGATTAGGAGAGAGTATATCTTCACGTTGAACAGCAAACATAGCATCTTCTTCTCCAACAAACTCAACTTCATAATCTTGTTCTTCAAGTTTTTCTTTTAGTGTATCTTTTACCAGTTGTGCTATTCTTTTATCACTCTCTACAACTGCAATTCTAATTTTCTTATCTTCCATTTTATTTTCCTTACCAACTATGATTAATTATAACAAATAAAACATAATGTGACAAGAAAAAAGCCACAAAAAATTGTGGCTTTTAATAATTAAATTAGATTGTGTGTTTTTAAAATAGAATGTTGTAATGCAGCAATCTGAGTAATATGTTTAATCTCTTTGTTTTTTAGTCTTTCAAGCAATGTTGAGTAAGGAACTAAACGAGTGTAAATATATTCATCATGATCAGTGCCGTGAACACTTTCTTCAATCCCCGAAAGGTCACATTCACAAATAAATACAGAAATTTTCAAATCTGTAATACCACAAGAAACAAAACTTTCATTAGAAACCTGAGTGAGCATATCGTCAGTAATAGTTTGTCCAGTTTCTTCTTGAACTTCTCGTAGAATAGCTTCTCTTGCCGTTTCACCTTCATCAACCAAACCTGCTGGACATTCAAGCGATAGAGCAGAATCTTCGTCAACCATACCAATACGGAATTGTTCTACCATAAGAGTCAAATCATTCTTTGTATCATAAAGAAGAACAGAAGCAGCAGGGCGACCACGAAGCAGATATCGTTTTAATGCTTGTGAATGACCGTCTGAATAATCAACTTTTACATCAATAAGATCGAGCTTAACAAATTGGTCGTGAATTGTTTTTGTGTTTTGTTTAGTATGTTGCATTAATTTTCCTTAGTCGTTTTCAATTTTAATACTGTTTCGAAACATTTCTTCTTTTCTTTTTTCTTCTTCTTTTCTTTCTTTGTAATTTTTCCATTCACGATAAATAAAACGTGCAGGTTTAATAAAAATAACAAATAGAATAATAGCAAGGACATCAGTTAAAATATCAAGTAATAATTCTTTAAATGTATTGTAAGTATGCTTCTTTTTAAAAAAAGGAAGGTATAAAGAATAATACAATATTTTGTCTAACATATATTTTAACATTTAAATATCCTCAATAAATAATAAAAAAAGTATTACTTTGATTTTAAAGGTGGAAGCATTGTGTTAGAAGGCTTGTCTTTTTGAATTACTGGTTTAGCAGTTAAATATTTATGTGAATCACCTGTAGTATGGATATGAAAAACATTTTTCATAATTTTATTACGGAAATATTCATCGGGAGAAATAATAAAGTTATCTAGGAAATATTCAAGTTCCATGACTGATTCACGAATATCTGAAAGTGCATCATGAGAACATTGTTTAGGCACTCGTGCATATTCTTTACCGAAAATAATAGTAAAGAATTCTTTAAGCACTGAAACATCAAGAAGACGATAATGTAAATATTCTTTAAGCGTAGGCATTTGAGCAGAGATAAACTCCATATCTAGACGAATACTATTGCCAAGCATAAGAGCAGCCGTTCCTTTCTCAATGCCGTCTCGTTCAATACCAAATTGTTCAATATGACCAATAACCAATTGCTCGGCTTCTTCTAGTGTAACTTCTGATTTAGGGCATTGAATCATTAGCGTGTTTTCGAATTGTTCTTTTGACCATTCATTTGTTCGCTCTTCAAGAATATTTTCATCTTGATAAATAACAATATCAATAGGTTCACCAAGCTGTTCAAAATGACCATTATAAATAATAACAGCGATTTGAAGAATAGGATAATAACCTGCACCTGATTCACCTTCTTTCATGCCGTCAATGTTTCGAGAATCATTTAATCCAGAAGTTTCAAGATCACAAGCAAAGATACGTGTATTTTTTCGAGATTGATGAAGTGCTTGCATAAAAGAATTAAAGTTTGAATTAAGTAGCATTATGTATTCCTTAGTAATTTTCAATAAACATATATTATCAAAAACATACTCTAAAATCAACAAAAATTGGAAAAAAGAGCACTTGAAATAATGAGTTATTTAAGATATATTGAATCAAAAAAAGGAGAGAAAAATGCATAAGAATTTGGTTAGAAAAGAAATGCTAACAATAATTAATTTAACAGAAGAAGAAATGAAAAATGCGATAAAAGCACAATTGTCAAAAAAAGAATTTGATACTCACGTTAGAAATAAGAGAATCGCTGGCTTGTTATTGGATACAAATTATTTTGATTTAATGATGACTTGGCGAGAAGTTAAAGAAAGCTACTCACCAAAAGACCTCAAAGAATTAAAAGAAATGATTGAATTAACATATGGAAATTAAAGTAAAAAATGTTCTAATTTTATTCTAGAATCAGAATCTTCAACAGAAAAATCATCTTCTTCTGCTTTTGGAAGAGTGTATTCATCCGTTCCCATGACATATTTAAGTTGATCATTTAAGTTATCGAATATATCTGTTTTTTTATTTTCCATTATGGTCTCCTATTTCTGTTTTATGTTATGCTACTTGATTTATACAGATAAGAGAACAAAATCTCAATAACTATTTCACTTTTTTTATATTTTTTTCATTATTTGTTTTATACAAATAAAAAAATAAGGCTTAAGGCTTTGTTTTTAAATTATATATTGAAATTATTTTTCTCTAAAATACCATAATGATTCAATATCATAATCTTCTTTTCCAGTCCAACATTTGGGTTGACAACGAACAGCATTCATACCATCTTCAAGTGTATAATAAAATATATGTCGAGAAGCCCAACCTGTTGTTAAGTTATCTTCAGGCAAACCAAAATCGTCTCCATTTTTTTTATTCGCTAAACCTAAACTTCCAATTTTATAAAGTATTTTATTCGTTTTACCATAATCAACGCCATTGACAGTTAAGTGAATCTTGTTTTCTAAAACAATATCATCTTTTGCTAAAATAATTGTTTCATATCTAACGTTACTTCCTAAGTCAAATTTTGCAAACATAGGAATCTCAATCAAATCATCAGATTGAAATGGTGGTTTCTCATTTCCAGTTAAATGGTCATAGGCTTTATTTATTTTTAAAACTTCTAAATTTTTAATATTTTTATAATAAGAATATAAATTATTATTTTTTTGAGAAGCCATATTAGAGCCATTGACTTTATTTGGTAAAGTTACTTCATTAGACTCATTTGATAGTAATTTAAGAGTGTTTATGCCATTAGCATTTGGTCCACCATGATTTTTAAAAACAAGAGTCCAACCACCACCATATTGAGTCATCTCACAATAAGCGTCAAATTCTTCTCCATTTAAAGAAACTCTATAAACTCCTGTTCCAAGTAGTGGGCTGAAGTTTTTTATTTTCTTACAAGAACTTTCTAAATGAGTTCCAAAATCACTAACGGGAGCTTTTGATACACCTGCAACAGTCTTAGTTTCTTCTTCAAGAGCAACAACTTCTTTAGTTCCGTTGTTGTATGTTCGGATTATTTTTTTTGTTCTTTTTTCAACATTATCACAAGTTTCTGTTTTTTGATATGGTACTCCATGATAAAAATCGGAAGAACTTTTATCAAAAGAACAATTGGTTTCATGAGAAAATATCCATTCACCGTATTCGGAAGAATCAGAATAACCTCCAACACTATAATTGATATTATTGCTGTCAACAACGACAACAAAATTTTGAGCAGAAACAGTAGGCATTGCAATAGCAAAACTTAGTGTTGAAATAAGATATTTTTTCCTTAACATTCTTTTTTCCTAATAATTCTATCTCTCTTAATGACAGATTAAATCATTTCTAACGAAAATCAATTATCATTAAGAATATTTAAGATATATTCAGGAAATATTTTTTCATTATATTGATTTAAAATTTTTTCTATTTTTACTCTTGTTTGAGAATCTTTTTTGAACAAAAAAGAATCTTCTTGATATGAAATAAAATTAATTTTATTTTTAAATACAGGATTTAAAGTATCTTCTATGTTCTTTTTGATTTCTTTGTTAAGAATAGGGCTAATGATATAAATATTACAATTTTCATATTCTTCGTAGCTCGATAGAAGTAATGTTTTCAATGTTGAAATAGAAACAAAAGAAGGTTGAAAAACAATTAAATTTTCGATATTTTCAAAATCGTCACTTTTGTATGTTGTCTCTGTTGTAAAAGAAAGATCGAGCATATCATCATATGAAGTCCAAATAGAATAAAAAGGAAGTGTTTTATTGTGATAATCTTTAAAATAAGAAACAAACGGATAAACAAAATTATCAACATAATTTGGAGTAGTTAAAATTGCGGTTTTTTTGTCAAAATCAATGATTGCTCTGTCATCTATATCTTCTGCAATATTGTGAGAAAGTTTTTTAATGTAATTCTGATAATCTTCTTCTGTATAAAGATTATCTTCAATTAAATTAAAAATATGGTTATCAAAATTATTCATAATCACTCCTTGATTGAGAATATAACAAAACAAAGAAATAAATGCAAGAAACAAAAAAGACCGATTTCCAATCGGTCTTTATATTTTAAATTAAAAATTAATGTTGGTAAATATGGCGACCAGTCATTTTGGAATTAAAGAATACTTTCGGGTCACAATTAACTTTTGAACAAATAAGTTCTTTAATAGAGTCAAGCGTTTCTTCTGTATCACCAGTAGCAATAAATTCGGTGGCGTCAGCAATATTTTTAACAATAGTGAATATGTTGTTGCGTAAAGAGACAAAACCGTTTTGTTTATCATTATCAACACGAGCAATAACACAAATACGATTTAGTTTATCTGCGACTTTTCGTGCTTCTTTTTGTGCATAAAACACTTCCTTTAGTTCTTTATGCCATACATCACGAATGTCATTGTAGTCAATGTCCATTAGAGTGTTGTAGATTTTACGAAGTTCTGAGCGTTTTTCTACTTTGCTAAGTTTAAAATTGTAAAATGAAACTTTCATAATGTTGTAAGCAATATACATATTGATACGATCAATTGCTTGATAATGTTTAATACGCATATGATCTTGTGCTTCTTCACATTTATCTTCACGAATTTTTTTCATAAGTTCAGGATAAAGCTCATCGCCAATCAAGTGATGCATTTCTGTAATACGTTCTTCAATTGCCTTTTTAATTTCTTGTTTAGAACATTCATTTAGATTTAAAGTTTTCATAGTTAACCTTTTAATATATCGCTTCAATGAAATTAATATACCAAAACAAACATAAAAAAACAAGTAAAAAAGTCGCAAAGGCGACTTTTTGTTATTTATTTTTGAGTATTGCTATTAAGCAGCATTCCATTTATCAAACAACTCATTAAGGTGAGTAGGAGAAACCATTTTCATATCTCGTCTGATTTTTTTATCAAGAACAGGAAGGAAAGATTTCATAACAAGCTTTTCAGCATTTGCAACTGTCATTGCGTAGTTACGACGATAACCAGACATATCGCTTGCTGTTTGATAATTCATTCTATTTTCTTTGATAAGTTGAATGCAAATTGTTTTCAAGACTTCAACTCTTCGAGCACCAACACAAGAATCATCTTTATTGAACGTATCAATAAAACGATGAATGTGAGAGTTTGAATGAAGATAAAGTGAAAATGCTTTAATATGACCTTTTGGATTCTGTTCTACAAAATCAAGTAGCAGAGATTCCATTTCTGTTGTAAAGCCACGGTCAATAGCAACAATAAGATGTTCCGTATCTAACTTAAGGTAGTTCAGAAGTTGATTAAAATCATTGTATTGTTCTGGCTTTAGATCATTCATGATGGTTGTAAAGTTATTTTCATAAGACAAAGGAATGTAAGGTAGTTCTTTATCTTTGAGAATTTTCTGAATAACCAATTGCTGATATACATAATCTTCAGCGAAAAACTCACTGTCTGCAGGGTGATAGTTTGAGATAATTGCAGCTTTATTCATTTTTATTTCCTCTATTTTTGTGAGATTTTGGTGTCAATTTCAGTTAGGTAATCAATTTTATTTTTTAGATAATTTGTTATGTGATATTGAAGAAATGTAGGCTCTTCAATATCAACAGCTTCTGCCTCGATGTCGATAGCGAAAATGGTTTCAACTTTATCTTCATTTGTTTTAGTAGATTGAATCTCTGGTTCATAACAAACAAGGTCTTTTTGAATCTCTTGACATTGATCCATAAAACTACTGTGAAGTAGATTTAGAATGTCATTGTTCTTAATTACAGAATCATTTTCTTCTTTATAATCAAAACAAACTTTTATTTTAAAGTACATAAATCCTCTATTCTTTAATTTCGAATGACTTGATTGATTTCTTGTGCTCAGTCATTTTAATGTATTCATTCATAATCTTTTCAAGATTAATATCTTTTTCAGTGATGTCAAAGAAACAATGTAATTTAAAAATATTCTCTTTGAATTTATTATCTTTTTTATCATTACTTTCTTTTTTAGAAAACCATTTTTTTTCTTTTTTCTCTTCTGAATGAATTAATTTAAATTCAGTATTGTGAAAAAACCAATGTAAAGGTTTATTAGGTTGTTCTTTTTTTTGATTAGATTCTTTATTACGTTGTAATTTACTTTCAAAACTTTTATGGACGACAAATGAAGGTTTTGGCTTAACATAACCAATTTGTTCTGAAACATGATCCATAATGTTATGCGCTAGATTTTGTAGTTCAATCATATTTACAACTTCATTTGTTATTGCAATAACAACACTTTGTTTCATTTTTAAGCACCTTTTCAAAAAACAAAGCTATTATATCAAAAGAAACATAAAAAGTAAACAAAAAATAGGGACAAAAAAAAACCCTAACTCATAGAGAAAGGGTTAAAACAATAAATATAACTAATATATGTTAAACATATAAATAGAAATAAAATGACGTAATCATTATAACCTTGAAGTATAGATTAATCAATACTTTATACAAGTGAAAAGAAACTTTGAAATAAAATAATGTATTAGTTACGATTGAAAGTTTTTGATGTTACTTACGTAACTAAGTAACTTATAAAAATCTATCAAGTTACTTATCAAGTTACTTCAAACAGAATATTATAAATGTAATATTTATTAAAACAAAATAAAAATAAGATATTGTTAAAAATAACAATAAAAAAAGTCGATTAACCAATCGACTCTTTTATAAAAAACTATTTTAACTTTTCTAAAATTTTAATTATCTATATCATAAACAAGGATATTTTTTGATATAAAATCCATTATTTGTTCTTTTTCGTCTGGAAGGAAATCTTCAAAAAATCCGTCTTTAATATAAGAGTGCAAAAAACAATGGGAATCTTCTACTTGGTCAACGTCTTCTTCATTCATAAAGTATTCTTCTTTAATGGTTGCTTTATCTATTATTCCACGAGCGTCAATAAAGTAATCATTGTCAATACAAACATAAGAATGAGCTAAGTAACCAGACTCATATTCTTCATTTCTTTCTTCCCATTGCCAAACAGAAACAATTTCAGCTCGGCTTCCAAATACTTCTTTTAAAGACAACGCAAATAAGTGACAATATCCATAAAGATAATCATCACAAGTTCTTATTTGTCCATTTTTTTGATAAATAATATCATCATTATCTATAAAAATATCGTCAAGCATAAAAAAACCTCTACCCAGAGGTCAATAATATCATATTTAAATTTAAAAAAAAGGTTTTTAAAATAAAACCTTGGCTTTTTTCTTGATTAAGAAAGAATGGTAGCCTTCCATTGGAATGCATTTTTTAACTTGTTGAACGAAATCAGTAGGGAGCTTGCTATGAAGTGTTCCAAAAGTAAGATCTGTCATATATGAATCCCAAAATATAGATTCAAAACATTCTTTATTGTAAAACTTAGGATTAAATGAATTATGTTTAAGAATACTATTGAGAACAGCGTCAGAATGATAAAATTCAAATACGTGAAAATTATCTTCAAATAATTCAGCAGAAGATATATTATAATTTTTTATACTACTTGGGTTTTGTTGGAAAAATAAAGTAATTTGATGAAATGCAGCAGCAAAAACGATTTTTTGTTTGGTTTCTTCGTCGGGATCAAGTTTATAGAAACAATAATTAATCATTCTGAGAGAATGATTTTTATAAGTTTGATAGTTTTTGCCTAATTCTGATCTCCAATTATTCAAAATAGTATCAAGTAAAGGGTGGTTTCTTATAATTTTATACCTTTTATCTTTACTACCCTCTTTAAAAATTGTGCATTCCATGATAATCTCCAAATTACTGCTTAAATTATACACAAAACAAAACAAAAGGTCAAATACCTTTCTAATGGTTCCTATGAACAGAGAGTCTATTTAATTTAGTTTCCTTTCATTAATTTTAAAATCAATCAAATCAAAAACAATATGCTGAAGATTAAATATTTGTATTAAATCGTCTTTATTCTCCATTATTCGATTTAATTGTTTTTTATCAATCTTATTGATAAAGTCAATAAAATCGTTATTACTCAAACTTTTAAACCCGTTTTTTTTATGTTTAAAAATTAAAAAAACAGTCGCTGTCATAATCTCAAAAGAGGTTTCTATGCCGTTTAATTTAAAGACCTTTAAATATTCATTGCAATTATGATAACCACCTAAAAGCATTTCAACCATAAATAAGTCTTTAACAAGTTCTGGATACTCCCCGTTTTCTATCTTGTTATAAAGATATTTATACTCTTCGAGAGAAAAATAATTTACGTGTTGATTGAATCTTTCAACACAATGATCAAACATCGAGATCAAAACCTCATTGTTCATATTTGTTTCAGTAATAAAATCATTAAAATATTCTAAATCTAAAATATCTAATGTTGGTAATACTAACCATTTGTTTTGAAATTCGTATCTTTTAAGAAGCATTTCTAGTTTATAGCTTGGCATTTCTAAAACATTTAAAGCAAAACCTTTAACAAAAGAATGCATAAGTGGTGAAAACTCAATATTTAAATCATTAACAGCATTAAAATCACTCTTATCAATAAGATTACCATAAATCATAGATTCTTGGACATAATGAGAATATGCAGTTCTAACATGCCAGAATACACCAAGTGTTTTATTAAAGTAATAAATATCTTTATCATAATAATCTATAGTTTTAATTTTACCTGAAAAATCATTTACAACAGCGTCGAACGGATAGCCGTCAATTTGTGGATCAAAAGAACGAAATTCTTTTCCCGAAGATAATGAATCTGTGCTGTGTAAAAACTCTTCGAAATTAAACAATGTGTCCTTATCGCTTATAAATCGCTTTTGAAAAACCTTTTCAAAACCAAATGAATAGATGATTTTTTCAAGGTCAAGATATGAGTTCTTTCCATAAGGATCGACTTGTGAGAAATCATTATTGATATTTGCAATCTCACTAATAATAACAGGCAATGTCTGATTTCGAATCTTTTCTAATTCTTCATAATCAATATCATCAATATTTGCCAAATCAAAATATTCAATAAAGCTTTCAACAGGAGAGTTTACGACAAATGAAATAAAGTCATTGGGAACAGAATTATTCTCAACAGGAATGAAACCGTTTAAAATTCTTTCTCTGAACTCATCATAAGTAAGTGTTACTGTTTCGTCTTGCATGTTTACTCCTTCCTATCCTTGGCTTCATTATAACGGAAGCGAAAAAAAAGACAACAAAAATAAATTTTTTCTTTAAGAAAAAGATAAAAAGAGTTAAAATATATTTTCTAAAAAGTAATTGAGGAATGAATATTGAATTATCACAAAAAAATAGGCAAAGAAAGTTATCTATTTGCTGAAACAAATTTGGATATAGAAACAGTAAAACTTTATCTGGAAGATGAGCAAAAACAAGATTTTTTTGAGACGGAAATATTCAAAAAACTTGAAAAAGAATCTTCACCGATAAGTGTGTTATGTGACTTGTATGTAGGAGTGTCAGAAAGAAAAAATGGCTTTGCAAAATCATTAATGTTTAATTATTTTAAAGATGTGAAGTCAAAATACCATCTATTGGTAACAAACAAAGCAAACGATAGCAAACACTTTCAAATAGAAGAATTTTATAAAAGATATGGATTCGAAGTTGTCCTTGAAGATAGCGAATTTTCAGTCATGTTAAAAGGATTAAAAAAAATATGATTTTTTTTATAAACAGATATTGTTTTTACGGAACAATTACTTTATAATACATTCGGATTACAAATAAACTTAAACAAAAAAGGCGAATAGCATGAATAAAAAATTATTGTTAACACTTTTGATATCTTCTGCACTAGTCGGTTGTGGTGGTTCTGGTGGTTCTGGTGGTTCTGGTGGCTCTAGTGGTGATGGTGGCTCTGGTTCTGGTGATAGTGGTTCTAGTGATGGTGGTGCTTCAATAGGTACTTTATTTTCTGGTAAAGTTTTAGGTGAATTAGAACCTGTAGCAGCTCCTGCTGTAACGTCAGTTCGAAGTTCTAGCGATAATGCCGTTCAATCTGGTGACTACTTAGAAAATGCTCTTGTTTTTGTAGATTTAAACTATAATGGCGTTCTAGATTCAGGTGAACCTTCTACAAGAACAGATTCAAATGGTTCTTACACAATGAAAATTGAAAATTCAAAACGAAGCTGTGGTGAATCATCTCCTGTTTTAGCAGTGGTTAAAAATGATGGATATGAATACACTATGAGTGTAACACCAAATAACTTAAAAGAAAGTGGTCTTGGAAACGGAATGAATATTACTCCTGTCACAACAAAAGTTTGGGATTTGGCAATTTTAGAGAACTCCGAAGGTTCCTGTGAAACGGCAGAGTCCACAATGAAACCTATTGTTCGTAGGGCAGAACAAGAAGTTTCAACTGATATATTTGGTGACACAAATCAAACAAGAAATCTTTATTCAGATTATTCTGAGACTCCAGATACAAAACTGAAAGCAAAAGCAGCCACTTACAATACCAACGTAGCTAAAGAGGCAATTATTGAAAGCAACAATGAGCTTGAAGAAGGTGTAAATGTAATATTTGGAACAGGTAAAAACTTTTACAAATATGGTTTACATCCTGATTTCTACACAAAGAATTTTGTATTGATTACAGAAGTGACGACTGAAACTTCTCCTGACGTTCATACAAGAAAACAAGAATATCTAATTGAAGATGATAGCACAATATCAAACTTGATTTCTCTTAAAGATATTAAAGATACAGGTAAGAAATATGTAGACGTAATGACAATGGAAACATTGAGCGAATCATATTCTCTTAAATATGATGCTGTAATAGTTAAAAATAGTTCTGACGAAGAGACTTTTAGTTGTTTTGTTAAGGAGTCATATTCAGGAGATAATGATGGAAAAACGTATTCTGTCACAAACAGCTATACGGTTCCAGAGTCACAAGCAGTATCAATGCCTAGTTTAAGTGCTTGTCATTACACAGAATTGACGGCTGAACATGGAACATTTAGTTCAGAAGTAAATGTTGAAAGTTCAACAGAGTCAATAAAAGAAATGGCTAGTATGTTGAATCAAACTGACAAATATTCTGGTTTATTAGAGGTTGTAAATCTATCAAGTTCTCTTTTACCAACAGATTCTGAGGTTGATGCAGTAGTTGCAGGTCTAGCAGCAGATTTAACGACAGGATTTTCAGAAGCATTTGCAAGTGCTACAATTGTTCCTGATCAGTGGAGTAAAGAACGAGAAGAATACAATGTTTGTTCTGATATTAAGCTGATTCGTTATGCAGTAGCTAAATACTCATTAGCTGGTAGTCAAGAATGGTTTAAGACAATTGTTACAACAGGTGTAGATGAATACATACTAACCCCTGCAAGTGGTGTAACAATGGACGAAACAAACTGGTCAGATCCACTAAACTGGGAGCACCAACTGTCAGGCGCACCATCTGTTTGTGGTCACTAATAACTGAAACAAAATACTAATAGAAAACCGAAGGTAAATCCTTCGGTTTTTTTTATTTATTTTGTCTTAAAAATGATTTTCCCCTTTTCTCAAAAACAAGACAAAAAAGTTTACCTTATTTAATTCATTTCAAGATGATATTATAAATAAATTGTACAAAATATGGTAACGAGGAAATGAAATGTCTTTAAAAAATACAATAGCAATTTCTATAACAATGCTATTATCTGCTTGTGGTGGTTCTGAAAATACAACTGCGACAAATTCTTATATTGTAAAAGGAACAATCGTAGATGGAAATGTGAAAGGTGCGCTTGTTTATTTAGATAAAAACTTTAACGGAGAAAAAGATGAAGGTGAAGTTTTTTATAAAACTAATGATTTTACAGGTGATTATGAATTAAACTTAACAAATGAATCTTGCGCAAAGACTGCACCAATAAGAGCATTTGTGTCAACAATTGCCTATGACGCAAATAATCCAACAGAGACAATTGAGCGTTCTTATACGTTGAGTTTGCCACCAATTAATACACAAGATTCAAAAGAAAATTACAACTTAACAGCCTTCACTACGGAAGTCTGGGAGCAAACAGAAATCTACTTTCAAATCTCTGATTTAGGTGAATTATCTTGTGATACTCTAAATGAAGAAAATTATAAAAATAAAGTATATGATTGGGTTAAAAGAACAGAATCTAATGTTGCTGCAGAATATTCATTAAGTTCTAATAATGTGATTTATCAAGATTATGAGTCCGATCAATTGACAAAAGAAAAAGGTGAGCTGTTGATTGAAAAAAGAAAAGATATTGAATCGGATAAGAATGAAATGAAGGCAGAATATGGTTTGTCTGATTATGTAAAAGTTAACTATTCAAAAGGTTATCAATTACCAACAATGTTTAATCTAGAATACAATACGGAATATAAATTTAAAGTAAGAAGTTGGAAAGGAAAAGAAGACGTTTTTGTTAATAGACTAGACAATGATTCTCTTACTTATGAAGGTGAAATTGTAAAAGAAACCAAAGAAGACTTAGATTATTATTACAAAGCCTCTTCCTATTTCGACCATAGTGATAATTTAATTTACTGTAACATTTCAGAAAGGGGAAATGAAATTGGTGTTAATAAACCTTACTTTTTTGAAAAGTCATATATAACCAATGATGATTTAGCGATCTCTTTGTTTGGTTGTAAAAGAAAAGATATGCTGGATAAAATGTATTATGAGAGTATTTATGTTCAAGATAATGATCTTTATGCGGATGGAGATTTTAAAGTAACGTATTTCTATGACGGAATGCAAAAACCAAATGCTTTAATTCAAGCTGAGACTTTCTTTTATCAAGATATTGAAACATTAACGGCAGAAGAAATCTTTCAAGATATAAAACCACAATTTACTGTCGAAATGGAAATGTATGAAAATCTAGGTCAAACAATGGCTCGTAGAACTTATCAAAACAAAGAGACAAATGAGACAGTGATAAGAGAATCAGGTAATGAACAAAGTTATACACGACCAGAATTAAAATACACTTATGATATATGGACAAAATATATGCCAAATGGAGAAAAGTGGTGTAGAAATCCAGATATTGATTTTGAGATAAAAGGAGAATGGCAAAATCCTGATAATTGGGTGATTGCTTCAAGTCAAGAAACAGGCTGTAGTCGATAATTAACAAAAAAGAAAAGCTCACTTCAAAGTGAGCTTTTTTATACATTTTATTTAATAATTTAAAACAAAAAAAATAAAACAAATAAATCTATTGAGAATTATCCATTTTTCAATAACTAAAAATCTTTTTATAAATAAAACCAATGTTTTTAAAGCAAAAAAAAACCGAATCAAAAAAAAACAATTTTTAATATTCATGATCAAATTGACTAAAATCTATAAAATGCTTTAATGTACAGAGTGATAAAGTTTACAAAAAAAGAAGAGAAATCAAAAAAATGAAGGGACTATTAAGAAAAGGAATTTTAATATTGGCGGCTTGTTCTGGCTTATTAACGTCAGGCGTTGCATTTTCTGCTGAAGAAAAGGCATGTATAGAGCCAGCGCAATTTGTTGAAAGAATCGGTGGTGGATATGAAAAAGGAATGGAGTATAAAAAATCTTGTTCTGGTTTTTTGAAAAAACACGATCCATTATTCATGACTGCAACACAATATTTAGTAACAAGAGAACAATTACTTGAAGAATCTGAATTTTTAACACAATTAGGTTTCGACGTTGAGTATAACGTAGATAACTATGAAGATTACTTAGAAATCCCAGAGATAATGTCTAATATTAGAGATATCATTATGTGGTTCTCTATCTTTTTATTGCCAACATTATCATTAATCGTATTAAAACAAGAAAAAAGTAAATTATCGGTTATGGTATTAGGTTTGACAATAGGTGCAGTATTCACAGTATTGCAAGTAGCATCAAATCCATTAAAACCAGCAGCATATTTAGTTTCAAATTTAAACTTATATGGTTGGAACTCAAATGAGGTAGAAAGAGGTTTAGAATATTTAACAATAGGAAATGTAGATCAATTTGGTAAAGAGTTTGAAGATCAAGATGAATTACTATCTGAATCTGTAATGGCAAATGCTATTAATGAAAGAATTACTTCATTATCGCTATTAAAACAAGGTTATGGTTCAAATCAGTCTGTTGAAATAGATATGGGTTGGGACGAAGGAAGTCCAACAGTAGGAGAATGGTTGGAGTATTTCAGACATTGTACAAAAGCAAACCATGTAGAAGTTGAATCAACAAACGAATGGAATTTCAGTCTAAGTTCAACACCAATAACTTCAGCGACAATCCCTGAAACAATTAATTTCGTGAGAACAGGTCAACCGAAAAAATACGATTGTGATCCTGATATCTATGGTTATGAAAAGCCATTTATGACAATAAACAGTTCGATAAAAGACATTATCATAAATTTCCACCAAGGACGTTTTGAAAAAAGTATTACGTCAGAAGCTGGATTTATGGACGATGTTACAACATTATTTTCTGAATCAGTTGGTCGTGCAAATGAAGAAATAGAAGCAGCAAATACATTAGCATTAAGATTGTCTAAGGACATAAAAGGCGATTTAGATTTATTATATGCAGCAATAGTTGCAGCAGATAGTGCAAATCAACCAGTATCAGAAAGCACTGGATACAATGATTTTTTAAATGGAAAGATAGATACTTTAAAACCATTATTTCAATTTGATCAAGCAGGTGTTGATGCAATGGACGTATCTGAAAGAACACACTTGAATGCTATAAAATTAGCAGAATTAAAAAGAGGTGTTATAGCTGGATTCAGTGATGAAGATAGAGTTGTAATTTCAGAGGCTAAATATGGTTATGACTACATGAAAGATTTTCTTGACGAAATCATTGTAAATGAATTTGATTACCTATGTGCAGTAGAAGACGGTGATAACTATGAGTTTAGAGTAGAACATGCGAAAGCTTGGAATGCTATGGATAAAACAAAACCAAATAAAAATGCGTCTATAGCTGATGGAACGAAAGGTATTTCTGGTGATCACCCAATACATTGTTTCTCTGGTTACTATGAAGGAAATGGTTTAACTATAAAGGCATTAGGTGATCCACAAAGAATAGACGAAATAAAAACGAAAGGTCAACAAAAATTAAGAGCATTGAAATTATATTTCCGTTCTTTGAGTGAAGCAGCATTTAATATAACAATGAATGATCCAAGTGCTTATGAGCAATTAAGATTAGATTACCTTAATTCATTAGACGTTGATATAAAAACGTCAATAGATAGTAGATATTCTTTCTTAGATCAAAAAGAAAAAATGAGAAATATATTTGCTTCTGTGAAAGGCGCATTTTCAGTTTCATTTGCAGAAAGTGATGAATTAAATTATTCAGAAGCTAACAAATTCTTCTTCTATGGTCAGTTTACAAAAGAAAATGTAGATCAAGATTATAAAGATAAAGAAGATGATTCTAGGATGTTAAGGTCTTATGACTTTACACAAGTATTAAGTACTCCAAAAGGCGGCAAAAAACCAAGTGAAAGCCAAACAGTATCACCTGACGTTCTTGATGAATTAGGTTTAGATTCCAGTCTGTTATCATATAATGAAGCCTTCGTGTATGAGTGTCCTGTAATAATAGAAGGTAAATGTATGGCTTCTATTTCAGAGCTAAACCATGTTAACAGAATAGGAGTTCAAGAGAGTTTCATGGGTCTACTTGTAGGAAAAATGACTTTATCAGGTATTTCAAGTGTGTGTAAAATGATGGATAAAGGAATTGACAACGTGACCAACGATATAGGTGGAGACGGTGCAGGTAAAGGAGCTGTTAAATTAGGAGTTAAAGGTCTAGCAATAGTAAAAACATTAGGTTGTGGTGTAATTCAAATTGTTGATTCAACAATCGGTTGGGCAATGTTATTTATGATGTCACTAATGGCTTTGTCTTGGTTCTTTATGATGCTTATGGAATCAATGCCAATTCTAGTAATGTTGTTCTTGTACTTCCATGTATTTATAAACTTTATATTACCAGTATTATTACTTCCTATATTAATATTCCTAGATTTAGCACATGGAATGGTAAGGTATGCAATGACTGGTTTCGAAGATGAAAAGAGTATTATAGAAATGGAAAGAACATGGTCTGCATTAAAGGGGATTTTCTTTAAAACAATATCATTGTTTATTACCTTAACAGTTATGTTGTATCTATATACAAGCCCTTCTGTTGGTTATTTAATTGATACTTTAATGAATACATTGTTTACAGGATTGTCTGCTGGAAATATGCTATTTTGGTTATTCTCTGGTTTGATTAAAAATGCTGCAATTGTATTTACAGGATTAAAAGTATATAGAGTTTGTGAAGTTGTAGAAAATCAAATAATGCAATCATTTAATGTTAAAACTGAAGGTTCTTTGTTTAATGAGTCAAATGCAATAATAGGAATATTATCAGGAATGTTTACTGCAAAATTACACGGCGAAGTAAAAGGCTTTAACAAAATGGCTTATGGAGTTTCAGGAAAAGCGGGTGCTCTTGGTGCAAATGCTATAAACAAAGCGATAGACATGAGAAAAGCCAAGAAAAAAGGTTCTAACCCTGATAATGGTCAAAATGATTCAGAATCTCCTGAAACGGAACAAGATTCAGAAAAGGAACCAAAAGCAAAACAAAATGAAAGTCAATAAGAGTTGGGATTAAATAAAATGGAATTTAAAGGAAAAAAAATAATTTTATTAGGTTTAAGTATGTTAATGTTTTCAACATTAACATATGCAAACTCTGACAGTGAAGTCCATTCTGTTGATTCAGTGTCTCTTGAAGAATGTAATATAGATTTAGGAGCAAACGAAACAATTAACGATATGGTTTCTGCTGTAAGTGAATGTATTAAGAGTAAACAAGATATATCTAAAGCAAATGAAAGTGTCGAACAATATCTGATAAAAGAAGTGTCAACAAGCTTAGTAGATGAGACATTCGAATTTCAAGATAATATGAAATATTTTCTACCATTTATACTTGCGGGTGGCATTTTACTGATAATAGCTAAATTGAAAGTAGGTATGGACGCAGGAAATAAATCAAAAGGCATGGTTAAAATGGCTTGGTTTTTAATAATATCAGGCATTATATTTAACCCAAATGCATTTAAGTTATTTACATATGAAATACTAACAAAAGTTTTTTATAATAATTTAATGATTGTTCAGCCACAGGTTTTATTAATGACTCAAACACAAATGGCAAATCAAGAAGTTGCAAAAGACAATGATAATTTTGAAGAAAAAACAAATGATATTGTGTTTGGTTTGTTAAATGCAGAACTATGTGCTTTAGAGCAAGAGCAAGAAACTTTAACAAAATATAGTTTTAATGCAAATACAAATGAATTAGCTTCTAGTGATTACTTGAATTGTTTAGATACAAATAAGTCTTCTTACAGAGGTTTCTTTGAAGAAGGTGGCAGAAGTGAATCAAACTTCTTAACAAAAAAATGTTCACAAGAAATAATGAAAAAACAGATAGATTGTGGAAAAGTAGCTGCGGGTTCACAAGCTCCAACAGTAAGAGAAATGATAGCAAATAAGGCAAGTGAAGCACGTTCTGTTGTTCAAGCTTATGTTTCAGGAGTATGTAATGATTCAATTAAAGCAATTGGCGAACAAAAAGCAGAAGGTTTATGTAGAAAAGTAGAAGGTGAATCATTTGTTTTAGATACAGAAACAACGTTAGAAGAAGCAAATAAACAATTATTAAATTATTTTAATTCTTTTGAAGTTGAATTTGCAAACGCATTAGGTTCTGATATATCAAGTGAAGTTACAACAAAAGATTACAATTTATTAAACCTAGTGACTTCTATATTTGATTTATTACATTCAAGCGATTCTTTAGACTTAATTGAAGACAAACAAAATGTTATTTTAGGAAACATAGCGTTTATAAAATCACCAAATATTTCTTACACAACAGGAGAAGTTTTAGAAGATAAAGGTCAGGAGTATGCAAGAATAGAAGAAATAAATGATTTATATAGCAATGCGAGTAATCAAATAAGAAATACCAAAGAAAGCTCAGAATTCTATTCAGGAACAAAAGTATTAGGTTTAAAATTAGATCCATTGTTATTAATAGGAAGCTTTGATAATCCAAACACAAGAGAGGGATATATGTTAGATCACTCTTTATACAATAAAACTCTTAGTTTGGGTAATTATTTAATGTTTTCAGGTGCTGTGGTTTATAGCTTTGATGTATTGTTTGGAAATAGTGATAAGAAAAATGGCAATCCTCCAGTGGCGAAAGCATTAGGTGGGTCTTTAATGTTCTTAGGTATTTTTGTTTATTGGATATTTATTATAGTAGCAATATTAATGGCAGAATTAATAATGACAATAATTATAACTATGATTATGCTAATGATTAATTTGGTGTTAATGTATATGTCAAAACAAGATCCAGAAATAATAGTAGAACATTTTATGCGTCTAGTTATGGATATAAGTAAGATAGGTGGTTTAATAGCAGGTTTATTGCTTTCACAAGTAGCATTGACATTATCAATAGATTTATCATTACATTTTGAAACTGTTTTTAATGTTGAAAACACATTTGGTAGAAATGCAATAGAAGTGGTGAGAGCCATTGCCATACCGATAGCAATAATGTTCTTTAATTTATTCTTAATGTATAAATTTATATCATTGGCAACTTCAAACATAGAAAAAAGAGTAAATGTGATGTCTAAACGTGAAACATTGGTAAGATCAAAATTATCAGAAGGTAAAGTCGCTGACGCAAAAGTTGCTTCTAAAAGATTTTTGAGTGTTTAAAATAGTATATTCTTTAAAATAAAAAATCAACTTCGGTTGATTTTTTTACAATTAAAAATAAATTTTCAAGTTGACTTTTGTCATGAAAATTGATATAAAAGAAAGACGAAAAACAACAAGGTTTAAACTAATGTTAAATACAATATTATTCATAACTTCAGCTTTTATATTGTTCCAAATGAGAAAAGAATTACTTGTATATAAGAAAGAAAAATCAAATACAGTAGAAAAAATCAACTTACCAAAAAAAACAGAACGCAAAATTTTTTTATATTCTTTTATAGCTTTTATTCTGCTACCAACAATTGCTTATATGAATTAAAAAAATAAAAAAAGAGAAGATAAGAAAACTCCCTGAAAGGGAGTTTTTTTATGGAAAAAGGAAAGAAAATGTGATAAATATCAAAAAAAATCCTAAAAAACAAAAAATAAATGTTGACTTTTGCCAAAACGAATGATATAAGAGTATTATATTATTTAGCCATTTGGCATTTTTATTCTATTTTTTAGAATTATTTTATTTTTATTTATGGGTTTAAAATTATAGGGGGCATTCTTATGTTCGAATTTATCAAAGATTATCTACATTTATGTATTGTTGGTTGGCCATTCGGTTTATTCCATTTAGCAGGAATCTATCTGATTTCGATAGGTTGGTTTGCTTTTGGTGGTTTAATATTAATTACTGTTATGGCAATGACAGCAGAAATCATTCTTAAAGCATATTTGAGAAATGAATAACATTACTACCCTTTGAATTGATTGTATCAAAGGGTGTGATTTAAAGCAATCATTTTTTTAGCCATTTGGCATTTTATTTTATATTTTTAATTTTTTAATTTCGGGGCATACACAATGAACTTAACAACATTCAATAAAAATCTAGAAAAAGCAGAAAAAGATTTATTCGACAAAATCCAAATATTACATTCTTCATTTACTCAAGAAGAAGAGTCTTATGTAACAATAGAAGATGCTGGTTTAGTTGAAATAGTGAAGATGTTAACAGAAATAGGTTGTGTATATTCAGAAGAGGATCAAACAGTGATATCTGAAGAATTTGCAATGCTAATCCACGAATCATTAAAAAACAGCGATGTGTTAGCTGCATACAAAAAAGAAATGAAAAATAAAAGAATATTAAGAGATGCTGTTATATTTATCTCAAAAGAAACAAGAACGTTAAAGCAAAAAGAATTAACAGAAGGTTTGTCAGAAGATATTAAAAAACTATCTAAAATATTCAATGGAAGAACAGAAGATTATGTCTTTGTTAGTGAAACACCATTAATTGACTTAAAAATGCCATTAAACAAATCGGGTATAACACGAATAGTAAGAAGAAAAGAAGACAATGGTGTTGCTAAAAGAGTTATTCAAAGAGACTTAGCATTATTTCTTGTTCAAGAACTACTGAAAAATGAAAAAGCAGGTCAATATATTAAAAATGCAAGAAAGGCAAACACTAAAAAAGAAAATAGATTATCAAAATCAAAAAGATTAGAAGCAGCAGATATTATGGATTTAGAAGAAGAAGTAATTTCTGATATCAATGCTCTGTTAGAAAAAATGGATTTATCTATTTCAAAAGAAAATGATTTAGTTGATTTAAATGATTTGACAAATAAATATAAATTAAATGATTACAATCTAATTTCACAGACTGCAATGTCTAAAATGGTTGATAATAAAATAATGACTTCTAAAAGAATTTTTCAGGAATCAAAATCAAGAATTCAAGCTTTAACTTCTCTAAAGGTATACCAAGAGAAAAAAGAAGAGTTTCTTAATAATCACTAAGATTTAAAATATAAGAATAAAAATATAAAGCCAATTACCAATTGGCTTTTTTTAATAATAAAATAAATAAAATTATAACAAATCTAACTTTATTTGATTTAAAGTTGATTTGTTTTTTTTTGTTATATTGAAAAACATTATTTTAATGGTAAGATTTAATTATACGATATTTATAAATAAGAGAAAATGGAATGTTAAAAAAAATACTTTTAGTGGCGTCAGTATTTTTACTGCAGGGATGTCTAGAAGAGCCTACTGATGAGGGCTGTATAAGTGATGTAAGTCAATTAGAATTACAAATACAAAGCCCGTCAAAGAATACATGTTTATCAAAAAACAAAATGATTCATGAATTAAATGTCATGGATTATACTTCTGATCCAGCTAAAAAAGATTGGTTTACAGAGAATGAATTTATTAAAGGATTAGAAGTAAAAGAAAAGAATGCAAGGCAAGAGATTCATAATGAAAATGATTTAATGATTCAAGAGGCTGTTTCTGATATTTATGAAACAATCTTAGATAGTAGAGTTCTAACAGGTGCTATAGCAATTATATTATTATCATTTGTATTAAAAGGATTAACAGCAAACTTTAAACAACCTTTACAAGAATTAAAAATATATTTTATACCGATGATAACAATAGCATTAGTCTTAGTGTTCTTTATTTCTGACAATCAATTACAAAAAAAGATTTCAAGAGCATTAGTGTATACTGCTGATACAGCTACTAGGGTGGTAGAAGTTGCATTGGTAAAAGAAATAGAATTTAATAAAGCAGTATTATCAAGGTCTGGTGATAATGAATCACGTGGTTTCTTGAGAAATTTATATTTAATGAATGTATGTCTAAGTAATAATCAAAAAAATGCAATTCAAGATTTAAACCTAGAAATGAATGACGAAGCATTCAACAGCAAAAAAGAAATAGCAGATTATTATTTCAAAAAAAATCAAGTTTTATCTTCTGGTCAAAGGAGCTTGGACGGAGAATCAATCAGCGTTGACTTTTTTACAAACCAAAGTGGTATAAATTCTGTTAGACAAATTAAATTTCAAGATTGCGGTTCAATAGTTTTTGCAAAAAAAGAGTACGGTGAAGAACTGTCTAATCTAATGGTTAAATATAACTTTGCAGAAAAAGTTAAGACGGCAATATCAGAAAAGTCACCAAATGGTGGTTGGGAAAGTATAAGAGCAAGTTTTGAATCAGAGTATACAAGTGAATCAGATAAAGATAAGCTATTGCAATTGTTAGTAGCTTACTCTTATGAGTATAAAAAAGGTTTATTAGTTGGTGCGTCAAGCTTATCAGCAGATAAAACATTTAATGCTTCAAGTCTTTCGTCTCATTTGTCTGGTGCAGACGGATTCTATAATATAGTTAATTCTTCTGTTTGTGTAGAGAATGGTTTGCTTATAGAAAAAAGCCAAGAAGATTTGAAAGAATATGAAACAACAAAAACATTAACGAATGTAGAGTGTATAACACCGAACGCAACAGGTTTAACAGTATCTAATTCAAATGTTTATCATGAAAAAAATGAAAGAGATAAAATTGAAGACGCAATAGAAGCTAATAAATTAAGTGCGATAAGTTATTATGAAGGACAAGTTTCTTTATTAGCTGCAGATTTAAACAATCTTTCAACCTTTTTTGAAGAACAAATAAATGAATTATATAAACCAAACAAAAGACTTATAAAATATATAAATGAAGGAATGATTTCATTTTCAAAATTTTTGAAAGAATTAAACACTAAAACAAATGCTTATATTCCATTATATAAAGAAATACTTAATATTGTTGAAGTTGATATAGAGGAATCATTGCAAAATAATTTTACAAATAGATCAGAAGAAGATTCTACGGCTGCAAATACTTCTTTATATACAGTTCAAAAAGTTTCTTCACATTTGCCTGAAATCAAAGAAGATTTTACTGGTTTTAAAAATAATGCAACTTCTCAAATGTTGGAAAATAAATATAACGTTGGCGACTTAGAAACAGAAGACGGTATAGACGTTATAATGGATAATTACATGTCAGGTGTTTCATATGTAGCTCAAAATGCTGAATTAATGACTTGTAATGGTAATACAAGAGAAGATTGTGAAAAAAGTTTAGTTAATTACAATGGTGTTGATATGTGGGTAAACATAATGACAGCAACAAAACTACAATCAGCTCAAATGATCTCAACTGGTTTACTTCTTAAAATACCAAGCGTAGTAATGACGAATTTAAGCGAATTACAAGAAGATAAATACAGAAAAAAAGTGAGAAGATATTATTTAGGAAAAAATGATTCTAGATATAAGAACACAATAGGTAAAGAAACTTTAAAACCGAAAAGAGCAAAATCTGCTGGTTTATTTAAAGGGCTGTCATTAATAGCAGATATAATGTCTGACATTTTTATAACGACAGGTATGGCGTTATTGACAGTATCAGCATTTATGGAGTTATTGTTGGAAATACCACATTTTGTAAATGTATATACAGTGGTTATGGCTATATTCTTGGTTCAAATAATGCCATTGGTTCTTGTAGCAATGGGTATTAACTCATTCCACGGAAACTTGAATATAAAAATGCACGTAGATACAGTTGTTAAAATGTTTGGTATATTAATAACACCATTTATAACAATTATAAGTAGTGTGGTTGCAGTATTCTTGGGAACATATATTTATGTTGTTTTATTGGAAATATTCCCGTTAATTTCAGATTGGATATTGCCTAAAGAAGCTTCCGAAGGTAGCATAAGCACAATATTAGGAACAATGTTCCCAACAATGGATAGAGTTGTTTCTTATTTTGTGGATTCAATAATGTTATTGTTTATGATAGCTATTGTATTTTGGGTTTATTTAAAAATATTAAAAATAATGACAACAACACTTTCAAGATTGATTTCAGAATCAGGTGAAATTATATCAAAAGAAATAGAATCATCTCAACAAGCAGTGGAACACATTAAGAATGCGACATTGTTAAAAGAAGGTTGGTCTAAGAATAGATATAGAAGAATGTTTATGAAAACATTGAAAGGAAATGACAGGTCAAGTTTATTATCTAGAATTCACAAAAAAGTAGAAGATAGAAATAGAGACGCTGAAAGACGAGGCAGAAGACAACAGGAAGACGAACAGGGTGAGTAATACTCACCCTAAAGGGAATAAAAATGTTTAAGAAATTTAGAAAAAAGAAAGAAAACACGGAAGTAAAAGAAAAAAATAAATTAAATTGGAAGCAAATTCTTCTTATAGTTTTTTCATTGTATGGTTTAACATTTAGTGTTGCAAATGGATTGATTGTTGAAGGTGTTGTTTCTCTTGAAAACTATAAATTGGCAACAGTTTTTTATAAATTGTTCCCTTTTGCAAATCCAACAGATCTTCCTGTTGAAAGTGTTATGAATCCAGTGACTTCAACAGCAATAGGTATTTTAATGGTATCAGTAATAAATATAATGTTACCATTGGCGGTTTTGCTTTTAAGTTATAAATTAATAGTTGTTTTAGTTTATTACACAACAGATTCAGAATCACCAGAAGCAGTTCAAAAAATAATATCAGCTTCTGTTTTGTTGGTAGTGACTTTCACGTTATCCCCTGCAGCATTAATCGAATATGACGCAGGAGAAGACGGTAATGTAAAAATAACACCTGTTCAATATGCAATGTATTCATTCTTGGGTGAAAAGTTATTAAAATTAGAAGTAGCTTCTGAAAAAGATTTTACGGTTGCTTACATGATACCTGAAATAGAATTAGGTCATCCTTTGGCGATAAAAGATGATTTAAGACTTTTCTTAGAAGGTTATTTATCAAATGATTTTATTGAAGAAACAAAAAATATAAATGTATTTAAAGTAGACGAATCTTACAAGGCAAGATTTGATTTGGGTAATGGTAGTTATGTATTCGAGATGCCTATAGATCAGACAAAAAACAAAAAAGCAGAGGCTTATTTTGGTGTTAATCTAGAAGCAAAAGAATTAGAAATGGCAAAAGATTATTTCCAAACTTTAATAGATACAGCAGTAATTGCCAAAAGATTTACAGAACAAGTTGAAATAGGAACACAAGGCGATACTATAAGTAATACAACAATAGTTAATTATTTTAACAATGAAGTTTATTATGATAAAGACTATAGAGAATACTGTTCTACAATAGAAACACCTGCAACAAACAGAATGAATATCGCAACATATAATAACTATTTAGAAATATTAACAGCTTGTAAATCAGAAGAATTTTTAGCAAAACATTATAGCAATGAAAAATATGATTACAAAACGGCATATTCAGAGACAAACCCATATTTAAGAACGGGCTTTGTAATGATTTTTGGTCAAAATGAAGTAATGCATAGATTAACAGCAGAAGAAATGGCAGTTGAGGTAGGTAAAATTTGTAAAGAAGGATTTTTTAGTTGTTCAGAAGCAGTATCTTTCGCAATAGGTCGTCATGAAACTTCAAAGATAAAAATAGGTTTCTTAACAAGACCAGCAAGAGCATTAAATGATCTTTTCACAAATACATTTAAAGGATACTCAATAGCAGCAATAGAAACAAGAACATTTACAAAAGACGATATAATCAATGAAGTGTCTAATTTAGGCGAAGAAATATATGGAGCAATGGGTGCAATAGACGCAAGAGACGGATTAAGTGGAACATTAGCTTTCTCTATGAGTATGCCAGGGATTCCAAATAGCTATAATACTATAATTAATGAAGCAGGAGCTGGTTATTTTGACTTTGTTAATGTTATTCCAAAAGATGTGGACGAAGTTGTTAAAATGAGTACAGGAATAACAATATCTAACACTCTACAAAGATTTAATACTTGTCTAGATAATCCAGAAGTAGTTACAGATAATTTCCGTTGTCGTTCAGCAACATTGGAATTGTTAGATATATCTAAATCAATTTGGTCTACGGGATTAAAGATAAAGATGTATAATGCTTTATCAAGACCTTTTTCTACAAAAAAAGAAGGTGGAATAAGTCAAGAGAAAACAAAAGATCCAATAGTTGAAACAATTAAAAGTAAATTGGCAAGATACGCTCTGATAGGTGGATTGTTCTACCAATCAAGCTCTGACGCAACATTTAAAGGTAATCCATATAGTTTAGGTTACACTTCAGAAGCATTGGTGGCGACAAGCTTGATATCAAAATCATTACAAGGTAGCTTACCAGGAATAATTGATTCAACAGCTTCAAAAATGATGGTTTTCGGTATGACTTTATTTACAGTTGTCTTTATGCCAATAATATTCTTTGTATATAGATTCTTAGAAAAATTATTTGAAATAATAATAGAGATAATAATAATGCCATTAACTTCTGTTATATATGCTTATAAACAAGGTGAGGTAGGCGTAATGAATATATTTAAAGAATTTATAGTAGATATAGGTATACTCGTGGTTTATGCAATAGTTCCTTATGTTATCTTGGCATTTTATGATATGAAAATATCGTTCTTTATAAGAGAAGTGTTAGGACAAATGGACGAAACATTTACAAGTTTCCAAAGTATAATATTAAACTCAGCATTGTTATTACTTTATATATTTATCTTTGGTTGGATGTTGATTGCAAGTCATAGTAAAATGTCAGAAATGATTAAAGAAAAACTTGAAAGAGATATTAAAAATATGTAAAACAAAAACCTCACTGAATAGTGAGGTTTTATTTTTTGATTTTTTTTAAAATATGATATAATAGAATTATAGAAAAAGGAGTTTATAAATGAATAGAGAAGAGTTCAATGATTCATTATCAAAAATGACATTAGAAGTATTTGATAGTAATCCAGAAGTGAAAGAAAATCTTACTAATGAATTAAAAAACATTGAGAACGCTAGTGTACCTACAATACTAGAAGTATTTTCAAAACAAGACGGTGTTAGACCAGAAGTATTATTAGATAAAGAAAGTGATCTTCATAAAATGGTATTCAAAAGTGAAAAACATTTTGAAAACTTTCAAAAAGGTCTTGAAAGATATCAAGATTTTGAACAAAATTATTTAAAATTTGAGCTTCAAGATGTTGAACACGAAAGAAAGTTTCAAATGAATGAAGATAATAGCGTAATGCAAATAGATCCGATAAGTTTAAGTAAAGAAAAGGGTGCAAAAGTATCTTATAGTTCTGATGTAATGCTGTTAGGTAAACCATTTGGTCCTGTTCCAGAAAATGGATATTCAGTAGACATACTTGATGTAAATAATAAAGAAGATTACAAAAAGAAACTAAATCCTGAAGCACCAGAACAGGAATTGGAAGAAGATTTAGAAAATAAAAAAGAAAGAACATATGACGATTTTCTGACAGAATTATTAAGTAAGTTAGAAAAGAAATATGTAAAAAAAGACAAAAACAAATATTTTAGACAATATGAAGATAAAGAAGGTAATACACAATTAGTTTATGCTTTTAAAATCACAAGTGGCGAGAACATGTGGAACAAAGAAGCAACAAGTGTAAGAATGAATCAAAAACCAAGTCCAGATGATATTGTTTTGGTATTTTCAAAATTAGATCCTAAAAACCACAATATAAGTAATTGGAACTCAGACGAAGACAATGTAAAAGCTTTACAAAGAGGTCTTGAAAAAGCAGTTAGAGTGGGTGTTCTAGATTTAGACGATTTAACATATAGTAAAGATGTTCCAGAGAATATTAAGGATATGATAGATGGTTTAAAAAACAATAGAAACACAATCGGTCACGATTTAAAAGAATCACCAGTGGAAAGTCAACCAAAATTTGACAAAACTGATGATACAACACCTAATAGCGAACCAACTGTTGAAGATCCTGATAATGGAAAAAATTCGTTAACAGAAACACCAGCTCAAGATCAAGAAGATGCTTTAATGGAAAGTCTTTCAAAAGAAATAGACAATAAAGCAGAAGAGCCAACTGTTAAAGAAGAACAGAAAGCTAGAAACACAAATAGAAACAAAAGATCAAATAAATAATCTTAGTTAACGATTAAAAAAGACAACTCAGAAGAGTTGTCTTTTTTTTGTATAAAATAATTGAAATTAAAAAAACAATTTTGATATCAATAGAAAGTTTACAACAAAAAGATTCTATTGATGAATACAATAAAATATTTTTTATCATAAATAAAATTTATCATTTTTTCAATCTTAAATTGCATTGAAAAAACAAAAAAAAGGCATAGAATCGACTACATAAATTGATAATGAAATACAGGAGGCAATAAAATGCAAGAAATTCATTACGCAAAAGAATTAAATAATATGTGTCCAATCTCACGTGGTGATCTACACCAATCTGCACCAATTCCAGTTGAAGGGATGATGATAAAACCAAAAGATGTTATCGCTATATCAGGATTAAGTCACGGAGTAGGAGCTTGTGCTCCACAACAAGGAGCTTCAAAATTAACATTGAATGTAAAAAATGGAGTAATTGAAGAAGCATTAATAGAAACAATAGGTTGTTCTGGGATGACTCACTCTGCGGCTATGGCAGCAGAAATATTACCAGGTAAAACAATTATAGAAGCATTAAATACAGACTTAGTTTGTGACGCTATAAACGTAGCAATGAGAGAAATATTTCTTCAATTTGTTTATGGTAGAACACAATCTGCATTTTCTGAAAATGGTTTAGAAGTAGGTGACGCCTTAGAAGACTTAGGTAAAAACAAAAGAAGCCAAGTAGGAACAAGCTATTCAACAAAACTAAAAGGTGTTCGTTATATGGAAGTTGCAGAAGGTTATGTAACAAGACTAGCCTTAGACGAAGACTCAGAAGTTATAGGCTATGAGTATTTAAATATGGGTAAAATGATGCAAGATATTCAAAAAGGTATACCAGCAGAAGAAGCAGTTAAAAATGCAACAGGCACTTATGGTAGATTTGACGAAGCAGTTAAAACAGTTAACCCAAGAGAACAATAAGGAGTCTATTATGAAAATTAAAACAATAAATCACTCATTAGAAAACATAATGAACAATGAAAGAACCCTATGTTTAATAGACGCTTCCATTCAAAATATATTCTTACCTTCCTTTGAATCTAAAGAATCCATATACGATAACAAAACATTCGAAATAAAACAGCCATTTGCTAATTCTTTTTATTCTGGTTTAGCACACGACGAAAATAACAGTAAATAATAGGAGTTGAAAATGAATACATTATTAGAAAAATTAAATTTTAAAGATATAGAAGAAGCTTATCAATACTGTCTAGGCAAAGGTATCGATCCTAAAAAAGCTGTTTTAGAAACTCAACCTATTGCATTTGATAATGCTTGTGACGCATATACACTTGGTGTTGCGAATGCATTAAAAAATGAAATAACAACGGCAAAAGAAGCGGCTGTTTATATTGGCGAAGGTCTTCAATCATTTTGTAAAAAAGGTAGCGTAGCAGAACAAAGAAAAGTAGGTTTAGGTCATGGTAATCTTGCTGCAAGATTATTAGATGAAGAAACAAGTTGCTTTGCCTTCTTAGCAGGTCATGAATCTTTTGCGGCTGCAGAAGGGGCGATTAAAATCGCATTAAATGCAAACAAAGCAAGAAACAATCCATTAAAGGTAATTCTAAACGGTCTTGGTAAAGACGCTGCTTATTTGATATCAAGAATCAATGGTTTTACATACGTAAGAACAGAATTTGATTATGAGACGAATGAATTAAAAGAAGTGAATAGAAAACGCTTTTCTAAAACACAACGTGGTGAAATACTTTGTTATGGTGCTGACGATGTAAGAGAAGGTGTTGCAATTATGCATAATGAAAATGTAGACGTAAGTATTACAGGTAATTCAACAAACCCAACTCGTTTTCAACATCCAGTTGCTGGTATTTATAAGCTTGAAAGACTAAATCAAGATAAGAAATATTTTTCAGTAGCTTCTGGTGGCGGAACAGGGAGAACGTTACACCCTGACAACGTAGCAGCAGGTCCTGCTTCTTATGGAATGACAGACACAATGGGTAGAATGCATGCAGACGCTCAATTTGCAGGAAGCTCTTCTGTTCCAGCTCACGTAGCAATGATGGGTTTCATAGGAATGGGTAATAACCCGATGGTAGGTGCGACAGTAGCTTTATCCGTTGAAATACAAGAATTAAGCAAATAAGAAAAAAGCCCGAAAGGGCTTTTATTTTGGTTTGTTAGAAATCGTTAAAGTATCAGTTAGATCATTGTATTCTGCAATATAGATAATCATTGGATCACCATAATGCTCAAATGTCATTTTATGAATATAAGCCTCATCAAAAATCTTTTCACCTGTATGGTATCTTAATGTATTTCCGTCTTGTGAAAATAATTCAGTGCTTTTAACTTTTGCAATAGCGTTATTGATTCGCTGTTGATATAAATCATTCTCTTGTGAATCAACCACAGAAGGGTTATAAGGGTAACTCTTACCATCAAATTTTAATAGTTGAAATTCATTGTTGCTCCAAACAATAAGATCGTGATAACCATTAGTCATATTGTTTGAAACAAGTATTGGTTTATTTGTTACACTTGTTTTAGAAATTAAAGTTCCGTTTGAGTTGAATAAGTAAGTAGAGCAGCCACCTGTGCCACAAAACCAAGAGCCTTGCATCATAACCATTAACTCTTCTCTGCCATCGTCATTTAAATCAAATAGACCATATTCAAAACCACGAGTGTATTCTTTTGAGCCTTTTTCCTTTGCAATAATCTGAGTATCCACAAATGAATCAACATTATCAAAAGGAGAATCATAAGGCTGAATAGAACTTGTCGTTTGACAACCTGTAACAAAGCCAATTAAAAACAATGGTAGAAATGATTTTTTCAACAACATAAGACACCTTTAAAAAATAAAAAACTGATATTCTTCCCAGAAGAACTTTAATTCCTTAATAATACTAGATTTTTAGTGCGTTGGCAAGATTATATGTCAAAACAAGGTAAAAATCATAATCTACACGATATTTAAGACAAGAAGCTTTTACCATTTCAAGCAAATCAATATCTTTATCTAGATTCCCTTTATAATAAATATCGACCAATTTGTTAGAAGAATTAAATTGAGTGCTAAAAAGCTTATACTCTTCTTTCTGACGCTCAGAAGGGACAATCATTTCTAGTTCAAAATGAGTGCCTTTAAAATCAATATACAATGCGCCTTTCTTGTTAAACATCTCAACCGTTTGATTCTCATATAGCTTTTTATTAATTGCATAGAAAGAATCTAAGACAGCGTTATAAGTAGTTTCGTCATAACGATGACTCCAAATAAGGAAATTACGGAAATTACGACTATTGAAATCGAGACAGTTTTTTGCAGAATCATCGATTAAAGCAATAGCGTCAGTGCTTTTAACACCAGTAACAATTTGCATTTCAATATCAGAAAAATGTTCTTGCCAAAATTTCATTTTGTGAGCAGTGATTTCATCAGCTCGTGGGTGAGTAGTCATGGTTTTTGTGCAAATCTTTGGTTTAAAACCATTATCTTTTGCTTTATCAACGATAGTTCGAGCACCACCATAAGGCGCACTTGAAAAAACACTAGGGTCGGCAAAGAATGTTTTACGTGCTTCATAAAAGGCAGGGCTTGCTTTTTTATCTTTAATTTCGTCAAGACTAGGGACTGTATCAAGACCAGATTGTTGACAGAGTGCATAAGTAAGATAATTAAGAGTGTCGTCTTTATCAATTGCGATTTCATTATTGAATACTTTAAGCATTTTTCTACCTTTGATTATTTATTTAAGTTGAAGCAATTATACTAAACAACACATAAAAATACAAACAAAAAAACCTCCAACAAAGGAGGTTTTTCATTAAAAATCAATTTTAAATAAGAGAAAGTAAAGACAAGGTTTTGCTAGAATAAAAATCAATTAAGTTTTTCTGAGTACAACCCTTAATTAATTCATAATCTTCAACACTTTTCTCTTTTACAGCAGATAAGACACGTTCTAAAACTTCATTTCCGTCTTTATCTATTGTTAAAAACATAACTCTCTTATTGTCTGATTTATAAAGAACACCAAGATCATACAACATATGCATAAACTCATCTTCTTTCATAGACAATTTAGAAAATTGTTTGTAAAGAAGGCTGTAATAAGATAATTTGTCTTTCTGTTCTTTTGAAAACCCAGAAACAGTGTGGTTAATATCAGAAACAATAACCTCAATTTCCTGATTAATCTTTTCTAATGATTGTTCTTTATTGCCAATCATTCGTTGTTCTTCTCGATGTTTTTCAAGGAAACACTTAGACATTTCTTCAATTTTCTTTTGTTCTTCTGGATCAGTAGTATAAGCATTTAATTCAGAAAGAATATCAGAAACGTCTCGAAAACCAATAAATACACCGTTCATCATTGTTCGAGCAACATCTTCACCTTGAAGTCGTTTCTTTTTATCTTGTAGTTTTAATAAAACGGTAGCGTCTTTTTGAATGTCTTTAATTTTTTCAGTAATCATAATTTAATATGTCCTATTTTATTTTATACAAATAATATCATAATTATTTTTTACTTTCAATGAATTTATCAAGCAATTCTTTTAAACAAACAGGTTTATAGTTAGTGGCTTCAACAGAGATGTTAATTTGATGCTCAAATTCTGGTTCATACTGATGAATGTGTCCGTGAACATTAATAAAATCAACACCGTCAGCACAAAATGGAATATGAGAAACCACAATTTTTTGACCTTTGTAATCAAATTCTAACACAAGCAAGTTTTCGTCAAAACCAAGATTTCTAACTTTTTTCTTATCGAAATCATGATTGCCAATAACTAAAATCTTATAACCTTTCTTTAATTTAGGTAGAATCTCTTCTCGGAATAGTGTTGTAGATTTGAAAGTTACGTCCCCTGCAAAAATACAAATATCATCTTCACCAACAATTTCATTATAGGTGTCAATAAGTTGCTGATTCATATCTTCTACGTCTTTGTAAGGTCGGTTGGAGTATTTAATTACATTCTTATGATAGAAATGATGATCACTCCATATCCAAACTTTTCTACCACTATTAATGGCTTCAAGAATATCAATAAAGGAATCATTGATTGAATTGTCTTCAATAGACTTCCAACGTTCACTACCACGAAGTCTTGGTCGAATATTTCCATCGTCATGTGGAACAGGAATAGTAAGGTACTCTAAATATTTTTGTCTCATTGTTAAAATCTCTTTTTAAATTAGAGAAATTATATCAACAAAATAGAAAAAAGCCACTAAAAAGTGGCTTATATTGTTATTTTATTTCGTTATTGTTGAAAAAATTTGGATTATAGTAGAAGCCATTGCTTCCAATTAATGCACAACTAATTTCAAAGTAACCTTTAAATGTTTTAACGTAATTAAACATGGTTATCTCCTTGTTACCATAAACAATTTAACATGCAAAACCTTGGCTGTATATGCTACAGAAGGAGATCGTTACTACAAAACGATTAAGAGGTTCTGTATTTGCGCATTTCGACTGTACGATAAACGTCTTGCTTTTTTACAGGGGCGTCATTGAATGTAAATGATTTTAACAACTCTTCATTCTGACGAAGTTTTTCATTTTCTTCTTTAATCGTTTCTTTTGATTTTGCAATCTGATTCATAAGTTCTTTTTTTGAAATCAAAGTGTCTTTGTAAACAATCGAATGATTAAAACGTTGATGCCAACCCTCTTCATTCATAAAAAGAACATTTTTACGAAGACTATTTAGATATTCTTCCAAATTAGAAGCATTTTCTTCTTTTAAAAATTTTTCGTAAATTTTGTCTTTGTGAATAACAATAGCCATAGTATAGCCAGAAGAAAGTGTATCTCTTGCATAAACAACAACTTCACCCTTTTTAAAACCATGAACATCATCGGTAAAAACTACTTCGTCAAACATTTTCATATAAAAAACCTTTTAATTTTTAATAGGAATTAATTATAACATAAAAAAAGTCGCCAAGAAAGCGACTTTTTGATTATAGTTCGATAATAGGTAAACCTGAATCGTATGATAACCTATCTATCAGGTTGAAGTGTGTTAATAATTCTTCAAAAGCGTCTTTATGTTCTTCCATCCATTTAACTTTTGGAGATACAACAAGAGTAATATCTTTGAATAAAATATCGCCAAATTCAGATTTATCTGTAACCAAAACACCCTGTCTATTGTAATACTGTTGTGGTCTTGCTGACCTTTTATAATAAGGTGCTTTATCAGTCACTTCTGCTGAGAGTCCTAGTTCTGGAAAGAACTTCATTATTTGCAAAAGATTCTCATTGCTAACATGTTCTGAGATATCTTCGGTGATAATGTTTATTTCGGATTCTCGATTTTTACAACAAGGTATTTTTGCTTTTAAAATAACATTTAATCCAAAATAATTTAAAAAAGAAAATCGTTCTTCTTTTGAAATGGAATATTGTTTCAAAAGTTTTAATAAATTAGATTGTCTATCTTTAAAAATATTTGCTTGAATATTTTCTGCTTCTTCTTTTTTTGTTTCTCTCAAATCTCTTGATTTATTAAATAAAGCATAAATATCACATTCTTCTTTTGGTTTAGGATTTTTTATATTATCCAAAAATGTATAAAGATTTTTCTTTTTATGATCTGAAAACCATTCATATTTTTTTAAATCCTCTATCCTTTTTTGATACCAAGAATATGAAGAAAGATCTTTAATATTTCTAAGTTGTTGAGCAGCTTCTTCTTCTTTTGATTTAAGTTTAAAATCAATATCATTGGCAAAAGCGGCTGGAAAATCACCTTCTATTCTTAATTTTTCAAGAATAGGCATAAAATAATCCATTAAAGAATAATTTGGATAATCAATAGCATTATATTGACAACAAACAGAATAAAGATCATCTTCTACAAATCGAGAAAAAGATTTATGAACTTTTAAAATTTCTTCTAATTCGTCTCTATAATGTTTGTCTTCTTTAAGTGTTAATGAGTTATAAAATTCTTTGTTTTTATTGTGTTGTTCTTCTTCATATTGATAGATCTCGTCAATAAGGTGAATAAAATCTTCTTCACCATAAAAGCGGTAAAGGTGGGTTAAACTTTCGGTGATAACTTCTCTGAAATCGGAGAGGCTAGGGATCTCACGGATACTATTTATATCAATATTGACTAATTTTCTAGTGTAATAAATAACACTACTTAATTTATTAATTTGTTCCATAGATACTCCAAAAATGAAGATAGAATTATAGTTGAAAAAAGTGGGTAAGTCAAACAAGAAAAAGCTTTTAAAAAAAATAGTTATTTGATATAATACTTGGAATACTATCAAAGAGAGAGATTATATTTTGAACTTCATGACATCTTCTATGTTAAAAAGCCAAATGCAAAAGGGATCAATCTATGAAACTGTTGAGTTTTTAACAAGTAAAGACGTAAAAACAGAGAAAAGGTTTAATGATAAATCATTTTTGTTTTCATTTAGTTTTTTAGGTAAAAAGCTATACTACAAAGCAGAGTTAATAGAATACAATGGTCGAGACGTATTAATTTACGACAGTTTTTCTTTTTATTTTTACGGTCTTGATAAAGATCCTGTTGATTTTAATACCATTCAGAAAATGACGGGTGACGATGGTGAAATCAACCAATGGTTAGAAAAACAAGAAGGTGTATATCAACTTTGCACCAGAATGACATTTGGAGCATTCACTCACCATTTCATTAATAAATTGTCAGAAATATTCCGAAAAGAACAATTTAAGAAAACAACAAGATCAATGTCAAAGAAGCTTTATAAAAGCCGTAAAGAACATTACTGGTCAGAAGCAGGGATCGAATCCTATTTTGAATTAACAGAAGAAGGTAAATATCTCATTCCAAACAAAGAAGCATTTGAAATACTAGAATTGAACTTTAAAGATACAAGCAAAGAAAAAACATTAAAAGAAATAATGGATTCAAAGTTCTTTGTCGCCAATGACAAATATCTTCTTTACATGACACAAGATAATAAAATAAAAAATAGTTTTTTCAATTTATCTCTTTCGAATATAAGCGGAGAATATCTTGCTTCAATATGTGAAGAATATGAGGAGGAATAATGGTAGAATTTAAATTGAAGGGCAAAAAAATCAATAAATCTTATATGAAAGAACTAACAGAGTTTTTTATTGAAAAATATTTATTTTTAGTTGAACAAAACAATGAAGAGTTTAAATTTGAAATAAGATTCAAAGATAAAACCTATACTTATTATGAAAAGCCAAGTGATATTAAAGGGCGTAAATACCAAAGTTACAAAATCCAGAATATGCTATGTCTATATTTAGATCTTGGTAATAATATAGACGAATCTTTTCTCTTTACTTTTAAAGATCACTTTAAAAAAGAAGTGCTTCCAGCCTTTAAAAAAGAAGAACCAAATTATAAAGAAGAAGATGACAGCTTTGTTCGTTTATATTTAGGTATGATCGTAGAGATGAAGATGATGATTGCCAGAGAATTATGGAATAAAAACATTAATTCAAAAATGAAAAGCACTGTTGAAAAAATGCTTGGAAAGAGTGGAGTTGTAGAAAATGTAGCCACAATCTCTGAATCTGCCTTATGTCTTTATTTTTTAGAAAAAGAAGGTTTTTTAATAAAACCTAGTAAAGAAAATAAAGAAAATATAGATTTGATATACAAAGATAATATATCAGAAGAAATGTTAAATAGTTTAAAAGAAGCAAATTATATTGTAACTGAAAAATGTACTCTTTGGTGTATAAACACAAAAACTGATGAAGTTGGTCATTTTATAGATGATAGGGCAGAAAACTTGTTTACAGAAGAATTATTGTCTTAAAAGAGAGAATACTATGGTAGAACCTAAATACAATCCATTTCCTTATGAAATGAGTGAATTGGTCATTGATAAATTAAAAAACAATATTGTTTATAAAGAAGAAAAAGAATTGTCAAAAAAACGTCAATACAATGGTTTCACAAAAGAAAGGGAGCTTTTGCTCGATGGTCATGAACTCTCTATGATGTATGACGAAGAGTTCTTTACAAACAATATATTTGAAACAAATAATTACAATACAAATTACAGTTTTAATTTTGTAAGTAATGCAGAATTAAATAAAATGTTTTTGCCTTTCCTTGAAAGAGTGAAAGAAAACAACCCAAGTTTTCATGAACTTGAAAATTATAAGTTTAATACAAAGGATATAATGCATTCTGTATTTAAAGAAAGAATGATAAATAATTTAACTGAATATCTGACCAAACACTTAAATGAGTTTCCTGATAATGTTTTAACTCAACATTTAACTAAGATATTAAAACATAAGAATGTTAAGTATTTAAATAATCAGGCTCATTATTTAGCAAAATTTTTTAAAGCATACAAGGATAAAAAGTCCTTTGACCATAATAAGTATACAGTATATGCATTGAACGCAGAATGGCTTGAACTTACATTAATGAATGAATCAAACTTTGTATTTTCGCAAGAAGAAGAACCATTGCTTGTTAATTATGACAGGAATTACTTTATTGTGACAAAGGAAAGAATGATTTGTGCATTACCTTATTATGAAAACTGGGACTCTGTTCGTATTATAGAAATGCTGATAGACAATGCAACACAGTTGAAAATTAGTAAAAGCACCTTCGAAGAAAGTAATGAAATAAGCTATGACTTTATTAACAGATAGGAATAAAATAGAATGAATTCTTTAAAATCAAATAAATTCACATACAAACCTGATTTTGACGCTTCTCTTTTTGAGATGAGTTATGCAACGTCAGAAGTATTAAAAGATAAGATAACGTTTGGTAAAGAAAGAGAAATTCAAAAAGAAAAACAAACAAATAATAAGACAAAAGAAAGAGATTGTTTTATAAATGGAGTTAAATTAGTTTATTCCTATAATGAAGATTATTATAAAAATAATCCATTTTTTTCTGGTAAAAAACTTGGTGATGGTGGATTAACAAAGCTAGAAGATGAAGTATTAAAAGAGTTATTTGTTTTTATTTCAAAAGATTTTGAATACAATAATTTATTGCGAAAAAGCACTTTAGAAAAATATACATTCACAGCAGGTGATATTTTCTATGCTCTCGAAAAAAATAAAAGAGAAAAAGATTTAACAAAATATCTAAAAATAAAGTCTAAAAAATATGAAGACAATATATTATCAAGACATTTAAAAGCATTGATAAAACATAAAAAAATGAAATTCTGTAATGGTAATGAAGGAATGTTTGCTAATTTTTTACAAAGTTATGAAAAACAAGTGCCAACAAAATATTCAGATTATAGAGTTTATAAATTAGACGCAGAATGGTTAGAGCTAAAATTTACAGATATTGAGCCAAATTTTGTATTTAAAGAATCAGAAAAACCATTATTAATTAAATTTGAACTGAATTATTTTATTATCACAAATGAAAAGGTTCTTTTTCAAATCCCTTATTACAGTATGTTTTTTAAAGACCTTATCATTGACGATCTGTTGGAAAAATCGACACCAGTTGAATTACATGCTGAGAAATGATAAAATTATAGCTATTATGGAAATAGGAAACAATTATGTTTAACCCTCAAGTGGAAGCAAAATATATAAATATCACATATGAAACAAAACAAAAGATAGAGTTGTTTTTACGTCAAAATATGACTTACAAACAAATTGCTTTTGAAAACTCTGCATTGTTGGCAAAGAATCCGATGTCAAAGTATCAAACAGAGGCGACAAGACAAGAGTATTATGAATTGTATATAGACGATTTAGAGTTTGATCTGTCAGTTTCCAAACGTGGTGAGTTTTATACAAATGTAAAAGTAGATAGTGTATTTATAAATCAAGAATTTGATTTGGATATATTCAAAGAAATCCTTTTGAAAAATAAGGTAATTCCAAAGGAAGATCCACCTAAAACAGAATCTACCAGTTATAATTGGAGAGATTTGATAGTCAATGCAACTAAAGTTTTAATGGAATTAAAAACAAAAGAGTTGGTGTTAGACAACTTAGACGCTATAACAATTCCTGAAATTAGGGGGAGGTTAGAAGTATTGGCTAAAAATAGATTATTTTTTGAAGTGACAGAGACGGGTCGAATGTTAGAAGATTTTTATTGGATAATGAAAAGATTTATTTCTCACAAAGAAAGGTGTGATAAAGCAAAACGTCATTTTTTAAAAAATAACCCAGAAGAAGTCGATAATTCTGAACTTGATTTGAAAATAAAAGAAATCGTAAGAAAAACAGAAAACGAAGAAGATTTAGGTTATCGTCTAAGTGAACTAAATGTTTCTATAATTCCAGTTGATTTATATGAACTCAATTTTAAAGATACGAAAGATGGTGTTGATTTAAAATTTGGAAAAAATGAAACGCATTTTTATATTATCAATTTCTATTCTAAAAATTTGATAATTACAGAGAAAGAGATAAGGATAGAGGGTAATCGATTTATTAATCAAGAAGACAACTTTAAAAATATAAAAACAATTGGTAAAACAATTCAATTATAAAGAAGAGGCGAAAGCCTCTTTTTTTTGTTTTTTAAATGTTTTTTATTATATCGTTGAAAAGCTTTTAGTATTTAAATTAGGTTTATTTAAAAGGAAAAAAATAATTGTTTATTTTAGCCAAATTGACTTATTTTTCTTTTATTATTTAATATATAAGTAAATTAAATTAAAACAATTCAAGGAGACGAAATGTTTAAAAAATCAATATTATCAATCTTGATAGGATTAACTTTAACCGCTTGTGGCGGGGTTGAAGGAGAAAGCGAAAACAATGGTGGAGGAGATAATAGTGGAAACCCTGGTGGTGGTGACAATGGTGGAGGCACAGACAACAAACCACCTATAGTAACACCCCCAGTTGGTTATAAAGGAAGAATATTAGGTTCTACTGATACAGAATTTGCCACAAGAGGAATAACTTCTGGAACTGACAAATATGGTTACATGTCAGGAGTAAGAGTTTGTTATGATATTAGTGGTGACGGAAAATGTGGGACATATGATGACCCAACTGATTTGGACGGTTCTGACGGTATAGATCAATTAGTGGAGCCAAATGATTTAACAGATGAAAATGGTTTTTATGTTTTACCTGATTATAACAAAACAACAGTATTCGGTCCTTCATTAGTCGCAGAAGTACTAGAAAATGATTCAATCGTATTTACACTAATGGCTCCATTTGATTATGAATATATTTCAACATTAACAACATTGGTTGATTATGAATTAAGAATGGGCGCAAATTCAGTAGAAGAAGCAGAAAAAGCAGTTCACATATCAACAGGTATGGAGTTTGAAATAAATAAAGACTTCATTGCAGAAGATATAGATAACAAAGAAAAAGTAGTTAAGCTATCAAACACATTGATAGGAATGTTTGAAGAGTTTACAACAGCAGCTTATGACAGTTCTGCTTCAATAATGGCTGCGAAGTCGGTCTCAACATATTCAGGCGTTGAATATGATCCAATAAAAGTAGTTGAAGGTGTTTATGATTCTGTTCCAGCAGTATCAGATGAAATCGTTGAAAATCCAGAAGCAACATATGATGAAATTATGGCAGAAGCTGGTGTAAACCCTGATGATAAGATGCAAGAGATAGAAGAAAAAACAGGTGTGTCTCTACTTGATTCAGTTGCTATTGGATGGGAACTTATGGATGATACTCACTATGAATTGGAAGCAAAAATAAATGAATCTTCTCAAAGCTATGAGTTTATGCATTACTCTTACAATATTTACTTAGAGAATGATAGTGACGGTGACGGTAAGAGTGCTTTGTTTGAAAGAAGAAGCGGAAAAAGATTTACTGATGGTATGACTTATCAAGAACCTTACATGAATAGTGATTCAAGAACACCAGGTTGGACAAGTACTGCGACTCAAAGAGAACCAGATAAACAAAATAGATATTTAGACTCTTCTGGGTCTTGGAGATATTTACCAGATTCCGCTCCTTCTGGAACAAACTCGATTCCAAGTGACTCTTATACCTCAATAAATATTGATGAAACAGCTCTTCATATGTATGTAAATGGAAGCCCTGATCATATCGCATTCAAAACAATCTTAGGATCTTCTTCTATTAACGGAAAAACATTTGATTCTGTATTAAATGAGAATGAACTAGCTTCTACTTGGAGTGACACTGTAAACGGAACGTTTGATTCTAGTGCAAGACTTTACAAGAAAAACAACATTGCATTTAAAGAAATGTATGAGTTAAGTGAAAATGCTAAATTTGCTGATGGCAGTGATTGGACAGATATCAATGACAATAGCGCAGAAATACCATTGTTCAATAAGTTAAAAGCAGATGGAACAGTTGCAGGTGTTTATACTGGTCAAATAAATGGCGACGAATCTCTTGACGTATATTACAACGGTAGTTTAGTAGAAGAAAATATTATAAACAGTGCGGGTAATAAGTTCCCTACGAAGACATTAGAGTATGTATTCCCAATATCACTACAAAAACATTTACAAAATGATAAAGACGGTGCTGCTGGTGTTATATTCGCAACAGTTGGTGGGAATGTAGAGAAAGGTCATTTATTGGCATCTGGTGCTCTTGTTGGTGACGAAGTTTATCTATTCAACTCTTCGGCAATCATTCAATTAGAACAAAGTGTTCATAATAATTACTGTGGTAAATACTGGACAGATCAAGACGATCCAGCAATCCCTTCATATTGTGAAGAGCCAGAGCCAGATAATAGCGGTGGCGGTAACAACTAAAAAAATTAAGATAGAGTTTAAAACTCTATCTTTTTTTTGTTTTAAAAAGTTGACTTAATCATAAATTTGTAATAAAAATAATAGATTATTTAAAAGAAATAAACAACAAAAAGAGATAGAAGTGAAAGAGATTTTAAAGAAGTTAGACAAAGAAGATTTTCTTGAAATATCAAATAGACTAGACAATTATGTATCTTTTACAAATGATAAAAAAAGAAAAAAGATAATTGATTCAACATCAAAGAAACCAACAGAAGAAGCCATTGATTTAGTAGACAGCCAAATTAGATATTTTGCATCGTCAGATATTGCGAGTGCTTGTAGGAAAGTAATAGGAAGAGATCCTTATGTATCTTCTGAAGAAATGCTTGACGATATTATTAAGAAAATGAGATTCAATGTAAATAAACATTTACCATTAGAAGATAAGTTAAAAAGAATTGTTAAAGAGATAGTAAGAAAAGAACTGGTGGACGCAAAGCCAGAAGATCTTGAAAAAATGTTGAAAAAGACAGATATTGATTATACCGATATTGAAGAAGTCATTTACCTAATAGAGCAAGATGACGGTGATATCGTAAAAACAATGATTGAAAGCTTGGGCTATAATATAGCGACGAGTTTAATATTTTCTATCATTCAAAGAACAATAATGGTTATTGCTGGTGAAACAGCAATGAGAATATTGGCGGCTCAATTTATTAAAAGAAACCCTGGTCTCCAAATGCTAGGTCCTATAGTCTGGACATTAACAGGAGCATGGTTAATATTCGATTTACAAAATACAGCATACAGAAAAACAATACCAATAAGTTTGTATATTGGTATGAAGCTAATAGCTCAAGAAGTTGAAGAAGAAGATAGATTAAAAAGAATAGAAGACGATAAGTATAACAGTCTTGAAAATGAAGTGACGAAAAAATTCATTAAAGAAAATGAAGAATTGAAGTCTAAATATAAAGAAATAAAAGAAGAAAAAGAAAGTATAGAGAAAGAATCGGAAAGAGAACTTAGAGTAAAAAGCACAAAATACGATATAGAATCAAAAAAACTATTAAAAGAAAATGAAGATTTAAGAAAAAGATACAATGACCTAGTGGTAAAAAATGGTCAAGTTAAGAAAATGGGAATAAAAAAACACGAATTTAAAGTAGGTCAGATAAGAGGTATCCGTGACGTATTTCCAAGTGCAATTGGAATAAAAGCAGATAAATTAATCATGCAAGATTCGTATATAAGAGGAAAGGAGAATGAGCTAGATAATTTATTACGTCAATTCTTAAATCTAAATATAATAAAACCCAAAACAAACATTGTTTTTATTTCGCTGGTGAAATATGGTGAAGCTGAAAACGTTTTATTTAAAGAAATGAATCCAAAACTTAAAAAAATCTGCGACAAGTATGATTTGGTCTTTGGAACATTAAAATTAAGAAAAAACAATGAAGTTCATAGCCGATTCTTTTTATTTGAAAATGAAGAAATGATTGTTGAAAATAGTCCTGATCATAGTTTCTATAATTTAGATAGAAATAAGTTTGCATTTAGAACATTTGAAGAGATAAAGTTTAAATAGGATTGAAAATGGATCTAAAGAGCATACAAACAGCAGATAAGAAAGTTAAAGATATAGAAATAGCTTTTGAATAAAAAACTAAAGATTATAAAATATGCGACGACAAAACCAAGAAAGAAGGTTTTTTTTTATATTATTTATGTTATAGTTTTCATATAAACATTAAAAAGGGATTTAAATGAAAAAAATAACATTATCAGTGTTAACAATAATAAATATTTTATATTTTTTATTACTAAATTTTGCAATATATCCAGCAGAAGAAAAAAGAAAAAATGCTGATTTTTATTATAAAAAACCAGAGATTGAAAATTATATTGAGGAACAAAACAATGAATAAAAAAACAACATTACTACTACTAATAAATATTGTTTTTTTATTATTAACGATAAATATACATTATAAAATTGAAAATAAAAAAAATAATCTAATGGAACTTAAATCATTAAGTTCAGAATTAATAAGTACAATAAATAAAAATGGATTAATGAAAAATTGTAATTTATTTGAAATTTCAAAGCCTTTAATAAATCCACATATATTTAAGAATAGTGGAATTACATCAATAAATATAACTATAAAAAACAATGAAAAATATGAGTTTTGCTATTCAAAAGAAAACAGTATTAATCTTCCTTATATTGGCACAACTTTTTCCTATAATGAAAAACTAAAAAATGATTATATTTTTTTAAAAGAAGTGAAAATTAAAAAAGATTGTTCTAATTTTATTAAACTAACTAATAACTATTTTTATTGTTTAAAGGAAGATTATATCATTCACTATGCAAATTAAAGATTATTCTTTTCGAGCATTCATTGCAAAAATCAGAAAGATATTCCCCTTCTTTGAGGTGATTCAATTCAATTGAATTAATATCAACTTTAAATTTATGATAATTAATATAATTGAAATTAGTAAAAATTCCATTTTGATAAATAAAATAATGATACTTTTTATCTTTTTTTTCATATTTTATTTTGTCAAATTTAGATTGATTCATTTTTTTTATGAAAAAAATAAAATCATTTGGTTCTTTTTCAATATAAAAAAATGGGTTGTAATAAGTGCCAACAAAAAATTGAAAACTTGTTAAAATTAATATAAATGTAATTAGTATATTTTTTCTCATTCTATTATTTTCCAAAAATTATTTTATAAAAAATATATTTTTTAATATCTACAGTCTTTTAAACTTTCTTTATATATTTCTTTTTCTTCAAACGTTATAAAATTTCTACATTCTCGAACAAGATTTATTTTTGAATTATTCAAAGGTGAATTGATTTTTATTAAATCTTTTTTTATTTTTATTTTTTTTAAATTGAAAGGTAATAACAAAGGGCTGTAATCTAAATAATAATAATTTTTTTCCTCATAAAATATGAAATTATCTTTAGGATCTTCATGTTTTTTTAAAAAGAACTCAAGTTCATGTTTATTATATTCCATTCTAAATGGATTATATGTATCTCTAATGATACCACCAGTTAAGATCTCAAACATTACGATTAAAAATAAGACTATTGTTGTTAAAGCTGTTTTCATTTTTTAAATACCTTTTTATATTTTTCACCAAGGAAATCTAAGATAAACAGGCTTGGAAGCCTCGCCC
>CEUY01106294.1_pt1 | contig 78015 bp, 78 predicted proteins | sample 361481 | NCBI WGS metagenome assembly CEUY01 (sample SAMEA2622737, study PRJEB7988) | marine metagenome | isolation source: saline water (ENVO:00002010), including | reverse complement strand
ATCACGGTGTCGATCACGCTGAACTCTTCGTAGGCAAACTGGTTCTGACGCAGCTTACCCAGACGCACGTTCTGTTCGAGCATCACCTGGCCGCCGGAGGGCTCCAGCTCGCCGCCAAGGATCTTCATAAAGGTCGATTTGCCGCAGCCGTTGGCGCCGATCAGGCCGTAGCGGTTGCCGTTGCCGAACTTGACGGAAACGTTTTCGAACAGCGGCTTGGGACCAAACTGCATGGTGATGTTGGCGGTGGCGATCACGGGAGAATCCTGGCTGAGCAAAGAAGCGGACTGAAAGGGCGGCCGCGTGGGGCGGCGCAAAGCCGCGCATTGTAGCGGTTGCGTCGACGCGGCGACAGGGCCGCGCCGACCGAAGGTCGTTTGCTTTGCAGTGCTCTGATGCAGTATTTTTACAGGTGCAAACAATTATCGTTTGTAACGAGGCGCGCCGTGCAAGCATTTCAACCCCACATTCTGGCTATCGAGGACGACCCGGTTCTGGGTCTCCATCTGAAAACGTCGCTTGAGCGCGCGGGTTTCGTCATCACCGTTGCTGCCGATGGCGACAGCGGCCTGAACCTGGCGCAGCGAGTAGCCTACGACCTGATTCTGCTGGATGTGATGCTGCCCGGCATCGATGGGATGGAGCTGCTCAGGCGTTTGCGGCGCCAGCACGCCACACCGGTGCTGATGATGTCTGCCCAGGGTGATGAAGGGCACCGTATTGCCGGGTTTGACGGCGGTGCCGATGACTATCTGCCCAAGCCGTTCAGCACCCGCGAGTTACAGGTGCGGATTGCCGCCATCCTGCGTCGGGTGGCCTACGAGCGGGAGCGCGACTGCGTTGTGCCGCCGGCAGCCAACGACGATCTGTTGGCGTTTGATGAGCCTGCCATGCGCGTGCGTTGCGGGGATTGCTGGTTGAGTGTCACACCGACCGAGTTTCGATTGCTGCAGGTATTGTACGAACAAATGAATGAGGTGCTGACCAAGGCCTTTCTGTACCAGCAGGTGCTGCGCCGCGGCTACGCCCGGCATGACCGGGTATTGGACATGCATATCAGCAACCTGCGTCGCAAGCTGACCCAGGCCGGAATACACAACCTGCGGCTGGAGTCGGTCTGGGGGCAGGGTTATCTGCTCAGTTGGCTACGCTGATGCCGGGGCAGCGTTCGCTATTCTGGCCGCTGGTGATTCTGGTGGCTGGATTCTGCCTGAGTCTGATCAGCGCGACCCATTACCTGAGCGCACGTATTGATCGTTATCTGTCCTTTCTGCCGGACCGGGCACTCGGTACCCTGCAGGGCTATGCCGCCGAGGCCGCGCAGGCGCTCGCTGAAGGGCCCGACGCACTGGAACGCTGGCGCAGGCAACGCATTGAGGTGTCGCCGGAGTTGCTGGTGCTGGTGGACGAGGATCGACGACCGCTGGCAGGGCAGGCATTGACCGAGCGGCAGCGGCGCATGCTCGGCTTTGTCCGTGACTATGATGGGCTTATGAGCCGCCGCGGCGATGGTCGGCCGACCATCCGGGTGCCTCTGCCGGATCAGTCTCATTACCTGGTTCTGCGTTTGCCTGAGGCACTGGCACCCTGGGGGCAGCGCGCGCTGCTCAATCTGCTGCTGCTGTACGTGGTGCCCGGGTTGCTCGCGGTATTGTTCTGCGTGTTGCTTTACTGGCTGCTTATCTCGCCGCTCGAGCACTTGCGTCGACAGGCCAACGCGATGCGTGCCGATCCCTTGCAAAGTCTGCTGCCGGCATCGCTGGCACGGCGTCGTGACGAACTTGGTGAGCTGGGGCGCTCGCTGGAGTTTCTGACCCTGCGCCTGCGTCAGTCGGTCGCCCAGCAGCGCCAACTGATGCGAGACCTTTCCCATGAGTTGCGCACCCCTCTGAGTCGGCTGGGTGTGGCAGCCGAAACCGAACTGCCGTTGCCCGAACTGCGTAACAGACTGGAGCGCGAAGTCGGCAACATGCGAGAGCTGGTCGACAGTGCGTTGGAGCTGGCCTGGCTCGACAGCGTGCCCGGGCGGCTGGATTGCGACGCGGTTGATGTCAATGCGCTCTGGGATGTATTGCGCGAGGACGCCCTGTTCGAGTCGGGCTGGCAGCCGGAGCGAATCGTGACCGCCTTGCCGCAGGGCTGCCAAGTGCTGGGTAATCTGAACGCGCTGGCGCAGGCGCTGGAAAACGTGTTGCGCAATGCCATTCGCCACTCACCGCCGCAGGGGCGGGTCTGTTTCAGTGCCGAGCAGGCCGACGGCTGCTGGACCCTGTGCCTTGCCGATCAGGGGCCTGGCGTGGCCGAGGCGGATTTACAGGTTATCTTTCGGCCCTTTGCCCGACTGAACAAGGCCCGGCCGGATGGCGACGGTTTTGGTCTTGGGCTTGCCATCGCGCAGCGTCAGATCAACCTGCAGCAGGGACATATCTGGGCTGAGAATGGTGAGCCCGGCCTGCGTGTGTGCATTCAGCTGCAAGCTGTATAGTTTGTAAATGCGCTTTACTCTCAAATAGGAATTATTAGCATTTGTCGCGAATCGAGCTCTGCCGTCCTCTCTCGCGGGGGCGCAGCGCAGGGAATGGCTCGGTGACTGTCTGCTGAATTCTGTCATAGGGGAGTGAAGTGCATGGGAATGTTCAAGCGCCAGCAACTGGCTCTGGCGGTGGCAACGGCCGCGCTGGGTTTGTCGGTCAATGCGGTAGCCGAAGAGACGACGAATGAGGAGCTGGTCGAGCTGCAGCCCATTACCGTGGTGACCGCCGCAGGCTACGAGCAGAACATCGCCGATGCGCCGGCCAGTATCTCGGTCATTACCCGCGAGCAGTTGGAGAAGCAGTCCTACTCCGACGTCACCGATGCGGTACGCAACATTCCCGGCGTGTTTGTCACCGGCGGCGGCAATATGCAGGACATCAGCATCCGCGGCATGGACGACACCTACACCCTGTATCTGGTCGATGGCCGACCGATCTCCGCCGGCCGCATGGTCAATACCAACGGTGCCGATGGCGGCAAGCAGATCGGCCTGCCGCCGATCTCGATGATCGAGCGGATCGAAGTGATCCGCGGGCCGATGTCCTCACTCTATGGCTCGGAAGCCATGGGCGGGGTGATCAACATCATCACCCGCCGCGGCGGTGACGAATGGGCCGGCAGCATCTCGACCGAGTACACCGGCGCCATGAACGATATCAGCAGCGACTCGCAGCAGGCTGATTTCTATCTGGCCGGCCCGATTATTCAGGGCCTGCTCGGCGCGCAGTTCACCGGCACCTACGTCGGCACCGACGAGAGCGACTACATCGGCGGCGGCGATGCCGCCGCCAGCATGCCGGAGAGTACTCGCAAACAGGGCGGCGCCGAGTTCTACCTGACGCCCAACGAGCAGAATCGCTTCAGCCTCGGCTACACCGCATCCGAGCTGAAATATACCCACACGCCGGGCAAGAGCATCGCTGCGGACGCTGATCCGTCGACCTATCGCTATGAAAAGGACGTCTATGTCTTCAGCCATGATGGCAATTATGGCGACCTGATCATCAACAGCTTCCTGCAGCACGATGTGTCCGACAAGCCGGGTACCGGCAGCACCAAGCAGGAGGAGGTCAGCCTGCTCAATACCCAGGCAAGCTACTTCTGGGGTGATCACGTGGTGACCTTCGGCGGGCAATACAAGCAGGAGGAGTTTGTTGATGAAACCAACGGCCTGCTGACCTCCAACATTCCGGGAGCGGTAAAAAGCGTCGATCGCTGGATTGCGGCGCTTTACACTGAGGTGGACTGGGCTCTCACCGACGATCTGTCTGTGACCACTGGACTGCGCTACAACGACGACGAGTTGTTCGGCGGCGAGCTGTCGCCACGGCTCTACGGCGTCTACCGGCTGAACCCGGAGTGGGTGCTCAAGGGCGGCGTGTCTACCGGTTACCGCCAGCCGACCCTGTCGGATGCGACCGAGGGCTTTGGTCGCGGCACTGGTGGCGGCGGCTCGCCAGCGCCGCATCCGCGCGCGCTGATCATCGGCAACCCGGACCTGAAGCCGGAAACCAGCACCAACTACGAGATCGGTTACGTCTACGACAACGCCACGCTGGGACTCAATACCAGCGCGATGCTGTTCCACACCCAGTACAAGGACAAGATTGCCGAGGACCGCCTGTGCGAAAGCCCCAACGGTGATCGCAACGATCCGGCGACCTGGACCTGTTCGTTCGGTGGCAACAACTATTTCTTCCTCAGCACCCGCCAGAACATCTCCGAGGCCGTTATGCAGGGCGTCGAGCTGACGTTCGACTACCGCTTCCAGCCGAACTGGAACCTCTCCGGCAGCTACACCTTTACCCGTTCCGAGCAGAAGTCCGGCGAGTTCAAGGGCGAGCCTCTGAACCGGCAGCCACGCCATATGCTCAACGGCCTGCTGGAATGGGACGTCAATGCGCGCCTGAACGCCTGGCTGCAGGGTAACTATCGCAGCAAAACCTCCGATTACATGGGCCGCACCAGCATGTCGGACGGCACGCCCGGATACGGTTTTGTCGATATCGGCGCGGGCTATCGCCTGACCGACAACGTCAACGTCAAGGCCGGCCTCTACAACGTCGCCAACAAGGAAGTGACCAACGACAGCTACGGCGTGGTACTCGATGGCCGCCGGTTGACGGTGGGCATGACGGTCGATTTCTGATCCGCCGGTCAGACTGTCTGTCAGCCCGCCCGCTGAACCCGCTTAGCGGGCGGGCTGCGTTTTGCGTCAGGGCCCTCGCCCTGCAGGGGTGTGTTGGATGAATAAGCTGGTTTTCTCGACGACAGCGGTGTGGCCAAGGACCCTTGGCCGCCTTCTGCTGGCTGTTCCGGGCGGTTACCTGTTCGCCTACAGCGTGACCGCAGCTCTGGCCCGGTTGCTGCCGCTGGAGCGGGTCGATGCACTGATCAGCGCGACGCTGCTGTCGTTTGCGGTCTACACCTTGTTTGTGCTTTGGGTATTTGCCCGCCCGTTGCGGCGCGCGCTCTGGGCGCTGCCGGTGACGCTGGTATTGCTGCTGATCGGCTTTGGCCCGCACTGGTTTGCAGGGGGGGAGGTATGAGTCGCCACCCCTCGTTGACCCAATCGATGTCGGGGCTGCACACCTGGGCCGGTCTGGTGCTCGGCTGGCTGCTGTTTGCGATCTTTCTGACCGGCACCCTGGCGGTGTTTGATCGGGAGCTGAACTGGTGGATGCAACCGGAACTGCAGGACCGGCAGGTCGATCAGGCCAGTGCCGTGCAGGTTGCCCAGCGCTGGCTGGAAGCCAACCATCCGGCGGCGAGTGCCTGGAATATCGGCCTGCCTACGGCGCGCGATCCCTCGCTGAGCGTCTCGGCGGGTGAACAGCGGCGTGGCCAGCGCACGCTGATCGACGCCGAGAGCGGCGAGCAGATAACGCCGCGAGAGACCGCAGGAGGCAGTTTCTTCTTCCGTTTCCATTACACCCTGCATATGCCGCGCGTTATCGGTATCTGGGTCGTCGGGTTTGCTGCGATGGCGATGCTGGTGGCGATTATCAGCGGCATCATCATCCACAAGAAGATCTTCAAGGACTTCTTTACCTTCCGCCCGGGCAAGGGTCAGCGCAGCTGGCTGGATGGTCACAACGCCAGCGCCGTGCTGCTGTTGCCGTTCCATCTGATGATTACCTACTCCGGTCTGGTGATCTTCTTCCTAATCTACATGCCGGCCGCAACCGATGCGCTGTACAACGGCGATCGCGATGCGCTGCTGCGCGAGCTGCGCCCGGGCGCCCAGCAGCAACAGGGCGCGGCGCGCGGGGGTGAGGGAGGTCGGCCATCGCGTGAGGTGCCGGCGGCGAGCGCCGCCATGCAGCCGCTGGAGCAGTTCATTGCCCTGGGCGAAGCCCATTACGGTGCCGGCATGCTGTCCTCTCTGTCGGTCAGTCAACCGGGCCGCGTCAACGCGCGGGTCGAGGTGCGGCCGCTGCTTGGCAGTCGTCTGGAGCTGACCAAGGGCGAGGCGCTGGCCTTCAATGCGATCACCGGCGAGCTGCTGCGCGCGCCGCCGCCAACCCGCACCAGCCTGCTGGTGCAAAAAGTGATGGCGGGGCTGCATTTTGCCCAGTTTGGCGGTTACCCCATGCGCTGGCTGTATTTCATCTGTGGTCTGGTCAGCAGCGCCATGATCGCCAGCGGACTGGTGCTGTATACCGTCAAGCGGCGACGGCAGTCTGCGGCACAGGGCGTCTGGCTGCGTCAGGTGGAGTGGCTCAATCTGGCCTGCGTGGGTGGACTGATGCTGGCCTGCGTGGCGCTGCTGTGGGCCAACCGCCTGTTGCCGGCGGATCTGGCCGAGCGTGAGGGCTGGGAGTTGCGGGTATTCTTCGGCGCCTGGCTGGCAGCACTGCTGCATGCGCGGCTGCGCGCGCCGTTGCGTGGCTGGCTGGAACAACTGGCAGCGAGTGCGGTGCTGCTGCTGGGCGTGCCACTGCTGGATCTGCAAACCGCGCTTGCCGTTCCTGACCGCATTCGACTGGGGGTTGATCTGACCGGGTTTGGGCTCGGAGCCTTGCTGGCGCTGGCCGCGTGGAAAGTGTCAAAGCGGCCGGCGGCAACGGTTCGGGCTGCGCGACGAGCGCCTGCGGTGATGGCGGAGGTGCAGTCATGAACGCCAGTCTGCTGTGTCTGGCGCTGAGCGCCAGCTATGCCGGCATGCTGGCGCTGTGTCTGGGCACGGAGCGGCACTGGAAGCAACTGGCTGCAGCGGCGCCGCCGAGTTTGCGAGCCTGGTGCCGCCCGCTGGGCGTGTTGCTGCTGTTGCTGGCACTGCTGCTGAGTCTGCAGATCTGGCCAGCCAGCATGGCGCTGGTCGGCTGGCTGGGCATGCTGTCGCTGTGCGGCCTGGTTCTGTTACTGCTGTTGCCCTATGCGCCAAGGTTGGCGCTAGGCTTGCCACTGCTGGGCGTGCTGCTGGCGCCAGTGTTCATGCTGGGGTGAGTTCAGCCGGGGCGGTGCATGCGAAACAGCGCGCCCGCCTCGACGCGGAAGTAATCGGCCGGGCCACCGCCGCGCAGAATCGGCTCGGCGGCAGCGGTCTGGTAGACACCGTCGACCAGCAGGCGGCGGTCGATATGGACGCCAATCACTTCGCCGAGCACCAGCCAGGTATTGAGTGCATCGCCCGCAGCGCTCTGCAGCTGGATGATCTGGGTCTTGCGGCATTCGAAGGAGACCGGGCTTTCGCCTACCCTTGGTACGTCGATCTGGCGTGATGGCAACGCGGTCAGCCCCGCCAGCGCAAACTCGTCGACCTCGGGCGCCACCGCGGCGCAGCTTTGGTTCATCGCCTCGGCCAACGGCAAGGTAGCGAGGTTCCAGACGAACTCGCCGGTCTGCTCGATATTGCTCAGGCTGTCCTTGTGGCCAATGCTGGCAAAGCCGATGATCGGCGGTATGTAATTGAACGCATTGAAAAAACTGTAGGGAGCGAGGTTCAGGATACCGTCGCTGCTGCGGCTGCTGATCCAGCCGATCGGGCGGGGGCCAACGATGGAATTGAACGGGTCGTGGGCCAGCCCGTGGCCCTGCGCGGGTTCATAGTAGTAGCTGTTGTCCTGCATGTTGCCCCCATCCGGTTATCTGATTGGTTGCCTGCCATTGCAGCGCGCCGTGGCGGCGCGCGCAAGGGGTGGCTGTGGATCAGTAGCGTTCCAGCCAGTGGGCATAGGGTGCCGGCATGACCCAGGATGGGCGCTCCACCTTCAGTTCGCGGGCGGCGTGGTAGGCCCAGTGCGGGTTGGCCAGATGCGCCTTGCCGACCATGACCAGATCCAGTTGACCGTCCTGTACTGCTTTCTCGGCGATATGCGGCTCGCCAAAGCCCCAGGCCGAGGAGACCGGCACGCCGGCTTCATCACGCACGCGCTTGGCAATCGGGCCCATGAACGCCGGAGCCCAGGGGATTTTGGCGGTGGGGATGTTAAATCCCATGCTGACGCTCATCATGTCCATGCCGGCGGCCTTGAAGCGGCGGGTGAGGTCGATCGACTCGGTCATGGTCTGCTCGTCATTGCCGTCGAACTCGATGACGCCAAAGCGGATGGTCAGTGGCAGATGTTCCGGCCAGACTTCGCGCACGGCGGCCAGGGTTTCCAGCAGGAAGCGGCTGCGGTTATCGGCGCTGCCGCCGTAAGCGTCGGTGCGCTGGTTGGCGTGCGGTGAGAAGAAGCTTTGGGCCAGATAGCCGTGGGCGAAGTGCAGTTCCAGCCACTCGAAGCCGACTGCCAGGGCGCGGCGTGCGGCCGCAACGAAATCGGCCTTGACCCGCTCGATGTCCTGCAGGGTCATTGCTTCGGGAACTTTCGGCAGGTGTGCGCCGAAGGGGATGGCCGATGGGGCGATGGTCTGCCAGCCGTTGGCCGCGTCATTGGGGATATGGTCGTCGCCTTCCCAGGGGCGGTTGGCGCTGGCCTTGCGCCCGGCGTGGGCAATCTGGATGCCCGGCACCGCGCCATTGGCCTTGATGCCGCGCACCACCGGGACGAACGCTTCGGCCAGCTGGTCGTTCCAGATACCGGCGCAGCCGGGGGTGATGCGGCCTTCCGGTGAGACGGCGGTGGCCTCGACGATCACCAGACCGGCGCCGCCACGGGCCTGACTGGTGTAATTGGCGAGGTGCCATTCATTGATCAGGCCGTCGTTGGCCGAGTACTGACACATTGGCGGGACCGCGATGCGGTTGCGCAGGGATACGTCCTTGAGAGTAAAGGGTTGAAACAGGGCTGACATGGATAACCTCCGACAGCAGGATTGGAATATGGATTGATTCAATAGTTCGATAATATTGGAACTATGGATCGGAAGTAAACCTCTGTGTATGATCTTTGTCCATGCGACCGTTCAAACACCCCCCTGCCAGCGACCTGATTCTCGAGCGTGTGCTCTACGCCCTGAGCGATCCGGTGCGACTGGAAATTGTCCAGCGTCTGGCCGAAGTCAGTGAAGCCAGCTGTGGCGAGCTTGATGGCGGTCGACCGAAGTCGAGCATGTCGCATCATTTCCGCGTGTTGCGCGATGCCGGGCTGGTCATGACCAAGAGTGTCGGCACGACTCACATGAATTCGCTGCGCCGGTCCGATCTGGACGCGCGCTTCCCCGGCCTGCTGGACGCAATTCTCGCCCAGCGCAGCTGATTCTTTACCGGATCGCCGGCAGCGGCTATCGTTATGGTCTGGTGGCATGGAGCCATCTTGCAGGAGTCAGGGATGCCTCGTCGTCAAAGTAGTACTCCCCTCGAACAGGCCGTGCTGGTCCGTCACCTCGTGTCGTGGTGGCTCTACCTGCTGCTGGCCGCATTTTGCTGGCTCGGGCTGCGGGCCATCGCCCAGTGGGCGCTTCCTTCCAGCCGTATCGGTGATGGCTCGGCTACCTTGCTGCACAGCTTTGCGCTGGTCGGTCAGGTGTTGCTGCCGCTGGCATTGCTGTGTGCCGGCGTCGCTGACCTGTTCAACCGGGTGTCCTGGCGGCGGCGGCTGGATCGGCTGCGACAGGAACGGGCGGCTGACTCGCTGCTGGAGCAGCTCAGCTGGCAGGAAATGCGTGATCTGATTGAGCTGACCCTGGAGACCGAGGGATATGAGCCGGTGATTGGTCCCATTTCGGGTAGCGATCTGCTGCTGCAGCGACAGGAGCAGAAAGTGCTGTTGGTCACCGAGCATTGGCGCGATCCCGTGCTGGAGCCCGCGCAACTGGAGCGAGCCGTCGACCGCGCCGACCGGGTGGATGCCGAGGGTGTGATCCTGGTCTGTGGCGGACGAATCGGTGCGCCCGCGCGCGCTGCTGCACGGCGACGCGGCATTCGTCTTATTGATCGGGGGCTGATGCTGCAATGGTTGTCGCAGAGCGAGACGACGGCGGGCCGGCAGCCTGACTGAGCAGCGCGACCGCCTTGATTTGAGCCCACAGCGTCTGGCCCGGGTGCAGCTCCAGCTGGTCAGCGGAGAAGCGGGTTACCCTGGCCAGCAGGGGCTGACCCTGAACATCCAGCCTGACGAGTACCTGTGCAGCATCGGCAATGGTTTCGACGGCGCAAACGGTTGCCGGCAAGCGGTTGAGCATGCTGCTGTGCTGCGGTTGCTCCAGCACCAGACTGACGTCCCGAGCCTGCACCGCTACCCGCACCCGCGTCCCCGGCGGCAGTTCGCCATGGATAACATGCAAGTGCTCGTCGCCAGCCAGCCGCAGGCTGAGCAACTGATAGGCTGAGCGGTAGCCGCTGACCACGCCTTCAAGCACGACACGAGCGTCGTCGCTGTGTGCCAATGGCAGATCCAGACGGGGCAGCAGCGCCTGCAGCGGGCCGCTGGCCTGCATCCGACCGTTGTTCAGCAGCACCAGGTGGTCGGCCAGTCTGGCGACCTCGTCCGGCGCGTGACTGACATACAGCAGCGGAATGTCCAGCTCGGCGTGCAATCGCTCCAGATACGGCAGGATCTCGGCCTTGCGCTGCGGGTCGAGGGCGGTCAGCGGCTCGTCCATCAGCAGCAGCCCAGGGCTGCCAAGCAGGGCCCGGGCAATACCGACGCGCTGGCGCTCGCCGCCGGACAGCCCGGCGATGTCACGTTTCAGCAAGTGGCCGATACCCAGCAGTTCAACGATCTGCGCAACCTGTCCTGCGTCTGCCGGGGTGCGGCTGCGGCGCCGGCCGTAGTCGAGGTTGCCCTGCACATCGAGGTGTGGGAACAGGCTGGCCTCCTGAAAAACGTAGCCGAGTGCGCGCTGGTGGGGCGGCAGCCAGACAGCGTGCCCGCTGTCCTGCCAGCTGATGCCGTTGACCTCGATTCGCGCCTCGGCCGCCCGCTCCAGACCGGCGACGCAGCGCAGCAGCGTGGTCTTGCCGGAGCCGGAGGGGCCGACGATGGCGGTGACGCCGCGACCGGGCAGGGTCAGGTCCAGATCGAGGGTGAAGTCGGCCAGCCGCTGTTTCAGCTGCAGACGAATCATGCGCGGGCCCCCGGCATGACGCTCGGGCGGCCGCGCCGGTTGAGCAGCAGCAGAATCAGAAACGAGCAGATCAGGACGCCGCCGGCTAGCCAGTGGGCACTGGCGTAGTCCATTGCCTCGACGTGATTGAAAATCTGCACCGAGACCACCCGGGTGCGCTCGGGAATGTTGCCGCCAATCATCAGCACTACGCCGAACTCGCCAAGGGTGTGGGCAAAGCCGAGCACGCTGGCGGTAATGATGCCGGGGCGGGCCAGCGGCAGGGCGATGGTGAAAAAACGGTCCAGCGGGCTGGCACCGAGGGTTGCTGCCACTTCGAGGGGGCGCTTGCCGATGGCTTCAAAGGCGTTCTGAATCGGTTGCACCACAAAGGGCATGGAGTAGCACACCGAGCCGATCACCAGTCCGCTGAAGCTGAAGGCGAGGGTGCCGAGACCCATTTTTTGGGTTAGTGCACCAAGCGGACCGTTCGGCCCCATCGCGACCAGCAGATAAAAGCCGATCACCGTCGGCGGCAGCACCAGCGGCAGGGCAACCAGCGCGCCGATCGGCCCCTTGAGTCGTGAGCGGGTATGCGCCAGCCACCAGGCCAGCGGCGTGCCGACCAGCAGTAACAGCACGGTGGTCAGCGCCGCCAGCTTGAGCGTCAGCCAGATGGCGGCGAGGTCGGCACTGTCCAGCGGTAGACTCATGCTCAGAGCCCGTAGCCGTAACTACGGATGATTGCGGCGGCGCGTTCGCCTTTGAGGTAGCTCAGCAGTGCTGCCGCTGCCGGGTTGTCGGCGCCCTTGTCGAGCAGCACGGCGTCCTGATGGATTGGCTCATATAGCTCTGCCGGCAGCTGCCACGCCGAGCCAGTGGTGATCTCGCCGTTGCGGTAGACCTGTGAGAGCGCAACGAAGCCAAGCTCGGCATTGCCGCTGGCGACAAATTGATAGGTCTGGCCGATGCTCTGGCCCTCGACCAGCGTGTGTGCCAGCGCCGCGCTCAGCCCCAGCCGCTGCATGACCTGTTTGGCGGCCAGCCCATAAGGGGCGGTTTTCGGGTTGGCGATGGCCAGGTGCTGGAAGCTACCGCTGCGCAGCAGTTGCTCGCCATCGCTGATCAGGCTGGCGTCAGCCGACCACAGCGCCAGCGCGCCGGTGGCGTAGGTGAAGCGCGTACCGGTGACCGCGAGGCCGTCCTGCTCGATACGCGCCGGCGTCGTGGCATCGGCAGCCAGGAAAACCTCGAACGGCGCGCCGTGGCTGATCTGGGCGTACAGTTGGCCGGTCGAGCCGAAGGCGGCGACGACGCGGTTTCCGGTGTCCTGCTCGAATGCCTGGGCAATCTCCTGCATCGGCGCGGTAAAGTTGGCGGCGACCGCGACCTGCACCTCGTCGGCCAGCGCCAGCGGGTTGACACTCAGGCAGGCGATGGCGGTGATGAGCAGCGGCAGACGCATGGAATCTCCTTGGCAGTGGACGGCGACTGACCGTTATATTATTCGTTATATAGCGTTTGGCAACGGGTCGCAGGTAATGAAACTTGAAGGACAGGTCTGGTTTTCCCATCGGGGTCGCCCGCTGGCGGGGCAGTATCGCATCGAGCTGCTGGTCTGCATCAGCGAAACCGGCTCTATCAGCAAGGCGGCCAGCGCGGCGGGCATGAGCTACAAGACGGCATGGGACGCGGTCGATGCGATGAACAAGGCGTCTGGCAGCCCGCTGGTAGAGCGCTCGGTTGGCGGACGTGGCGGCGGTGGTACGCGGCTGACCGGGGCTGGCGAACAGTTGGTCGCGGCGTTTCGGCGCTATCAGCAGGAGCACGCGGCTTTCCTGCAACGGCTCAGCGAAGACGACAGCCTCGACCCCTACCTGCAGGTGATGAACCGGCTACGCCTGCGTACCAGCGCGCGCAATCAGCTGTTTGCCCGGGTTGCCGCCCTGCGTCCGGACGGATTGAACACGCGGGTGGAGTTGACCCTCGATGGTGGCCATGCGCTTACGGCGGTGATCACGCGTAACAGCGGTGAACGGCTTGGATTGTGCGAGGGTGCGGAGGTATTTGCGCTGATCAAGGCGCCCTGGGTAAAGCTGGCGGGCGACGTGATGTCTGGTAACCGACTGACCGCTACGGTAGTGGGCCGGGAGCAGGTTGGCGATCAGCTGGCGCTGGAGGCAGAGCTGCCCGGTGGCGTACTGCTGGTGGCCTCACTGGTTGATGATCTGTCTGTGCCGGGGCTTGGCGAATCGATAACCCTGTGGATTGACCCTGAACAGATCATCCTCTGCGCACTATAGTGCTTGTATCCCGTTGGCCAAGGAGTCAGCCGATGACCACGCCCAAGCAAGGCAAAACCGAATCCGCCGCGGCAGGCGCAGTGCCTGGCACCCATCACTTTCGCTTTCACCGACCGAACATGCATCTGGACTCGGTATTCGGTGATGGCTGGTTTGCCCTGCGCGCCGAAGCCTTTGCCCGCTTCTTCGGTACTCCGGTGTTTCTGATCGCGCAGACCCTGATCGTCGCGCTGTGGATCACCATCAACGTTTCCGATCTGGTCAGTTTTGACCGTTACCCGTTTATTCTGCTGAACCTGGCGTTCAGTTTGCAGGCGGCCTACGCTGCGCCCCTGATCCTGCTGGCGCAGACCCGTCAGGCAGACCGTGACAAGGCATCGGCGCAGGCTGATGCATTGCACCGTGAGGCCCTTGCCGAGGCCAGTGAGCAGCGCGCCGCCCACGCCGCCGAGCAGACCGAGCAACTGCTGCTGTTACTTGAGCAAAACACCCGGCTGACCGAGACCGTTCACCAGCTGAGTCAGCGTATCGAAACCCTGACCAGCGAGATTCACCGCGGGGTTTGTCAGCGTCCTGCTCAACCGTGACGGCGTGGCAGTCGCAGCACCAGCAGGCCCAGCAGCAACCCCCAGAAGGCACTGCCGATGCCCCATAGCGCCAGCCCTGATGCGGTCACCAGAAAGGTCAGAAAGGCTGCCTCGCGTTGCTGATCATCGTGCAGTGCGGTAGCCAGCGCGTTGCCGATGGTGCCAAGCAGTGCCAGACCGGCAATCGCCATCACCAGCGCCTGCGGGAAGGCGGCGAACAGACTGGCGACGGTCGCGCCAAACAATCCGGTCAGCAGATAGAAAAAGCCACCCCAGGCACTGGCGCGAAAGCGCTGGGCTGGGTCCGGGTCGGCATCTTTACCGGCGCAGATTGCAGCGCTGATCGCGGCCAGGTTGAAGGTGTAACCGCCAAACGGCGCCAGCAGCAGGCCGGTGATGCCGGTGGTGGTCATCAGCGGCGAGGCGGGTAACTGATAGCCATTGGCGCGCAGTACTGCCATGCCCGGCACGTTCTGCGACGCCATGGTGACGATAAACAGCGGAATGCCGACCCCGAGCAATGCCGGAACCGACAGCGCCGGGGTTGTCCAGACCGGCTGAGCCAGTGACCACTCCAGATGCTCCAAGTGTAATTGTCCAGCCAAGGCGGCAACCAGCACGCCGACCAGCAGAGTCAATGGAATCACATAGCGCGGGAACAACAGCTTTCCGGCCAGGTAGCAGGCCAGCATCAGACCAACCAGCAGGGTTTGCTCCTGCAGTGCGCCAAACAGGTTGAGCCCGAACGGCAGCAGCACGCCGGCCAGCATGGCGCCGGCCAGCGGCGCGGGAATCAGTCGCATGATGCGATCGAACCAGCCGAGCAGACCGCACAGAGTGATCAGCACGGCATTGAACAGAAACACCCCAATGGCCTCGTTCAGGCTGAACCCGGGCAGCCCGGTAGCCAGCAGCGCGCCGCCGGGGGTACTCCAGGCGATCAGCACCGGGGCGCGAAAGCGCAGCGAGAGGCCGATGCTGGTAACGGCCATGCCGATGCCCAATGCCCACAACCATGAGCTGATCTGGTCCGGCGAGGCGCCGGCCGCCGCGGCGGCCTGAAAGATGATCACTGCCGAGCTGGTGTACCCCACCAGCACGGCGATAAAACCGGCGGCAATGTGGAACGGGTTGAACCAGGCCTTCAGCATGTGGCGATCCTCAATCGGCGGGTTGTGCGTTATAGCGCACGGTTGGCCGATCCTAGCATCGTGCGCTATAACGCACAAAGGGAAGTTGCTATGCTGTGCGACCCTCAACTTAGCGGACCTGTGATGCAGGAAATCAGCCAGTACCTCGCCGATACCCTCAGGCAGCTGCGCACTGACCGTGGCTGGAGTCTGGATCGTGCGGCGACCGAATGTGGCGTCAGCAAGGCGATGCTCGGCCAGATCGAGCGCGGCGAATCCAGTCCGACGGTGGCGACACTGTGGAAGATTGCCTCGGGCTTTGGTACGTCGCTGTCGAGCTTTATCGAGCCACCGCCGGCCGAGCAACGTGGCGTTACCCTGCGCAGTGCCGACACCCTGCGCCAGCGCCCGGCCGCCGATGCCATGCTGATTGCACCGCTGTTTCCGTTTGACGCGCGCTACGGCTTTGAGCTGTTCGAGCTGACCCTGTTGCCGGGTTATGAGCGGCTGTCAGAGCCGCACAGTGAAGGCGTCGTTGAGCATGTAATCGTGGTGCGCGGGGTCATGGAGCTGCTGGTGCGGGGCGTCTGGCAGCAACTGAAAGAAGGTGAGGCGGTGCGCTTCGCCGCGGATCAGCCGCACGGTTATCGCAACGCGGGCACCGAGCCCGCGGTATTTCATGATTTGATCTACTACCCGCCTCAGTCGCGGTAGAACACCTGCACCAGGTGGTAGCCGAACTGGCTCTTGACCGGGCCGTGCACCACTTTCAGCGGCTTCTTGAAGATGATCTGGTCGATGGCGCGAACCATCTGACCGGGACGTACCTCGCCCAGATCGCCGCCGCGCTTCTTCGACGGGCAGGTCGAATATTTCTTTGCCAGCACATCGAAGGCTTCACCGGCGGCGATGCGTTTCTTCAGCGCGGCGGCTTCGGCTTCGGTCTTGACCAGAATATGGCGGGCCATGGCGACGGGCATGACGGGGGTCCTCTCGGTTCAGCGGGATTCGTACCAGGGGCGGCTACGGTTGATGATACCGACCAGCCAGAGCATCAATGGTACTTCAATCAGCACGCCGACGACCGTTGCCAGTGCGGCGCCGGAGTTGAACCCGTACAGCGCGATGGCTACCGCGACGGCCAGCTCAAAGAAATTGGAGGCGCCAATCAGGGTCGAGGGTGCCGCCACGTCATGGCGTACCCCAAAGCGCCGGTTCAGGCCGTAGCCGAGCGCGGCGATAAACAGCGTCTGCAGCAGAATCGGGATGGCCAGCAGGGCAATCACCAGTGGTTGCTGCACCAGCGCCTCGCCCTGAAACGAGAACAGCAGCACCAGCGTCGCCAGCAGCGCACCCATCGACAAGGGTGCAATGGCGCTCAGCGCCTGCTCCAGCGCCGCCTTGCCGCGGCGCAGCAGCAGGTAGCGGGCGGCCTGGGCAACGGCCAGCGGCAGCACGATATACAGGCCGACCGACAGCAGCAGGGTATCCCAGGGCACGACGATATCGCTGACGCCGAGCAGCAGCGCGACGATCGGCGCAAAGGCGACCACCATCACCGCGTCGTTCAAAGCCACCTGACTCAGGGTGAACTGCGGGTTGCCGCGGCACAGGTTGCTCCAGACAAACACCATTGCCGTGCAGGGCGCAGCACCCAGCAGGATCAGACCTGCGACGTAGTGATCGAGCTGCTCGGCCGGCAGCCAGCCGGCAAACAGATGACGAATGAACAGCCAGGCAAACAGCGCCATCGAGAAGGGTTTTACCGCCCAGTTCACCAGCAGGGTGATGGCAATGCCGCGGGTCTGCTGCCGCACTTCGCCGAGCGCGGCGAAATCGACCTTCATCAGCATCGGGATGATCATCACCCAGATCAGCAGACCGACCGGCAGGTTGACGTTGGCCACGCTGAGTGAGCCGAGCGCCTGCATGGGGGCCGGCAGCAGCACGCCGAGCAGGGTGCCCAAGGCGATACAGAGGGCAACCCAGAGCGTCAGGTAACGTTCAAAGCGGCCCATGGGTGAGGGTTGGCGGGTGGATTCAGCGCTGCTGTGCATGGGCGGACCTTGTCTGGTGTCACGAAATATTCACTTTCCCGTATATACGGAATTTCATATATATTGCCCGCAGGCTGATTGTACAAGTGAATTTTATGTTGAATGACCCTTTGACGCCGCCGGCACTGTTCAAGGCGCTGGCCGATGATACCCGTGCCCGCATCTGCGCGCTGCTGGTCGACAGCCCGGAACTCTGCGTCTGCGAGCTGACCGGCGCGCTGGCCCTGTCGCAGCCGAAGATATCCCGGCATCTGGCGTCGCTGCGCAAGCTGAATGTGCTGATGGATGAGCGGCGCGGGCAGTGGGTCTATTACCGGCTGCACCCGGATTTGCCGGCTTGGGCGGGCGAGGTGGTCAGACAGGCCGCGCACAGCCAGCCGGGCTGGCTGGAGGCTGAGCGGGCCCGTTTGGCGGGCGCTGCGGCCACCTGCTGTGAGCCGCCCACGCGCCGCTGAGCCGCGCCAGGGACTATTCTGAGAACAAGGGCCCGCCGCAATCGGTGCGGGTCAACCGGAGGGACGCAACATGACCATCAAGGTAGGTATCAACGGCTTTGGCCGCATCGGTAAACTGGCGCTGCGCGCCGCCTGGGACTGGCCCGACCTGGAGTTTGTGCAGATCAACGACCCGGGCGGCGATCCGGCAACCCACGCCCATCTGCTCAACTTCGACTCGGTACACGGGCGCTGGCAGCACGAGGCACAGGCCGATGGTGATGCGATTGTCATTGCGGGCCGCCGGCTGCCGCTCACTCGCAACCGGGCGATTGCCGATACCGACTGGTCGGGCTGCGATCTGGTGATCGAGGCCAGCGGCGTCAACAAGACCCGCGCTGCGCTGCAACCCTATCTGGATCAGGGCGTACGCCGCGTGGTGGTGAGCGCGCCGGTCAAGGAGCCGGGCGTGCTGAATATTGTGCTGGGCGTCAACGATCAGCTGTTCGACCCGGCCGCGCACCCGATTGTGACCGCCGCCTCCTGCACCACCAACTGCCTGGCCCCGGTGGTCAAGGTGATCCACGAGGCACTGGGCATTCGTCACGGCTCGATCACCACCATTCACGACCTGACCAACACCCAGAGCATTCTCGATCAGCCGCACAAGGATATGCGTCGCGCCCGTGCCTGCGGCATGAGCCTGATCCCGACCAGCACCGGCTCGGCAACCGCGATTGCTGAAATCTTCCCCGAGCTGCGCGGCAAGCTGAACGGCCACGCGGTACGGGTGCCGCTGGCCAACGCTTCGCTGACCGATTGTGTGTTCGAGGTCGAGCGTGCGACCACGGTTGATGAGGTCAACGCGCTGTTCAAGGCCGCCGCCGCGGGCCCGCTGGCGGGGATTCTCGGTTACGAGGAGCGGCCGCTGGTGTCGATCGATTACCGTACCGATCCGCGCTCCTCGATCATCGACGCGCTCAGCACCATGGTGGTCAACGGCACCCAGGTGAAGATTTACAGCTGGTACGACAACGAGTGGGGCTACAGCAACCGCCTGGTCGAGCTGGCGCGCAAGGTGGGGCAGGCGGGCAATTGATGCGGCGACTGATGCAGTTGCCGGCGGAGGTTCGACAGTATCTGGTGGTTACCGGCAACTACTGGAGCTTCACTCTCACCGACGGGGCGCTGCGCATGCTGGTGGTGTTGCACTTCCACCAGCTCGGCTACAGCCCGCTGCAGATCGCCGGATTGTTCCTGTTCTACGAATTCTTCGGTGTGGTGACCAACCTGCTTGGTGGCTGGCTGGGTGCGCGGATCGGGTTGAACCGCACCATGAATATCGGCCTGGCGTTGCAGGTGCTGGCGCTCGGCATGCTGGCGGTGCCGACCGGCTGGCTCACGGTGGGCTGGGTGATGGCGGCGCAGGCGCTGTCGGGCATCGCCAAGGACCTGAACAAGATGAGCGCCAAGAGCGCGGTCAAGCTGCTGCTGCCAGACGAACAGCAGGGCGCGCTGTACCGTTGGGTGGCACTGCTGACCGGCTCGAAGAACGCGCTCAAGGGCGTTGGCTTCTTCCTTGGCGCGGGGCTGCTGGCGCTGCTCGGATTCCGTGGTGCGGTGCTGGCGATGGCCATCGCGCTGGCGCTGGTCTGGCTTCTGAGCTTGCGCCTGCTGCGCCGCGATCTGGGCCGCGCCAAGGGCAAACCCAAGTTTCGTGACCTGCTGTCCAAGAGCCGGGCGATCAACCTGCTGTCGGCCGCTCGGCTATGCCTGTTTGCCTCGCGTGACGTCTGGTTTGTGGTCGCCCTGCCGGTCTATCTGTCGGCGGTATTTGGCTGGGATGTCTGGTCGGTGGGTGCCTTTATGGCGCTCTGGGTAATTGGTTACGGCGTGGTGCAGGCCCGCGCACCAGCCGTGACCGGGCGCGGCAGTGGTCACCAGCCGGGCGGACGCGCAGCGGCTGGTTGGGCGCTGGCGCTGGCCGTGGTGCCGGCGCTGATTGCGCTTGGGTTGATGCTGGATGGGCAATCGCGCTGGGCGCTGCTCGGCGGCTTGCTGGTGTTTGGCGTGGTGTTCGCGCTCAATTCGGCGCTGCACAGTTACCTGATCGTATCCTGGGCTGCGCGCGATGCGGTGTCGCTGGATGTAGGGTTTTACTACATGTCCAATGCAGCGGGGCGGTTACTTGGCACCTTGTTGTCCGGCTGGATCTATCAGCAGTACGGGCTGGTGGCCTGCCTCTGGCTGTCGGCGGTGCTGGTACTGGCAGCCGGTCTGATTTCGCTGGCGCTGCCTGAGGCGGCTACTCGCCCAGCTCGCTGCGACTAGCCTTGTTCGACAGGCGCAGGCCGCGCAGGCTGCGCTTGACGCTCTTGAGGTGGTTGACCAACTCCGGGCCGCGGCGCATGGCCATGCCCATCGCCAGCACATCAATGACCACCAGATGGGCGATGCGTGACGACAGCGGCGTGTAGATATCGGTGTCTTCGGGCACGTCGATCGGGATGTGCACCTGGCCGAGTTCGGCCAGCGGCGTTCGGCTCGGGCACAGGCTGATCAGGGTTGCGCCGGTTTCCACCACCAGACTGGCCGAATGCAGCAGGTCCTTGGTGCGTCCGGTCTGCGAGATCGCGACCGCCACATCTTCCGGGCCCAGGGTCACGGCAGACATGGCCTGCATGTGCGGGTCGGAATAGGCGGCGGTGGAGACCAGCAGGCGGAAGAACTTGTGCTGGGCATCGCTGGCCACGGCGCCGGAGGCTCCAAAGCCGTAAAACTCTACGCGGCGGGCGTGGGTCAGGGCGCTGATGGCCTGTTCGATGGCGGCAGGATCAAGGCGTTCGCGCACATCCATCAGGGTGGCCAGGGTGGTGTCAAAGATCTTGTGCGACAGGGTGTCGACGCTGTCGTCCTCGCTGATCGAGAACTGCCCGAAACTGGCACCGGCGGCGAGGCTCTGGGCCAGTTTCAGCTTGAGATCCTGAAATCCGCTGCAGCCAATTGCCCGGCAGAAGCGTACGATGGTGGGCTCGCTGACGCCGACCTGCTGCGACAGGTCGGCCATCGATGAGTGCATCACCTGCGCGGCCTGCGCGATGACAAAATCGGCGACCTTCAGCTCGGACTTTCTGAGCTGGTCACGGTGGGCAGCGATGTGCTGGAGCATGTTCATGATGGCATGATGTCTGGCAGCGAATGAGGGGCAGCTTGGCTGCCGTATCTGGGATAGTTCGATCACCCGTGGTGTAGTAATGCTTGTAGTTATACTACAAAAACGGTCGGGGTGTGGCGGGCAGGAGGATTTGACGTGGCTCGGGCGGGAATCAGGTGTGACATGGTGGTGTTCGGCGGCACCGGCGATCTGGCCATGCGCAAGTTGCTGCCAGCGCTCTATTACCTGCATCGCGACGGTCATCTGCACCCGGAGACGCGGATTCTGGCGCTGGCCCGCGCCGAGCACAGCCTTGAAAGCTATCGCAAGCTGGTCAAGCGCCATGTTGGTCAGCATGTCTCACGCCGCGATTTTGACCAAAGCGTCTGGGAGGTGTTCGCCGAGCGCCTGGACTACCTGTCGCTGGATGTCAGCCAGCGGGTGGCCTTTCCGCGGCTGACCAAGGTTCTCAAGCCTGGCACCGGTCGGGTTCGGGTGTTTTATCTGGCGACCCTGCCGAATCTGTTTGCGCCCACAGTTCAGCACCTGGCCTCGGTTGGCCTGGTAGACGAGCATGCCCGCGTGGTGCTGGAAAAGCCGCTGGGCGAGAGCCTGCAGACGGCGAACATGATCAACGAGCAGATAGGCCAGGTGTTTGATGAGTCGCGGGTGTTCCGGATCGACCACTACCTCGGCAAGGAAGCGGTACAGAATCTGCTGGCGCTGCGTTTTGGCAACGCCCTGTTCGAGCCGTTGTGGCGCAATGCGCATATCGACCATGTGCAGATCAGCGTGCTGGAAAGTGTCGGCGTGGAAAATCGTGGTGACTATTACGACCGCGCCGGGGCGATGCGTGACATGGTGCAGAACCACCTCTTGCAACTGCTCTGCCTGGTGGCCATGGAAGCGCCGGTGCATTTCGAGCCGGAGGCGGTGCGCAACGAGAAGCTGAAGATTCTCGAGGCGCTGCGGCCGATTACCGGTATGGACGTCCAGGACCGCACCGTACGTGGCCAGTATGCTGCCGGTGAGCATGCCGGCGAGCGGCTGCCGGCCTACTACTTCGAGAAAAGTGTCGACCACGACAGCAACACCGAGACCTTTGTTGCCCTGCAGGTCGAGATCGACAACTGGCGCTGGGCCGGTGTGCCGTTTTACCTGCGCACGGGCAAGTGCATGGCGCAGCGCAAGTCCGAAATTGTTATCCAGTTCAAACCGGTGCCGCACAAGCTGTTCCCGCAGCATGGTGACAGCCCGGAAAATAACCGGCTGACCATCAGCCTGCAGCCGGATGAGGGTATTCGTCTGTCGCTGATGGCCAAGTCGCCCGGCCGCGGGATGGGATTGCAGGAAGTGGAGCTGGACCTGAACTTCGACGAGGCCTTTACCCGTCGCCGCTGGGACGCCTACGAGCGGCTGCTGCTGGATGTCATCGAAGGGGACGCTACCCTGTTCATGCGGCGTGACGAAATCGGTGCCGCCTGGCGCTGGGTTGATCCGATCATCGACGGCTGGCGTGACTGCTATCGGTCACCCAAGCGTTACCCCGCTGGCAGCTGGGGCCCGGAAGCGGCCGACAGCCTGCTCGAGCGGCGCGGTCACCGCTGGCTGGACCAGCGCTAGGCGGGCGTCAGCGTCCGAGCGTATCGAGCAGGTCGCGGGCGGGCTGGCTCTGCTCCAGCAGGGTGGTAAAGGCCTCGGCGTCGATCGGCCGGCTGATCAGGTAGCCCTGGACATCATCGCAGCCGTTTTCCTTGAGGAACTGCAGCTGGGCCTCGGTCTCCACGCCCTCTGCCACGACCTGCAGTGACAGGCTGTGGGCCATGGCAATCACGGCGCGAACAATGGCATCGTCGCCGGGCGCGTCGTTAAGCGCTGCGATGAAGGCCCGGTCGATCTTCAGGGTGCTGATCGGGAAACGCTTGAGGTAGGCCAGTGACGAATAGCCGGTGCCGAAGTCATCGACCGACAGGCTGACACCCAGCGCCTGCAGTGCGTTGATATTGTCGACGATCGCCTCGCTGTGCTCGGCCAGCATGCTTTCGGTCAACTCCAGCTCCAGCAGACGGGCCGGCAGGTTATGACGTTCCAGCGCCTGTCGGACGCGGCTGGCAAAACCCTCCTGACGCAGCTGCTGAACCGACAGGTTGACCGATACGACGACCGACGCCGGACCCTGATGGCACCAGCGGCTGGCCTGTGCGCAGGCTGCATTCAGCACCTGCTCGCCCAGGGCGACGATCAGACCGGTCTCCTCGGCGATACTGATGAAGTCGCCCGGCATCATTATTCCGCGTATCGGATGCTGCCAGCGCACCAGGGCTTCGGCGCTGCGGATGCGATCGCTGGCCAGGTGCAGTTTCGGCTGGAAATGCACCATCAACTGCTGTTCGTCGATGGCCTTGCGCAGCTGGTTTTCCAGCTGCAGGCGGTCAAGGCTGTAAGCGCGCAGCTGGCGCGTGTAGAACTGCCAGCGGTTGCCGCCCAGGTGCTTGGCGTGTTGCATTGCCTGGTTGGCCTGGGTAATCAGCTGCAGGCTGTCGCGTGCGGTTGCCGGGAACAGGCTGATGCCAATGGACGCGGTCACCACCAGTTCGTGCTCGGCGATCAGCATGGGCTGGCTCAGGCGCTCAAGGATCTGGTCGGCCAGCGCTCCGAGGGCATCGCTGCAGTCGGCCTGCTCAACGATGACGACAAACTCGTCAGCGGACAGCCGCGCCAGGCCGTGTGTGTCGCCCAGCAGTGCGCTCAGCCGGTGGGCAACTTCCTGCAGCAGGGCATCGGCTACGGCATGGCCCAGTGTCACGTTGATGTGCTTGAAACGATCCAGATCGATGTGCAGCAGGGCCAGCTGGCTGTCGTTCTGCCGGGCGCGGGCAGTGGCTTCCTGCAGGTTCTCGCTGAAGCGGCGACGGTTGGCCAGCTGGGTGAGCGGGTCGTAGTTGGTCAGGTACTGCAGCTGCTCCTCGGTCTGCCGGTGGGTGGTCAGATCGGCGAAGAACCCGACATAGTGGGTAATCTGCGCCGCGGCGTTGCGTACCACGGTCATCTGCAGCCAGATTGGAAAGGACTCACCGCTGCGGCGACGGGCGGTCATTTCTCCCTGCCAGCGGTCCTTGCTGTTGAGCATGCTCTGCAGGTGCAAAAACTGCTGGCGCAGCTCATCCGACCCGCTGAGCTCGAGTATGTTGCGGCCCACGGCATCCTGCTGCTGCAGGCCGGTAATCACGCTGTAGGCCTGGTTTACTGCCAGGATGTCCAGCGCCGGGCTAAGAATGAAGATACCTTCGCTGGAGGCTTCGAATACCGTCGCCGAGAGCTGGGCCTGCTCATCCTGCAACTTGCGGGCGCTGATGTCGCGGCGGGTACCGATCATCCGCAGAACCCGGCCGTCGGCGTCGCGCTCTACCGCGCGACCGCTGTCCTCGACCCAGAGCCAGTGACCATCGGCGTGGCGCACCCGGTATTCCATGCGGTAGGCGACGGTCTTGTTCTTCATGTGCTGGGCGAGGGTCTTGCGTACCATGGTTACGTCGGCCGGGTGAACCAGCGGGCGCAGGTCCTCCAGCATGCTGGGCACGGCATCCTCGGGCATGCCGAACAGCGGCTTGAGGCGCGAGTGATAGACCTTGTCGGTGGTCAGGTCCCAGTCCCACAGCCCCAGCTGGCTGGCTTCCATGGCCAGGCTCAGCTGTGCCTCGCTGGCGCGCAGGTTATGGGTGGCCGCTTCCAGCTCCGCGGTACGCTGCCTGACCCGTTCCTCCAGCTCCATGTGGCTGTCGCGCAGCGACTGCTCGGCCTGCCGGCGCTGGGCAATCTCGCGGGTCAGTTGCTGGTTCAGCTCTTCGGTTCGCTGGTGCGCGCTGCCCAGATTGGCCAGCAGGGTTTCATTGCGCAGGTTGGTGATCATCGCCTGACGCATGGTGCGATGGATCAACGCGGCGGTCAGCACGATGAACACCAGCATCAGGCCCGACATTATCGCCCAGTTCTGGCTGCTTGCGCTGCCGTCGTACACCAGCCAGGCCAGCGGCGGCAGCCAGGCCGGCAGCAGAAACGAGGCAAAGGCACTGAAACGGGTGGCGTAGAGCACACCGACACACAGGCTGACGCCGCCGGCGATGCTGTACATCAGCGTCTGCCGGGCGAAGTCGTCTAGCGGTGTCAGCGCAATGTAGACCCAGCTCAGGCAAAGGCCCGACGCCAGATTGCCGAGATGAAAGAAAAAGCTCCAGCGACGGCGCAGGCGGTCCTGGGAGGGGGTCTGCCAGTAGCGGCGAACCAGCATCTGGCGCAACAACGCCAGCAACACCAGGGCTCCCAGCCAACTGAACAGATTCAGCGCGGATGCCTGGTTCCAGACAAGGGGCGTGACCATCAGCGCAGTGCACAGCAACAGCCACTGCGGTAGCCGTGACTGGGCGTACAGCTGGTTCATCTGCTGCAGGCGCAGATCACTGTGCGAGATGGGGCTGAACGTGGCTCGGCTGCCAGTCATGGCTGTTTTGCGCTCCGTTGGCCCGTGATTGTTATTGTTATCATGCGTGCTACGTCGGGTGTTACTGTCGGATCAGGCTCATCACCTTACACCAGCCCTGCCGTTCGGCACAGTCCCTCGGTCGCAAAATATGACATCCGAAGCGTCTGCCATGCGGTTTAGCCGCGCGGCTTCCGGCGCGGGACGGCGGGCTGCTAGAATGCCGCGATGGATATCTCCCACCTGCTTAATTCGCTCAATGATGCTCAACGTCAGGCCGTGACTGCCGCGGTCGGCCAACAGCTGGTGCTGGCCGGCGCCGGCTCCGGCAAGACTCGGGTACTGGTTCACCGTATCGCCTGGCTGGTGCAGGTCGAACAGGCCTCACCCTGGAGCATTCTTTCCGTCACCTTTACCAACAAGGCCGCCTACGAAATGCGCGCGCGGATCGAGCAACTGCTCGGTATTGCGCCGCAGGGCATGTGGGTCGGCACCTTTCACGGCCTGGCACATCGACTGCTGCGCGCGCACTGGCGCGAGGCCGGGCTGGCCGAACAGTTCCAGATTCTCGACAGCGACGACCAGCAGCGGCTGGTCAAGCGGGTTATCCGTGAACTCGGTCTGGACGAGAACCAGTGGGCGCCCAAGCAGGCCCAGTGGTGGATCAACGCCCAGAAGGACGAAGGCCTGCGCCCGCAGAATATTCAGCCGGCCGGTGATCTGTACCTGAGCACCATGGTGCGCATCTACGAAGCCTATGAGCAGGCCTGCAACCGTGCCGGGGCCGTCGACTTTGCCGAGCTGCTGCTGCGTTCGCTGGAACTGTGGCGCGATAATCCGGCGCTGCGCGAGCAGTATCGGGCGCGCTTCAAGCACATTCTGGTCGACGAGTTCCAGGACACCAACGCCGTGCAGTACGCCTGGCTGCGCCATCTCGCGGGCAAGACACCCAGCCTGATGGTGGTCGGTGACGATGACCAGTCAATCTATGGCTGGCGCGGCGCGCGGATCGAAAACATCCAGCAGTTCCAGACCGACTATCCGAATGCCGAAATGATCCGTCTGGAGCAGAACTACCGCTCCACCGCGACCATTCTCAAGGCCGCCAACGCGCTGATCGGCAACAACTCGGGGCGGCTCGGCAAGGAACTGTGGACCGACGGCAACGAAGGCGAGCCGATTGCCCTGTACGCCGGCTTCAACGAGCAGGACGAGGCGCGGTTTATCGTCGAGCGCATCGAGCAGGGTATTCGCGACGGACTGGCGCGCAGCGAGATGGCCATTCTCTACCGCTCCAACGCCCAGTCGCGGGTGCTGGAAGAGGCCCTGCTGCGCAGCGGTATTCCCTATCGTATCTACGGCGGTCAGCGCTTTTTCGAGCGCGCCGAGATCAAGAACGCCATGGCCTACCTGCGGCTGATGGCCAACCGCGGCGACGATGGTGCGCTGGAGCGCATTATCAATCTGCCGACCCGCGGCATCGGCGACAAGACGGTCGAGCTGCTGCGCCAGCAGGCGCGCGAGCGAGATGTCTCAATGTGGCAGGCGGCCTGCGACCTGATCGACAACAAGGGGCTGCCGGGCCGGGCGGCCAACGCGGTGCAGGGCTTTCTGGTGCTGATCGAGGAAATGGCCGAGCGTGCCGAAGGGTTGCCGCTCTATAGCCAGACCCAGATTGCCATTGAGCACAGCGGCCTGCTGCGCTTCCATGAGCAGGAAAAAGGTGACAAGGCGCAGGCGCGGGTCGAAAACCTGGAAGAACTGGTCTCTGCCGCCCGTGGTTTCGAGAACGATATGGCGGACGAGGAAGAGGAAGGCGATGTACTGCTGGCCTTCTTGGCCCACGCCTCGCTGGAAGCCGGCGAAACCCAGGCTGACCGCTTTGAAGACAGCGTACAGCTGATGACCCTGCACAGCGCCAAGGGCCTGGAGTTCCCGTTGGTATTCATGGCCGGGGTAGAGGAAGGGCTGTTCCCGCACAAGATGAGCCTGGAAGATCCGGGCCGGCTGGAGGAAGAGCGCCGGCTGGCTTACGTGGGCATTACCCGGGCGATGCAGCAGTTGGTGATTACCTGGGCCGAAACCCGCCGCTTGTACGGCAGTGAAACCTTCAACAAGGTGTCGCGCTTTGTCCGTGAGATTCCACCTGAACTGATTCGCGAAGTGCGCCTGGGCAGCCAGGTCAGCCGACCCTTTGGCCCGGCCAAGAGTAACCTGTTCGCCAGCGAAGCCACCGAAAGCACCGGCTTTGCCCTTGGCCAGCGCGTCGAACACGCTCTGTTCGGTGAAGGGGTGGTGCTCAACTATGAAGGCCACGGCGCGCAGGCGCGGATTCAGGTCAATTTTGATGATGAAGGCAGCAAGTGGCTGATGGTGGCGTATGCCAAGCTGCAGGCGCTGTAGCGCCTGCAGTTTGGAGCGGCAAGCTTCAAGCTATAAGCCGCAAGTGGTTTGTGCGTGCGGGAAGTGCGTTGCCAACTTGAATGAATCGGTGGCTGATGGTTCGCCGCAGGAGCGCGCGAGTCGACGCTCCCTGCACCAATATAGAAGTCCGCAGCGGGCAGCGGGCAGCTTGCAGCTTGCCGCTTACAGCTTGGAGCTAAAAGAATGGATAGACGTGAATTGTTGACGGCCGCCGGTCTGGGTCTGGGCGCGGCGGCTCTGGCTGGCTGCAAGGACGACAGCGCGCCTGCCGGCAGTGCGCCGGCGGCAGCCGAACAGCGCTTTCGCTGGAAGATGGTGACTTCCTGGCCGGAGAACTTTCCGGGTCTGGGCACCACCGCGCAGCACTTTGCGGACACGGTTGAGCGGCTGTCCAATGGCCGGTTGAGCATTCAGGTGTTTGCCGCCGGTGCTCTGGTGCCGGCGCTGGAAGTCTTTGACGCTGTTTCTGGCGGCACCGCTGAGCTGGGCCACAGCGCGGCCTATTACTGGAAGGGCAAGAGCGCGGCGGCGCCGTTCTTTACCGCCGTGCCGTTCGGCATGAACGCCCAGGAGATGAATGCCTGGCTGTACGAGGGCGGCGGGCTGGCGTTGTGGCAGAAGGCCTATGACCCGCTCGGCGTGGTGCCGCTGCCGTGCGGCAACACCGGCGTGCAGATGGCCGGCTGGTTCAATAAGGAAATCAACAGCCTGGACGACCTGCAGGGCCTGAAAATCCGTATGCCGGGCTTCGGCGGCGAGGTGCTGTCGCGTGCCGGCGCCACTACGGTCAACCTGCCGGGCAGCGAAATCTTTACCTCGCTGCAGACCGGGGTGATCGATGCGACCGATTGGGTCAGCCCCTATAATGATCTGGCCTTTGGTCTGCACAAGGCGGCGCAGTTCTACTATTACCCGGGCTGGCAGGAACCCTGCGCGGTGCTGGAGCTGACCATCAACAAGCAGAAGCTGGCCGAGCTGCCGGACGACCTGCGCAGTATTGTCATCAATGCGGCCCGCTCGACCAACCAGGCCATGCTGGATGAGTATGGCCGGCGCAATGCCGAGGCGCTGCATACCCTGGTCGACGAGCATAATGTCCAGCTGCGTCGGCTGCCTGATGCGGTGCTGGAGCGCCTGCGCGACATCAGTGCTGATGTGCTGGAAGAGACCGCCGCGATGGATCCGCTGAACCGCGAGGTATGGGATTCCATGCAGGCCTTCCGCGAGAAGATCCAGGCCTGGCACGCGATCAGCGAAAAGGCCATGTACGATCTGCGTAGCTGATTCATCCCCTTCCCGGTCCCGCGAGTGCGCCGGTCAGGCCTCGCGGGGTCTCAACAGCGTCCGCTGCGGAGGAAGCACAATGCCCGGTATCCATATCAAGCGCGCCAGTGCGGCGGATGCCGAGCGGGTGGGCGAGTTGTTCGATCTGTATCGCCAGTTTTATCAGCAGCCGACCGATCGGGCGGGCGCGATCGACTATCTGCGCCTGCGTCTGCAGCGTGGCGACTCGGTGGTGCTGATGGCGATGGCCGGCGAAGGCGAGCTGGCCGGATTCTGTCAGCTGTATCCGACGTTTTGTTCGGTCGACATGGCGCCAATCAGCATCTTGTATGACCTGTATGTCGGCTCCGGCTATCGTCGTCAGGGCGTTGCCGGAGCCCTGCTGGCGGCTGCCGAAGATCAGGCGCGTGCGCAGGGCGCGGTGCGCATGGAGCTGGCAACCGCGACCGACAACACTTCGGCGCAGCGATTGTACGAAGCCAGTGGCTGGGAGCGTGACCGGCAGTTTCTGCACTACAGCAAGCTGCTTGGGGCAGGTTGACGCCGGCACGTCTCCTCCATCTGAACGATTTGTTTCCCGAGAGGCTCGGGCAGGATCTGCTGAATTCATTGTGAGGCTGAACATGAACAGCAAGGAACTGGTTGAGCGTTATTTCGATTCGGTAGAGGGGCGCAGTGCGGCACCGATTACCGACTATCTGGCTGCGGATATTCGCTGGCACCTGCCGCCGGCGCACCCCTTCGGCAGCGATTTTTCCGGTATTGACGGTGTTCTCGGGATGATGGCCAAGGGGGCTGGCTGGCTGGATTTTGCTACCCTGCAGATCCGTCGCCATGCGCTGATATGCGAAGGCGACAATGTCGTCGTGCATTTCGAGCTGACGGCGCAGACCTGCAGCGGTGAGCCCTATCTGAACCAGTATCTGCTGCGCTTTCGCTGCTGCGACGCAAAGATCTGCGAGGTGTGGGAATTCCTTGATACCTACAGCCAGTACCGGGCCGGACTGTACCAGCAGGTGATCTGACATCTGCCGCTGGCGGCTGTTATGCTCGGGGAGTGTTCCCGGCTGCAATTGCAAAGGATAGATCGTGCCCGCCCCCATCATTCTGTTCGACGGTGTATGCAAGCTCTGCAGTGCCTGGGCCAACTTTATTATCGAGCACGATGCCGCGCGCCGGTTCCGGCTGTGCAGCGTGCAGTCGGCGGCGGGGCAGCGGCTGCTCGCGGAGCACAACTATCCGACCGATACCTTTGAGACCATGCTGGTGGTGGATGGCGAACGCCGCTTCGAGAAGAGCGCGGCGTTCTTTGTCGTCATGCATCGGCTTGGCTGGCCATGGCGCGCTCTGTGCGTGTTTCAGCTGATCCCGCGCCCGCTGCGCGACTGGCTGTACGACCGTATTGCGCTGAATCGCTACCGGCTGTTTGGTCGCTATGACCTGTGCCGGCTGCCCTCGGCCGATCACGCGGGGCGCTTTGTCGATGAATAACCCGGACCTGTTGAAGATGGCCCGCTGGTGCCGCTGGATGCTGGCATTTGTGTTCATTTATCACGGCCTGGTACCCAAGCTGCTGTTTCCCAGCCCGGTCGAAGTACAGATGATCGAGGCGTCCGGTCTGGGGCTTGATGCACAGGTGATTTCATCACTGGCCGGGGTGGCCGAGGTACTGCTCGGGATAGTGATTCTGTTCGGCTGGTTTGGCCGCTGGCCCGTGGTCGCCGCCGCACTCGGGTTACTCGGCCTGCTTGCCGGCGTTGCCCTGGTTGCCCCGGCGCTATTGGTCGGTGCATTCAACCCGGTAACGACCACGCTGCCTGCGCTGCTGCTGTGTGTGTTGATCATTCGCCTTGAAGCCGGTTGCAACACGGCCGCCTGATTGTGGTCATAACGCTCTGATGGGCCGCGTTGGCCCTGTATGCAAGGAGCTGTTGTGCTGTCACCCTGGAAACCCCGCCTCTGGCTGACTGTGCTGCTGGGTATCGTGCTGCAGCCGTTCGTGTTTCTCTACGTCAATCGCCCGCGTCTGTTCTGGGGTTATCTTCCGGTGACGCTGGTGGTCGCCGGGATCGACTGGTACTTCGAGCTGGCCCTGACACTGGCGTTCAGCCTGATCTGTCCGCTGCACGCGGTGCTGATCGCGCGCCGTTACGATGTATCGACGCCGCGCCGCTGGTTCAATCGTGCCAGCGTGGCAGTGGGGCTTTATCTGGCGGTGATGCTCGCGATTCTGGGTGCGCGAACCTTCCTTTACGAGCCTTATCAGGTGCCGTCGGCCTCGATGCACCCGACGCTGGTTGAGGGCAATCTGTTTGTGGCGCAGAAGTGGGGCTTTGCCCATCGCAGCCTGTTTGGCTTCACCCTGCCTGGCAGCGACCGCCTGGATGCGGCCCGCCTGCAGCGCGGCAAGGTCTACGTGTTCTATCCGCCTGACCACGACATGCTCTACGTCAAACGGCTGATCGCGCTGCCCGGTGACGTGATTGCCCTGACGCCGGATGGGGTTGTGATCAATGGTGAGCGCCTGCCGCGCGAGCTGCTGTCAGACACCGATGGGGTACGAATCTACCGCGAGCAACTTGGCGGGCAATCCTATCGGGTGCAGCAGCTGGACAGTGCGGCGCAGCAGCCGATTCAGACCTTCCGGGTGCCGGAGGGGCACTACTTCTTTCTGGGCGACAATCGCGACAATTCCAACGACAGCCGTTACTGGGGATCGGTGGCGGCTGAACGGGTGGTGGGCGAGATGATCTGGCTGGCAAGCAAGCCAGATGCTGCCGCGCCCGCGCCTTGACGGCTCAGTCTTCCAGCTGCGCGACCTGCTGATCGATCTCACCGCTCTGGCGGCGCCACCAGTCGCTGACGTGACACAGCGCCAGCACGCTGGTGCTGCAGCTGCCGCCGTCGATTGCCGCGCGCACGGCCTCCACGTCGACCCGATTCAGGTAGCCGACCGCATCGGTCATCAGCTCTCCGTCGCCGAAGCCGCCTCCGAGCATCTCGGCCAGCGCCTGTTCACGGCTCCAGCCCTCGAACACCATGCGGTACATGGCGGCCATCAGTCCGGTGCGGTTTTGCCCGTGCTTGCAGTGGATCAGTACGCCACCCTCATTCTGGCCGGCGCGGATCGCGCGCAGCACGCGGATCACGTCGGTGTCGGTCACCCGGTCGGCGTGCAGTGGTTCGTGAATGGTGGTCAGGTTGCTGCCTGCCAGCCAGTCGTCGTTGCGCTGGTAGAAATTGATCACGGTATGGATACCTTGCGCCTGCAGCGTGGGCATGTCGCCGCTGTCCGGCAATGCGCTGCGATACAGGTTGGGGGCCATGCGATACAGACGCAGCTGCGGATCAATCGGAGTGGCCCAGTCGGCCGGACGCGCCTGCCCGGCACTGAGGGTGGGTGCCGGCATGCCGACGTGGTCGCTGCGCAGTACATCGGGCCGGGCCAGCGCGATGACGCCCAGCAGCGCCAGCGGCAGCGCGGTTGCGAGCAGCAGGCTACGCGGCTTCATGGCGGAGCGCTCCTGTCTGGCTGACGGTGCGCGCTGCGGTGGCCGGCCGATACAGCAGCAGTCGGTAACAGAGCAGGCAAATGCACCAGTCGAACAACAGGGTCCAGACGTTGTGCGAGAGGAAATGTGCGCCCTGCATGGTGCGCCCGAGTGACAGCACGGTGCCGAGCGCCAGTGCGCCGATCAGGGCGCCGCGGGCGGCCCGCGGAAAGCGGTCACGCAGGGCAAAGAACAAGGCCAGCAGGGAGAACCCGGAGGAGGCATGACCGCCGGGCCAGCAGCGTCCAGCCTTGTTAGTGTCCGGGCGGGCTGACAGCAGCGGTGTGTGAATCTCTGTGCCGCCGTATTGCACCAGACTCCAGGGGCAGGGCACGTTGGTCAGCTGCTTGAGCGGGGTAACCAGGCTGGTAGCCAAGGCCAGCGACAGCACCAGATAGCTCAGCTCCGGCCGCCAGCGCCGCAGCCGGGTCGGCAGCAGGCTGAGCACAAAACCGATAATCGCCAGCACGCCGATCACGATCACCGCCTGCTTGACCCGGTCGTGCAGGATGTCTTCGAGGAAGAAGCTATGGCGGCCCACAAAGCCATCGCTCGGCACGTAGAACAGGTCTGAGAACCAGAAGTCCAGTGTGCTGGTGTCGAACACCAGCATCAGGGCCATCAGCGCCGCTGGGATCAGTAGCCAGCGGCCGACCGGGAAAGGGCGCGATACGCGTGTGCGGTGGCTCATCGCTGGCTCACCTTGGTATTGCCGCTGGTGTTCGTGGGGTTCCATGCCAGCAATTGATGACCGTAGTCGTAGCTGGCCCCTTGGTAGTAAGCGATGGCGCGGCGTACCAGCGGGTCGTTGGCGTCAGCTGTTCGCTCCACGCTGAGGCCGGTGGCGTCGTCGTGGCGGCGGATCAACCCGCGCGGACTGAGGATCGCCAGATCCTGACCGTCAAACAGGCCCAGATGCTGATAGTTACCGATCAGCGCCCGCCCCGGGCCGGTATCCGGGCGCAGCAGGTTGTGGCCGAAGAAGGTCGAGGTGTAATCCATGTTCAGCAGGCCCATCAGCGTCGGTGCCAGATCGATCTGGCTGGCCACGCGGCTGTCCTCGCGGGCGTCGATCAGGCCTGGGGCGTAGACGAACAGCGGGATGTGGTAGTTGTGCACCGGCAGGTCTTCCTTGCCGGCGCTGCCGGCGGTGTGGTCGGCAACGAACACGAAGACGGTGTCCTTGAACCAGGGTTTCTCGCGCGCCTGCGCGAGGAACTGGCCGATGGCGTAGTCGGTGTATTTCACCGCACCTTCGCGGCCGGTGCCGGACGGGATGTCGATGCGGCCTTCCGGATAGCTGTAGGGGCGATGGTTGGAGGTGGTCATCAGTTGCAGCAGGAACGGCTTGCCCGCAGCGGCATCGGCGTCGGCCAGCTTCAGGGTTTGGTTGTACAGATCCTCATCGCTCATGCCCCAGGCGTTGGTGAAGGTTACTTCCTCGTCAGGCACGCTGGCCTGATCGACTACCCGGTAGCCGTTGCCGGCGAAGAAGGCGTTCATGTTGTCGAAGTAGCCACGACCGCCGTAGACAAACACGCTGTCGTAGCCCTGCGCGCCGAGTTGCTGGCCGAGGCTGGCAAATCCGGTTTCGCGGCCGATGCGCTTGACGATCGAGCGGCCGGGGGTCGGCGGGATCGACAGGGTGATGGCTTCCAGGCCGCGGGTGGTGCGGGTGCCGGTGGCGTAGAACTGGCTGAAGTAGAGGCTCTGCTTGCGCAGGGCGTCGAGGTTAGGGGTCAGATTGCGGGCATCGCCTTCGCTGCCCATGTATTTGGCGCTGAGGCTTTCGATGGTGACCAGAATCAGGTTCAGCTTGCGCGGCTGGCCGGGGTTGTCGATCTGCCGGCGAACGCCCATCGGGTCGGTGTCGACAAAGCGGGCATTTGCTTCGCTGACTTCCTCACGCAGGGCGCTCGCAGCGGTGGCCTCGGGCAGTTGCGGGTAGAACTGGGTGTAGTCCAGTTCGTTGTTACGGAAGGCGGCAAAGAACTGGTACGGCCCGTTGCTGGCCAGTTCGTGCTGATAGGCGTTGCCGCCGCTGCTGCGCGGAAAGTCCTGCCCGACCACCAGAATGCTCAGGGCGACGGCCGTAACCGCGCCTGCCAGGCTGATGCCGCGTTCCGGCCAGCTCAGCAAGGGGGCGGCGGCGATGCGACGAACCCGTGGTTGCAGCAGCGCGGTGGTGATCACGGCGATGACGGTCAGCGCTGCCAGCAGCGGATAGACCGGGTAGGACTCGAGGATGTTGTTGATCACCTCGTCGGAGTAGACCAGATAGTCGACCGCGATGAAGTTGAAGCGCACCCCGAACTCGTCCCAGAACAGCCATTCGGCGACCGCAGTGAACAGCATCAGGAAGACGCCGAAGGTCATGGCTGCCTGCAGCAGACGCAGATGCCAGCGCTTGCGCCAGAGCCGGGCAGGGCACAGCAGCAGGTACAGTGCCAGTGGCGCGAAGGCGTAGAGCAGGAAGGTCAGGTCGTAGATCATGCCTTCGCCATACAGCCGCAGCACACCGCTGGCGCTGAGCTGCGCTTCGCCCAGGTGGGTCAGCAACAGGATCGAACGGGTGACAACGAAAACACCGAGCCAGAGGGATGCGAGCAAGCCAAGGAAACGGGCCTGGGCGGATTTGAGCAGGGGCATGTGACAGTCCATGGTTGAAATCGACCGTCGCAGTGTGGTGATCTTGCTGTCGGCGCTGCGTCAACGCGCTGTGAAAATTTCGTCAAGCCGTGTGGTTTTCTGGAGAGCTCCTGCATGCGTATTCTGGTCATCGAGGATAACCGCGACATCCTCGCCAACGTGATGGACTACCTGCAGCTCAAGGGCTACACGGTGGACTGCGCCCAGGATGGGGTTTCGGGGCTGCATCTGGCGGTCAGCGAGCACTACGATCTGATTGTGCTGGATATCATGCTGCCGGGCATGGACGGCTATCAGCTGTGTCAGCGGCTGCGCGAGGACGCCGGTCGCGACACGCCGATTATCATGCTGACCGCGCGTGATGCGCTGGACGATCGGCTCAAGGGCCTGAAGGTTGGCGCCGATGATTACCTGCTCAAACCCTTTGCGCTATCCGAACTGGTAGCCCGTATTGAAGCCATCCTGCGCCGCAGCAGCGGTGGCGGTCGTCATCGACTGGAGGTCGGCGATCTGAGCTATGACCTTGATACCCTGCAGGTCAGCCGTGCCGGCAAGGCGCTCAAGCTCAACCCGGTCGGGCTCAAGCTGCTGGAAGTGCTGATGCGCAAGAGCCCGGCGGTGATTCGCCGCACTGTGCTGGAAGAGGCGCTCTGGGGCGACGAACTGCCCGACAGCGATAGCCTGCGCAGCCATATTCACCAGTTGCGTCAGATCGTCGACAAACCGTTTGAAACGCCGCTGATTCATACCGTGCACGGGGTTGGCTACAGCCTTTCGGAGCCGGCGCAATGATTCGCAAGCAGCCGCTGCGCCGGCGTATTGTAATCGCCTTCACGCTGATGACGCTGGCGGTCAGCGGGGTGTTTTCGCTGGGGATTGTCGGCATTGTGCATTTTGTCGAGGAGCATCTGGTCTCCCAGGAGATGAGCGAGGAACTGACTGCCGTACTGGAGCAGGACCTGGCCCGCGGTCAGCCGCCCCGGCTCGACAGCAAGACCCGGCTGTATGCCTCGCACATGCCGGGCTACGAGATACCGGAGTCGCTGCGCTCGCTCGAAGGGGGCTTCAGCGAACTGGTGGGCGACGATCAGGCTGCCTATGTCTACGTTCGCGAGATTGGCGCGCAGCGTTTTATTCTGGTGCAGGAGCAGGCCGAGTTCGAGGCCCGCGAGCGGGTGCTGTTTGCCGTAGTATTTGCCGGCTTCCTGCTGAGTGTGCTGCTGGGCTGTCTGCTGGGTTTGCTGATAGCACAAAAGATTCTGGCGCCGATCATCCGGCTGGCCGGTCAGGTGCGACACCGGGATCAATTGCTGCCGCTGGCGCCGCCACTGGCGCCGGAATACTCGGACGACGAGGTTGGCCATCTGGCCGAGGCCTTCGACTCCACCCTCAGCCAGCTGCGCCTGTCGCTGGAGCGTGAACGGCTGTTTACCGGCGATGTCAGTCACGAACTGCGCACGCCGTTGATGATTATCGCCACCTCGACCGAGCTGCTGGAAGCGGCCCATTTGGGTGAGCGCGAGCAACGGCAGGTCGAGCGCATCGCCCGTGCTGCCGAGGAGATGCGCGAGCTGGTTGGTACCTTCCTGCTGCTGGCGCGAGCCAAGGGCCAGCCGGTCAGGATGACCGGCAATGCGTCCTTGCTCTCGGTTGCGCAGGAGCAGGTCGAGCGCTGGCAGGGCGCCTTTGCCGACAAGGGTCTGGGCTTTGAGCTGATCGTCGAGGCGGAGGATAGCGGCCAGTATCATCCGGGATTGCTCGGCACGGTCATGTCCAACCTGCTGCGCAATGCGCTGCACTACACCGAACAGGGGCAGGTTCGATTGCTGCTGGGAGCGGGCTGCTTCCGCGTGGAAGACACCGGGCCCGGGGTGCCAACCGACCAGCAAAGCGACATCTTCGAACCCTTTGTCCGTGGCAACCAGGCCCGTGGTGAAGGGCTGGGGCTGGGGCTGTCGCTGGTCAAGCGTATCTGCGCCCATCAGGGCTGGTCAGTCAGCATGCATTCGCTGGCCGCCGGCGGCAGCTGTTTCGATGTGCGGCTGGGTTGATTGCCCGCTGCACCGCCGAGCGCGCGGGCCGATATCGCTCGGCCTCTGGCTTTTCACGAAATTTTGACATCGCTTTGACACGACCTTGATCCGTGGGCGCCTAGTCTGGCAGCACCTACTCCCACCAGGGTTATTGTCATGTCCGAAAGCAAACCGATCGAGCTCGCGTTCTCCGACAAGTACGACCGCGATCACTCACAACAGTATTTCGACAAGCATCAGGCCGGTTTGTCGCGTCGTTTGTCCAACTGGCGTGACATGCAGCTGGCTCGCCGCGCGCTGAAAGACGCCGGTGACCCCAATCTGGTGCTGGACCTGCCCTGCGGCGCTGGTCGTTTCTGGCCGTTGCTGGCCGAGGCGCCGAATCGGGTCATTCTGGCTGCCGACAATTCGGCGGACATGATCCAGACCGCACTGGCCGGCCAGCCGACGGAGGTGGTAAGGCGGGTCAAGGCGTTCCAGACCTCCGCCTTTGATATCGATCTGGGCGATAACGCGGTCGACAGCATCTTCTGCATGCGGCTGATTCACCACGTTGCCGATCATGAGCACCGTCTTGCCCTGCTGCGTGAATGCGCCCGTGTCACCCGCGATACCCTGATCATCTCGCTCTGGGTCGATGGCAATTACAAGTCCTGGAAGCGCAGTCGTCTGGAAGCGCGCCGGGCAAAGCGAGGGCGTGCCGGTCAGAATCAGAACCGCTTTGTGGTGGCCCGCGAGGTCATTGAAGCCGAGTTTCGCGAGGCGGGCTTCAGCGAAATCAGCCACCACGATTTCCTGCCCGGCTACGCCATGTGGCGGGTCTACGTGCTGCGCAAGGCGGACGCATGAGCGCCGTGATCTCGGCCCGGGGCCGATTGCCATCCTTTGGTCAGGCACGCTTCGAGCGTTGGTGGGAAATGGACGGCAAGTGGGTAGAGGAGCCGAATCAGCGCCGCGGTGGCCAGAGCGGGGTCAAGTTGCTGCCGCCCCAGAGTCGCGGCTTGCCCCGCTTGTACAGCAAGCGTCAGGTTGGGCATGTCTATCGTACCTGGTTGCACCCTCTTGGTCGGCCCACGGTGCTGAGGGAGGAGCTGGCGCTGCGTGCCTGCGAGCAACTTGGTGTGCCGGTACCCAAACTGGTTTTTTGTGCTGCCCGTGAGCATCAAGGACAGTGGCAAGGGTTGCTGGTGACCGAAGAGCTGACTGGTTTTGTCAGTCTGGGCCAGTGGTACGCCAGCGAGGAGACAGTAACCCGGCGACGTGCCGTACTGCAGCAGTTGGCTGTGGTGCTGCGGCGGCTGCACGGGGGGCGCCGTCAGCACGGTTGTCTGTACGCCAAGCATATCTATGTCCGGGTTAACGGCGACCGGGCCGAGGTCGCACTGCTGGATTTGGAGAAGAGCCGTCGTCGCCTGCTGCGCAGTCGAGCGGTGCGGCATGACCTGGACCAGCTGTGCCGCCACCGCGAAGGGATGCCTGACGAGGACTGGCAGTATTTTCTGGCCTGCTATCAGAGCCTGACCGGCGGTAACGGGGACAGCCGTCATGCGGCCTGAGCCCCTGTCCGGCGCTGACGATGCGCTGAAACTGAAAAGTCGTGGAGGTGTGGTCCGGATAATCAGGGCGGCGGGTTACTCGCTCGCCGGCCTGCGGGCAGCCTTGACCTTTGAGGCCGCCTTCCGCCAATTGCTGTTTTTGGCCCTAGTGCTGATCCCGCTGGCGTTCTGGTTGCCGGTCAGCGGCGTAGAGCGCGCACTGATGGTCGGGGTGGTGCTGCTGGCGCTGATCGTTGAGCTGATCAATTCGGCCATAGAGGCGGTAGTGGATCGTATTTCGCTTGAGCTGCACCCGCTGTCCAAGCGCGCCAAGGATCTGGGCAGTGCGGCGCAGATGCTCGCGCTGCTGCTGATCACCAGCGTCTGGAGCCTGATTCTGTTCTCGCCCGCCTGAGCGGGCCTGCCTGTGGAACCTGTTTGATGACCCTCTCTACTGCTCCGGCCAGCCGGCCGGTGGTTGGCCTGCGCGGCCAACTGATATTTATCGTTGGTGCGCTGGCGGCACTGACGCTTATGCTGACCCTGCTGCGCGGCGCGCTGCTGGCCTGGAACTGGGAGCTGGCCGCCGAGGTAACCCGTGGCGATTTGCTGGAAGCCTTCTTCAACGGCCTGCGTTTCGACCTGCGGGTCGTTGTTATCGTCGGTGCGCCGCTGATGCTGACCGTCCTCAGTGCGCGGCTGATGGCCATGCGCACGCTGCAGTGCCTGTGGCTGACGCTGGCAACCGTGCTGCTTTGCCTGCTTGGCACTGTCGAGCTGAGCTTCTACCGCGAGTTTCACCAGCGCCTGAACACGCTGGTGTTCCAGTATCTGCAGGAAGATCCGGCGACTGTACTGAGCATGCTCTGGTATGGCTTTCCGGTGGTGCGCTTGCTGCTGGGTATGGCGCTGGTCAGTTGGCTGATGTATCGCGGTTTTCGCTGGCTGGACCGCCGTACCAGGCTGCCCGCGACCGCAGCGAACCGTCGGCACAGCCGTCTGGGTGCGCTGGCGGCTCGCATCTCGGTGCTGCTGCTGTTGCTGGTCAGTTCAACGGTTCTGGCTCGTGGCACCCTGCGTCAGGGCCCTCCGCTGCGCTGGGGGGACGCTTTCACCACCGATTCGACCTTTGCCAATCAACTCGGCCTGACGCCGGCGCTGACCCTGTATTCGGCCGCCAAGGCGCAGTTCTCTGATCATCGCAATAACGCCTGGCTTGGTTTGATGGACGATGACCAGGCGACCGGGATTACCCGAAGCCTGCTGTTGACCGAACATGACCGGCTGATTGACGCTGAGCTGGCGCCGGTGCGTCGCGTATCTGAACCCGCTGTCGATAGCGTGTTGCCGGTGCGCAATGTGGTGGTGGTACTGATGGAGAGCTTTGCCGGCTACTACACCGGGGCGCTGGGCTCCCCGCTGGGCATTACCCCCGAGTTCGACAGGCTGAGCAGGGAGGGGTTGCTGTTCACCCGCTACTTCTCCAACGGCACCCACACCCATCAGGGCATGTTCGCGACCATGGCCTGCTTCCCCAACCTGCCGGGCTTCGAGTACCTGATGCAGGAGCCGGAGGGTGGCCATGCGTTTTCCGGTCTGCCGCAGCTGTTGAGCCAGCGAGGTTTCGACGACCTGTATGTCTATAACGGCGACTTTGCCTGGGACAATCAGAAGGGCTTTTTCGGCAAGCAGGGCATGCGCCACTTCATCGGCCGCAATGACTACGTCAATCCGGTCTTTTCCGACCCGACCTGGGGCGTATCCGATCAGGACATGTTTGACCGTGCTGTCACCGAACTGAATGCACTGGATCATACGCGCCCGTTCTATGCGCTGCTGCAGACCCTGTCCAACCATACGCCTTACGCGTTACCCGACCCGCTGCCGGTGGATGCCGTGAGCGGGCAGGGTGTTAACGACGAGCACCTGACCGCCATGCGCTATTCCGACTGGGCGCTGGGCCGGTTCTTCGATCAGGTCCGCAATGAGCCCTGGTACAAGGACACGCTGTTTGTGGTGATCGGCGACCATGGCTTCGGCACGCCGCGCCAGCTGACCGATCTCGATCTGCTGCGCTTCAACGTGCCCATGCTGCTGATCGCGCCCGGTATCACCGAGCGCTTTGGCCAGCGCAATGACATTGTCGGCACCCAGGTTGACGTAGTGCCGACCATCATGGGGCGCCTCGGCGGCGCGGTGCAGCAGCAGTGCTGGGGGCGTGATCTGCTGGCGCTGCCTGCCGGTGACAAGGGCTTTGGCGTGATCAAGCCGTCAGGCGGCGGTCAGACGGTGGGGCTGTTGCGCGGTGATGAACTGGTGGTGCAGCCGCGTGGTGAGCAGCCCCGTGCCTACCGCTACCAGCTCGGTCCGCAGGCCACTGTCACCGAGCAGGCACATGTGCCGGGCGATTTGCAGGAGCAGCTCAAGGCCTATGTGCAGACCGCGACCAGCGCGCTGCTGGAGGATAGAGTGGGTGTTGAGGTGGCTGCCGGCAAGGAAGGCTGAGGTGCTGCAGGCGGCCCAACCGGGCGGGTGTTATTGCGCCAGCAGCGTGGGCAACCAGGTCACCAGACCTGGCCAGCAGGCGGCGATCAGCAGCATCAGCAACTGTATGACGATAAACGGCAATACCCCGCGGTAGATGGCCGAGGTAGGGACGCCGGCAGGCGTGACGCCGCGCAGATAGAACAGCGACAGGCCGAACGGCGGGGTGAGGAACGAGGTTTGCAGGTTCAGCGCGATCATCACTCCGAGCCAGACCGGGTCGATGCCCATGCTCAACAGTACCGGGCCGACAATCGGCACGACCACGAAGGTGATCTCGATAAAGTCGAGAATAAAACCGAGCAGAAAGATCACCAGCATCACCACCAGTGTGGCGGTAAAGGCGCCGCCCGGCAGCGAGTGGAACAGCTCGTGGATCAGCTCGTCGCCACCGAACCCGCGGAATACCAGCGAAAAGATCGACGCGCCGAGCAGAATCATGAATACCATGGCGCTGATCTCGGCGGTGGCCTGGGCCACCTCGCGCAGCTTGACGATACTCAGCTGCCCCTTGCCCAGCGCCAGCAGACCTGCCCCCAACGCGCCGACAGCGGCGGCCTCGGTCGGTGTGGCGACACCACCCAGAATGGAGCCGAGCACCGCCACGATCAGCAGCAGCGGTGGCAGCAGGCTGCGCAGCAAGTGAGCGATTGAGACGGCGCTGCGCTCTTGCGGCGTCGGCGCTGGCAGTTTTTCCGGCTGGCGCCAGGCGACAAAGGCCAGATACAGCAGATACAGCACTACCAGCAGCAATCCCGGCAGCAGGGCACCGACGAACAGATCGCTGACGGTGACGGTCTTGGGTGAAAAAATGCCGAGCCGTTGCTGCGCCTGTTGATAGGCGTTGGAGAGAACGTCACCGAGCAGCACCAGAATGATCGACGGCGGAATGATCTGCCCGAGGGTGCCGGTTGCCGCCAGCGTGCCGGTGGCCAGCGCCGGGTCGTAGCCGCGGCGCAGCATGGTCGGCAGCGCCAGCAGGCCGAGGGTGACCACGGTGGCGCCGACAATGCCGGTACTCGCCGCCAGCAGCGCGCCGACGATGCAAACCGAGAACGCCAGCCCGCCGCGCAAACCACCGAACAGTCGCGCCATGGCGTCGAGCAGATCCTCGGCGATGCGTGATTTCTCCAGCATGACACCCATGAACACGAACAGCGGCACCGCCATCAGTGTCTGATTGGTCATGGTGCCGTACAGGCGGCTCGGCAGGGCGCCCAGGAAGCTCGGCTCAAACAGGTCAAAGATGATGCCGATACCGGCGAACAGCAGCGAGATGCCGCCCAGGGTGAAGGCCACCGGGTAGCCGGCCATCAACGCCAGACAGAGACAGACGAACAGCGCAATCGCCATGAATTCCCCGCCCATTACAGGTGCTCCTCATGACTGGCTGGTAGGTGTCCGGGCCGGACGCCACTCAGTACCGCCAGCGTTTTGAGGATCTGTGCCACGGCCTGCAGCAGCAGGCTGGCGACCAGCAGCAGGATGAAACTCTTGTGCAGATAGACCCAGGGCAGACCGCCGGCATCGGCCGAGCGCTCCTGTCGTTGCCACGACATGCCGACGTAATCCCAGCAGTTGTACGCCAGAAACAGGCACATGGGCAGCAGAAACAGCAGGCTGCCGGTCAAGTCGACCAGCGCCTTGCCGCGCTGCTGCAGGCGGCGGAAGAAAATGTCGACGCGTACATGGGCATCGCGCTGCAGAGCCCAGGCCGCGGCGCCGAGAAACACCAGCGAGTGCGCGTAGAGAATGAGTTCCTGGGTAGCAGTGGCGCCGATATCGAAGCCGTAACGCAGCAGCACCACGGCGCAGGTGAGCAGCACCATGAGCAGTGTCAGCCAGGCAACGCTGCGCCCCAGCAGGCTGGTGGCACGGTCGATGAGGCAGGCCAGTGAGAGGCCCGTGGCGGTAAGGCGTTGGAACATGTGACAGCAGTCCGTCAGGGCCGCCGGGCAGCCGTCTCGATCAGGACGGGATGACCCGGGTGCGGCCGCGATCGTCGATGGCAACGAAGACGAAGGTGGCCTCGGTTACCTTGCGGCTTTCGTCGTGGGCCAGATCTTCGCTCCAGACTTCGACCAGGATCTTGATCGAGCTGCGGCCGATATCCAGTACCTCGCCATGGAACGCGAGCTGGGCGCCAACCGGAACCGGCACCATGAACCCCATGCGGTCAATCGCAACGGTGGCAACGCGGCCGCGTGCTATGCGGGCCGCGATACTGGTGCCGGCGGTATCCATCTGGGCTACCAGCCAGCCACCATAAATGTCGCCAAAGCTGTTGCAGTCCCGCGGCAGGGCGGTAATTTTCAGCGCCAGTTCGCCCTGTGGCACGGGATCGGTATCTAATTCGTGCATTGGTAGACTCGACAGTGGTCTATTGTAATTGTTGTGCCAAGCTTCGGCGGAACGCCGACCGCGCGGCAAGCCGCCTAGCGGCAAGCCGCCTATGGTAAGGGATTGGGGGCAGGCTCTCAATCGTTGTGTGAGCGCGTTGTGCCCGCTATCTCGCGGAGTTTGCGCCCTTCACACAATTGTCATAATTCCTGAATAGAGTTGTCACATCGCATCCCAATACTGAGTCGCGTGTTGCAAACACTACCTCAACAGGAGAATGACATGAAACTCAAGCGCTTGTTCGCTGCTGTGACCTTCGCTGCCGCCGGCGTCGCCGCCAGCTCCAGCTTTGCCGCCGTTGATCCGGCCCTGGAAGACTACCAGCGTGTCGGCGGTGTATCCGGCAACCTGTCCAGCGTCGGCTCCGATACTCTGGCCAACATGATGACCCTGTGGGCCGAAGAGTTTAAGCGCCTGTACCCCAACGTCAACATTCAGATTCAGGCAGCAGGTTCGTCCACTGCGCCGCCGGCTCTGACCGAGGGTACCTCCAACCTGGCTCCGATGAGCCGCATGATGAAAGACAGCGAGATCCAGGCATTTGAAGAGCGTTATGGCTACAAGCCGACCGCTGTTCCGGTTGCTATCGACGCCCTGGCTGTGTTCGCTCACAAGGACAACCCGATCGAAGGCCTGACCATGGCTCAGGTTGACGGTATCTTCTCCGCTACCCGCCTGTGCGGTGGTGAAGATCTGGATACCTGGGGCAAGCTGGGTCTGACCGGTGCATGGGCTGATCGCGACATCCAGCTCTACGGCCGTAACTCGGTTTCCGGTACCTACGGTTACTTCAAGGAAAATGCGCTGTGCAAAGGTGACTTCCGCAGCGGCGTGAACGAACAGCCGGGCTCTGCTTCTGTCGTTCAGTCGGTCAGCCAGTCGCTGAACGCGGTCGGCTACTCCGGTCTGGGCTACCGTACCTCCAGCGTTCGCGCCATCCCGCTGGCGGCAGAAGAAGGTCAGCCGTTCATCGAAGCCAACGAAGAGAACGCTATCGCCGGTACTTACCCGCTGTCGCGCTTCCTCTACGTTTACGTGAACAAGGCCCCGAACGGCGAGCTGGCTCCGCTGGAGCGCGAGTTCGTCAAGATGATGCTGTCCAAGCAGGGTCAGGAAGTGGTCTTCAAGGACGGTTACGTGCCGATGCCCAAGCGCGCTGTGGATAACGTCCACGAGCAACTGGGCTTCTAAGTTCGCAGCTGTCGGGCACGGATGCCGGGCAAAAAAGGGGGGTGTCACTGACACGCCCCTTTTTTGCCGTCATCAGGCTGTAATCAATTCGTCACATTGACCCTGTAGGGTGTGCGCCATGACTACCCAATCCCCATCCAAGACGTCCAGCGTCGACTTCAATACTCCGGCGATGCAGCGCCATCGGGCCATGCGTCATTTCAAGGACCATTTTACCCGTTGGTACGTTGCGGTCGGTGGTCTTGGCGTTATTGTCGCTGTCCTGCTGATTTTCCTCTATCTGCTGTATGAGGTGCTGCCGCTGTTCGGTGGGGCCGAGATTGAGGAGCGCGAGCGTTACAGCGCAAGCTGGGTGCAGGCCGACGATCCGCCGCTGATGCTGGCGATGGAAGAGCAGGGCGAGGTGGCGATTCGCGTGGCCCGGAGCGGCCAGGTGAGCTTTTTCAATGCCCGTGACGGCAAGGCGGTGCTGCAACAGCAGCTGCCGATTCCGGCCGGTGCGCAGGTGACCAGCTTTAACGTGGAAACCCCCAATTCCCGTCGCTTTGTGGTGGGCCTGAGCAATGGCCAGGTGCTGATTGCCCAGCATGACTACAAGGTGACCTATCCGGACGATGTGCGGCTGATTACGCCCAGCCTGAACTTCCCGTACGGTCAGGAAGCGATCACCCTGGACGAGCAGGGGCGTGCACTGGATCAGGTCGCCATGAGCAGCGACAGTAACGGTCTGACCCTGGCCGGCAGCATCGGCAGCGATCTGGTGGCGACCAGTGTCAGCATCAAGCGCAACATGATGACCGGTGCCGAAACTCGCAGCGAATCCCGGTTGGCACTCGACCCCGCTCAAGGCGAGGTCACTCGCATCCTGATCGATCCGCTGCGTCAGTGGATGTATGTGGTCAACGGTGAGCAGCACATTGATGTGCTGGCGCTGCGCAAAAAGGGCGAGCTCAATGGTCGCTACAAGGTGGTTGAGGGCATGGGCACCTCGATTACCTCGGTCAATCTGATGCTCGGCGGTATCTCGCTGATTGTCGGTGACAGCAGCGGCGAGCTGAAACAGTGGTTTATGGTGCGCGGCAACGGCCACCCGCTGCTGACCGAAGTGCGTGATTTCGATCAGCAGCAGGGCGAGTCGATTGCGCTGATTCAACCGGAAGAGCGTCGCAAGGTGTTCCTTGCTGTCGATACGGCTGGTCAGTTGGGCATCTACAATTCGACCGCGCACAACAATCTGCTGGTCGAGCCGCTGGGCGAGGGTACGGTGAGCGCCGTAGCCATCGGTCCGCGTGCCGATCATCTGCTGGTGGAGCACGGTAACGGCGAGTTGAGCTACTGGGACGTGCATAACGAGCACCCGGAGATTTCCTGGAGCTCGCTGTGGGGCAAGGTCTGGTACGAAAGCTATCCGGAGCCGGATTACGTCTGGCAGTCGACCTCGGCCACCTCCGAGTTTGAACCCAAGCTGAGCCTGGCGCCGCTGACCTTCGGTACCCTCAAGGCGGCCTTCTACGCCATGCTGCTGGCAACGCCGCTGGCGATCGCCGCTGCGGTCTACACCGCCTACTTCATGGCGCCGGCGCTGCGCCGCAAGGTCAAGCCGATCATCGAGCTGATGGAAGCGCTGCCGACGGTGATTCTCGGCTTCCTCGCCGGTCTCTGGCTGGCGCCTTTGCTGGAGGACAACCTGCCGGGTATCGTCTCTCTGCTGATCCTGACACCGATCGTGTTTATCGCCTTTGCCTACGGCTGGAGCCGTCTGCCGGCACGTATCCGGCTGCGGGTACCCGAGGGCTGGGAAGCGGTGCTGTTGATCCCGGTGGTGATGCTGCTGGGCTGGGCCTGTTTTGCCATGAGCGTCTATATCGAGGCCTGGTTCTTTGGTGGCGACATGCGGGTGTTCCTGACCCGCGACATGGGCATCAACTTCGATCAGCGCAACTCACTGGTGGTGGGTCTGGCCATGGGCTTTGCGGTGATCCCGACCATCTTCTCGATTGCCGAAGACGCCGTATTTAGTGTGCCCCGCCACCTGACTCAAGGCTCGCTGGCGCTTGGCGCCACCCCGTGGCAGACGCTCAGTCGCGTGGTCATTCTGACCGCCAGCCCGGGTATCTTCTCCGCGGTGATGATCGGCATGGGCCGTGCGGTAGGTGAAACCATGATCGTGCTGATGGCCACCGGCAACACGCCGATCATGGACTGGAACATCTTCGAAGGCATGCGCACCCTGTCGGCCAATATCGCGGTCGAAATGCCGGAATCGGAAGTGGGCAGTACCCATTACCGGGTGCTGTTCCTGGCAGCGCTGGTGCTGCTCAGTTTTACCTTCCTGATGAACACGGCGGCGGAGCTGATTCGTCAGCGCCTGCGCAAGAAATACGCCTCTCTCTGACCACAGGACTCTAGACAGTGAAACAAGGCAACTTCACAACCTGGTTCAAATCGGGCAGCCCCTGGGTCTGGATGAATGCAGGCGCGGTCGCCATCGCGGTGATCATGACCCTGGGTCTGCTGCTGCTGATCGCTGTGCGCGGTCTGAGCCACTTCTGGCCGGCTGACGTCATCGAGGCGGAATACACCATACCCGGTCAGCCGACCATTACCCTGATCGGTGAGGTCACTACCCGCGAACAGGTGCCGACCGAGCGTCTGCATGGTGCCGGCCTGCCGGTGGATCCGGAAAAAACCGAGTTTATGGATCGCGAGCTGCTGAAAGTCGGCAATCGTGACCTGTACGGCGCGGATTTCCGCTGGATCGTCGCCGACTGGCTGGAAAACGAGCGCGCGCCCGAGGATATCGTCGTTATCGAGCGTCGCGAGTGGGGCAACTTCTATGGCTATCTGCTGCAGGTCAAGCAGGCCGGTCAGGTCATCGCCGAAGGCGATCAGGCCTGGACAGCACTGCAGCCGGCGGTCGATCGGGTACTGGGTATTTACGATGAGATCCATGCGCTGGAGACCGGCGCCATTGGCAAGATCAACGCCGAGCTGGAGCGCATTCGTCTTCGCGAGCGTGGCTACGAGCTGGACAATGCGCTGACCGATGACCGCAAGGCGCAGCTGGAAGCCGAGCGCAAGGTTCAGAATGATCTGTATGCGGAGCTGGAAGCCAACCTGATCGACCTCTATCGGGAGTTCAATCGCGACAGCATCCGCGTGCGAGCGATGGACGGCCGCGAAAAGGACATCAACCTGAGTGCGGTAGTTCGGGTATTCCAGCCCAACGCCATGGGCCCGACTGCGAAGGTTGGTCACTATTTCAGCAAGCTGTGGGAGTTCGTCAGCGATGAGCCCCGTGAGGCCAACACCGAGGGTGGGGTGTTCCCGGCGATTTTCGGTACCGTGATGATGGTGCTGCTGATGTCGATCATTGTCACCCCGTTCGGTGTGCTGGCTGCGGTCTATCTGCGCGAATATGCCAAGCAGGGTGCGGTGACACGGACCATCCGCATTGCGGTGAACAACCTCGCTGGTGTTCCCTCGATCGTTTACGGCGTATTTGGTCTCGGCTTCTTCATCTACCTGCTCGGTGGCAATATCGACCAGCTGTTCTTCCCCGAGTCGCTGCCGGCGCCGACCCTGGGCACCGGCGGTCTGCTGTGGGCCTCACTGACCCTGGCGCTGCTGACCGTGCCGGTGGTGATTGTGGCGACTGAAGAGGGCCTGACCCGGATTCCACGGTCGCTGCGAGAGGGCTCGCTGGCCCTCGGTGCAACCAAGTCGGAAACCCTGTGGAAGGTGATTTTGCCGATGTCCAGCCCGGCGATGATGACCGGTCTGATTCTCGCCGTTGCCCGCGCCGCCGGCGAGGTGGCACCGCTGATGCTGGTCGGTGTGGTCAAGCTGGCACCGACCCTGCCGCTCAATGGCAACTATCCCTATCTGCACCTGGATCAGAAGTTCATGCACCTGGGCTTCCATATTTATGACGTCGGCTTCCAGAGCCCCAACGTCGAGGCAGCGCGGCCGCTGGTATATGCCACTGCGCTGCTGCTGGTGGGCGTCATTGCCGCGCTCAACTTTGCTGCGGTTTCGATTCGCAACCACCTGCGCGAAAAGTACAAGGCGCTGGAAAACTGATCACTCTTTCTAGGCGGACGCACACTTATGTCTAACACCACCAAAACCCATGCCATGGATATGAGCGCCCTGGGGCGCTCCCAGCAGGAACTGAACATGGACAAGGAGTCCATTGCGCTGGAAGTGCCGGACCTGTCCCTGTTTTATGACACCAAGCAGGCCCTGCATAACGTCAGCATGAGGATTCCGCGCAACCGGGTAACCGCGTTCATCGGCCCGAGCGGCTGCGGCAAGTCGACCCTGCTGCGCTGCTTCAACCGGATGAACGATCTGGTCGACAGTTGCCGCGTGGACGGCGAAATCCTGCTCGACGGCAAGAACATCTATGGCAAGGACGTCAACGTCACCGAGCTGCGTCGTCGCGTCGGCATGGTGTTCCAGAAGCCGAACCCGTTTCCCAAGTCGATCTACGAGAACGTCGCCTACGGCCTGCGCATTCAGGGTGTAAACAACAAGCGCACGCTGGATGAGGTAGTCGAGTGGGCACTCAAGGGCGCGGCGCTGTGGGATGAGGTCAAGGACCGTCTGAACGAGTCTGCTCTGGGCATGTCTGGCGGTCAGCAGCAGCGTCTGTGTATCGCCCGCACCATTGCGGTTGAGCCGGAAGTACTGCTGCTCGACGAGCCGGCCTCGGCGCTTGATCCGATCTCGACGCTGAAGATCGAAGAGCTGATCAACGAGCTGAAGTCCAAGTTCACCATTGTGATCGTGACCCATAACATGCAGCAGGCGGCGCGGGTCTCCGACTACACTGCCTTCATGTACATGGGCGAACTGATCGAGTTTGGTGACACCAACACGCTGTTCACCAATCCGTCGAAGAAACAGACGGAAGACTACATCACCGGTCGGTACGGCTAACCGAGGGAGACATGCATCATGCCGTCAGATAAAGAAGCGTTTACTCAGCATATTTCCCAGCAGTTCAACGACGAGCTGGAGGAAATCCGTACCCACCTGCTGGAAATGGGTGGCCTGGTCGAGAAGCAGATCAACGATGCCATCGTTGCACTGGTTGAAGGCGACGCCAGGCTGGCTCAGCAAGTCCGTGAAAAGGACGATGCGATCAACCAGATGGAGCTGGATATCGACCAGGACTGCTTGCGTATCCTGGCGCGTCGCCAGCCCGCTGCCAGCGACCTGCGTCTGGTCGTGAGCATCAGCAAGATTATCGTTGATCTGGAGCGCATCGGCGACGAGTCGTCGAAGATCGCCAAGCGTGCGCTTGACCTGGTGGAGGAGGGGCAGGCGCCGCGTGGCTACGTTGAGTGCCGCCATATCGGCCACCACGTGCGCCGCATGGTGCAGGAGGCGCTGGATGCCTTCGCTCGCATGGATACCGAGCAGGCGTTTGCCGTTGCCCGTGAGGACAAGGCGGTTGATCAGGAATACAAGACCGCGATGCGCGAGATGGTGACCTTCATGATGGAAGATCCGCGTTCCATCGGCCGGGTTCTGAACATCCTCTGGGTACTGCGCTCGCTGGAGCGGGTCGGTGACCACGCGCGTAACATTGCCGAGCACGTCATCTATCTGGTCAAGGGTACCGATGTCCGTCACATCGGCCTCAAGCGCATGGAAGCCGAAGTGAAAAAGGACGGTGCCGACGAGTGAGTCGGTATCCGAGCCAACAAAAAACCCGCCTGGTGGCGGGTTTTTTGTTGGAGTTTTGTTATTACTGGCTGAGCACCCACTCGGCCAGAATACGGGCTTCCTCGTCGGTCACCTGGTTGGCCGGCATCGGAATCGGCCCCCAAAGGCCGGAAATGCCGTTCTTGATGTGGCCGGCCACGGTTTCCACCGCACCGTCCTGCCCGGCATACTTGGCGGCGACGTCCTTGTACGATGGTCCTACGACCTTGGTGTCGATCTGATGGCAGGCGACGCAAGCCTTGGTCTTGTAGAGGGTTTCGCCGTCGGTTGCGAACAGCGAGCCTGACGCCAGCAGTGCTGCTGCGCCCAGGGCAGAGATCATCAGGTGTTTCATCAGGTGTTCCTCACGGGCTGTTATGTGCAGGTTGGCCTGCTTGTGTAATCGTACCGGTACGAGTCCCTAACATGGACGCTGCGCGTTGCTTTGACAAGTGCTCTTTTGTCGCAGCAAGCATGGACGAAAGAGGCAGATTTGAGTATGTTGCGGGACATAATTGCATTTTGTATCTTGCGTTTGCCCGCACCCGAAGACCAATAAAAAACAGGCGGGCGCCAGTGGCGGACGTCTGCACCCATAAAAACCTGATAATTCGGAGATACCATGGAGATCAAGTCTTACAGCATGAACTGGCATTACCCCACCGCCGTGCGCGTGGGTGCAGGGCGCATCAGTGAGCTGCCGAAAGCCTGCCGCCAGTTGGGCATGACCTCTCCGTTGCTGGTCACGGACCCGGGCCTGGCGGCCCTGCCGATGGTTGAGGCTGCGCTGCAGCTTTGCCGTGACGCCGGCCTGCAGGTCGGGCTGTTCAGCGCTATCAAGGGCAACCCTACCGGTGGCAACGTGGCCGATGGCGTAGCTGCACTCAAGGCCGGCAACCACGACGGCGTCATTGCCTTCGGGGGCGGTTCCGCGATCGACGCAGCCAAGGCCATTGCGCTGGTTGCCCATCAGGATTGCACGCTGTGGGAAGCGGGCCCCGGTTCGGTTGATGCCAGCAAGATGCTGCCGGTGGTTGCCGTGCCGACCACCGCGGGTACCGGTTCCGAAGTGGGCCAGGCGGTGGTCATCACCGACGACGAGAATCACGTCAAGCGGGTCATCTTCCACCAGAAAATGGTGCCGGGTATCGTGCTGCTCGACCCCGAGCTGACCGTTGGTCTGCCGCCCAAGCTGACCGCCGCCACCGGTATGGATGCACTGGCGCACAACCTGGAAGCCTTCTGTGCGCCGGTCTACCACCCGATGGCGGAAGGCATCGCGCTGGAAGGCATGCGTCTGGTCAAGGACTTCCTGCCGCGCGCGACCAAGCAGGGCGATGACATCCAGGCCCGCCTGCAGATGCAGGTGGCTTCCAGCATGGGCGCGGTTGCCTTCCAGCGTGGTCTGGGCGGTATTCATGCTGTTTCCCACAGCCTTGGCGCTGTCTATGACGCCCACCACGGTTTGCTGAACGCGATCGTCATGCCCTACATGCTGCAGGCCAACCGCCCGGTGATCGAAGAGGAAATGGCGCGCGCCGCTCGCTATCTGGGTCTGCAAAAGCAGAACTTCGACGGCATGCTGGACTGGGTGCTGGATCTGCGTGCCGACCTGGGTATTCCGCATACCCTGGCCGAGATCAACATTGACGATGCCCAGGCTGAAACCATTGGCGCGATGTCGGCCAAGGATGTTGCCGGCAGTACCAACCCGCAGCGTTACAACGCCGAGCAGTATCAGGCGATCTTCCTGAAGGCACTGCGCGGCGAGCTGTAAGCGCGCCGTACCGAGAAAGCCAAGCCGGGCGTTTGCCCGGCTTTTTTCTATGGCGTGCGAGCATGGGCAAACGGTCGTGGCGGCTGACGCAGGGCTGAGGCGGCTGCAGCCCCATGTGCAATACGAAGTGCGGCTTTTTCTCCAGTCTGCGTTAAGCTAGACGCAGCACTTCAGGAAATTTCATTATGTCGAAAGTATCGGTCCTGGTCGTCGATGATGCGCCTTTTATCCGTGACCTGGTCAAGAAAGCACTGCGCAGTTACTTCCCGGGCCTGCAGATAGAGGAAGCGACCAACGGTCGCAAGGCACAGCAGATGCTGGCGCGTGCGCAGTTCGATCTGATTCTGTGCGACTGGGAAATGCCGGAGATGAGCGGGCTGGAACTGCTGCAATGGTTTCGCGCGCAGCCTGATGGAGCAGGGGTGCCCTTTGTCATGGTCACCAGTCGCGGTGACAAGGCCAATGTCGTGGAGGCGATTCAGGCCGGTGTCAGCGACTACGTCGGCAAGCCTTTCAGTAATGAGCAACTGATCACCAAGGTCAAGAAGGCCCTGCATCGTGCCGGCAAGCTGGCGCAGTTTCAGGTCGGTGGAGCGCCACGGCCAAGCACGGGAATCGCCGCGGGATCGGTCGCGAACCTGACCGCCGGTCGCCCTGCCGAGGCGCCTTCCGCTCCGGCGGCAGCACCGGTCAGCTCGCCGTTGCTGAACAGTAATCGTGCGCCGGAAAAGGCCGCGCCTGCCACCAGTACCCAGTCTGTACGCGGGCAGGGCCAGCTGCGTCTTGCCGGCGAGCAATTCGCCTGTGTAATCAAGACCCTCAGCCTGCGTGATGCCCTGGTTGTGGTACGTCGTGGCGACCGGCTGCCGCAGGTGTTTGAAAGCGGGGTGCTGGATCTGGAGCAGGATTCGGATCGTTCGGTTGCGCGTATCAATGGCTATGTGCACGCGGTGGCAGCGCTGGAAGCGAAGATGGACTGCGAGTGGGTCAAGGTGACGATCAAGTTCGTCGATCAGGACCCGGAGAAGCTGGATTACCTGTCGCGCCTGATCGCCTCCGGCACCGCCCAGTCACATTATTCGCCCAGCGCCTAGGCAGCGCGGCCTGGCGGGAAGTGGCAGCTGAAGGTGCTGCCCTGCTCCGGCACGCTGGTGATCTCCAGTCGGCCCTGATGACGCAGCAGCACATGCTTGACGATGGCCAGACCCAGACCGGTGCCGCCAGTGGTACTGTTGCGGCTGGTATCGACCCGGTAGAAACGCTCGGTCAGCCGGTTGATATGTTGCGGTGCGATACCGACACCATTGTCGCTGACACTCAGATGCTGGCCCTGCTCGTCACTCCACCAGCGCAGGGTAATTTCGCCGTGGTCCGGGGTGTATTTCACGGCATTGAACGCCAGATTGGAAAACGCGCTGCGCAGTTCGCCTTCGATGCCGTGCATGCGGGTATTGCCCTCAATTTGCAGGGCGATGCGGTGACCGCGTTCGCCGGACAGCGCCTCGGCATCCTTGCGGATATGCTCCAGTAGCGGGCGCACATCAACCCGCTCCTGCTCGCCGGGGTTGTCCGACGTTTCCAGTCGGGCCAGCAGCAGCAAGTCGTGCAGCAGCGCCTGCATGCGGTTGGCCTGTTGCTGCATCTGCTGAAGTGGTCGTTTCCAGCGCGGATTGAGCTCGTCTTCCAGATCCAGCAAGGTTTCCAGGTAGCCAACCACCACCGTCAGCGGGGTTCGCAGTTCGTGGGAGACGTTGGCGACAAAGTCCTTTCGCATCTGCTCCAGATTGTGCAGTCGGGTGACGTCGCGCACGACCATGAGCCGATCACCGGGGCCGTAGCGGGTGATGGCGTACTGCAGCTGAACGTTGAGGTTGGTTGGCGCCGGAATTTCCAGTGGATCACGGAAATCACCGCGCTCGAAGTATTCGATGAAGCGCGGATCGCGGATCAGGTTGCCGACGTGCTGGCCGCTGTCGTCCGGGGTGCGCAGCCCCAGCAGGCGTTCGGCGGCGTGGTTCCACCATTCCAGGTGCCCTTCGCTGTCGATCATGACCACGGCATCACGCAGGGCGGAGGTAGAGCTCTGGATGCGGTCGATCACCGCCTGCAGTCGCGAGCGCATCTTGTTGTCGCGGCGCTGCAGGTGGTAGATGCTGTCGAAGATCTCGCCCCATACGCCACGGGCTTCCGGCGGCGGGTCGTTGGGGTGCGCGCTGAGCCAGTCGGAGAAGCGGGCCATCTGGCGCAGGGTCCAGACCAGATAGCCACCCAGGCCGATAACCAGCGCCCAGGCTGGCTGGCCGACAATCCAGCCCAGCAGCAGACAGATCAGTACCAGCAGCAGGACCTGGCCGAGCACACGACTGAAGCTATTCTTGGCCACTGAAGATCCTCTTCAAAACAACGGCATCCCGATCAGGGTAACGGCCTGTGTCGCGGCCTGGCTGTCAGGCTTTGGTGGAAAACCGGTAGCCGGTGCCGCGCACGGTCTGGACCAGGTGTTCGTATTTTTCACCCAGCGCCTTGCGCAGGCGGCGGATGTGGACATCCACGGTACGCTCTTCCACATAAACATTGCCACCCCAAACCTGGTCCAGCAACTGACCGCGGGTGTAGGCACGTTCCTGGTGGGTCATGAAGAACTGCAGCAGGCGGTATTCCGTCGGGCCCATTTCGGCGGCGGCATTGTCGATGGTTACCCGGTGGCTGATCGGGTCCAGCATCAGTCCGGCCACCTCGATGGGTGCCTCGCTGTCGACCGGGCCGGCGCGACGCAGCACTGCCTTGAGGCGTGCTACCAGCTCTCGGGGGGAGAACGGTTTGGTGATGTAATCGTCGGCACCGACCTCCAGGCCCTGGATCTTGTTATCTTCCTCACCCTTGGCAGTGAGCATGATAATCGGCACGTCGGCAGTCAGCTCGTCACGCTTGAGGCGCCTGGCCAGCTCGATACCGGTGGTGCCGGGCAGCATCCAGTCGAGCAGGATCAGATCGGGCTTGCTGTCGACGATACAGGCGTGGGCCTGTTGTGTATTTTCAGCTTCGAGGCAGGTGTAGCCCGCCATCTCCAGGGCCACCGCGATCATTTCGCGGATCGGAGCTTCGTCATCAACGATCAAAATGCTTTTGCCAGACATGGTTCACCGTCTTGTTGCCGCTGTGAGTCATGCGCCGATTAGATAACACTTTTATTTCAGTTGTATGACGCCGCAACGACGGGCTTTTATTGATGCAGCGGCTCCGGGTCAGTCAAGCCAGTAGTTCAGTGCGATTCCCATGAAAACCAGCATGCCCGCCCAGTGGTTGGCCAGAAAGGCGCTGAGGCAGGCGTTACGGTCCCGGTCGCGGATCAGCCAGTGCTGCCAGGCAAAGCCCAGCGTCATGCCCAGCAGGCCGAGGTAGTAGTATAGCCCCAGCTCAAAACGCAGCCCGGTCAGTAGCAGGCAGATGAGAGTCAGCCCCTGCAGCAGGCCGATGATCAGCTTGTCGGCCTCGCCGAACAGGATGGCGGTCGACTTGATGCCGATGCGCAAGTCATCTTCGCGGTCGCACATGGCGTATTCGGTGTCGTAGGCCACGGTCCAGAGCAGATTGGCGAGAAATACCAGCCAAAGCGGAAGCGGCAGCGCCTCGGCCTGGGCCGCAAAGGCCATCGGAATCGCCCAGGAGAAGGCCGCGCCCAGAATCACCTGCGGATAAAAGGTGAAGCGCTTGCAGAAGGGATATAGGGCGGCCAGGGCTACGCCAACGAAGGCCAGCTTGATGGTCAGGGCGTTGGTGAGCAGCACCAGCAGGCCGCTCAGTGCGACCAGAATGGCGAAGGTGATCAGGGCCTGGTGTTCGCTGATACGCCCTGTGGCCAGCGGGCGCTCTCGGGTACGTTGGACGTGGCCGTCGAAGTGGCGGTCTGCGTAGTCGTTGATGACGCAGCCTGCGGCGCGCATCAGGATGACGCCGACGACGAAAATGATCAGCGTGCTGATATCCGGAACCCCCTCGGCGGCCAGCCAGAGTGCCCAGAGTGTTGGCCAGAGCAGCAGGTAGGTGCCGATCGGGCGGTCCAGCCGCATCAGCTGAATGTAGTCATTGACCTTGGGGTTGATGCGCGCAATGGGTTTGATCAGCAGGCCAAGCAAAAGCGGTTCTCCCGTGAGAAGACAGACACTCAGGTGCCGGCCAGCGGCCAGCCCTGCAAGAATACTTCACATACCAGCAGCTGCAACTTGCCATCCGAGAAGTGCGAGCGGCGTGCCCACAGGCCCTCGCTTCGCCAGCTGGCCGGCAGCCGGTCGGCGGGGTAGCGGCTGATCTCGATCGGCCCCCGGCGGATCTGCGGGTTACGGAACAGCAGGTGACCCAGGCTGGTTGTGCCCAGACTGTCGAGCTCCACCGCTGCATTGCCCAGCGCACTGGTCGGTGCAACCGAGCGGGCGTAGACCCGGGGCGCTCCCGCCGTATGCAGCAACACCTCTCTGGTCCATACCAGGGTGCCGGGAGACAGCCCGAGGGCCGCAGCTTCGTCATCATGGGCGGGCTCGGGTGCCTGCTTCAGCAGTTCGACACGAAAGTCCTGGTCGCCGGCCTCGGTCAATCTGAGGGTGAGCGATCCTTCGTGGCAAAGCCAGTCGAATAGGGGAGCATCCGGAGGCGCGGGGTGGCGCTTGGCGGGATACCAGTCAGGCAGCATATCGGGCATGGGTGACGCGCAGGCAGCGTGGAAAAAGTGGGTAAAGGGTACCACGAAAGCCCTCTGCGGCGGGCACGGTCCGGCTGGCCTTGGACTTGCAGGGTAATTGCGGTAGTGTCGCGAAACCTTAGTTCTGAACACCGTGGGAAACAAGCATGAAGAAGTGGCAGTGTATCGTGTGTGGATTCATCTATGACGAGGCCGAGGGCTGGCCGGATGACGGTATTGCCCCCGGCACCCGCTGGGAAGATGTACCTGCGGACTGGATGTGTCCGGACTGCGGCGTCGGCAAGGAAGATTTCGAGATGATCGAGATCGGCTGAGCCTGCCTTTGTTCCAACTCATGTCACTGCAGGAGATGCCACGTGTCTGACAACGCCCCCCTGGTCATCATTGGCACAGGTCTGGCCGGGTATAACCTGGCCAAGGAATTTCGCAAGCTCGATGCCGAGCGCCCGTTAATGCTGATCAGTGCCGATGACGGCCGGTTCTATTCAAAACCGCTGTTGTCGACCGGCTTTGCCAAGGGCAAGGAAGCCGATGAGCTGGCCATGCAGGATGCCGAGGCCATGGCCGAACAGTTGGGTGCCCAGGTGCTGACCGGGCAGCAGGTGACCGCCATCGATACCCGTGAGCGCCTGGTTCGCCTGGGTGACCGCAGCCTGCCCTACAGTGATCTGGTGCTCGCGACCGGCGCGCAGGTGCGCACACTGCCCTGGCGTGAGGCGCTGGGCGAACGTCTTCTGTCGATCAATGATCTGGCCGACTATGGCCGGTTCCGTGCGGCGCTGAAAGGGCGTCGGAGTGTGCTGATCGTAGGTGCCGGCCTGATCGGTTGCGAGTTCGCCAATGACCTGCGCCTCGGCGGTTTCGAGGTGACTGTGGTGGCGTCCGATCCCTGGTTGATGCCGCAACTGTTGCCGGAGCAGGCTGCGGCTGCAGTGCAGGCCGGACTGGAAGAACTTGGCGTTGAATTTCATCTCGGTTGTGCGATCGAGAACATGGTGCTGGAGGGCGACGGCCTGCGGGTGCGACTCGATTCCGGCGTTGAGCTGGTCGCTGATCAGGGGCTGTCGGCGATTGGCCTGGTTCCGCGCTCGGAACTGGCTGAAGCCGCCGGGCTGTCGGCAGGGCGCGGCGTGCAGGTGGACAGGCAGCTGCGCACCAGTGATCCGCATGTCTATGCGCTGGGCGATTGCGCCGAGGTGGCAGGCCTCAACCTGATGTACGTGATGCCGCTGATGACCTCGGCGCGGGCGCTGGCAAAAACCCTCAGCGGCACGCCGACCGAATTGAGCTATCCGGCGATGCCGATCATGGTCAAGACGCCGGCCTGTCCCCTGGTGGTAACGCCGCCGTTGAGTGGCGTTGCCGGAAGCTGGCAGTGCGACGCCGAGGGGCGTGACGTACGCGCGCGTTTTGTCGACGCCAACGGTCAGCTGCATGGCTTTGCGCTGACCGGTGCCGCTGTTGCAGAGAAGCTGCAGTTGACCCGCGAATTGCCCGCCTGGCTGGGCTGATCCGACCGACAATGTGGGACAGTTTGGCCTTTTGTCGGGAAAATCCGTGATTTCGCCCGGCTTCAGGCCTGCGACGACTGGCGAAACGAATTCAGTCGTGCCATGCTGAGCGAGCCTTGACAGACGGCCCGACCGGGCTCGGGAGCGTCTGGCAGGCCCGCCCCGAGGACGCGGCGGTCACAACAAAAACAACAGACAATGAGGCTTTATATGCGCAAACCAGATCTCGCAGCGGCGATTGCCGAAAAGGCGGACCTGAGCAAGGATCAGGCTAATCGAGTACTCAACGCCGTACTGGACGAAATTACCCAGGCGCTGAGCAACAAGGACTCCGTAACACTTGTCGGTTTCGGTACTTTCCTGCAGCGTCATCGTGGCGCACGCACCGGCAAAAATCCCCAGACCGGTGCACCGGTCAAGATCAAGGCCAGCAATACCGTTTCCTTCAAGCCGGGCAAAAGCCTGCGCGACGCGGTCAACTGAGTCTGATTTCCGCGCCAGGGGCCCAGTCGGGCCCCTGCCACCCGGCTCACGTCAGTCCCGGGCATTGCCCTGATAGCGGCTAACCAGTGAGCGCAGCGCATCGCGCGCATCCAGCACCTTGTGTACTACCTTGTCTGCGCTTTCCCGTTCCAGCCCGAGGCGTTGCAGCAGTGCATCCGCAATGGGTAGTCGTGGACCGCTGCCGATACCGTGTTCGCTGAGCAGCGCCAGTGACAGGTAGATCAGGTTGGCGTACACGCAATCGTCGCCTGCGTAATGGGCGTTGTGCTGCTGACGCAGGGCGGTGCAGACCTCGTCTGGCATGTCCCAGTAGCGCATCAGCCAGCTGCCGATCTGGTCGCGGGTAACGCCGATCAGGTGCTGCTCGATCTGGTGAGGCTGGACATGCGGATTGGCTTCGATGTGGCGGCAGATCAGCTGGAAGTAGGGCGGAAAGATATATGCCAGCACCAGATAGCCGAAGTTGTGCAGCAGGCCACACAGGTAGTTCAGGCCCATTTCCGGGCGCCGTTCCCGCGGCATGGCCTTGGCCAGTCCTTCGATCACCGCGGCCGTGTAGATGGCCTGCTCCCAGTAAGGGGTAGCGCGGTCAGGCGCATCGTTGGGCAGCTTGAAGGTCTTGCCCAGCGCCAGACCAACCGCCAGATTGATTACCAGATCAAAGCCCAGCACCCGGCCGATGGCGTCCTCGACCGAACGAATCTTGCCCGGAGCGGCGTAGTAGGGTGAAGCGGCCCAGCTGACGACCTGCGCCGCCAGGCTCGGATCGGTTTCGACCACGTCGGCCAGATCGTCTACACCGGCATCCGGGTTGACCCGCAGCTTCATCACCTTCTGCGCGGTTTCCGGCAGGGGCGGAATCTCGATGGTTTCTTCCAGGCGCTGCTTCATGCGCAGGGCAGTGAAGTTCTGCACGGCGTTGCTGAGGTCCTGATCATCCTGCGCGGTGCTGATTGCCCGGGTATCCAGGCTGGCCAGCGGGACCGCAAACTGGGCCAGACTGACCTTGGCCAGCAGCGTGCGGGCATCGGCCTGATTAAGTACCAGGCTCCAGCCATCCAGCCCGCTGTCGAGAATCAGCTCGCTGTGATCCAGCAAGCTGCGCTCACAGACACAGGGCGAGTTGAACAGGATTGGCAGGCCCGGCAGCTGGTTCAGCTGATGCTTGCTGAGGATGCGCTGCAGTTCGCGGTTGCGTACCGGCTCCAGCTGGCGTCCGAGCAGGGCGCCGAGGGCCTTGAGGTCGAGCAGATGGTCTTTCGGGATCAGGGTCAGCACGGTGCCAACGCTGTCGCATAGCAGGCTCGCCTGAATACGCTGCGAGGCAGGCCAATTGCCGTTGGCGGGGCGCAGCTGATAGGCGATCCCCTGCTGTTGCAGCAGTTTTTCAATCAGATCGGGCAGGCTGGCGCCAAGTGGCTCGGAAGCGGCGGTATTATTCATTATCTGTTCCTTGCTGAGTCAGGCGGTGCTGGTGCCCCGGTGTTGCTGGATGCTTGCTTGATTCTAGCGGCTCGTCTGAGTGCAGCATAGCTGCACTCAGACCTGGGCAAAATGCTGGCCGTCGGCTATCCAGCGATCCAGCAGCGGTTGTACCCGCTCCGGGTGGCTGCGCGCGAGTTGCTGCGCCGCCTGCTGGACGTCCGGCAGCAGATCGGCATCACGCACCAGATCGGCAATCCGGAACTGCACCAGGCCGGTCTGCCTGGTCCCCAGTACCTCGCCGGGGCCGCGCAGGGCCAAGTCCTTTTCGGCGATGACGAAACCGTCGGTGCTTTCGCGCATGATGCCCAGTCGCTCGCGCCCAAGGGCCGATAACGGCGCATGATAGAGCAGCACGCAGTGGCTGGCGGCGCTGCCGCGTCCGACCCGTCCGCGCAGCTGGTGCAGCTGGGCCAGGCCCAGACGTTCCGGATTTTCGATAATCATCAGGCTGGCGTTGGGCACATCCACGCCAACCTCGATCACCGTAGTGGCGACCAGCAGGTGCAGGTCGCCTTCCTTGAAGGCGGCCATGATCTCGGCCTTTTCAGCCGGCTTCATGCGCCCGTGAATCAGGCCGATGGAGAGTTCCGGCAGGGCTTCGCAGAGCGACTCCCAGGTTGCCTCTGCCGCTTGCGCCTGCAGTTGTTCGGATTCTTCGATCAGGGTGCAGACCCAGTAGGCCTGTCGACCCTCGGCGCAGCCGGCGCGAACCCGCTCGATGACCTCCGCGCGGCGGCTATCGGAAATCAGTACGGTATTGACCGGGGTGCGTCCGGGCGGCAGTTCGTCGAGGATCGAGGTGTCCAGGTCGGCGTAGGCGCTCATGGCGAGGGTGCGCGGGATCGGTGTGGCGGTCATGATCAGCTGATGCGGCGAGACACCGCCCGCGGCACCCTTGTCGCGCAGCGCCAGGCGCTGCTGGACGCCAAAGCGATGCTGTTCGTCGATGATTGCCAGGCCCAGATTGCGGAACTGCACGTCGTCCTGGAACAGCGCGTGAGTGCCGACAATCATCACCGCCTCGCCGCTGGCGATCAGTTGCAGCTGGTTGCTGCGCGCCTTGCCCTTCAGTTTGCCGGCGATCCAGGCCACTGACAGGCCGAGTGCGGCAAACCAGCGCTGGAAGTTGTTGAAGTGCTGCTCGGCCAGAATCTCGGTCGGTGCCATCAGCGCCACCTGCCAGCCGGCTTCGATGGCCTGCAATGCGGCGAGCGCGGCAACGACGGTCTTGCCGGCACCGACATCGCCCTGCACCAGACGCAGCATGGGCCGTGGTTGGGCCAGATCAAGCAGGATCTCGTCAGCCACCCGGCGCTGGGCGCCGGTCAGCGGAAAGCCCAGCTGCGCGACAAAGCGGTCGGCCAGCTCACCGGCAGCGCGCATCGGCGGCGCCTTGTGCGCCCGCATCTGGGCGCGCAGCCGCAGCATGGCCAGTTGATGGGCCATCAACTCCTCGAACGCCAGTCGGTGCTGGGCCCAGTGGCGGCCGTCCTGCAGGGCCTCGAGGTCGATGTCCGGCGGCGGGCGGTGCAGCAGCTGTACGGCTTCGCGCAGCGGCGGCAGCTGATAGGCCTCGGCCAGCTCCGGCGGCAGCCATTCGGTCAGGTGATTGCCTTTGGCGAGCCAGGCCAGCGCCGCGTCACTGAGACTGCGCAGACGCTGTTGCGACAGCCCTTCGGTGGCGGGGTAAATCGGTGTCAGGGTATCGCTGACCGGCAACGCCTCAGCGCCGTCGAGGTTGTGCAGCTCTGGGTGATAGATTTCCAGTCCGGAGGCGCCCGGCCGTACTTCGCCATAGCAGCGCCAGCGGCTGCCGCGGCTGAGGTTGGCCTTGAGCGCGGCGGAAAAATAGTAGAAGCGCAGGCTGAGGGTACCGCTGCCGTCCTGAATGCGGCAGAGCAGGCTGCGGCGCCGGCCCATGACCACCTCAGCGCCGAGCACTGTGCCTTCGATGACCGCGTCGAGCCCGGGGCGTAACGCGCCAATCGGCGTGACACGGGTGCGATCCTGATAGCGCATCGGCAGGTGAAACAGCAGATCCTGTACCGATGACAGGCCGAGCCGGTCCAGTTTGTCCGCGAGGGCTGGACCAATCCCCTTGAGCACGGTCAGCGGTGTCTGTTCACCCACGCTGTCTCTGGCTCCGTATCAGCTTGACGGTTGATTGACCGAGCACAGACGAATCGAGTCGCTGAGCAGCTCAATGGCTTTCGGACGCGGAAAGCTGGCACGCCAGGCAATGGCGACGGTGCGATACGGCGCTGGTGCCTTGAACGGCTTGGTAACCAGCAGGTCGGAGCTGTAATAGCGGTCGTCGGCAGCAGACATCGGCAGCACGGTCATGCCGATCCCCGAGGCGACCATGTGGCGGATGGTCTCCAGTGAGCTGGATTCGACGGTGGTGTGCTTGTGCTGGTCGTCGCCCTTGCGCAGGGTCGGGCAGGCTTCGAGCACCTGGTCGCGGAAACAGTGCCCTTCACCGAGCAGCAGCAGCTTGTTGTCGTCCAGTTCGTCCAGGGTCACGCTGTCCCGTGCCGCCCAGGGGTGGCTGGCCGGCATCAGCAGGCTGAACGGCTCGTCATAGAGCGGCTTGGTCAGCACGTCGGGCTCCTGGAACGGCAGCGCGATGATGATCGCATCAAGCTCGCCATTGCGCAGCTTGTCGCGCAGTACGTGGGTGAAGTTTTCTTCGATGTACAGCGGCATTTCCGGTGCGACCCGGTGCAGCTGCGGTACCAGGTGCGGGAACAGATACGGCCCGATGGTATAGATGGCTCCGACCTTGAGTGGGGCGGCCAGCTGGTTCTTGCCGGCGGTCGCCAGTTCGCGAATGGCCAGCGCTTCCTCCAGCACTTTCTGGGCCTGGGCAACGATCCGTTCACCGATGGGGGTGACGCGAACGGCGCTTTTGCTGCGTTCGAAGATCATCACGCCCAGTTCTTCCTCCAGCTTCTTGACTCCCACGCTGAGGGTCGGCTGGGACACATGGCAGCGTTCGGCGGCGTGGCCGAAGTGCTGTTCCTGGGCAAGGGTGACGATGTAGCGGAGTTCGGTCAGGGTCATTGGCTGCAGTCTGTCTGGCTACGGAAGAGGGTCAAACAATGGGCTGTAGCATAGCCGGTTGGTTGATAGAGTAAAACAATCGAAGTGCCCTTGCTGACGGTGTGGCCGTCGGCCTCCGGCTGGTACAGTGGCGCTTTGCGGATACAGAATGGGAGAAACCGATGCGGCGCGTGGTCATTGCCGGATGTGGGGATGTGGGGTCGGCGCTGGCGGTGCGGCTGCTGGCGCGTGGCTGGCAGGTTTACGGTGTGCGTCGTGATGTCACCAGGTTGCCGGAGGGCGTACTGCCGATTGCGGCGGACCTGTGTGCTGCCGAGTGCCCTGCGGACTGGCCGGAGAAGGTCGATTATCTGGTGTTTTGTCCGGCAGCAGGCAAACGCGATGCCGAGCTGTACCAGCGTCTGTACGTGCAGGGGCTGGCGCATGTGATCGATTGGCTGGGGCAGGGCAAGCGTGGGCTGCGCCATCTGCTGCAGGTTTCCAGCACTGGTGTCTATGCCCAGCAGGATGGTGAGTGGGTCACCGAGAACAGCCGTGCCGAGGCCGACAGCGAGACCGGCAGGGCCCTGCTGGCTGCGGAAGATGTTGCCCTGCGCAGCGGTGTGCCGGCGTCGGTAGTGCGGCTGGCGGGCATTTACGGGCCAGGTAGAAACCGGCTGATCGAGCAGGCGCGTGCCGGCATGACGGTTCCGGCCGAGCCGCCGCAATATACCAACCGGATTCATCGTGATGATGCCGTCGGCTTGCTTGAGCACCTGCTGCTGCAGGCTGAAGCACGCGAGTTGTTGGCGCCTTGTTACCTTGGCGTGGACGATGAGCCGGCACCGCTGCACGAGGTCGTCCAGTGGCTGCGCGAGCAGCTCGGTGTCGAGGCTCGGGATGACGGCCCGGCCAGTACTCGAATGGGCAGCAAGCGCTGCAGCAACGACCTGGCGCGCGAAAGCGGCTGGGCACCGCAGTATCCGACCTATAGAGAGGGATATGCGACGCTGCTGGATCACTAGCAAGCTACAAGCTACAAGCGGCAAGCTACAAGCGGCAAGCGGCAAGCAAAAGCAAAAGCAAAAGCAAAAGCAAAAGCAAAAGCAGGTTTGTGGTAGTGGGGCCGAAAAAAAACCGCGCAGGTCGAAACCGCGCGGTTTTTTCTTGTAGCTTGCGGCTTGTAGCTTGCCGCTCGGGGGATGGGCGTTAGCCCACCACCATAATCCCGTCCATCTCGACCGGCACGCCCTTGGGCAGCGCGGCTACGCCGATGGCGGCGCGGGCCGGGTAGGGCTTCTCGAAGTAGCGTTCCATGATTTCGTTGACCTTGGCGAAGTTGCCCAGATCGGTCAGGAAAATGTTCAGCTTGACGATGTCCTGCAGCTTGCCGCCAGCGGCTTCAGCAACGGCGCTGAGGTTGTCGAATACGCGGCAGACCTGCGCTTCAAAGCCGTCGACCACTTCCATGGTGGCGGGGTCCAGCGGGATCTGGCCGGACAGGTATACGGTGTTGCCGACCTTGATTGCCTGGGAGTAAGGCCCAATGGCAGAGGGGGCGTGTTCACTGGTAATGACTTGCTTGTTCATGTGTTCTCCGACGGAATTCAGTTTTTGAGACGGGTAATGCGCATCACGCCCTTGAGGTTGCGGATGCGCTTGATCAGTTGCGACAGATGCAGGCGGTCGCGTACCCGAACGACCAGCTGTACGACGCTGACGCGTCCGTCGCGTTCGTCGACGCTGATCTTGTCGATGCTGGCGTCGGCGACGGTGATGCCGGTGGCGAGCTGGGCAATGATGCCGCGCTGGTGTTCCAGTTCGACGCGCAGCTCGACGGTAAATTCGCCACTGACGTCCTTGTCCCACGTCAGGTGCAGGGTCTTCTCGCTGTTATGGCGGTTATCCGCCAGATTTCGGCAATTTTCCTGGTGGATGACCATGCCCTTGCCGGAGGACAGATAACCGACGATCGGGTCGCCCGGGATCGGGTTGCAGCAGCGGGCGAAGCTGACCACCAGCCCTTCGGTGCCGCGGATCGCCAGCGGCTTCTCGCTGTTGTCGGCGTTGCTGTCGGGGCTGATTTTCTGGGTGTCTTCCTCTTCGCTGGCGCCTTCGGCGGCCAGCAGGCGCCGGGCGACCACGTATGCCATGCGGTTGCCGAGGCCGATATCCGCCAGCAGATCTTCCATCAGTTCCATCTGGCAATCGGTCAGCACGGCCTGAATGCGCGCTTCCGGAATGTCGCTGAGCTGGGTGCCGAAGCTCGCCAGTACCTTGTCGAGCAGGCGTTCGCCGAGGGCGATGGACTCTGAATGGCGCTGGTGCTTGAGGAAGTGGCGGATGTTGCTGCGGGCCTTGCCGGTAATCACGAAGCTGAGCCAGGCCGGGTTCGGGCGGGCGCCCGGGGCGGTAATGATTTCGACGGTTTCGCCGCTTTCCAGCGGCTCGGACAGCGGCGCCAGTCGTCGGTTGACGCGGCAGGCGATACAGCTGTTGCCGATGTCGGTATGCACCGCGTAGGCAAAGTCGACCGGGGTCGACCCCTTGGGCAGCTCCATGATGCGGCCCTTGGGGGTAAAGATGTAGACCTCGTCCGGGAACAGGTCGATCTTGACGTTCTCGATGAACTCCAGCGAGTTGCCGGCGTTCTGCTGCAGCTCCAGTACGCTTTTCAGCCACTGACGGGTACGGGCGTGGTTGCCGTTGATGACCTCGTCCTTGGACTTGTAGACCCAGTGCGCTGCAATGCCGTTGTTGGCCAGCTCTTCCATCTCGTCGGTACGGATCTGGATTTCGATCGGTACCCCGTGCATGCCGAACAGGGTGGTGTGCAGGGACTGGTAGCCGTTGGCCTTGGGGATGGCGATGTAGTCCTTGAAGCGGCCGGGGAATGGCTTGTACAGGCTGTGGACGGCGCCGAGCACGCGGTAGCAGGTGTCCGGCTTGTCGACGATGATGCGGAAGGCGTAGACGTCCATGATTTCATTGAACGACTTCTTCTTGCCGCGCATCTTCTGGTAGATGCCGTACAGGTGCTTCTCGCGCCCCATCACCTTGCCCTGAAGACCCTCGCGTTCCAGGCAGGCCTGCAGCGACTCGAGAATCCGGTTCAGCAGCTCCTTGCGGTTGCCGCGGGCGTTGCGCACGGCGCGGTCAATCAGCATCGAGCGCATCGGATACATGGCCTTGAAGCCCAGGTCCTCGAACTCGGTGCTCAGACTGTGCATACCCAGACGGTTGGCAATCGGCGCGTAAATCTCAAGGGTTTCCTTGGCGATGCGGCGGCGCTTCTCCGGTGCCAGCGCACCCAGGGTTCGCATGTTGTGCAGGCGGTCGGCGAGCTTGACCAGAATCACCCGGATATCGCGGGCCATGGCCAGGGCCATCTTCTGGAAGTTCTCGGCCTGGGCTTCGGCCTTGCTCTCGAAGGTCATCTGGGTCAGCTTGCTGACCCCGTCCACCAGCTCGGCAACGGTGTCGCCAAACTGCTCGACCAGAGCATCCTTGGGAATGCCGGTGTCTTCGATTACGTCGTGCAGCATGGCCGCCATCAGGCTCTGATGGTCCATGTGCATGTCGGCGAGGATATTGGCTACGGCAAGGGGATGGGTAACGTAAGGCTCGCCGCTGCGTCGGGTCTGGCCGTCGTGGGCTTGCTCGGCGTAGAAATAGGCGCGCCGGACCAGGTTGACCTGATCCGGCTCAAGGTAATTGCCAAGGGTGTCGGCAAAAACTTCTATCGCAGACATGCAGCTCTCCCGCACCCGTGGTAACGGGTGATGACCTCAGGAATGCCCGGCCTGCGCAATCCGTTTACTCGGCCAGTTCGGTAGTTTCCAGCGAGTACAGCGGCTCCTGCTGATCCTGCAGGGCTTCTTCGGCGAGGATTTCATTGGAAACCAGGCCTTCGGCGACTTCACGCAGGGCAACGACGGTCGGCTTGTCATTTTCCCATGCTACCTTGGGCTCCTTGCCGCCGGTGGCCAGCTGACGGGCGCGCTTGGAGGCCAGCATGACCAGTTCAAAACGGTTATCTACATTTTCCAGGCAGTCTTCAACGGTGACGCGGGCCATGGGGTACTCCGGAAAGGTAACAAGTGAACAAATCGACGCGCCCGGCACGGGGCCGGACGCAGGACCTGACAGTTTACTGGCTGAGGCTTCAGTCTGACAAGAGCGCCTGTAGCAGGGAGGCGTGACGCGCGCTCTGGGCAGTGGTCTTTAGTCGGTAGCTGCGTACGATGGCCTTGAGGTCGTCGAGGGCGTGCTCGAAGGTGTCGTTGATGACCAGACTGTCGAACTCGACGTAATGGCTCATCTCGGCAACGGCTTCGGCCATGCGGCGATCAATCACGTCGTTATCATCCTGGCCACGGGAATCAAGGCGGTAGCGCAGCGCTTCGAGTGACGGCGGCAGGATGAAGATCGAGTGTGCCTGCGGAAGCTTGCGGCGAACCTGTTCTGCGCCCTGCCAGTCAATTTCCAGAATGATGTCATGCCCACGGGCCAGGGCCTGTTCTACGGCGGTTTGCGAGGTGCCGTAGAGGTTGCCGAACACTTCGGCGTGCTCAAGGAAATCACCGGCTTCCACTAGTTTGAGGAAGTTGTCACGGTCGGTGAAGTGGTAGTTAACACCATCAGTCTCGCCCGGGCGCATCGGGCGGGTGGTGTGCGAAACCGAGACGTGCAGGTTGGGTGTCTGTTCGATCAGTGCCTTGACCAGGCTGGTTTTGCCTGCTCCGGACGGGGCGGAAATGATGTACAGCGTGCCGGTGGCATGGGTCATCGGACAGGGTTCCTGCGGTGCGTAATGGGTAAGCGCGCAATTATAGGGATTTCGTGCGGTGGCGTCATGGCTGGTCGTCGCTTCCGCTAAGCTGTTGGTTGAGGTCGAAACCGGAGGAAGGAGCAGGGATGATTTCAAAATGGCAATGGCTGCTGGCGCAGTTGACCCGCACGCTCTGGGTGCGTGCTTCCCTCTATGCCCTGCTGGCGGTGGTTGCGGCGCTGCTGTCGATTCTGGTCCAGCGGCTGCTGCCGGGCCCGTTGCCGGTCACCATCGGGGCTGATGCGGTTGAGCGCATTCTCGACATTCTGGCCTCCAGCATGCTGGCGGTGACCACTTTCTCGCTGAGTGTCATGGTGGCGGCATACAGTGCAGCGACTGCCAATGCGACGCCGCGGGCAACTCGGCTGCTGATGCAGGACACCACCACGCAGAATGTACTGGGAACCTTTATCGGGGCGTTTCTGTTCAGCCTGGTGGGGTTGATTGCGTTAAGCACGGAGGCATACGACGAGAACGGACGCGTTGTGCTGTTTGCCGTAACGCTGCTGGTGATTGTGCTGATCGTGGTCACCATCCTGCGCTGGATTGAGCACCTGTCGCGCTTCGGGCGGGTCGGTGATACCACCGCCCGGGTCGAGGCGGTCACCCGCATGGCGCTGGCGGATCGCATAGCCAATGCCTGCCTTGGTGCCCGTCTGCTGGATCCGCAGCGGCTGCCGTCCAGCGCCAGGCCGCTGTATCCCTGTGATGCCCTCTATCTGCAGCATCTGGATGTCGGCGCGCTGGCCGATTGCGCGCAGGAGCACAGCCTGCGTTTGTATGTCGTTGTGCAGCCCGGCTGCTTCGTGCATCCGGCGGCGCCCGTGTTGTGGTTTGAAGGCGATGCCGACGAAACCGTGCAGTCGCAGCTGCTGGACGCCTTTACCCTGGGCGACATGCGCTCCTTTGATCAGGATCCCCGCTTCGGGTTGTCGGTTCTGTCGGAGATCGCTTCACGCGCGCTGTCGCCGGCGGTCAATGATCCTGGCACGGCCATCGACATTCTCGGCCGTGGCGTGCGTCTGTTGTCGGCCTGGGTGGATCATTGCGAGCCGCAACCGGATGAGGTGCGCTATCCGCAGGTCTGGCTGGTGACGCTGGCGCTGGACGATCTGTTTGATGACCTGTTTGGCCCCATCGCCCGTGATGGCGCGGCGCGGATTGACGTTCAGCTGCGCTTGCTCAAGTCGCTGCAGGCGCTCGCCGCTCAGGATGAGCGATTCGTTGCGCCCGCCCGGCGGCTGGCGCACGAGGCCCGATCGCTGGCTGACCAGCTTATGCCGCTGGCTGTCGACCGCGAGCGGTTAGGCGCGGAGGTCGAGCGGCTGGAAGCCGGCCAGGACGTTCTGCGGCGCCAGTTATAGCGCCGCATTCGGCATCTCGGGGTAACGGCAATATCGCCGTTACGGGTGTTATCGTGGACCGACCCCGCCAGACCGTTCAAACAAATAGTGGAGTTCTGCAGCATGATTCGAATCACCGTTGCCTACCCCGCGCAGGACAATGCGCGTTTTGACCACAGCTATTACCAGCAGCAGCACGCCAGATTGATCCATGAGCAGCTGGATGCACACGGCCTGCTAAAGCTCGAAGTGGACCAGTGCCTGGCCGATGGCGCGGGGCAGGCGCCGCAGTTTGTGGCCTGCGCGCATCTGTTCTTTGCCGATATGGCGCAGTTTCAGGCCGCTTTCGCCGCCGGCGGCAAGGCGCTGAATCAGGACATGGCCAATTACACGGACATCACGCCGGTTGTCACCATCAGTCAGGTTGTTGCCTGATTCTCCCGCTGGCCGCGCCTGATCATCGGGCGCGGATCAACTGGCAGCATCCGTTGCCCTGAACCCGCTACAATAGGGCCGCCTTGCCCTTTCATCCTGTCGAGGAAACCCCCTGATGACCGCACGTCGGGTTGCATCAGCGTTGCGCGCTGCTGACAAAAGAGCTGTTTCCAGAACGCCAGCCTCCGGTGCTGGCGCTCTGCGTCAGGATCGAATCTATCAGGCCATCAGCGACGCCATCATCGAGCACCGCCTGCAGCCGGGCGCGCGCTTGCGCGAGGATGCGTTGGCCGAGGTGTTCGGGGTCAGCAGGACCGGTATTCGCAAGGTGCTGCAGCGCCTCGCCATGGATCAACTGATTACCCTGACCCCCGGCAAGGGCGCCAGTGTCACCCGGCCTTCCGCCGAGGAGGCGCGGGAAGTCTTTGATGCGCGGCGGATGGTGGAATGTGGCCTGATGCGGCAATTGGCACCGCAGATTGATGAGGCGGCACTGGCGGCCTTGCGCGCGCTGGCCGAGCAGGAGCAGCAGGCATTGGCGGCGCGCGATCAGAGTGCGGCGATCAAGTGCTCGGCGGAGTTTCACAGTCAGCTGGCGGTGCTGGCCGGCAATCAGACGCTGGCGAGTTTTGTCGTCCAGCTGTGTTCGCGTTCATCGTTGATTCTGGCGGTGTACGGCAACGCCGGGAATCTGGGCTGCGACTGCACCGATCACGACCGCCTGATCACGTTGCTGGAAGGTCGGGATGGTGAGGCGGCTGCCGCCTTTATGGCGCAGCATCTGGATGCCATTGAGGGCTCGCTGGCGATTGCCTACTCGCCGCAGACCACGCCGGATCTGCAGGATATCTTCGCCGCTTATCGCGGCTGATGACGCCGACGGTGCAGGCACCGTCGGCAGCCTCGGGGCTCAGCGGCGGAAGCGCTGGCAGGGGCCCCAGTATTGCATCAGCAGGTAGTAGCTGAGCCCGGCCGGAATCAGGCTGGCATACCACGACACACTGGATACGTTCAGCGCGACCACGGCACCAATGGCGGTCGCGATCAGCGCGGCGTAGTTGACCCCCTGATACGGGCCGTTGGCGTCGTACAGGTGCTCCAGATTCAGCGTGCGCTTGCGAATCAGGTAATAGTCCACCACCAGAATCGCGAAGATCGGGCCCAGGAACGCCGAGTAGGTCTGCACGAATACCTGCAGGCCGGCGGCCGAATCCTCGCTGACCAGTTTCCACGGGAAGGTGGCGAAGGCCAGCAGGCCGACGATGACGGTGGCCGGGCGGAACTTCAGCTTGAATACATCCATCAGCACGTAGGTCGGCGGCACCACGTTGTTCAGTACGTTGGTGGTGACCTGGGCGAAGGCGATGAACAGCAGGGTGGTCATCAGCAGCGGCGTGTTGTCGACCGCGTTGGCAAACACCTGGATCGGGTCGGCGACGCCGGTGGCTTCGGAGACCATGTAGCCGATCAGGCCCATGAACAGGGTGCAGGGCAGAATCGACATCGAGTAGATGGTGGTCAGCAGACCCGGGCCGGTGCCGTGTTTGTGCTCGCGGGCGTAGTCACTGACGTTGAGGATTATAGTGCTGTAGATGCCGAGGAACAGCATGGTCGCGCTCCAGAACGGCAGGCCCCATGAGCCCTGCATGGTCAACAGGCTGCTCGAGAGTTCGTCGCCGTAACGCTGCACGGTGCTGTAGAACATGTAGACCAGCGAGGCGAGGATAAAGGCGCTGCCGACATTCTCCAGCCACTTGATGCCCTGAAAGCCCATGACCGACAGGCCGATCTGCAGGAACTGGAAGGCAATAAAGAAGAACACCAGATTGTCGAAGCCGAACAGGGTGGCGGACACCATGTTCAGGGCGCCGGCGCCAATCCAGCTCTGGAAACCGTACCAGACGATTGCCGGTACCGCGCGCACCAGACCGGGCAGGCGGGTGCCGGTAAAGCCGAAGGCGCTGCGCGCCTGCACCATGAACGGGATGCCGTACTTGTAACCGGCGGCGCCGTTGAGCACCAGCGCAATACCAATGACGAAACAGCCGATGGCGATGGCGATGGTGGCCTGAATCAGGTTGAGGCTGCCGACCACGCTGGAGCCCATGGTAAAGGTGCCGATGGAAACGCAACCGCCAAACCAGGCCAGCAGATAGGACAGGCGCCCCATGATGCGGACTTTCTGGGGCGCAAGAGACTCCTCGCCGGCGGCCTTGGTTTCGTTGCTCGGCTGGCTGCCGGCGGTGAGCGTGCTGGCGTCAGTGTTCATGAGACTCCCCCGTGGGCTGTGTTATGCATTGTTGTCTCCCCGGATCATCCGATCCTGCGGTTTCTTGTGTGCCCCGCGGGGCGTGCTGTCACCTGATCAGCCGTGGGCCAGATCAGAGTACTCGGCAAAGCGTCCGGTGAAGCGTTTGCTGCCCGGAAACGCCAGATCGCCAAATTTGCTGGTACCCAGCCCCAGCCCAACTACGGCTTCGGCCAGCTTCACTGCCGCGGTCACGCCCTCCACCACGGGCAGACCGACCGCATCGCTGATCTGCGGGGTGAGGTCGGCCATGCCGCCGCAACCCAGCACGATGGCACCGATGTTGTCTTCGCGCTTGGCCTTCAGGCACTCGTCGATGATGCGCTCAAGGGCGATATCCGGGTTCTCTTCCAGATCCAGCACCGGAATGTCGGCCGCGCGCAGGCGTCGGCAGCTGTGGCGGAAGCCGTAATTGTCGAGCAGGTGCTCGGCGATGATCAGGGTGCGCGGCAGGGTGGTAACCACCGAGAAGCGGGTGCTGATCAGGCTGGCAACATGGAAGGCGGCTTCGGCGATGCCGATCACCGGGGCGCGGGTCAGCTCGCGGGCGGCATACAGCCCGGGGTCGCCAAAGCAGGCAATGATGTAGGCGTCGGTGCCTTCGCGCTCACCCGCGCGTACTTCCTCGATAACGCCCAGAGCACTGACCGCCTCGTCGAAATGGCTCTCGATCGACACCGGGCCGCTGTCTGGCTGGCTGGCGGTGATCCGCGTGCCGGGTGCGGCAACGGCTTTGGCCGCCGCGCCGATGGTCTCGGTCATGGCGTGGGTGGTGTTCGGGTTGATGACGCGAATATGCATGAATCTGGCCTGCCAATGTATGTACACAAAACAATAGATTAATTGTATACAATCGCTCGAGTCAAAAAATCAAAATGCCCTGCAGTTATCGCGCGTAATAAGCGCTGCGTGGTCGAATTGCGGGCTTTCTTCAGCGAAAGAGGTGTCTTAATGAGCTATAGCGCTGTGTATCCACGCGATCTGATCGGCTACGGTCGCACCCCGCCGGAAGCCCGTTGGCCCGGCCGTGCGCGGATCGCCGTTCAATTTGTGCTCAACTACGAAGAGGGCGGTGAGAACTGTGTGCTGCACGGCGACAGTCACTCCGAGCAGTTTCTGTCGGAAATCATTGGTGCGGCGGCGTTCGATGATCGCCACATGAGCATGGAGTCGATTTACGAGTACGGCTCGCGGGTCGGTGTCTGGCGCCTGCTCAACGAATTTGAGCGGCGCGGCCTGCCGCTGACCGTGTTTGGCGTGGCGATGGCACTGGAGCGGCATCCGGAAGTAGCCCAGGCGTTCCATGAGCTGGGCCACGAGATCGCCTGCCACGGCTGGCGCTGGATTCACTATCAGAACATCCCTGAAGCCGTCGAGCGTGAGCATCTGCAACGCGCATTGGAGATATTCCAGCGCCTGTATGGCGCCCAGCCGGACGGCTGGTACACAGGGCGGGACAGCCCCAATACCCGGCGCCTGCTGCTGGATCAGGGCGGCTTTCTGTATGACAGCGACTATTACGGTGATGATCTGCCATTCTGGACCCGTGAGGCGGACAGCGCCGGCGCGCTGCATAATCACCTGATCGTGCCCTACACGCTGGATACCAACGACATGCGCTTTGCCTCACCGCAGGGCTTCAATACGGGCGACCACTTCTTCCAGTATCTGAAAGACGCTTTCGACGTGCTCTACGCTGAGGGTGACGATCTGCCGAAGATGCTGTCGATCGGTCTGCACTGTCGGCTGATCGGCCGTCCCGGCCGCTTCCGCGCGCTGCAGCGTTTTCTTGATTACATCGAATCCCATGATCGGGTCTGGGTTACCCGCCGTGTCGATATCGCCCGCCATTGGGCCGAGCATCATCCCGCACAGAACCAGGAGTCAGTATGAGCAAGCAATCCGCACCCCGCAGCTACTACGCGCCAACCGGCGGGCACCCGCCGCAGACGCAGCTGACCACCGACCGCGCGGTCTTCACCGAGGCCTACGCGGTGATTCCCAAGGGCGTGATGCGCGATATCGTTACCAGCCACCTGCCGTTCTGGACCGGTACCCGTCTGTGGGTGCTGTCGCGTCCGCTCAGCGGTTTTGCCGAGACCTTCTCGCAGTACATCATGGAAGTGCAACCGGGTGGCGGCAGCGACAAGCCGGAAACCGACGCCTCCGCCGAAGGTGTGCTGTTCGTGGTGGAAGGCGAAATGACGCTGATCCTGAACGGTCAGCAGCATCTGATGAAAGAGGGCGGCTACGCCTTTATTCCGCCGAGCAGTGACTGGCAACTGCACAACAACAGCGGCGCTGTGGTGCGCTTCCACTGGATCCGCAAGGCCTATCAGAAGGTGGATGGCCTGGATGCACCGGAAGCCTTCGTTACCAACGAGAACGACATCATCCCGCTGGAGATGCCCGGCACCAACGGTGCCTGGAGCACCACCCGCTTTGTCGACATGAGCGACATGCGCCACGACATGCACGTGAATATCGTCAACTTCCAGCCGGGCGGCGCGATTCCCTTCGCCGAGACCCACGTCATGGAGCATGGCCTCTATGTGCTGGAAGGCAAGGCGGTCTACCTGCTGAACAAGGATTGGGTCGAGGTCGAAGCCGGCGACTACATGTGGCTGCGCGCCTTCTGCCCGCAGGCCTGCTACGCCGGTGGCCCCGGCCCGTTCCGCTACCTGCTGTACAAGGACGTCAACCGTCACATGAAACTGCCGACCTTCGGCCGTTGAGGAGCAGAAGATGAGTGCTGACGTGTTGCAGCTGACGGCTCAGCCCCTGACACCGGAGGCCTTCGAGGCCTTCGGTGAGGTGATCGACTCGCGCAGCTCCGCGCATTTCATGATCAACGCGGGCCGTACCCGTCGCCATCATGATCTGGCCAGGGTTGAGGTGGCCGGTGAATCACCGCGGGTGCTGATCAGCATCTTCGTCAGCCAGCCGGTCACCGTGCCGCTGGAGCTGACCTTTCTGGAGCGCCATCCGCTCGGCAGCCAGGCGTTCATGCCGCTGCACGAGGAGCAGTTTCTGATCGTGGTAGCGCCACCCGGCGATGCGATTGATCCGGCCGAGGTGCGCGCCTTCATCACCGACGGCCGGCAGGGCGTCAACTACCGCATCGGCACCTGGCATGCCATCCAGTCGGTGCTGGAGCGTGAAGGGGAGTTTCTGGTGGTCGATCGCGGGGGTGCCGGGCACAACTGTGACGAGTACCCGATCAACATCCGGGTGACGCTGGCGTGATCCTGCGCTGACGTTGCTGCCGCTCCGCAACGGAGCGGTATAGGCTTACTCGATATTCTGGATCTGCTCGCGCATCTGTTCGATAAATACCTTCAGATCGACCGCCGCCTGGGTGCTGCGCGTATCGATGGCCTTGGAGCCGAGGGTGTTGGCTTCGCGGTTGAACTCCTGCATGAGGAAGTCCAGGCGGCGGCCGATGGCGTCCTTGCTGTCGAGCACGCGGCGGGTTTCGGCGACGTGGGTATCGAGGCGGTCGAGTTCTTCGGCGACGTCGATCTTCTGCGCCAGCAGTACGATTTCCTGCTCGACGCGGGTGCTGTCCAGCTCGAGTTTGGCGTCGTTGAAGCGGTCGATCAGCTTCTGCCGGTGGGTGGTCAGCAGGGTCGGCATCATTTCGCGGATTACGGCGGTGCGCTCGCTGATGCTGCTCAGGCGGTCCTCGATCAGTTGCTTCAGCTCGGCGCCTTCGCGCGCGCGGTGTTCCTTCAGTTCCTTGAGGGCCTGATCGAACAGTTGGCGGGCCTGCTTGACCAGGTCACCCTGGTCCGTTTTCTCGCCAATCACCACGCCCGGCCAGGCCAGCAGCTCGAGCGGGTTGACCGGGCCGGCGTTCTGCAGGCGGGCGCTGAGCTGCTCGGTGGTGCGGATCAGCTGGTCGAGCAGTGGCTGGTTAAGGCTGAGTTCGCTGGACTGCTGCTCGACCGGGTTGAAGCGCAGGGTGCACTCGACCTTGCCGCGGGCCAGCTGCTTGCGCAGCAGCTCGCGCAGCGGGCCTTCCAGTTCGCGGAAGGCTTCGGGCAGGCGCAGGGTGACTTCCAGATAGCGGTGGTTCACCGACCGCAGTTCCCAGGCCAGGTTGCCCTGATCGGTGCTGAGTTCGCTGCGGGCGAAGGCGGTCATGCTGTAAACCATGCTGATCCTCTGTCTGGTTGGTTGGCCGGTAGGCATTGTAGCGCCTTGCGGCGGTCCGGGGGTATCGTCGGGGTGCTATACTCCGCGGTCTTCCCACCTGCAGTACAAGGATTCCAGATGATGAAACGCCCCAGCGAACGCGCCGCCGACCAGATGCGCCAGGTTACCCTGACCCGTCACTACACCAAGCATGCCGAAGGCTCCGTGCTGGTCGAGTTTGGCGACACCAAGGTCATCTGTACCGTCAGTGTCGAGGCCGGGGTGCCGCGCTTCCTGCGTGGCAGCGGTCAGGGCTGGATCACCGCCGAATACGGCATGCTGCCGCGCTCTACCGGCTCGCGCATGCAGCGTGAGTCGAGCAAAGGCAAGCAGGGTGGTCGTACACTGGAAATTCAGCGTCTGATCGGTCGTTCGCTGCGCGCTGCGGTTGATTTGAAGACGCTGGGTGAAAACACCCTGTACATCGACTGCGATGTTATTCAGGCCGACGGCGGGACTCGCACTGCGTCGATCACCGGTGCCTGCGTGGCGCTGGTCGATGCACTGCGGGCCATGAAGCAGCGCGGTGCGATCAAGAAGGTGCCCGAGGTGCAGATGATTGCCGCGATCTCGGTCGGCATCTATCAGGGTGTGCCGGTGCTGGATCTGGACTATCCGGAAGACTCGGCTGCCGATACCGACCTGAATGTGGTGATGACCGACAAGGGCGGCTTTATCGAAGTGCAGGGTACCGCCGAAGCGGCACCGTTCAGTGCCGAGGATCTGAACGCCATGCTAACGCTGGCGCGCAAGGGGACTGACGAGTTGTTCGCGCTGCAGCGCGCTGCGCTGGAAGACTGATTGCTGGTCTGTAGTTATATCGATGAGGGCCGCCACTGCGCGGCCCTTTTTTGTGCGGCATGCACGCTGGCGTGGGCAGCACCATAGGCAGGGTGTGTAAACTCTGCTAAAACTCGCCTGAATCTGTTTTGACGCCAAGGAGTGCCTGTGATGACTGATCCCGTAACCCAAGTTGACAACACGCCGCCACCGCCGCCCGGTGCCCCTGGTCCGGAGGCGCGTCAGTGGGCGTTGTTCGTGCACCTGTCAGCCCTGCTCGGATTCATTATTCCGTTCGGTAATCTGGTTGGTCCCTTGATCATCTGGCAACTGAAAAAGGACATGGATCCCTTCGTGGATGATCAGGGCAAGGAAGCGCTGAATTTTCAGATCACGGTCGCCTTGCTGATGCTGGTCTGCCTGCTGCTGGCGCTGGTGGTTATCGGCCTGCTGCTGATGTGGGTCGTAGGCGTGGGTGCGCTGGTGCTGACCATCATTGCTGCGATCAAGGCCAATGAGGGTCAGGCCTACCGCTATCCGTTCTGCTGGCGGTTGATTAAATAGCCGAAGCAAAAAAACACCCCTGGAGCCCATGGCTGCGGGGGTGTTTTCGTTTGTACGGCTAACTCGATTGATTCTGTTGCGCCAAGTGTGCTGGCGCGGGATCTTT
>CEUY01037128.1_pt1 | contig 80082 bp, 84 predicted proteins | sample 361481 | NCBI WGS metagenome assembly CEUY01 (sample SAMEA2622737, study PRJEB7988) | marine metagenome | isolation source: saline water (ENVO:00002010), including | reverse complement strand
TTCATCCCACACTAATTACTTCGTAATTTGAATGGGTGTTCTTGCTCGATTTTTGATAAAAACTTCATTCCTCAAAATCTTCTTGTGAAATTAAAAAATGTACATATTTTCTTGTATCTTCATTTTTAAAATTATAATTATAATAGACTTCTTTTAATAAAATAGGACTTTCATCTTGTACTTCTTGAAGTTTATTTTCGATAACAGTGGATAATAATATTGGTTCTTCTAATTTTAAGTCTTCAAAAAGAGATTTATTAAATTCATTATTTAAGTGATTATTTTTTATTGCTGTATATTTTTTATTGACATATTTACTAAAAAAGTAATTAAAAAAATCATTTAATATAAAAACAAATAGTATTGATATAAAAGCAATAAAACAATAAACACCTTCTATATAATCTAATTTTTGATTGTAATAAAAATTATTTAGAAATAAAATAGCAAAATAAAAAAGATTTAAAAAATATATAGACAATAAAAAATAATTAAAATACTTTTTATAGTTAAAATAAACACTTAAGATTTTTTCTTTTTTGAAAAAAAAGTGATTTAAATCTAAGTTGCTTTTCTTATCAGAATGTAAATTTATTAATTCTATAATATATTCTTTTTTCATTGAGCTTCAACAAACTGTTCTTTGAATTCTTGAAGTTTTAACTTATCATAGGCAGGAATATTTCTAAAACTTGGAATATAAAAACTATCTTGATAATTTAAATGACTTCTTATTTGTAAAAATTCTCCCTCCATTACACTCATAAATTCTTCTTCATTTAATGGAAAAACAATTACATTATTAAAAAAATCCGCTTTTATTTTCTTTTCAATATTGTCACCTTTTAAAAATATATCTGATTTAAAGTTCCATCTGTTATTTTGCATAACATATACTTTAAATCTAAAATAATCTTCAACAGGCTCTATTTCAAGTAAACTAAACTTATTTATACTATTACTTTCATCAAGTGTAAAGGTTTTATTAGCACTTAAATTAAATGAAAAAAGTAAAATTATTGAAAATACCAAATATTTAAACATATCAACTCCTAAAAATATTATATAAATATATTGTTAATTATCTTTTGATAAAGTCAAGTAATAAAAAAAATAACTTGACAATAAAACCTAACAGAATTATTATATATTTGTTTTAGAGAGAGAGAGAAAATGAGTAAACCACTAATATTAGAAAAAATAACAAATGTTATTTATAAAGGATCTTATCTTAACGATAAAGATTTAGAATCTTTTTTTAATAAAAGAAAAAGAGGAATGACCTTTATTATTGAAAACAAGTATATAAAAAAAATAATACAAAGAAATTATGGAAAAATAGAGATTTTCTTTAATAACGAAGAAAAAAAAATAATTTCTGGAAAAATCTTAACACTTGAAAAAGCTGAAGGTGTTTATTATATAGGTATTGATATAGATAATATAGAAAATATCAAAGAAGTAGGCTTTGTTAATAGAGAAATAGTTGAAGCTTCAATATTTTTAAGTAGATTATATCAAAACGAAGTTATATTTCCTGATTTAAAGGTATTGTTAAATAATAATGATAATTATGTACAAATACCTTTTTATAATGAAGAAGATGAACTTGTTTGTTATAAAATAATGACTAGAAAAGAAGCATTAGGTATAAAAAAGAAAGAATTGTTAATTTAATATTTATAATTTGATTTTTCAAAATTATACAATATAATAATACAGAGGAAAAAAAATGTATATTTGTATATGTAATGCAGTAAAAGAAAAAGATATAATAGAAAAAATAAAAGAAGGAAATTCTGAACAAGAAATAATAAATCAAACATGTGTAGGTAAAACTTGTGGGAAATGTAATGCTGCATTTTACGAATTATATAAAAAAAAAAAAATAAAATTTTAATAATAAATATTTGAGGCAAAATGAAAAAACATTTAAAAAGTATAAAAAGTATAAAAAAACAAGAAAAAGATATAAATAATATTATTCCAGATATTGTGTTTTTATCTTCAATATTAAAAAAAGATAGCTTTATTGAAAAAATTCATGAAGAATTATTGTCAATTAATGAAATAAGTTCTTTTTTAAAAATGCTTTGCCATCTCTTATTTCTATTTATAACTTTTCCAGTTTGGTTTATTTCTGAAATATTTAATTTTAAATATGATCAAAAGTTCTTCTCAAGGATATTTATATCAAATTATATATATAATGAAAAAGTAAGAAAAAACCAAGAAGAAATATTTAAAAAATACGATAAAGAAATAAATAAATATAATGAAATACTAAATAAAGAAAACTTTTTTAGTAATTTAGTTAAATATGAATATAATATATCTAAGGAAGAATTTGATGTATTATTGATAAAAAATGAAGTTATATTAGAAATGGATAATAAATTAAAAGAACTGTATTTATCTTTTGAAGATAATCCAGAAAAATTCACTGAATATTTTAATACTTACGTTAATGCAAAAAGAGAAATAAATGAAGATTTAAATTTTATAACAAAAGCGTTAAATGAGCATATAATAAAAAATTCAGTTGAAAGAAATAAAAACAAAGAAGAGAATAAACTTCATAAAGCAGAAATAATTGATTTTAATAAATATCAAAAATAATTTTTTATATTAAAAATTTTCTCTTTTTTAATTCCAATACTTTCTAAATTTAAAATGGTATTGTTATAATAATCTATTTTCTTGTGTAATTAAATCTTTTTTTTGATCGTGAGTAAAAACTCTTGAATAGTAAATAGTATGAAGTGTGTTTTCTTTTTGTATAAGTTTTCTAAGATCTTTGATAGCATAACGTCTATGAAAACCAAAAGTACGAAAACAAGGAGTAAGTTTGCCAGATTTTTCATATCTACGAAGAGTAGGAATAGAAAATCCAATATATTTAGCAGCTTGACCTATGGAAAGGTATTGGTGTTCTTTTAAAAGCATAGTTAACTCCTATAATTAGTTGATATAAAAGAGGTTAACATAAAATAAAAGAACACTGTCCAGATTTTATTAAATATTTTAGGTACTGTAGTTAGCCAAAATAATTAATCCCTTATTATATATTTGAACTATTAGATAAATAGTTAATTGCTTCTTTTATATATTTATCTTTATTTTGAATATAATCATCTTCAATTAAAATATTAGGGGTAACTCCTATTTTGTTTATCTTGGTTCTATTTTTGCCTATATAGAACTCAAAAGTAGTCATAGCAAATTCAAATTCATTATTAAATTGAACAAGTCTTTGACCGACACCTTTACCGAATGTCGTTTGTCCAATAATAGCTCCACGATTAAAGTTTTTAAAAATACCAGCAAAAATTTCAGAAGAACTTGCACTATTTTTATTAACTATAAGAGCCATAGGTACATCACCAAAAATATGTTTACCACTTAAAAAATATTCTGTTGATAATTCAGGATTGTTATATTCAGAGTATAAAGCCACTTCGCTATTATTACCAACAAAATTAGCAGCTAAGGTTAAACCTTCCATAAATATACCACCCCTATTTTCAGCTAAATTAAGAATGACTCCATTTAAATCAATAAATTTTTCCTGAGATAATAAAAAATCTTCTAATTTACTCATTAATTTATCATTAAGATTTTCAGTAAACTCTTTTATTTCAATATATAAAATATTATTTTCAAGTAAACTTATCTCTATTATGTCTTTATAAATTTCTTTAATACTTACAGTTATCTCTTTATATTCGTTTTCTTTTGCTGATAATATTTCTATATTTTTTGAGTCACCTCTATTTCCTTGTAAGTTTTCTCTAAATTCTTGATATTTTCCATTATATTTCTTTCCATCAATTGAAACAATAATATCTCCAATATTTACTTTATTGTAGAAATCACTTTGTTTAAAAATTTCAGTTATTAAAATACCATTTTCATGAACTTTTGTTCCTATTCCTACTCCTATAAAGGAATCTTCAAGACTAATGCTTTCATTTTGTTTTACTGTTTCAAAATCACTTTCATTCTTTTTTACAACTGAAAATGAATAAGGATCTAAATAATTAATAACCCCTTTCATTGCATTTTGATATATTTCTTTTTTACTAATATCACCTTTATAATTTTCCTCTACATAAGAAAAAAGTTTATATAATGTTACTGGATTATATTCATTACTTTTTACTGCATTATAAAAATATAAAGTAACTAAAAAAGCTATAGATATAAAAATTAAATATAGAGTTGATAACTGAATTTTAAAATAAAAATGTTTGTCTTCCTTTACGATCATAAAATCTTCCTTTTTTTTTATTTTGTCATAAAAAAAATTAAAAAAAAGATTATATAATAATAATTTTTAAAATTAAATAAATTTGTATATTTTTAAAGCTATGTTATAATAGCAGTATTAAAAAGGAGGAAATTATGAATATCAATAATAATACTTCAATAACTTATCATAATATTTATTATGCGATTTTATCTGACAAGAATATTATGAAAAAAGAATTAAATAAAAAACCTAATTTAGAAGGAAAAAACATATCTCCTGAAAACGAATTAGAAAAAGAAAAAACAGTAAATGAAGTTGAAAAAACGAAAGGAAAAAAAATAGATATAAAAGCATAAAAAAGAAGAGCCTTCGCTCTTCTTTCTTTATTTTAATTATAGTAAATTACTTTTAATATTAAAATCTTTTTTAACATGATCTACGTTAATAATATCCCATCTTAATTTTTCAGATGCTTCCAGTTTTTCTTTTTCTTCTTCTGTAATAATATTTTTATTAACAGCTTCTGGTAAAACTTCTTCAAGTATAGATATTTTTTCTAATAGACCATCTCTTTGAGCTTTTAATATTTTTTTCTCAACTTCAACATTAGATTGAACACTTCTAAATGCTTCTTCTACTTTTGAAATAGGATTATGCTCACCAGTAACAACAGATAAATCAGTCAATCTATTTCTAAAATCACTTTCAGAATCATACATGAATTCAATCATTTTTTGACTTAAAGAATGATTAGGTTTTTTATAATTTAATCCTAATGGATAAGTTAATAATCTCATTTTATAAGAAATTAATTGATTAGGGAAATTATCAAAGAATTCATTCATAGAAGTGCTCATTTCACTTAATAAGTATTCTAATGCCCACTGAGCGTGAATTTTATCAGCTTCTGTATCATTATGTTCTGCATATTTTAATACAGCACTTGCCATATATAAATAACTTAATACATCACCAAGTCTTGCTGATAAATATTCTTTTCTTTTTAATCCACCACCGAGAATTAGAAGAGAAAAATCAGAAACAACAGAAAGTGCTCTGCTCATTCTATTCAGTTTTTTATAATATGATTTAAATTTAGTTCTATTTGCAGATTTTTCAAAAAGTCCAAATGTTAAACCGTGCATAAATGATTTACCACATTGTTTTGAAGTATTTGATACATGATCCCAAAATACTTCTTCAAATTTTTCTTTTGCTTCTTCTTTGTCTTCAATACTTAATGCATCCATTTCTTTTAATAGATAAGGATGGCAACGTAAAGAACCTTGTCCAAAAATCATTAGATTTCTTGTTAATATATTTGCACCTTCAACAGTAATGGCAATTGGCATACCTAAATAACCATTATTTAAATAATTATTTTTTCCTTGAATAATACCTTTACCAGCATGTATATCCATTGAATCTGTAATACATTTTCTTGCAAGTTCTGTTGTGTGGTATTTAGTAATTGCAGTTATTACACTTGGATGATGACCTATATCAAGAGAATAAGTCGTTAACTTTCTTGTAGCTTCTACAATATAATTAAAGCCAGCAATTCTTGCTAAACCTTCTTCAATACCTTCAAACTTACCAATTGATAATCCAAATTGTTTTCTTAAGTATGAATAAGCTGCCACTGTTCTATAAGAACTATGAGTCATGGCAGAACTTAAAGCAGGTAGTGAGATACCGCGACCAGCAGAAAGACACTCCACTAGCATTCTCCATCCTTTACCAGCTTGTTCTCTTCCACCAATAATCCAATCAATAGGAATAAATACATTTTCACCAAAAATAGGTCCGTTCATAAAAGCTAAGTTCATAGGTAAATGTTTATTTGAATTATCAATGCCTTCATGATTTGTAGGGATTAAAGCACAAGTAATTCCATACTCTTCTCTATCACCTAACAATTTATCAGGATCATAAAGTTTAAAGGCTAATCCCATAAGAGTAGAAACAGGAGCTAATGTAATATATCTTTTACTAAAGTTAAGCTCTATACCAAGAACTTTTTCACCTTTAATTTCACGCTCTACTACTATTCCCTTATCAGACAAAGCCCCTGCATCAGAACCAGCAGAAGGACTTGTTAATGCAAAACATGGAATATCAGTACCATCAGCTAATCTTGGAAGCCACTTATCTTGTTGTTCTTTTGTACCATAATTCATCAACAATTCGCCTGGGCCAAGAGAATTTGGAACCATAACAGTAACAGCTACCGCACAACTAACCGAAGCAATTTTAGCTACAATAGTAGAATTAGCATAAGCAGAAAACTCTAATCCACCGTATGACTTAGGTATAATCATTGAAAAGAATCTTTCTTGTTTTAAATAATTCCAAATTTCTTTTGGTAAATCACCCGCTTTATTAATTTCATAATCATTTATCATATTACAAAGTGTAACAACTTGATTATTAATAAATTTTTGTTCTTCTTCGCTTAATTCATTTTGACCTTGCTCTTTAAGAGAATTCCAATCCATATTACCTTGGAATAAGTTTGCTTCAATCCAAGTATCACCTGCATTAATAGCATCTTGTTCTGTTTCTGAAATAGGTGGCATACTTTTACTAATATAATCAAAAAAGTAATTAGAAACTTTATTTTTAAAACTCATAATTGAATCTCCTATGTTATTTTAGGAAATCATACCATAAATTTAACAAAAAGGAAGTGGTCAGATGAGTTTTTTTTAATTAACTTTATTTAATCTCATATAGTTTCTTATATCTAAAACTAAATTCTCACCAAACAGACAATAAAAGTCTCGATCTTCAATATCAGAAAAATCTTTTTCATCTTTTTGTATAAAATTAACACTTTTAACTATTGAGTCAATAACATAATCTTCAATATTAAATGATTCTAAATGTTCTAGTTGAGAATAAAGATCTATATTGTTTTTAATAAGTTTTTTTCTATTTGTTAAAAACTCTTCAAGAAAATCAATATCAGAAAATTTATCACTATGAGCATCAATCATTGCATTTTGTAAATTCAAAACTAAATCTTCTGCAAATTTTGAAAATCTTAATATTATATTTTTATCTTTTATATCATATTCAAGGGTATATTGAGAAACTACATCAGAAATGGCATTAACTATAAATTCAGGAAACTCTTTATTTCTATATTTTTCATATTTGTTATTCATATTAAAACTCCTAATAATAAAAAAATTTTAAATTAATTATAAAAAATATCAAGATTTATTTTTAATAATTTTTTGATAATCAACAACTCTATAATTAACATTCTTTTCTTCACACAAATCAATTAAATAATCTGCACTAATATTATTTTTATTTTTAATAATTATAAAATAATTTGCATAATATATGATTTGATTAAAATTAAGGATTTTTACAAATTCTTTTGATTTACTACTAATATTTAAAAGAGGAAAAATTTCTATATTGTGATCTTTCTGTAATGAATTAAGTGTATTAGATATACATAAATTTGTATCATTATGTATAAATGAAAACTCTTCTAAATTTTGAGTATAAAAAGAAATAGTGCTTTTTAAAAAATCAAAATCCTCAAAATCTTTATCAGAAAAAATGAATATCTTTTTATTTTTAATTTTAAGATACTTAAACCAATCCGCAGGAAAAATGCAATTTTCTGAATGATACTTAAACAAAGGAGCAATTTGATAGTCTTCATATTCTCCTTCATTGCAAGCTATTTTTGAAATAAAGAAATCAATTTGTTGATTTTTTTCTGCATAAATAAGAAATTTTTCGATATTTTCTTTTATTTCTGATAATGGCAGTAATTTATTGTAAAAATTTTTAGTTACAATACCATAAGTTTCGCCACTTATACCTTCTGAATGGCTATAAGTTGCATTTTTATATTTTTTAGCAAAACTTGCTGATTTAGATTTTAAATTTCCACTTTTACTTGTTTCATAAACATAGAAGAAATTTTTATAATTTTTTATCATATTACCTCTTTTGTTGTATACATTCTACAACAAAAAGTAATATTATCAAGGATTAATAAAAATAGAATATTATTTATAAATAAAATTAATCAGTCGAGCAAAATTCTTCAAAATCCATACCTGATTGTTCAAATTTTTTATGAGCTTCGTTTAAATATAATTTTTCCATTTTAGTAAATGAATTTTTTAATTTATTCATATCATCTTCACTTGATATATAAAATTGACTAACTTCACTTAGTGCTCTTAAAAAATCATTTCTAAAATAGTAAGCTCCACATAAAGAAGGCTGAAATATTTTTTCTGCAATTTTAAAAAGCTCTTCTTCGTTATCAATAAAGTTCATTGCTTCAAAGTTTAATAATGAAAGTATTTTTAAAGCCTTTATTTGCTGCTCTGTGTAATTTTCTTTTTGATCAATATAATCAAGCATTTCTTTAATATTATCAGAATTGACAGAATTATCACTTAATTTTTCTACTTTATTTTTGAAAGCTATTGAGATTCTTTCATTTTTTGTTAATTCTTGTGAAAAAATATTAACTGAAAAAAATAAACACAAAATTATAATATATTTCATTTTACTTCCTTATATTTGTAATAATTATTAATATATAATAAGCTTATTAATAGTCAAATTTTTCTTCTATATTTTTTATTGGATTCAGTTTTTAATGGTGGTATTTTTATTTCTTCACCAATTTTAATAACAGAGTTTTCATCTAAGTTATTATAAGATAACAATGTATTTAAATCTATACCAGTTTTTTTAGATATTTTATACATATTATGACCTTTCTCAATCCTTATTGATATTTCTTCGTTTTCATTATTGGATACAACAAGAATTTCTCCTGCTTTTAAATCCTGATTGCTTTCTATATCTAAATTATTTCTAATTAAATTTTCAACACTTACATTCATTTTTTTAGATATGGAATAAATTGTATCGCCTCTATTAATAATATAACCATTACCAGTAAGAAGAAGGTTGATATCAGAGATATACTCTCTTGTTTCTTTATAATTAGGAATTCTTTTTTTGTTATGTTTTTTAACCTTATGTGGTCCCGCATTGTATGCAGCTAATGCATAATCTAAATTAGAAAAACCAAAACTATCTTTTGCAGAATTAAAAATATTTGCTTTTTTTCCATTAACGTAACCATTTAACCATAAAATATAACGAGCCGCAGTATCAGCAGCCGCATAAGCATTAAAAATTTGATTATTATTATCAGTAACTAAACCAAAATCTCTCGCAGTAGCTTCTTGAAAACCTAAAAAACCTTTTGCATTTTTATGAGAGCTTTTATATAAAGAATATCTACTTTCTTTATGAGCCATAGAAGATAATAAGTTTTTAGGTAATCCATAATATTCTTCTATTTCATTTAGATCTTCAACTGTTGGTAATTTATTTTTAAATTCATCAGTAAAATATTTCTCAAATGGTTTAGCAGGTGTTTTAAAGTCCCAATTCAAAGATTCAATAAAATCTTTATCAGGAGTAGATTCATCTAAAAGTAGATATTTAGAGTGACCAGTTTTTTTGTCTATATTTATTAAGTGACCACTAAAAATTAAATTAAGAGTTGAATTTCCTATATAAAGATCAAAGTCTTCTTCATAAAAGGCTTGTATATCTTGTAATACAAAATAATTCTCAATGGGTTTTTTTATCTCTATATTATTATTTAAATTTTCTTGCAAAGATAAATAAAGACTTGATAAAGAAGTTGCTACTGCAATGGAGCTTATAAAAAAAGGATTTTTAATTAATTCTTTGGTTTTATCTAATAAATTATTGTTGAAAAAAGAAGATAATGGAGAACGAGAAAAGTCTCCATTATTTGACATTATTTTAAATTTTTTATTTGATACATTATCAAAAAAATCTTTAATATCTTTTTTCATTTTTAGTTATCAATTTTTTCGTCTACCTGATCATCAAAATCATCGTATAGATCTTCAAGTTCATTACTCCATTGTGATTTAACACTATTCTTAAATACATCTTTATCAATTTTATTATCACGCCATTCAAGCATATTGTGTTTATCGCCAAAAGTTTCATTAATTTGCTCATTAATTAAATAATTTCTATTGCCTTCATCAAGTAATTTTAAAAATCTATCTTCTCTTATTTTTGATTCCATTTTTGATTTTGCTCTTTCGCCTATCTCATCTAATTGTTGACCAGCAAAATCAGCAACAGCTTTTGCTGCTTTAGAACAAAAACCTTTTGAAAGATCTTCCATAACGTCATCAACAATATCACCAGCCTTTGCTATGCCACCAGATAATAAAGCACCAACTTTATCAACTGCTCCCATTATATTTTCACCAATTTTATTGAAATCAACATTCATACAAGAAAAATCCTGATTTTTTTCTTTAAGGTCATCGGAAGTAACGTCAGCAGCACTTGTAGGAACACCAGTTTCTTCTGTTATTTGATTTGCAACATCTTGCACAACAGCCTCTTGATAAGGTTGAATAAAATCTTTATATTGTGTTTGTTTAAGTCTATCTTTATCATTCCTTTCTAAAACTTTTGCCATTTCACTAGGAGAGCATTCAAATTCATTGATTTGAGCATTTGCTTGAAAAGAAAAAGATAAAAAAATTAAAAATATAAGAGAAGTTTTTTTGTTCATTCTAAAATTCCATTTATCGTTTTATATTAATAATAATCTATCATAAAATAAAATCAATGCAATATTATCATATGTTGCTTTTATAAATTAAAGTATACTCTTTATAATTTAATATATAAAAATCTTCTAAATCATAGTTATCAACTAAATTTTTACTTATAGAATTAATAACTTTAATTAAATCCTTATATATATTATTAAAGCTATCACTGTAAACTGTTTCAACAATACTTTTTGAACTTTCGTATGAAATATTTAATTCTTTTTGTATATTCATTATTTCATTTTCATATAAATATTTCTTTTTTAAATTAATAGAATTATTAATTTTAGATAATTTAATAAGTAATTCTGATACTTTTATTTTAAAATTTTTATTACTCATTATGTCCTCTTAATTTGTTTTTAGAGTTTTCTATTAAATTTAAAACCATTTTTTTATTATCTTCATTAAAATTTTCATATCCCATCATTCTACTTATTTCTTTTAATCTATCTTCACCTTCAATATTATTAATAAATGTTTTAGTAATATTATTTTCATCCTTTTTAAAAACAAAAAATTGGTTATCAGAAAAAGCGGCAACTTGTGCTAAGTGCGTTATAGTAAATACTTGTGAAAATTTACTAATTTCATATAAAAACAAACCAATACTATTACCTGTTGTACCACCAATACCAGAATCAACTTCATCAAATATTCTAATAGGAATAGTTTCATTTTTGCTAATAATTGATTTTATAGCTAAAGTTATTCTTGAAATTTCACCACCACTTGCAGCTTTATGAATTAATTCAAATGGACTTCCTAAATTTGTAGAAATTAAAAACTCAATAATGTCTATACCATTTTTGTTAATATCCTGATTCTCTTTTTTATTTATTTTTACTTTAAAAGTTGCATTATCCATTTTAAGTAATTTAATTTTATTTGTTACTTGATTGGAAAAATCTTCTGTTATAGATTTTCTATTTTCAGATATTTTATTAGCTAAAAGTAACCATTTATTATATATATCTTCTATATCTTTTTCTATATTAATGATTTCTTGATCAAATTCTTCAAATTTATCAAATTCGTTTCTGATATCTTTAATATAAACGTCAATATTTTCAGGATCAATTAAATGTTTTTTTGATATAATATTGATATTATGTATTCTTTCATTAATCTCATTTAATTCTTCTTCATCATAATATATAGAAGATTCTTCTTTCTTTATATTATTTTTAACTTCTTCAATATTAATTATAGCTTCATTTAACATTTTTTTTGTTTCATTTACATTATCATTTTCAATTAAATCTTCAAGTTCATTAGATATCCTATCTAAATTATAATCATCAAAAAAAGATAAAATATTATTACAAGTTTTCTTAAGATCTTCTGAGGAAGATAATTTTTTTTGTTTTTCTTCTAATTCTAAATATTCATTTTCTTGTATATTTAGTTCTTCAAGTTCATCAAGTTTATATAATAATAATTCTTTTTTACTTTCTTGTTCTTGTTTTTCTTTTTTAAATTTTTCTAATAATTTTTCTTTATCTTTAAAGTTTTCAAATAATAACTTCAATTCTTTTAAATTTTCTTTATTATTAGAATAAAGATCAATGATTGACATTTGATAATCATTATTTAAAATATTTCGGTTGCTATTCTGAGAATTTATTTCAATAAGATATTCTGAAATAATTTTTAATATTTTTAGTGAGCTTTTTATACCATTTACATAAGCACTGCTTTTACCATTAGCACTAATCGTTCTTCTTATATTTAATATATCATTGTCTTCTTCATCAATTAATTCATTTTCTTTTAATATTGTTTTTATTTTATTGTTTCTTGAAATATTAAATTCACCAATGATTTCAGTTTTTTTATCTTTTGTTTTTTGTACACTAGAATCTAATCTATCACCTCTTAAAAGATTAATAGCATCTAAAATTATAGATTTACCCGCCCCTGTTTCTCCTGTAATAGTAGAAAAACCACTTTTGAAATCTATTTTGTGATGATCTATTAGAATAAAATTTTTTATCTCTAAATTTAGTAACATATAAAATCCTCAAATAATGCGAAAATTATATATTAAAAAAAAAAGTAGTCAATAAAAAAAGCAAACATAGGTTTGCTTTTTTTATTATCTTATCGTATCGCCAACTTTTATTTCATTCATTGATTTACCAACAATTGTTAAACTAAAATCCTCTTCAGCTTTGATAACTATTAATTTTGCTATCTCTTTTGAAGGAATAATACTTTCAATACCACTATCTTTATCAATTATTTTAGTTGGCTTTGAATAAACACTAAGAACACTACCAGTTTCAACTTCTTTATTTGTTAAGTTAACAATTAATAAATCAAAAAGAGTTGCCTCTTTTTTATTATTAACTATAGAAAGAATTTCACCTTTATTAAAATTTTCCTCATGATTTATTCTATTAAATGATTCTTTTATATCAAAGGTCTTTTCAATTAAAATATCATCTTTTAATAAATAATCTTTAACCTTAACAGTCTTCATTACAGCTAACTCATCAATATAAGAAACTTGAATAGCTTCACCAACTTGAATATATTCCTGCCCTAGTCCTTCAATGTTTTTATTGTATCTATAAACGTTATAAACTTTTTTATCTTTAATGTTTGTTTTTGGGACATAAAATTTATCAGTAAGTTTTATTAATTTTTGCTGATTTTCACTTGTTATTATTTTACTACTTATATTATGATTGCTATTTAAAACTATAACATCATGAAGTATATGTTCTAAAAGATAAGGATTTATTTTTAGTCTACTATATTTTTTTTCTTTAAAATTTTTATTTATATCTTTTATAATAATTTCTTGACCTTTATGTAACTTACTTGGTTCCTTTATAGAGGGATTATCAGTTAAAATTTTTGTCCATAAATCTCCATCATTATAATATTTTACAGCTAATGACCATAATGTTTCGTTAGAATTAATCACATGTCTTACTGTTGTAGGTTTCAACATTTTAATATTATTAACATTATCTATTGGTTTTTGTATTGTTACATTATTAATGTTTACTACAACTTCATTTTCTACTGATATTTCATTGTTAATATCATCTTTTATTAAGTCAGGGTTATTGTTAGTTTCAGATTTACTTTCAACAATTTCGCGTTCTACTGAAATTTCTTGACGTTTTTCTTCTAAGGATTCTTTTTCTTTATTTTTTTGTTCTTCAGTTTTATAACCTTTAAAAAACAAAAATGAAGAAGATTCTTTTTCATCTTTTTCTGCTTCATTATAACCTTGTATAGCTGCAAAAGAATTTGAGCTTAAAAAACTGCTTATTATAATTGATAATGCAGTGATTTTCAGTTTTTTATTCATAATAGATCCTTTTTGAAATATATTATATAAAAAGTATATTAAAAAAAAATAAATACAAGAAATTTTAATAATATACCTTTTATAAATTACTTAAATATTTTAAAGGATTCTGGAATAAAGTTAGCTAATTTAGGCTCTTTAAATGTACTTGGTTTTACAACTTTGCCATTTCCATCTTTGAAAATGTATCTTTCATTTCCATTTAAATCAATATTTCTTTCAAATCTAACATTAGTATATCTACCTTGGTTTTCAATATACTTTACTTCATCTAATGGATTAACATTATCTACTAAAGGAAATTTAGACCAATTTGATTCCATAACTTCTTTAAATGCTAATTCTATATTTAAACCACTTGAATAACCAATATTTTCAACAAGAGAAAGCACTTTCTCTATATTTTTAAAAACATCTTCGTTAATTAAATCTTTCAAATAATTAATAGAAGGTTCAATGTTTACTTCTTTAAATGATAAATCATAATCTTTAAAATCTTTCTGATTTTTAACCGCTAATAAAAAACTACCTACCACAAGAGTATCACAAACCCCATCTAAAAATTCAACAGCATCATTAGTTTTAATTGAATCAAAAATTTCTGTTGTTTCTTCTTTTACTAAATTAATATATAATTCTTGTAATCCTTCTTTATTTAAAACATTTCCTACAAAATTATTCCAAGCTACTACGTCTTGATACAAATAAATTAAATTCATTTTAATTCTCCTTTTTATTCAAATATCTGTTTGTTAAATTTAAAAATATAGTGTCCAATATCTATGTCACTTTTATTTATTATAAAGTCAAAATTTATCATAAAGTGTTTATAAAATAAATCAATAGAGTCACCACCTTTATATTTGTAATTTTTATATTTTTTTCTATAAAAAGAAAGTGCCATGAATAATTTTTTTACATCGTCTTTTTCAATATCAAAATATTTAACTAATAGAACAAGTCCATAAACATCAGAAAAACTTTCATCAATAGTTTCTTTAAAATAGCTTCCTTTTTCATTTAATTTTTCTTCTGAATAAACAGAAAAATAATCAGCATGATTATCTAAGAAAACATGTCCTATCTCATGAAATAATAATATATGTTGTGAATAAGTTTTTGATATTCCTTTATAAAAACCTTCAAGATGTAAAGAATATGAAAAACTCTTATTATGCATTGAAGATAAATGAATTATATTAGGAGATAGAAAATAATTTTTATTTTTATTTTTTTGAATATATAATTTATCGTTAATTGAAATATCAACATTATTGAAATCTTGATTGAATACAATATATAAAGGTTCTTCAATTAAATCAATTTTAAAAGTCCTACTTTTAAAATCTTTATAAAGAGAGTTAATATTTTCAGCATTAAAATCAATAGAAAAGTCTTTACCTAATAGTTGATTAATGTCCTGATTATCTTCAAAAGTAAGCTCTTCACCTAACAATTCTTTTATATCAGAGTTTTGGTTTTTATTTTGAATATTTGATTCAGCAATAAGATTTGTTGAAAAAAATATTAAAATATTAAAAAAAATTATTTTAATAAACATTTAAAAATTCCTTGAAGTATTATTTATTTATAATATGATAAAAAAAAGAAAATTCAACAAAACAGGAAAAACAATGGTAAAATCAATACTTATAATTTTATTAACGCTATTATCATTTAATATATATGCTGCTTATTATAAAACAGGTAAATTATACAATGTAAATGAGTTAGTTAATAATGTAGATCAAGATATAGAAAATTATTGTAAAAGAAATTTGAGTGAATTTAATAAAGACATGGAAACAAAAGAAGTTCAGCAGAAAAAAAATACTAGGTTTCAATTAAAAACAACATTGCCTTCTCATAATTCTAGAACTACAAAATTGAATATAGATGCTTGTTTTAATATTGAAAAACAAAAATTTAATAATATGGTTAATATATATTATAACAATAATGATTCTGAATTTTTAGATTGTTATGAAGAAATAAGAGATGATAGAAAAACAAGTATATCAGAAAGTTTTTTAAATTGTTTTGCTAAAAAAAGGAAAGAAAAATGTAAATATATAATTACATCTGATGTTCCACCACAAGAAAAAGCTATAATGTATAAAAATTGTTTAATGTAAATAGGAAGTAAAAATGAATAAAATAAAAATATTATTATTATCAACAACACTATTAGCAAGTTTTTCAGTATTATCTGAAACAACAAATATAATTGAAAATGGACAATGTGTATTAATAAAAGAAAATAAATTAACAGATTATCTTCCAGAAGAAGACGTTAATAATTTCTTAGAAAATAGATTTATAGATAAAATTGAAACTAAAAATATAAACTATTCAATACAAGAAGTTAATAGAAATGTTAATAGAAGAGTAAAAACATATAAAGTATGTGCAGAATATAAGGGGAATTAATAATGAAAAAAATAATATCTTTAGTAGCAACAGGCTTAATGCTTTCAGGTTGTGTTACAACAAGTAATGAGGTTGATTATTCATATGATTTTGAAAATTTATTAAAAAATAAAAGAATGCATTTAGTGGAAGTAAATGAAGAACCAATACCTTATTATTACAATACAAATATTCATTTTAAAAATAATGAAATAGAAAATTATAGCTTTTTTACTTCTAAAACTCCTTGCAACAGAGTTTTTGGTGATTATGTTATAGAAGGAAATACTTTAAAAATAGAAAATTATGAAGAAACCAAAAATATTTGTACAGATTTCAATAAAAATAGAACTGAAAGTATTATGAAGAATTTATATAAGAATGATTTAACTATTGAAAAATATGAAGAGGGCATAATATTAAGAAATGGCAATAATTATATGAAGTTTAAAAAAAATAATAAATAATCCTTTACTTAATAAATATACTATGTTATATTATTGACACTAACTTAATTGGAGGAATATTTTTTGAAAGAAAAAAATCAACATAAACTAAACAACGAAATAACAGCTAAAAAAGTAAAACTAATTGATGAAGAAGGAACAATGCTTGGAGACAAGTCACTATCGGAAGCCTTAAATTTGGCTAAAGATAAAGGTCTGGATTTAGTTGAAATGAAAGAAGAAAAAGATTTTTCTATATGTAAACTTTTAAACTATGGAAAATATCTATATCAACAAAACAAAAATAAAAAGCAAAAAGCTCAAAAAGTTAAACAAATGAAAGAAATAAAACTACGACCAGTAACAGATAAAGCAGACTTAGATACAAAAGTTAATCACATAAAAGACTTTTTATCTTCTGGACATCCTGTTAAAATAAACGTTGTGTTTAAAGGAAGAGAATTAAATATGTTGTCTATGGGTGAAAATGTTATTAATTCTATTATAGAAGAAATAAAAGAATTTTGTACAATAAAAAAAGAAGTAAATAGACAAGGTAAAAGTTTAGTTGCAATAGTTGAGCCTTCAAAAAATTAATATTTAAGTTTAGTAAAAAAGAAAAGCCTGATTAAAAATCAGGCTTTTTTTATTTTGATATAAAAAAAAAAGTGGTAAAATATAAATATTAATAAAGGAAATTTATAAAATGAAGGAAAAAATATTTAAAAATGCACTTGAATCATTTGTAAATGCTTTTAGTAAAAATAATAGTAAAGAAGCAAAAAAGAATTCAAGAATAAAATTAGCTGCTTCAACTCCATTTTTTAGTGGTGGTGCAGTTTTGCAGTATTTAAATATAAACAATCAAACTCCACTGGAAGTTTTACAAATTTTTCAAGCATACAATATAGACCATACTTATGCCGCCTTAACTTTGTATGGTATCGGATCGGCAATATTATTAACAGATCCAAGAAATGAATCTCCATTACAAGAAGAATTAGCACAGTACGGTTCTGATTATTGTCCTTATGAATCATTCTCAGTTGCAAATAATGATTTAAAAGGAAAAGCAATACAAATGAAAATTAATAGATTACATAATTTATCATTTCAACTTGGAAATGGTAGTATAGTAGGAAAAACAACTAAATTTGTTGCAAATGTGTCAGAAAGAGCACTGAACAGTTTTGGTAAAAGTTCAAGACCTATATTAGATTTCTTCGGTAAGGGAGAATACGGATTTGAGTTAATGAATCATAATAATCCAAGACTTGTAAAATATATGCCAGTTCCGAAAGGATTAAAGCAAGTAATAAGTCCAGAGGGTTTTGATTCAGAGAGTCCTTTTAAAAAAGAAGAAGAAAAATTTGTATATGAAGTTCGTGAAAGGGCTATGAGTAGAACAAAAGAGGAAATACTTGAAAGAAATATAATTCTTGCACTTGTAAAAGTCATAGATAAAATAAAAATGGGAAAAGAAGATAGAAAAGATATTAATGCATTAAAAAAATTAAAAACTATTAAATGTGAAACTTCTCAAGGTAATATAAAAAGATATGACAATATAAATGAAATAACAAAAATTTTATCAAAAGAAGAAGAAGATATAGAAACAATTAGAAATTTAGATATACCAGAATGGGATAGCAATCTAAGACAAGGTGAAAGAGCTTTTCATATATTAAAAGAACTTGATAAGATAACAGAAAGTAAGAATATAGAAATGTTAAAAAAACCTATGACATATAGAGAGTTGTATAGAAATGAGCTAATTATAGCAACTCAATTTAAATTAAGAAGTCCATATGAGAAAGAAAATATAGAAATACAAAAAAAATCTCCATTAATAAAAACGCATTTTGTCAATACTATAAAAGACTATTATAGAGATTTAAAGAATATATCTACTGTTAATTTAGTTGGTACTACATTAGAAGAATATCCAACACATAAAGCAATAATAGAAGAAAAAGAAAGGCAAGAAGCTGAAAAACAAAAATTAGAAGAATTAAATAATAATAAATTAAAAGAAGAGAAAACAAAGAAAAAAATAAGGAATAAACTATGAGAAATATATTAATAACATTAACAGGTATTTCAGGTTCTGGTAAAAGTACTGTTTTAAAAAGGTTAGAGGATGAATATGATTACCATAAGGTAATTACTTGTACAACAAGAGATCCAAGACCAGCAGATAATGAACAACATGGTGTTGATTATTATTTTTTATCAAAAGAAGATTTTAAAGAACAAGTTAAACAAGACAGATTTGTAGAAAATGAAGAATTTGATGGAAATCATTATGGAACACGTTGGAGTGAAATAGAAAATAAACATACTTTACCAATAGCAATATTAGAACCAAATGGTGCAAAAAATATTAAAGAAATATTGAAAGATAAAAACTATGAAGTAATAAATGTATTTATAGATTGTCCACCAGAGCTTGCTATTGAAAGAATTACTAAAAGAGATGCTTCTATACCTGAAAGATTAGAAAAGCGTTTAAAGAGTATTCAAACCAAAGAATCAGATTGGCATGAAAGAGATTATGATTTAAGAGTTCCACCAACAGGGGATATAGATTTAATAAATAAAAAGATTACTGAAGCCATTATTGATTTTAGAAAAAAAGAATCAATTGAAAATAAACAAGCTGTAAAATCAAAACAAAAATTAAAATAAAAAAAATAGGTCTTGAAGACCTATTTTTATTTTTGTTAACATTGGCTAATTTTTATTTCATCATTTTTACAAGTTTTAGATTCATAATTATTCATACTATGAACACTAACTGGTATTGTGAATGCTAAAACAAAAATAACTTTTACAAGTTTTTTCATGTTTAACTCCTATGTTTTGTGTGTGTGTGTTGCTTTTTAAAGCGTAACTATTATAACAAAAAAATAGAATTAAAGCAATAAAAAAAAGCCTCATTTGAGGCTTTTTTTATTTTAAAATTTACTTATTAATAAACGTCTTTAAGAAATCTAACAGGTGTTTCTGTATATAAAGAAGAATAATTAAATGTGATACCAGTTATTTTACCAATAATATCATCTCTATCTGCAAAGCCAATAAATCTTGAATCTTTACTTAAATTTCTATTATCACCCATAATAAAGTATTTACCTTCTGGAACAACAATTTCATTGAAATTTTTGATAGTATTATTTTTCAAATACTGAGTCATATCATAACCTTTCTTAGAAACAGCATAAATAACAGGATATTCTAAATCACCTTGTTTTTCATTAAAAGTTTTGTAGGCGAAACCTTCTCTAGCTTGTGGTAATTCATTCAAGTCTAAATTATTAGAAGTTTGTGAAAACTCTACATCATTAACATAAAGAATGTTATTTACCATTTTAATTCTATCATTAGGTTTACCTATAACTCTTTTTACATATCTAATACTGTTACCTTCATCATTCATAAAAGTAGCGATTATATCACCCCTTTCAGGCTCTGAAAAAGTATGTAAATCAATATTAGTAAACGGCAAATGCAAATCATAAGCCATCATATTTACAGTAACAAGATCACCTTCAACCAAAGTTGGATTCATTGAAGAACTTGGAATTGTATACCAATTAAAAAAACTACTTCTGATAATCATTATAACAAAAATTACAAAAATTGTAGTTTTCCACTCTTTCCATATTGTTTTTAATTTCCTTTTGTGTCTGACATTAATAGACATTATAAAACCCTCTCACCAGTTTGGATTAATAATACCAAATATAGAGATGGTTGTCAAGCTTTTTTTTATTATTTTATATATTTTTTTTAAACTGGCTAAAAATAAATCAAGTTGTTTATTGAGTGTGCATATACTATCAAAAAAAAAATCAAAATGCAAATATATTTAAAAAATAATTTTTTATTATAAAAAAAAATGTTATAATTAATATATAATATGAAAAACACAAAGGAAAACAATGTTTACAATACAGAGAGCAGCAGATACTCCATATTTGTCAAAAAATATATCTATTTCACTTGATAATGAAAACCATAATTTGTCAATTAATGCTTTTTATAAAGTATATAAAAAAAATGGAATAAAAAATGGAAATATTTATATAGAGCTTGTTAAAAATAAAGAGCCAAATAAAAGAACAATAGAAGATGATACATTAATAAAATTAGAGTTATTAGTTGAAGATGAAAACGAAGTAAAAAATAATATAAATGGCTTTGTAAAAAATATAGAAAATATAATTAATAAAAATATGTCTGAATCTTTAAAAGAAAAGGTAAATTTAATAGACAAATTGGTAAATAAATATAGTGATAGATTATCAAATAGTAAAAATGCAATATATATAAATCCAGATTATAAAGAAGTTATAAAAGAAGAAAATAATAATAATAATAATAATAATAATGTTACTTATAATAATTCAGGTGAATCTTTTACAGATAAGTTTAATAGAATACCATTAGCTTATATTATAGAAAAATTAGCTGAAATGAATGTTATTTCATTAGAAAAAGATAAAAAACCAAATGGGGATGAAGATTTTTATTGGATTGAATCTGAAAAGCTTCCAAAAGCAAGTAAAGTAAGTGTCCTAGCAATAAGAACAATAGAAAATCAATCAGGTAATGTTATTAAAAAATATAAACATTGTAGAGATTTAAATAATAATAAACTTAGTACAACAAGTGCAATGGGTTTATTGTATTCTCTTGAAAGAGAAGGTTGTACAGGTGGAAGAGAAGCAGGTGAACTTGCAGGTGAAATAATAAGAAACTCAGGTGGCTTTAAAGCTTTTCCTTTAATAGATGAAGAAAATGAAACAATGACATATGGAGAAGGTGGAAATCAAGTTAGTATAGTTTCATTAGAATTACAATCAAGATTACCAAGTATTCATAATACAAAAAAATCACAAGATTATAAAGATTATTTAATAAATCAAAGAATGATAGATTCATCAATAATTGAAAGAGAATTTAATACAAAAGAAATAAAAACAGGATCTTTTTATAGTCATGAAAATTATATGTACGGAAGCATAGGTTTATTCACACTTAAATATTTTGATAATGAATATAAAAAAACATATGAAAGATTTTCTTTTGATCAAGAAGGAAAACTTAATAGAGGTCATTTATCAAATATTCCAATCAAAGGTAGAAGTCATATTATAAAAAATGAAGGAGCAAAAGCAACAATATTTACAGAAGCTGTTATAGATAATTATTCTATGGAAAATTTAATGGAAATATCACCAAATCATAATAGTAAAGATTATAATTATGTAGGTTTAACAAGTGTTGGTAATATAATGGGGTGGTTTGAGCATAATTTAAATATAAAATTACAGTTTAAAGAAGATTCTAAAACTAAAGAAGATATAACGAAAATAATGTATATTGATAGAAAAGAAGAAGTTCTTGAAAATCAAGAAGAGGAAATGGAAAAATTAGCAAAAGCTATCAAAACAAAAAGATTACATTATATACATGATAAGAAAACAAAATGGTCAGAAAAAACTTCAAGTAAAGTATTGTTCAGATTACAAAAAGTTTTAGAAAAAATAGATCCTGAAATTCAATTAAATGTTATTGAATTAGATAAAAATAATTATAAAGTTGATTATAATATTTTTGATAAAGGTTCAGGTTGTAATGACTATATATTGGATAGTACAAATGCTATTGATTTCTTAGAAAGAAATAATATAAAATCAAAATATAATCCAGAAGTTTCTGATTATGACGTTGAAATGGTAAGCAGAAAGGAAAAGTGGTTAGAACTAACAGAAGAAAATATGGAAATAAGAGAAAAAATAAAAAGAAGAGTGCATGAACTAACAGGCACAACTAATTTTATATTTTCTTTTGATAATGATATGTCAGCGCTACCTAAAACTAAACATTTATATAAAGTTTGTGAATTTTTTAATTTAGGTTATTCTTCAACAATTCCAACATTTGAACATAATATAAATGATAATAATGATATATTAAAAACTTATAAAACATTATTAAATCAAGGAAATGAAGAAGGTGCTAATAACTTGTTAAATGGATTCTTATCTCAAATTCAAATTAATAAAAATAGAACTCCTGAAAATATGGAAGAGTTAATGAAAGAGAGTACAAGAATAGAACTTAAAAAAAAAGGAAACGCAAAAAATAAAAGGAAACCTTAAATAAAAAAACCGCTAAAAGCGGTTTTTTATTTAATATTATTTAATATTATTTTCTTAATGCTTGTAAAACACCTACATAAAAGAAACCTATTGCATTAGAAAATAAAGAGTTATCAGCCTTTAAAATTTCTCTATCAACAAGATGTTTTTCAATTCTTTTAAGAAAAATATTTTCAGCACCACCTACTAAAATAATATTTTCTATATTATCATATGTTTTAACAATATTTTTCATAGCAGTAATAGAATTTTCAATAACAGGTGTTGTTTTCTTAATATGTTCATCAAGCTCAATAATTTGTTTACCAATTTTTAATGCTCTTTTTCTTTCTGTTGTTCCATCTGGATTTTTTATTTTTCTTGGTTTTCTAATTGCATTATCAATAGCACTTAAATCATCGTAAGTCCTATCAATTTGTTGAGATATTGATTTTGCTAATGCATTCAATATCTTAGACATACCACCTGGAATTGCATCACTTCTCTGATCAATAGGGCTTAATCCTTTTGTAGTTAATACGTCAAATGTTAAATATCCAGGGTCAATAATAAGGTTATATTCTTCAAGCATATCTTCATATAAATCATTATCAATTGCTACCTGATAAAAACCCCCAAGTGGCTGTGGTATTACAAGAACTTCTTTAACAACGCATTTTTTATTATCAGCCAATTCAAATTCACCAGTAAACAACTCAGCAAGTTTATCAGCATTTCTTATATAATTAACAGGAAGACCTAAAACAAGTACATCATATTCTTCTTTACCCATATAACTTAAAGCACCTAAAAATAGAGCTTTATATTGTGGACTAAAAATATATGATTCATCAAGAACCTTTGCTGCATCTGTATTAGAACCACTTATTAAAGCCTCAGTTTCAACTCCAACTTCAAAATGTGTTCCATCTACATCAACTATTTTAGTATCTCTTGCCATAAACATATTGCCTGAAATACTTTGGTTACTTGCCAATGGTGTAATAGAAGGAAAAGAACCATATATAAGTTCTCCATTTTCATCCACACCTGCTACATATTTTGTGTTTCCATAGCCAACATCAATAGAACCAACATTACCTTTTATGTCTTCAAAATTTCTTTTAGAGATACCTTCAAAAGCATCTTTTAGATCTTTATTTAAAACATACTTCATAATATTAGAAACTGCCACTGAAGTTGCTGTTTTTTTAGCTGTCATAATCTATCTCCTGATTTTTCAAATAATCTTATAATAAAAAAAAATAAAATCAACCTTATTTTTAAAATTAATTAAAAAATAAGCGATTTTTGAAAAATTAATTATTTTCAAAAACTTTTATTCTATCAAAAACTTCGATTATTCTTTCTTTTAAATAAGTTTTTCTGTTTCTTGATTTTGTGCTTTTAATTCCTCTTGATAAAACACTTTTACTACCAACAACAATAACAAGTGATTTACCACGAGTAATCGCTGTATAAATCCAACTTCTATCAATAACCTGCGTAAATACTTGTGGTATTGGTATTATAACAACAGGGTATTCAGAACCTTGGCTTTTATGACCTGTAATAACATAAGAAGGTAGAATTTGATCCATTTCTTTAATGGTATATTCAGAATGCTTACCATTATCAAATTCAACATAAATACCAGTTTCATTAATTAATTTGATAGTTCCAGTGTCACCATTAAATATTTCTTTATCATAATTATTTATAATTTGTATAATTTTATCATTTTTTCTATAATTAAAATCACCTTTTTTTATAAAATATTCATGTTCATCTTCTTTTTCATTTAATAATTCTTGTAATACAATATTTAAATTTTTAGTTCCTAGTTCTGTATCATGAATAGGGGATAAAATTTGTATATCTTTTTGTGGATTAAAATTAAAAGATTTTGATATTTTATGTTGTATAATAAATTTTATTTTATCTAATGTTTCTTGATCAGTTTTTGTTTCAAGAAAATAAAAATCTTCTAATTTATTTTTTTGATAATTTAAATTAAAATCAAATTTACCTTTGTCTATATCATGAGATTTAACAATAATAGAAGAAGTTCCTTTTTGTCTTTGTATTTTTTCAATTCTTGCACAAGCAACTTGTTTTGAATTAATAATATCTCTTAAAACTGCACCAGCACTAACAGAGGGTAATTGTCCAATATCACCTATAATAACAACTTGTGCTTTTAATGGTATTGCCCTTAATAGATTCACCATTAAAAAAATATCTATCATTGATGCTTCATCAATAAAAATAACATCACAATCAAGAGGGTTATCTTCATTAACAGTAAATCCATTTTTCATTGGATTAAATTCGAGTAATCTATGTATAGTAGAAGCAAACTTTTTACTTGATTCAGTCATTTTTTGTGCTGCTCTTCCAGTTGGAGCACATAGAAGTACTTTTTTCTCTAACTTTTCAAATTGATTAATAATCTCATTAAGTACAGTTGTCTTTCCTACACCTGGTTTACCTGTAATTACTGCAATTTTATTGTTTAAAGAAGTAACTATTGCATTTTCTTGTTCTTCTGTAAATGTTAATTTTTTTTCAACATAATCCACTTCTTTAATATTAGGTAATTTTACATCTTCTGCATAATTTTTTATTTGATATATTCTTTTTGCTAGTTCATTTTCATAATTAAACATAGTTTCTGTTTGAATATATTCTTCGTTGTTTTCTTCAAAAGTAATTCTATGAAATTGTCCCTTTGATATACCATCTTCAAGAGCCTCTAAAATTAATGTAATATCAATATTATCTTTTTTTAAATAATCATAAGTTAAATTAATAACCTGCTCCTTTGATATTATACAGTCACCTGTTTTTTGAATTTCAAATAAAAAATTCATTAATGCGCCTTTAATACGAACAGGAGAGTCCACCGCAAATCCCATATTTAAAACAATGTAGTCTATTGTTTTAAAATCAATAGTTCTTACTTTTGTTGATATATTATATGGAAAAGTTTTTAGTAGACTAATAGATTCGTTGCCAAAAGATTTATAAATTTTAACAGCTTCAAAATTTTTAAAGCCTAATCTAATTAATTCACTAACAATTTGCTCTGAGGGTTTTACTTCATTCCAAGAGTTAATAATTTTTGTAAGTGTTCTTTGACCTAGCTTTGGTATTCTTAATAATTTTTCTGGTTTTTGATCAATTATTTTTAATGAGTCTGTTCCAAATAATTCTACTATTTTTTTTGCACTGACTTTACCAATTCCCTTTATTATTCCAGAAGACAAATATTCTAAAATAGACTCTTCTTCTGTTGGTTCTAAAACTTCGATAAATTCAGCCGAAAATATACTTTTACCTTTTTTGTTTTTCCATAAACCTTTTGCTTTGAAATAGTCCCCACCTCTAATATTTTGAGCAATACCTTGTAAGATGAACTCTTCTTTTTGTTTATTTTGTACTTCTAAAATATAAAAATTTTCATTACCTTCAAATTTTATTTTCTTTATAAATCCTTCAAAAGTAATTAAGTTGTTTCCATTCATTTATTGTTATCCCCAAAATATAAAAATTTTATCATCGTATTTTATATTGTAAAGTTTATTAAAAAATAAAAAAAGGAAAATATTAAATTTTCCTTTTTAATTAATATTATATTAATATTATAACATCAAATCTAAAGAATTTTCAGAGGAATTCTTCATTTTTAAAACTAATTTATCACCAGCGTTAAAATCTTTATTTGAATTGTTCTTAACAAGGGTTCTTGCACCATTATCAGTCTCTACAATAAGAAACTGTTTTTCAGAAGAAACAACGGTAACATTAATTTCAGAACCTTTCTTTTTATCTAGAAAACTTAAAAAAGGATTTTCAATAAGATTTTTAAGACTAAATTTTAATATGTGATTACTAAATTCAATATGTTTTAATTCTACTTTTAAAGTATCACCGACTTTATATTTATTCAATTCTTTATAAGAATCAAAGTTCCAAGACATTTCTTCTCCAAAAATATAACCTTGAACACCTCCTTGAACTTCTACTTTCAGAAATTTATCACCTACATTAACAACAGTAACATCAAAAACTTCACCTTCTTTATGTTCTTTAGTAAATTCTATTAAAGGATTTTTTACATTATCTCTATAATTTAATTTAACCTCTTTTGATTCATGTCTTATTTCATTAATTTTAACTTCTATATTCTGACCTTTTGAGAAATGCTCTTCAATTTTATCTTTAATTGAATACCAAGAAAGTTCTGTATAATGAATAAAAAAGTCAATAGAATTATTATAAGTAACAATAATACCATTTTTATAAATATCAGTAATTTCAACTTTAATAGTATCATTTACTTTATTGTTATTTAAAAAGTTTTCCCAAGGAGAAGTATCAAAATCTTTAAGACTAACAGAAACTCTTTTCTTTTCTGAATCAATATTTGAAACTACTAAATCAAGTTTTTGATTAACTTCAAGAACTTCACTTGCATGTTTAACATTTTTCCAAGAGATATCATTTAAGTGTAAAAGAGAGTCCATAAAACCAAGATCTATAAAAGCACCATATTTAACAAAAGTTTTAACACTTCCAGTTACCTTAGAACCAACTTTTAATTTAGCAAATTCATCTTCAAAATTAATTCCTAATTCTTTTTCAATATAATGTTTTCTTGAAGCAAAAATACTGTTTTTATCAAAATCATATTTAATAATTTTAACTTTAAATTTTTCATTAATTAAAAAATCATAGTTATTTTTACTTTTTATATCAATTAAAGATAAAGGAATAAAAACTTCCATACCATTAAAGTCAGCAACAAAACCTTTATTAACAACTTTCTTTCCTATAACTTCAATGTAATGTTCTTCTTTGTTTGACTTAATAACTTCTTCTCGTGCATTTTCTTGTACAGCTTTCTTATAAGAAAGAACACTTGCTCCTTCTCCATCATCTATACTCTCAAGAACAACTTGTATTTTATCGCCAACTTTTATTGAAAATTCACCTGATATATTTTTGAACTCTTCAATATCAATATAACCTTCCGACTTGAAACCAAAATCTACAATAACATGCTTGTTTGTTATATTTATAACTTCAACTTCAATGTTATTACCCTCTAAAAAATCAAAATCTACTTGTTGTTCAAATAGTTCTTTAAAACTTAAATCCATATTTTTTTTCCTTTAAAAAACAAAAATAATAAAATATTATTTTAATATTATTAACTAAACTATTTAAAAGTCAACAATCTTTAAGCTTATTTTTTCTTTTTAAATATTGAAAAAAATATTAAAAAAGGTGAAACAAGTGATTGTGTAAAAGCTCTGGTGTTCTTATTTATATTTTTAAAATTAAAACTATAAATTAAAAAATTATAAATATAAACTATAAAACTTAACTGATAATATAAAATAATAATATAGAAAAATAAAATATCAGTTATATTAATCTCAATATAAAATAAGAATTGTTTAATTATAAAAACAGATAAAATTAAATAAATAGTTAATATAGTTGTTAATATTTTTTTTGAAAATTGTTTGAAATAAAAAATAAAAAATAAAAAAATCATATTTAAAATAAGTGAATACAAAAAAATCTGAAAATAAAATAAGAGCATATTATTTGTTATTATAGATATTAATCCACAAAATATAAAAAAATTAAAATATAAGTTTATATTTTTTTGAAATAATAAATAAGCAATAAAAATAGGAATACAATAAATTATATTTTCTTTATAAAAAGTAAATTCATTAGTAAAAAAATAATTAATAAAGTAAGTTGTTAATAAAATAAGAAAAGTTATTAAAACTTGTTTTGATAAATAATTAAACATAAAATTCCTAAAAAAGTTGCATAAATCGTTATTTTTTTATATAATATATCAAATTTTAAATTATCAAATAGGAGAACAAATGTTAAGTCAAATTAAATATTTTATGTCAGGTGTAATAGTTACATTATCTACAATGTTTATTTTCAACTTAGAAGCAAATAATATAGTAGAAGAAATACCTCAATCTACATTTAATATTGAAAATATAAATTATAATTTTCAAGATATAGATTGGAATAATATGTTCGCTTCAGAACAAAAATTTAAAGAATCTAAAATTAATTCATTAAAATTAAAAATAAAACAATGTGAAAAATTTGAGAATTTTGTAAATCAATATATAAATCATGATCAAGATATAAATTTATATGAATTACATTTATTTGATAATTACTATGAAGATAATTGCTAAAACCTGCTTGCAGGTTTTTTCTTATTTAAAAAATATGTTAGAATAATAATAGAAAATAAAATATGTAAAAAAAATGAATGATTTAATATACAAAGACGAAAAAGGAATAACAAATTATACCTGTAATTTGGTATCTATAAAAAATAATAGAAATTTGATAATTTCTCATAAAAACAATGAATATAATCTTGAAACAAATTTGATGCTTCCATTATATCGTTTATTATCAAAAGCTCAGAAAGAAAAATTTGAAAATTACTTTATTGATAAATATAAAGATACAAAATTTAAAGTAAAACTTCATGATATTGATAAAAGTCATCATGGATATATATATCATATGGAAAACCAAAAAGAAATAAATTTAGCAAATTTAATAGAACAAGAAATAAAAGTGTTTTTAGAAAATACAAATAAAAAAAATCCTCCTGTATATTATCCTGAAATAAAAAAAGTGAATGCTATATCTGATATAATTGTTAATTATAAAGGAAATGATTACAAATTATTTTTAGATTTACTTGATACAGGGTACATAAAATTTAACAAAGATGACAAAAAAAATATAGACAACGTACTTTATGAAAAAATAAAAGAAATAAAAAGTAATAAAAATGATATAAGAGTAACATATATTGGTGATATTAATTATTCTCAAAAAGTAGATATTGAATACTTAGAACATGGAAGATGGAAAAGTTTAAAAAAGGAAATGTCTGATTTATTGACACCGAAGGAAACTATAAGTAGAGATAATAGAAAAATAATAAAAGGTATAGTATCAAACGTAATAGATGGTGATACAGTAGAAATTTATGATGGCTCCAATAAAACAAAAATTAGATTAGATAACATAGATGCAAGAGAAAAACAACAAGTAGGTGGTGGTATAGCTACAAAATACTTAACACAAAAAATCTATGGAAAACAAATAAAAGCCGCTTATAGAGAAAAAGATAAATATAATAGAATAGTTGCCACTTTATATTTTGAAACAAGAAATCCTTTTGAAAAAGATTTTAATATAAATGAAGATTTAGTTAGAAATGGAATGGCACATAATGTAGGATACAAATATAGAGCCGCTGCTCAAAAAGCGAAAGAAGAAAATTTAGGGATATGGAAATATAAAAGTGTAACACCAGATATATTTAGACAAAATGAAAAATATTATAAGCAAAAACAAAAAGAACAAAAAGATAAAAAGCATTGGAGAAATAAACATGAAAGAAGAAATAATAGATTAAAATAAAATAAAAAATATAATTGACTTATTGAATAATTAAAGTAAATTATGATAATAAATATTTAATTTAAGAAACTATAGGATAAAGGTGTAACTATGAATAATTCAAAAAAAATTTTATTATCAACAATAATGACAGCAATCTTTTTATCTGGTTGCTCTGAAGAAAAAAGTGTAGATGACGTAATAAGCACTGAAAAAGAAGTTGAAGTGACCGTTGTTAAGACAGAAAAAGTAGAAGAAGTAGAAGAAGTAAAAGAAGTAACTTCACCTAAAACAGTAGAAACAGTTGTAGAAGTAAAAAAAGATGATAACGAGTCATTATTAAAAGAATTCACAACATATTCAGATATGGATGTAACAGCAAATAATCCAGAATTACAAAAATTAATAGATCAAACTATACAAGAATATGAAAGTTTTGTAGTTAAAATTATTGAAGATTTTGATAATTACAAAAAATTATCATTGCAAGAAAGAGAAGAAAACAAATCAGAAATAGAAGCCGCTTTAAAAGAACAAACATCTTTGCATGAAGAAAATTGTTCTTCAATTGATCAATCAAATATAGAGTCTTGTAATAAGATTGGTGAATCAATAACAGAAATGAAGAATACAATAGCAAAAATAGAAAACTCTATTACAAACGAACTAAAAAAATTAAATGCAGAACAAAGAAATCAATTAAAGAAATATCAAGCAAAAATGAAAACAAATGTATCTAAATTATTATCACAGGATAGTAAATGATAACTATTTCTGAAAAAGATTTAAATAAGATAAAGAAAAAACTTAACAAGGGTTATTATCTGAGAATAACCCTTGTTAAAAGTGGTTGTACAGGATTTGAATATAGATTTATTGAAGATCAAAATTTTAATAAAGAAAAAGATTGTATAGTAGAGGATACAATTATTTTTTTTAAAACACTTATTCCTAAAATAGAAGACTCTACTCTTTATTATAAAAAAAATGGATTAAATGAAACATTAGAAATAAAAAATCCAAACATTTCTGTTGAGTGTGGTTGTGGTCAATCTTTTAACTTTTGAAGTTGAAACTCAAAATCCATTATTTTTTTAGATAATTTAACTGTATCAATTGAATATTGATTTGAATTTATTTCATTTTTTAATCTCTCAATTTTATCTTTATTATCAAAGCTTTCATTTTTTAATTTTTGAAGTTGATTCATGATAGAAATATCAACTTCACTATTTTTATTTACTACTTCTTTTTTATTTATTGTTTCTTTATCTATATTATTTTCTTTTGTTTGTTTGTTATGATCTTTAATAGTATTAATATTACTATTAATATTATTTTCTATTTTCATAATTATTCTCCTTAAAACCTATCAGTTTATTCTTTATCGGAAAAATATATGAAAACTTTAGCTTGAAATAAAAAAAAATATATATAAAATAAATAAAAAAATGAGAGAGAAAAATGCAACTAATTATTGTTAAGCATAAAAAATTTAAAGATGTGCCAAAAACTGAATTTTATTTTGAGGATATCGAAGATTTAAAAGAAGCACTCAACATATTAAGAGAAGAAAACTTTCTTATAAATATGTCATTAAATATAAAATATATTGATAATGAAGATTTAAAAGAAATATTGAATATGAATTTAAATTTAAATAATGAAGAATTATATAAACTATATAAAGAAAAAGAAGAAAAAATATGAATGGTCATAAAGTAACATTAATGAACAAAAAAACTTCCGAAATAGATGTTGTATATTTTAAAGATACTCAGAAGTTAATATATGCTTTGCCAGATATTTATAATTCTGACTTCTTTTATGTTGAGTTGGATTTGGAGACTGAGAATTTAAGTCTTGAAGAGTATAAAAAAATATTACTATCAAATCCTGAAATAAAAAACTATAAATTTCCTGAAGAAATACAAACAGTATCTGATATGGAAAACTGGATATCTGCTTGGAAAACATTAGAAGAAATATATGAACTATCTATTTTAAAATAATTTTTATGTCATAAAAAATATGTTATAATTATATTATAACCAAATAAAAGAGTTCAATATGTGGCAAATAAATAGAATAACAAAAGACACCTTATTAAATATTTCTAAATATTCAAATAAAGTAATAAAATTAGCAAAATATTTTCAAGAATCAAATCAACCTTTTGTAATGCAAGAATTACTTAACATGTCAGACCAAACAGATCAGGTTGAATTACTTGAATCTTTTGATAAAGATATAACAAAAACAGTTAATGAATTATTTGAAATTCAAAAATTATTAATTACCGTTGATGATGAAGGTAATATAAAAGAATTAAAAAATGATAATAAAAATTTAAAAAGTATATTTAATGAAAATTATGATTTGGAAAATCAAAAAGTAAAATTCCCTTCTGCTGTTCTTGATTTGAAAAATCCAAAAGCAAAAAAAGATTTAAAAAAAGAAATAATAGAAAATATTCTTGAATTATCACCAGAACAATATAAACAATTAATGAAAATAAAAGATACATTAAAAGATGTAGATAAAGAAGAGCTTTCTACTGATAATGAAAAAATAAATTATTTAGTTAATAAATCAAATATTGATTTTGTTAAAGAAAGTGTAGAAAAAATAAATCAATATGTAAAAGCTTTTGTAGAAATAAGAAAAAATTTAAATTTTGAAGAAAAAGAATTAATAGATAAAAAAATAACTTCAAGTAGAACAATGATAGATGGTGTTTTAAATGACTCTACTTTTATAAGTTTAAAAGATAATATAGAGCAAATATCCCCAATACATTTAAGAGACAATGATAATGCAGAAAAAACAATAGAAGAAATAAAAAAAGAACTTGAAGAATCTAAATATATAAATTCAATAGAAATAGATAAAGATACTGATTTAGAAAAGTTTTTATTTTTATTAAAAAAAGTAAAGGGACTAAATCTAAACTTAACTCAAGAATTTGAATTTAAAACAAGAAAATTGGGTAACTACAGAGCTAATGGTCTTTACCTACATGATAATGAATTATTAGTAGAACAAAAAGGTTATCATAATACCGAATATAATATAGTCAGTCTTGATGTAAATTCTCCAAGTTCTATGATATATGAATTAACAAACCTTGTAGGATTATCGAATGAAGAGTTCATTAAAAGTCCAGTAAGAAGAGCAATAGCATTGCATTTTAAATCAAAAGTAAATTCAAATATTTTACAAGAAAATGGATTATCAACTCATTATTTATCTTATCTTAGAGATACTAAAAAAGTAATGGCAAGATTGGGTGAAATAGGTTATATATTAAATAAATATGATTATAAAGGTCATGAAAATAAAGATGATTTAATGAGCTTTTTTGATAAAGTAAGATTAATGGAACAAATGGAACATAAAGGTGAAAAAGAGATACCTATTGTTCATAAAATTGATTTTTATAGAAAAAATAGTGCTCAATATTTTGATTTGGATAACTTACATGAAGAAGAATTAAAAATAATAAAAGAACATTTTAAGTCTTATTACAATACTATTAATAATGAATTCTTACCTCTTGAAAACACAAGTATGTTAAGAACATTAAATAGATTAAAAGAAGACCAAAAACTAAAAGAAATTCAAAGAGAAATATTAGAAGAAGAAGAAAATGAAGATAAGCCTAAAGCTACAAAAAGAAGATATAATCAAGAAGAAAATCCAGTATCTAAAATAACATTAGATAATATTGACTCTATATTGGAGTATAACGACAAGGAAAAAATATTTACAGAAAAAGAATTATGTACTGTTTTAAGTGAAAATATATATCATTTAAGTAGAAGAAAATATTCATTAACAATGGGTGAAGTAGAAAATAAATTAAAAGTTTTCGAAAAAATAATGGATCATGGAATCGCAACTAATAATGATAAATTACAACAAGAAGTAATTAATTCATTAATATTGAAAAAAGATAGAACCTCCCATGTAGAAATGGAGAAATTACTAAATAAAGAAAATGGTAGTTTAAGAAGACTACATGTGTTTATAAATGATGTTTCTTGGAATAATAAAATGAAGATAGAAAGAATGGTTAATAAGAAATTAGAAGATTTATTGAAAAAAATAAATCCAAATTTTAAACCAATAGAACAAAACTTTAATCTTCATATAAATATAGATAAAGAAGAAGAAGAAAAATCATTAACAAATAACTTAGAATTTCTGAAACAATTTGATAAAGATAGTTTATATTTACATCAAGCATTACTTGAAATAACAAATAAATTTCATAAAATTGGTGCAGATGTAAAAAATGTTTTAAATACAGATAAAATAAAAGAAAGAAATAATAATTTCTTTGAAGAAAATTCAGATGCGTTTAAAACTGAATTATTTAAAATGTCAGAAAAGATTGATAAAGTTATTGAAGAATATGCAGTAGAAAAAATGAGAAAAGTTATAGAAGTAAAAAGTAAACGAGAAGGTGATGTTGGTTATAATTATAATGCTCATTGGTTAAGTGTTGATATGTCTCATTTTTCAGATGATTTTTTAATAAAGAATTTTAAAAATATAGTTGATGAAGATAATAAAAATTCGAATGAAGAAAATTTAAAATTAATTAAAGAAATAAGATTTGATAATTTAGATAAAGAAGAAGTAAAAATAATCTTTAAAAATATTAATCTTGAAGATTTAAATCAAAATAGTTTGGGTGAAATAGCTCAACAAGGTTATATATCTGGTTTTCCACCTGTTACTAATAGATTAAATCGAATATCATTAGAAAATAAATTTGAAGACAAAGAGGTTAGTGTAGAATTGATATCAAATATAGCAAATACATATAGAAATGAATATATAAGAGCAAAAAATATTGGATTTGAAGATATTGATAAGACTAAACTATTTACAACTACTATGAGTAAAGCAAAAGAAAGTTTTGAAGAAAATATAGAATACAGACACAGAGTTTCAAACTATAATTTAGAGAGAGAGCCTGAAAAAATTTCTTTTTTAAGAAATTTAAATAAAAAAGTTATCCAATTTCTTGAAGAAAAAGATTTATTAAAGGATTATATAGATAATTACAAAAGAATAAAAATTAACGGTGAAGAAACTTTTAATTATAGAGGTAATAAAGTAAGTGTTACTCAAAAACTTGAAGGTCTTTTATATATGCAAGGTGTAGATATTGATGCTTCTAATGCTTTTGAAAAATTAAAAGAAGAAATAAAAACTAAAAATGGTAATATAAAAGGTAATAAAATAAAATAAAAAAAGAGCCGAAAGGCTCTTTTTTATTTATAATAAATTAATTATTATTGATATTCAAAATCTAATGCTTGACTACCCATTTGGTCTTCATTAAAAGAAACTTTCAGAGAATGATTTTCTTTATTATCAACTTGAACATCAACTACGAAAGGGATTACTGAATCTCTTAAATCAGCAGGTAGCAATGATAAGTCACCTTCGTTTGGTGTAAAGTAAACAACTTTACCTTTTATTTCATAATCACCTTTAATAGAAAACTTATGTTTAGCACCACTTTTTTCAAGGATAATGGTTTGTGAAAGTTTTTGTTTTTCTCTATAAAAACTTAAAGAAAAATCAATTCTAAAATCCATTGTTTTTGTTACTTCAAATAAAGCCCCATCTGCCTTATAAACATAAGAACCAGTAGGTATAACTACATCTTCTTTCTTTTCTTTAATTTGTACAAAATCATCAAAATCTTCTGTATGTTTAAATAAAGATTTATAAGCCTGTTGAAGCCCTTTTTTTACTACAAAGTTTAGTTTTCCTGATTTAAATAACCAAAATGCTGCTGCGCCAATTGCTAATAGATATAAATGCATAAATTGCTCTCCTAATTTTTTATGTATTATACTATCACCTATACAAAAATGCAAGTACTATTTTAAATAAAATTGTATTGTTAATAAAAAAAAATAGTTTATATTAATTAAAAGATAAGTATAGAGGTATATATTATGAAAAATGAATATGAAATAGAAATAAATATAAAAACTAAATTTGAAAGTGATAACCCGTATTCAGATAATGAGGTTATGACTAATTATATTTATACATTAATACAAAAAAACATGGAAAATATTGAAAGAGAAATAACTAATATATCTGATTCTAAATCTGCTGAAAATGATGACTACTTAAAAACTTTAAATGAGGAAAAAAAAATATTAAATAGTCTAATTAATAAAGAATTCAGTATGTCAGTAAAAAAAATCAAAAATAAAAATCATTTAAAAATAATCAAGTAATATTGAAATTTTTCTAAAATATAGTATAATATACACTTATATTAATTGTAATACTTTAATTTTAAAGGAGATGTTTATGCAAGGTGCAGGTGGAACAAACGGTGGTGTGGGTAGATTTTTTATAGGTCTAATAATGTTAGTAACAGGTGGATATATGTTTTTACAATCTATAAGTGTAAAATCAAGCTTTGGATTACAAACAGCTTTATATAAAACAGGCGGTTTAGCAGGAACGAATATGGCTATAACTGTTACAAGTGGTATGATATTAATACCTTTTATATTTGGTATTGGAATGCTTTTTTATAATGCTAAAAATCTAATAGGCTGGTTTCTAACAATAGGATCAATGGCAGCATTTTCTTTTGGTATAATATCAAGTTTAAAATTTCAAATGTCAAGTATGTCTGCTTTTGATTTAATAACGATAATAGTTTTACTGTTTGGTGGAATAGGTTTATTTTTAAGTTCTTTAAAGAATATAGAAAAAAAAGTTTAAATTAAAAATGATTAATGAAAAAAAGCAAAAATTAATTTTAGAACATTTTAAGAACCAAGAAGAAGCATTTTGGTACGGAAGTCTTTGGAATAGGCTTTCTGATTTAGACGATTTATCTATATTAATGTTTTATTTTTATCATTTTGAAAGTTGTAATGAAAATAATAGTAGAAAACTTTTATCTAATTATTTTGATAATAATTATCATTCAAAACAAAAGAAAATAATTCGAGAATCTTATCATGTAAATAATTATTTTCATTTAAAAAATTATGTAAGATTATTAAAAGAATATAAATATATATCAGAAGATATAGAAGAACTTTTAATTTACATTGATAATTTAAAAATAGATACTCAACAAGAAGAAGTAAAAATAATTTGTAAAAATTGTTGTGGAACAGGTGATTCTCAATCAGAAAATATTTGGGAAAATTGTAGTTCTTGTTATGGTTTAGGATATGATTTAGAAAAATTACCAAAATTAACAAAAGAATCCGAAGAAGCATTAGAGGAATTATCAATATTAATTACTCCTTTATTAGTAAATATAAAAAAAGATTTATGTTTACAAGTCTTAGAAGAAAATATATTAAATGTAAGAGATAAAGTAATGCCTGAATATTCTATGCTAAGATCTATTAAAAACTTTTAAAAATAAAAAAACCTGCAAAAGCAGGTTTTTTATTAAATATTAATTGTAATTAATTATGCAATTTTTTCTTCTTCTTTATTGCTATATTCATAAATAGGCGTTTTTCTATTGCCAAGAACAAACTCACCATCTACAACAACTTTTGAAATACTTTTATCAGAAGGAACTTCAAACATAACTTCTTTTAATAATTTTTCCATAATAGATCTTAAACCCCTCGCACCAGTTCTTTTTTCAATAGCCATTTGAGCAATTTCTTTAATAGCATCTGGTTCTACTTGAAGTTTAACATCATCCATCTCAAATAATCTTTCAAACTGTTTTAAAATAGAATTCTTAGGTTTTACAAGAATTTCTTCAAGCATTTCAAGATTTAGAGATTGAAGAGTTGTATTAATAGGTAAACGTCCTTTTAATTCAGGAATAATACCATATTTAACAATATCAATATCTTCAACTTGACTAAGTAATTCTGTTTCTTTTTCAAGATCTGTTTTAGCTTTATTTTTTATTTTTGCACTAAATCCCATCCCGCCATCATTATTTAATCGTTTATCAATAACATCTTTAAGTCCTACAAATGCTCCACCACAAATAAATAATATTTTAGAAGTGTCTACTTGTAAAAACTCTTGTTGTGGATTTTTACGACCACCTTGTGGTGGTACAGAAGCAATTGTTCCTTCGATAAGTTTTAAAAGTGCTTGTTGTACACCTTCACCTGAAACATCTCTTGTAATAGAAGGGTTTTCTGATTTTCTTGTTATTTTATCAATTTCATCAATATAAACAATACCCTGTTGTGCTTTCTCAACGTCATGGTCACACTTTTGAAGTAGTTTTTGAATAATATTTTCAACGTCTTCACCAACATATCCAGCCTCTGTAAGAGTTGTTGCATCAGCTTGTGCAAATGGCACATTTAAAAGTTTAGCAATAGTTTCTGCAATATAAGTTTTACCACAACCAGTATCACCAATCATTAATATATTACTTTTATCTATTTCTTCATCTTTTTTATTTTCGCTATAAATTCGTTTGTAATGATTATATATAGCAACAGATAGGGTTTTCTTAGCTTCTTCTTGACCAATAATGTATTCATCAAGTTTTTCTTTCATTTCTTTAGGTGTCATTATTTGACTTTTACCTTCACTATTTCCTTCACTTTTTAGTTCTTGTTCTTTTTCTTCTGTAATTATTTCGTCACATAATTCCACGCATTCGTCACATATATAAACAGAAGGACCTGCTATTAGTTTTTTTACTTCGTGTTGGTTCTTTCCACAGAATGAACAGTGTAGGTTTTTCTCATCTGACATAGACTTCTCCTTTAAAAAATATGTTCCCTTATTATAAGATAATATTAAAGATAAAGCAACCTTTTATTTAACTTATTTTTTCAGTATATATAATAAACAAAAATAATCAATAACTTTTAAGAGTTGCAAAGGATGCTTAATCTCAAACTATTTTGTTTTTTGTTTATTAATATATCATATTTATTACAATATATTTCTTTTTTATTAACATGATTAATAAGGTTAAATATTTCTTCGTCTTCTTTTAAATTATTCATTATTAATAAAGTATTATAAAATAATTCATTTAGATTATAATTAAATTTTTTGTTATCAAATAATATATAATTAATATAATTATTCTTATTTAATAAATCATAATCTATATCTTTATCATTGTTCAAATAACTCTCATAAATATTTTTAACAAAAATATTTGTATTTTTATTATCAAATTCAATTTCAAATGCTGGTCTATTTTTTTCATTAAAAAGAAGATTATATTTTGGCATGTATTTGAAAGATAAAAATTCATTTATTTCTTCACTAACAAAGATTGTTTTTATTTTTTTATCTCTTGAACTAACAATAAAAATATCTTCAAAACTTGTATATTGTCCATCTAATTTTTTATTTATTTTATTACTTATATTTGAAATATTGGTATAACTTTGTTCTGAATCTATTAGCAGTATCTTTATACATATAAATAAAATAAGACAAAAAATAAGCTTTAGTTTATGTTTTAAGCTGAATAAAAATGTTTTTGCAAAAAAAATTTTCATATAAATCATTTATTTTTTCCTTTTTTTTACATTTTACCATAAAAATTAATTTTTTTTTACTTGTTAAAATAAATTTATAAATTAAAATATAACTAAGTATTAAGGAATTATAATATGAAAACTAATAAAATAAACAAGGATTTTAAATTAATAATAAAGAAAAGAGATTATAAAAACTCTCCCACAGGAATTAATATTTTCACTATTGGTTTAAAAGAAAAATATAATCATCCAGAAATCCAAATAGTTTTAAATTTAAAAAAAGAAATAATAGAATTAATACTTAATAAGTGTTTAGATAGAATAAAACAAGGTGTGCATTTTTTAACAGATATTATTTATGATGATATATTACCTAAAAAATATAAAATAATATTTAAAGAAGTATCAAAAAATAAATACAGAATGATATTTTCAGATGAAAAAAATAATATAGCTAAAGACCTTATATCGGGTGATTTTTTTCAACAATATGAAATGATAAATGATGAAATAATTTTTTAATTTTATTTTATATTATCTTTTATTTTGTACAAAAGGCTCAAAGCTTCTTTTGGGCTTAAAGAATCAATATCAATATCTTCAATAAAGTCAATTGTACTTGAATTATTTTTATTCTTATTTTTGTTTTCTAAATTCTTTAATTTTAATCTTGCTTCTAAAACAACATCCTTCGGCACACCAGCTAATGAAGCTACTTCTATTCCATAGCTTTTATTAGCAATACCTTCTTTAACTACATGAGAAAAAACCAGTTTTCCTTCATTATTAATATTTGATTCTAAAAATATATTCTTAATATTTTTATGTTTGTTGCTTAACTCTGTTAATTCAAAATAATGCGTAGCAAACAAACAAAAAGAATTTAAATCTTCAGCTATTTTATTTAATACACTCCAAGCAATAGATACACCTTCATAAGTAGAAGTACCTCTTCCTATTTCATCAAGTAAAATAAATGTATTTTCGTCTGAATTATTTAAAATATTAGCTGTTTCAGTCATTTCAACCATAAAAGTAGATAAACCTTCTGAAATATTATCAGAGGCTCCAATTCTTGTAAATATCTTATTAAAAATTTTAATTTCACAGCTTTCAGCAGGAACAAAAGAACCTATTTGTGCTAATAATATTATTATAGCATTTTGTCTCATATATGTGGATTTACCACCCATGTTAGCTCCAGTAATAATATAATTATTATTATTTTTATCCATAAATAAAGAGTTAGGTGTAAAATCTTGTTTAACTAAATTTTCTATTAATATATGTCTACCATTTTTAATATTTATATAATCTTCAACAAATTGAGGCTTATTTAAATTATACTTTTTAATTGATTTTGATAATGTATTTAAAACATCTATTTCTGAAATACTATTAACCGTTGATTTTAATTGTGTATAACTATTATTTATAATATTTAATATTTCTAAATATAAATTTTTTTCTTTTAAAATACTTTTTGATTTTGCGCTAAAAACTTCATTTTCAATATTTTTTAATTCTTTTGTATAATATCGTTCACAATTTTTTAAACTTTGTTTTCTAATGTAATGTGTAGGTAATTCAATATCATTATATTTGTTAGATATTTCTATATAGTAACCAGAAATATTATTGTACGCTATTTTTATTTTATCAATTTTAAGTAGATCTTTTTCTTGTTCTTCTAACTTTATAAGATCAATAGCAATTTTTTTGTTAATATTTTTTAATTCATCTAATTCATTATCATAACCTTCTTTAATAATATTTCCCTCTTTAAATGAATTGCTTGGCTCTTCAATTATACTATTTTCTATTAAATCATTTATATCATTTAATAAATAAATATTTTTATTAAGTTCTTTCAATAATTTAATATCTTTATAACTATCAAGTTCTTTTTTTATTTCTGGTATTTTATTTAAAAAGTTTTTTATTTTTAGTAAATCTTTAGGTTTTGCTGATTTTAAAGCAACTCTTGATAGAATCCTTTCAATATCTCCTATTTCAACTAATAAATCATATATTTTTTCATTATTTATTAAAGATTCAATAGCTTCTTGTCTATTTAATATATATATTTTATCATTTAAGGGTTTATCTAACCAGTTATAAAGTTTTCGAGAACCCATAGTCGTACAACAATCATCTAAAATAGAAAAAAGCGTATTTTTTTTGTTTAAATTGTTAATATCTAAGTTATCTTTTGTGTTTGGATCTAAATATAAAATATTACTTTTCTCTATTAGTTCTATTTTATTAATATATTTTAAATCATTTCCTATTTTATTCTGTGAATATATTAAACAATTATAAGCACTTCTAATTATTTCATTTTCATTCTCAATTTTAAATGAATATAAATGTTGAATATCAAAATGTAAAAGTAAATAATGATAACATTCAGATAATTCAACATCCCAACTTAAAAACTTAATATTAGAGAATTTTCTTAAACATTCAAGATCTTTATATTTACTATTAGTTATGATTTCAGAAGGAGAAATGGATTTTATTTCTTGTTCTAAATCATTAATATGAACATTTAAAGCTTTAAATTCACCAGTAGAAACATCCATTGTTGTTAATGAAGCTTTTTTTTCTTTTAAATTAAAGTAAATACTCAATAATAAATTATACTTTTTTTCTTCTAAAAATTCTTCTTCAAAAACAGTAGCAGGTGTAAGCACTCTTTCAACTCTTCTTTCCATCAAACCTTTTGATTCGCTACTTTCACCTACCTGTTCACAAATAACAACAGAATAACCAAAATTAAGAAGTTTAGCTATATAAGAATTAGCAGAATGAAAAGGAACACCAGCCATTGGTATGTTTTCATTTTTATTCTTTCTCTTAGTAAGTTGTATATTTAGAAGTCTAGAAGCATTAATGGCATCTTCATAAAACAATTCATAAAAGTCACCTAATCTATAAAAAACTATTTCTTCTAAATATGATTTTTTAATTTTTTTCCACTGTTGTACAACAGGTGTGTCTGTACTTTTAACTTCTATCAATTTAATTATTTCCTAAACAACGAAATCAAAGATAAAATTGAAATAGAGAATAAAACAACAAAAATAAATAATGTTAATTGTTCCATAGTAACTATTCCAAAGAATGAATATGAAGATTCTGAACAACTTCCTTTTGCTTCAAACATCATTGGGAACCAATCTAAAAATGGATAATTATTCATCAATTGTTCTGCACTTAATGTACAACTTGAACCAAAAGATAATTCAGGAGGATTCATTTGCATATGTACAAGTTTTATTCCTCCATATAAACCTAAACTAGAACCTACTAACCAAATTATGTTAGATATATATCTTAAATAACTTTTCATTGGATTAATAAGAGCAAATATAGAAGAGATAGCAATAATTAAGAAAGCAATCCTTTGAATAATACACAAATGACAGGGTTCAAGTCCCATATTATATTGAAAATAAAACCCCGCCCCTAAAAAAGAAATACATGATAAAAGTAATAAACTCCAAGAAATTCTTTTACTATTTAAATCTTTCAATTTTTTTAACATAAATACTCCATTTATTTTTTTAATAATAATAACAATAATAAATAATAAATCAATATGTTAATTATTTTTTATTTTATCATCTATTAATAATTTTGCTTTTTTTCTACTATTATTAAAATTAATAATATATTCTGAAAAATAACTTTCTTTATTTTCAACTAATATTTTTTTAAATAAATTAAAAGCTTTATCATTTCCAAGTTCTGAAGAAAATGCTAACCACATTATAGATTTATTAGTTAAGTCTCTTTTACTATCACCTGTTTGGTCTTGTGATACAATATAAAAATATAAACCTAAATCATATGAAGAATCAGAATGAAAATTATTTAAAGAAATCTGAGTTAAACAAAATTCTGGAATATTTGCTTTGATTCTAAAATCATTTTTTGCAAAAAGAGCGCGAGAGCACAAATCATAAACAGACTCAGTATCTCTAAAATCAATAGTGTTTAAATATTCATTTTCTTCTTCATTCAATTCAAATAGTGAATCTTTTAAAAATCTATAATTATCTTTTCTGATACCTTCAAAAACTTTAATATCTTCTTCACTAAAACTTGATTTATAATTATCAGAAAAAGTAATCCAAAAATCCTCATATTCAGTATTTAAGGCTAAAGAATTAACAGGTAACTCTATTGATATTAATTTTGAATTATTATAATAACTCTTTAAACCATCTTTATTATTAACTTTAACTAATGAATCATCTATAAACTCTTCAAAACTAACAATATCAGAATTTAAAACAGAATCTTCAATTTCATAATTCAAATTAAATGATTGATTAAATCCAAAATAATAACTAACTTTTATTAATTTGTTAACATCAACTCTATTATTAGAGTATAAAATTTTTTTGTATTCCAAGAAATGGTAATTGGCAATATAATCAAACGCCTCTTTTATTCCTGATAATCCCAAGTTATATAAGCAATGTTTTCCTTCTTGTTTTGGAAGTTGATATATCTCTTTGTCTTTTTCAATATAAGTAAAATAACAAACTGTTAGTACATCTTTTATAGAGTTTTTTTCATTTAATTTTTCTCTTAAATCTCTATCTTTAACAAAAGAGTTAAAAAACCTTTTGTAATCTTTTTTATTATTAACATTTTTAAAAAATTCTGACTCAGAAAAAGATACAGGATCTTGAACAAAATCTTTATATAATGATAATTCATTTTCATTAGCATATAAAAAATTACTAATCATTGCTAAAATTAAAAATACTGTTTTTTTCATTTTATATTCCTTGTACTATAAAAATATTTTCTTGCATTATTAAAAGCTACTGTTGCTGTTTTAAAGTTTTCTATTTTTTCAATATCATTAAAATAATCATTCATTATTAAATTTAAATATTTATTATTTTGTTCTTTTCCTAAACCAAGAGCAAAATAAAAATTTTCAAAATGAGTATCTTTATTAATTCTATTTTCAGAATAAAAATTATATTCATTAAGTGCATATCTTAATAAAGATTTAGATTCACCTGTATTCTTATAAATTGATTTTAAACAATATTGCTTTAAATAAATATTATTATCAATATATTTATTACAATATTTAATGAAGCTTATCCAATCTTTATTGTTAATATGAGAAAGCATGATTAATTCAGAGGCATCTTCTGTTCTTTCACTTTTATACTCTACAAAATTTTTATAATCAAAATCTTGAAAAAAATTATACAAATGATAAAAATCATTATCAGGATCAAAAATTCTTGAATCTGAAATTTCATCATTTATATAATAATTATTAATTATTTCAAGTTGATTTGAATAATTATCAAGAGGAAAATTTAAAGAATTAATAAGTGCCTCTCTATATATTTTTTCAAAATCTTTTGTTTTTAGTAATGATTGATATAAAGGTGTGTTTTCTACACGATAACCCATCCCTGCACTTAAACCAAGCCATTTAATACTTTCTTTTATATCTTGATTAACATATAAAATACTTGCCATTAAAAAAGGAGCTTCATTATAACCCTGTAAAGTTGCAAATTTTAAACAAATTTCACCTTCTCTTTTGTTTTCTATTAATTCATCTTTACCATAATAAATATCACTACAAAGTTGAGAATAATTTTTATTTAAATATTTACTATCAATAGCACTATCACGCTTTAACGTAGAATTACTTTTAATAAATTCTGTTAAGCTATTTTTTGAAATTAAATATCTATATGTATCTGATAATTGCATTCTATAACTATCAAAATTATCTTCAAAAAAATTTGAATTATTCATTTCGGCAATAGAATTTAAAGATAACAAAGATAAAACACCTGAAATGATTATGGTATATAATTTTTTCATATTATTCCTTAATTTTATAATAAAAACGTATAATATTATAAGTTATCAAAATAAAAAGTAAAATCAACCATTAAAATAAAAGAAGATATATTTATATTTTAATATTTTATGTTACAATGTAATAAATAATAAAGTAAAGCAATGTCCTTATATATAATAAAAATAGATAAAAACAAAAAAATACATATAAGTAAAGACTTATCTTCGGTAGAAAATTATGAAGACAACAAAGAGATATTTAAAGCGTCATTATTAGTAAATTATTTTAATGCAATAGATAAAGACGCTGAATATTTTTCTGCTTATGAAGAAGATCTATTAGAACAAATAAATGAGAAATTAAATAGCTCGAAGAAAAGAGTTAAGCTAAAAGAAATTCTACCATATAGAAAACCATTTTTATTATTTAAATATGAAGGAAGAAATATAAAGATGGCTTTAAAAAGAAATATTGAAGAATATAATCTTGATTTTAAAAAATTTGATCCTCAAAATAGATATAGAGTTGTAAAAAAGAAAAGATTTGAAAATGAAACAATAAAAAGTAAATGGGTTAACAAAAAAACAGCTTTAAAAATTCAAAATATAATAAATAAAAATAATAATTATGGATTAAATGGAAGAAATATAGAGGTTTGTTTATTGGAAAATTTTGAAAAAAGAATGAATTACATACATAAAATAAAAAATAGAAGTGATAATTATTATATTTTAAAAGAGATTGAAGTTGATGATAAAATAGAAGAAATTTTAAAACAAAAAATTAAAGAAAAGTCAAAAATAAAAGATCAAAAAATAAGTTTTTATAAAATTAAAAATGAATTTTTATCTCATATATTTAAGAATATAAAAATAAAAGCAAATTTTCAAGCACTGCATAAAGAAAAATGGGGTGAAAGAGTACTTTTAATGGAAACTAAAATAAAAGAGTTCAATAAGGACTTATTTTCAATAAGAGAACAAAAGATGCTTTTAAATAGAATATTTCCAAGTATGATTTATGATGAAAAATCAAAAAGTTTTAAAAATGAACAAAGATTAAAAAATGATGTATCATCTTTTTTAATTAAAAATTATAAATTTAATGTATTGATATCTATAATTAAGAAAGCAAGAGATATAGGAATAAAAGCAAAAACTAACCATTATAAATTATTAGAAGAAGCATTATCAAATCATCAATTAAGAGGAATAGAAAAAAATAAAACGAAAGGTGATTTATTAATGTTTAATAAAAAATACAGAAAACAAACTAAACCAGTAAGAAATAGAAAACTAGCTGCATAAAAAAAAACGTTTGAAACGTTTTTTTTTTTAAAAATTATATGTGTTTTTTCGTATGCAAGAATTAATTCCAGAAAAAGAAAATGAGTAAGTTCCAAATTGATATTTATTTAAACAATATCCAAAAACATCTTCTACATTATTATTAGAACTACTAAAATAATTCGCCTTAAAGAATTTAAAACTTTTTCTTTCTTTCGAAATGCAGCGATTCATTAAATCAATATTACCTTCATTTGTTTTATTTGTTGTACATTTAATTGTTAAAGACTGAATTAGCTTATCTTCTTCAAGAAAAATATAATTATACTGTTTATCTAAAAAATCATAAGATAAAATATTATCATATTGTTTTGTACAAGTGCTTAAATTTATATAATCTACATTACCTTTATCATCTTTATTAGCTTTATAACATTTAAGATAATATTTTTGTCCATTAGGAAGAGATAAAAGATTTAAACCAGAATAAAATGATTTTATATTAGTATAAAAGCATTCTTTTTTATTTTCTTTTTTAGAGCAATCAGAATTAATTAAATGAACATGCTTTGTTTTAAAAAATTCAAGATTTTCCTTATCAATTAAATCCTGTCCATTGATATTTACTGTTAAAAATAAAACTGATAGTAAACTTATTAATTTCATTAAACATCCTTTTTTAATTATTAATTATATATATAAATAATATACTATAAAAAAAAATAAAATAAACCGTAAAAAATATGTTATAATAAAAATATAACAAGGAGAAATGTTATGTTTAAAGAAAGAGTAAAGGATTTTGCAAAAAAATTCAATGAAAGTATACAAAGAAAAGATATAGACATATATTCAATTACAAAAGAATATTATGAATTATTAAAAGAAACTATAGATGAAGAAAAATTAAATAAAATGATAATAAATAGAATTAATAAAGATTTATTACCAAAAGAATTTGAAATTGAAGAGATTTTTAATAAATCAAAAGAATTAAAAAAAGAAGACTTAGAAAAAACGTTTTTGAAATTAAATGATACTATTATTGATTCTTTAAACGAAAATAATCCTCAAAAATTATATAATTTTGAAATAGAAGAGACAAAAACAATTATTCAAGAAGAAATAATGAATTGGGATTTTTTTAAACAATATTTTGATTCAAAAGTAGATTATTGGAAAATAAAAGAGGCAATAGGCTGGATAGCTGCTTATGTTGAGACAGAAGATTATGATCCAGAAAAAATATTACAGTATGATAATGGAATATTAAACAAAAAACAAACCTTAAAAAATATATTAGTAGATATAAACAAAAAATCATTAACTGAAAACAAACCCTTTTTAACACAGTATAATGAAAATAATTTAAATGAAGATGGTGAATTTAGATTTAACTTTAATCCAGCTAAAAGTGGTGAAATAGATGTAATGTTATGGTCAGAAAAAAAACAAAAAGCAGTAGCCTCTTCAGTTACAAGAGATAGGAGTGTTGATATAGAAGGAAACCAATTTATCAGACACTATATGAAAATGCTTGCTATGACATTAGATACAAAAAGAAATCAAAGTAGAAGAAATAAAGGTGATGAAACTTTAACAAGGTTAGAATATAAAAGATATATAAAATCAAATGATTACAAAAGTTTAAGTAATAAGATTAGAGCAGAAAAAAATATAAGCGAAGATTTAAAAAAAGAAATCAAAGAAAAAGTAGTAGGAAATAATGGAGAGATTAAATTTGTAAGAAATGATTTTTTAAAAGATCTTATTATTGTTAGATTAAATATAAGAAGTCAAACAGGCAAGGATTTTTTAAATAAAAAAAATATTTCAGAAGAAGAAATGAAAGAAATTTTAAAAATAGGCAAGGATAATATTGAGTACAATTATTTTGGTGAAATATTGAAATCTCAAAGTAAAGAATTAAATAAAGTGCTTGCTGGTTTTAATAGTTTTGCTTACACAAATAATTATATTGATATTGGAAATATTAATGTAGGTTTAAAAAATGCTGTTGAGTTTTTAAAAGAATTAAAATTTAATTATAATGCTGATGTAGGTAATAATTCTTTTATAGATGGTATGAATAATTCAATAATAGCACTAACAATAAATTCAGAAAACTTTTCTGCAATTGCTGACGGTTTATCAAGAGGTAAAAGCTTTAATGAAGAAAGAGTTAACTTTTATAGATCTATGCAAACAGTATTAAGAATATTAAATGAATCAGAAGATAAAATATTAACTATGAAAGAATTATTTAATATAAATAATAATCAAGCTGAATCTTTTATAAACAAAATTAAAAGTGAAGATTTTGTAGAAGAGTTAAAGAAAAAGTTTGAAATGATAAAAATAAATCAAAGTGAAACAACAATAGATAGAGATTCTACAATAATGATGGCAGAAAATTTATCTCTGAAAATTCAAAAAGAAGAATTATTAAAAGATAAAGAAATATTAGAGTTATTAAGAAAAAAACAAGGTCAAAAAAAATCTTCTTGTCAAAAAATTAATTAATGTGATTGACTAAAAAAATAATTATACTACCATATCTTTATTATTTGAGGGCATGGTATGTTTAACAAGAAATCAGTATTATTTAATGGTCAATTATATGTATTGAAATTAAAAAAAATAAAAGAAAATGAATTATATAAAAAAACACATGATATTTCAGAAATAAAATCAGATTTAATCTTAGATAAATCTTTTCTTTCTATAAAAAGTTTAGAAATTGTAGATGATAATAAAAAAGTAAAAATAGAAGAAACTTCTGGAATTAATTCTTTTAAAAATAAAAAAGAAATGTTAAATGATAAAAATATAAAAGAAATAGAAAATGATTTTATTAATGAGTTAATAGAAAGCCTAGAAGAACAAAACATAATGATTCAAATAGAAGTCTATAATTTCATTAGTCCAGAAATAAAAATTTCTGATAAAGAATTTCATATATCAAAACTAAAAATAAATACAAATGATTTAACAACTTTAACTGACTTTATTGTTGATGAAAAAGTTATAAACTCTATAATTTATGATAAAAAAGAAATAGATATATATAAAACAGGATTTATTTTCAAGAAATATCTGAAAAAAGAATTAATATCTAAAAAAATATGTACATATTTTTGTGAGGATATACCTAATTTAGAAAATAGAATTAATATTAAATTATAATTTTTTTAAAAGATTTACTTCTTCTTGACTTAAATCTTTTTTATTTTTCAATTTATTCTCTAAAACAGTTAAATCATAATCTTTATTAAAATTTACTTTTGATTTTAAAGCTTTATGTAATAAATAAATTGAATAAAAGTTGTCTTCTTTTACTCCTTTTTGAAGAATTTCTAAACAAGCCATTTTTTGATAATGTGCTAATTTTTCTTTATCTATACCAATACATAATTCTTGCGTTATTGAATTAAATTTATTTTTTCCTATTTTATCAATACTAACATCATTAGCTAAAATATTGCTCGAATAAATTAAAAATGACAATATATAAATTAGTCTCATTTACTTTTCCTTATTATTACCTTAATATAAATATATTATATTATAAAATATTAAAATCAAGGATATTTAAGTTTTGAAAAATAAAAAAATATGATAAAACATTATTATAAAAGGAATCTAATATGAAATTTTTAAAATTTAAATATAAAAATAAAATTTATTTATTCGAAGAAAAAACAAAACAGGAATTAATAAATACTATAATGAATAAAATCAAACCAAGTTATAAATTTGAAGACATAGAGCTTATGTCTTCAAATATATTTAAAATAAAAAATAAAGAAAACGAAGAATTAAAAGAACTTTTTAATTCCTAAAATCGTTAAGAATATTTAAAATATCAGATTCTTTTAAAGAAAATATTTTATTTTTATACTTTGGGTTATTATTTATATATTTACATATTTCATGAAATTCTTTTTTTATTTTATAGCATTTTCCTGTACTTATTGAAGTTTTTTCTTCTTTATTAAGATTTCTTAAAAATTTAAAATAAGCGCTCATATCATTTTCAACATAAAATAAGCAATCTTCTGTATCTTTGCATTTTACTATGAATCCTTTAGCATTTTTATTTTCTTTTAAATTATTAAAAACAATTTCAATATCTTCTTCAAAATATTTAGGTCTTTTTAAATAACCAATTTTTTTAGAGCACTCATCTAATTCTTTTTCTGTATATTCCTTACCTTTTAGATTGCACTCCTTTACGTTTGTTAAGTAAAAAGAATTAGAAGAATAACATAAACTAATTGTTACATTATTATTTTTACAAAAATTTAACAAAGAATCATAAAAAGAATTTCTTATTTTATTAAATACAAAAGAAAGCCTTTTATCGTAAATAAATTGAGAGCTTGAAAACAACAATTTATCTTCTATTTTATTATAGCTAACATTGAAATTATATCCTGAAATTTTTTCTCTAAAAATATAATCTTTATTTCTATAAAAATTTTGATTAGGTAAATTTTTATAATTAAATATTTTTTTAGCTGGATTACAAACAATATTACTTGCAAAATCAAAAATGATTCCGTTTGAGTTTAACAAATAATCATCAAATATAAACATATTTGAATTATCAATACTATTAGAATATTTATAAAGACTTAAAGATTTTTCTTTATTTTGTTCTTTAAGTAAAAAACCTTCTTCAAAATATTTATCAAAGTTTTCTTTATATAAAAACTTTTCTGAATGAATATCAAAATCAAAATTACACTTATATGTTTTTAAATTTTTCTTAAAAGAATCAACCTGACTCATAGATTCTGAATCTTGAATGAATTTATCTAAAGGCAGAACACCAAGTTCACCAGCATAAGCTTGTTTTCTTTCGAGAGAAAAAACATTTTCAAGATTTCCTTCTTGAATATAGTGTCCATGAAAAATGGTATACTTATTAACACCCTCATCATAAAGTTTTTGATATTTTATATCAGTTTGTTCTTCTTTTCCTGCACCATAGATCATTTTAGATCTTAATACACTTTTAGGTTCAAAATAATCAATATTACCATGAATAAATGCATAATTTTTATAAGTATAATAGTGAGGCAAACTATCTATAAAATTAATATATTTCTCTTGTTCTGATTTATCAATAGAAAGTAATTCCAAAATGGTTTCAGAATTAGCATTATTTAAAGGAGGAATATTATTAAATTTATTATAGTGTTTAAAAAATTGAGAAATTTTGTTCTCATGATTTCCTATAATAGCATAATGTCCATTATATTTAACAGAATTATACATTATTTTAAGCATTTTTAAGCTTTCCTGTCCTCTATCTACAACATCACCTAAGAATAATATTTTTCTATTATCTTTATGCTGAATTGTATTATTTTCAACAGTATAACCTAATTCAGAAATAAAATTTACAAAATCACTATATAATCCGTGAATATCACCTATAACATCAATATTCATATGTTTTAATTCAAAAGAATTAACAATAAATTTACTTTTACTGTTAATTTCACCGTTTTTAATTTTTGTTTTTTCAGTAAAATTAAAGAATGAGAACTCAATTTTTTCGTTAAAAAAGTAATATCTTAATTTTTTTAATTGTTTTTCATTTAATTCCTCAATATCAATTAATGTCAAAAGACCTTGTTTAGAACGCATTGTTATAATGTTTAAAAGTGTTTCAATTAAACTAAAATCTTCAAAATTATAACTAATTTGATAAATACAATTATCATCAAGATCATAAGTATAGTGATCACCAAAAATAAATCTTCTTATATCGTGAACATCAAAAAGACTGTTAGATTTTATACCATTTTCAATTAAAATGTTTTCTAAAAATTTTGTTTTTTCTTCACTATTTTCTCCAGTAAAGAAATATACTCCATTATTTTTTAAATAAATTTTGTTCATATTTTTACCTTAATTTTGAGCTATTATAATATTTTTTTTAAAAAAAGTAAATAACTATTTTATTTATTTTTTTACTATTGATATTTAATTATATTATTATAGAATGAGATAAGAAATGGAGTCTTACAATGAATAAATTAAAAAAAATAGTATTATTCTCAATAATAGGATTTAGTACAGCACATATTTCAGCGGATAATCCTGAATTCTTTTATAAATCAAAATCAGAAAATAATAATGTTGTTGTATATAACAATATTGTAAACAAAAATATTATAGTAGATGAAGTTGTTTTGAATAAAAATAAAAATAACAAAGATTTAAAATTTTCAGGTTTACAAAATAAAGAAAACATGAATATTAAATATGAAGGCAGAGTTAATATAAATCAGGTTGAAGAATTTAACAACATAGATTTATCCTTTAATTCAGAAGATAAAGCAAAAAAAATTAATTTATTTTTAAATACAAAAGATAATGAAAATATATTTTTTCAAAAATTATTAGAAAATAATTATGGAGAATTATTTAAATACTTATCTAAAAATAATTTTGAATTGAAATTAAAAAACAAAAATGATACTTCTTATTTGTTTTCATTATTAAATTTAGAAGATAAAAATTCTACATTAAAAAAATTATTGGAAAATAATTCAAATATAATAACAGAAAACTTAAAAATATTTAATCAAGGTGAAAAAATAAGACTTGATAATTATGAAATGAAGATTGAAAATATAATGTCTTTAAAAATGGAAGGCTATTTTTTAATAAATGAAAACAATATAGTAATAGAAAATTTAAAAATAGAAACCAATGTTGAAAAATATATAGAATCATTTAGTGAATTTGAAAAATTATTCGATATAAACTTAAAAGAAGGCAAAAACCACAAAGAAATAAAAAACTTAGAAATAAAGCTATAATTGACTTGAAAAAAAAAAATTAAGTGTTAATTTAACTATAATAAATTCAAAGGAGATATAAAATATGAAAAAAACTTTACTTTCTGTTGCTGTAGGACTATTATTGTCAACAACAGCATTCGCACAGTCACCAGAAGAAATAGAAAAAGCAGCACAAGAAGCGATTCAAAAAATAGAAATGCAAAAAGAACAAGCATTGAAAGAACTTAAAGCTAAAGAAGAAGCGTCAAAAGAAGTAAAAGATCATGTAGTTGAACAAGAAGTTGTAATGCATGATTTACCAAGTGTAGAAGTTTTTCAAAAATCTGTAGATGAAAATGAAACACTATCTAAATATGGTATCAAAGTAAATAGAACCGTAGATGACTTAGGATTTGGTGATTTTTACGAAATAACTCTAGGTGGAAGAGATAACGGTCTTCTTCATTATAGTCAAGAATATGTAATTCTTGGTGATATCATTAAATTTGAAAATGGTGTTCATAAAAACATTTCACAAGAATATAGAACAGAGCTTCAAAAAGAAACTGTTGAAAAAGAAATTGATTTCTTAGGCGAAGAAGAATTCATTTCTTATGATTCACAAGCAGAAGAAACACTTGGAACTCTTTACGTTTATACTGACACTACTTGTGGTTACTGTCGTAAACTTCATCAAGAATTAGATACTTTACTTGAAGCAGGTGTAAATGTTAAATATATACCTTACCCAAGAAGTGGTTCTGAAGAAAAAGTTCCTGTAAGTCGTGGACAAGATGGACAATTAGTTTATGGTGAAAATCAAGGATTAAAAGATCTTGCACAAGTTTTTTGTTCTGACGATCCACAAACGGCATTGACAGAAATTAAAGCAGGTACTGCTGGTAATAAATATGATACTCAAGAGTATCAAGATAACAAAGAATCTTGTAATGCAAAAGTTAAAGCTGGTTATGCTTCTGGTCAAAGAGTAGGTTTTGGTGGAACTCCTTTCCTATATCTTGATAATGGTAATGTAGTACCTGGTTATCAACCTGCTGAAAATATCATTAATATGTTTAAACAAAATAAAGGTGAATAATAAATTCATTAATAAAAATAAAACCGTTATGCAAATAACGGTTTTTTTTATATCTAAAATTATAAAAAAAAAACCTGCTTATGCAGATTTTTAATTTATATATTTCTATAATTATTTTTTATTTTTTATTTTATAATACAACTCTTCATAATCCTTAAAAGTTCCAATATATCGTTCATTAACAATAATAGCAGGAAATTCATTAAACATACCACCTGCAAGACTATAAGCTTTTTCTAACGAAATATCTTCTGGAACATTTTTATATTCATACTTTATTTTATTTTCTTCTGAAAATTCTTTTGCTGTTTCACAAATAGTAGAATCTTCTTTTCCTATAATTAATACTGTCATTTTTCTCTCCCTAACAATAAAGTTAATGTAACATAAAAACAAATATATACAATAATTTAAATAAAAAAAACACCTATAAAATAGGTGTTTTTTAATATAAAGTTTAATTAAATTTTAAAATCTTTAAATGCTTCTTCATCAGCATCTTGATTTACTTGACCTACAAGATAAGAAGTTATTTCAGATTCTTGTGGTGCAACTTGTGTTTTATTTTTACCACCTGTATCAGAAATCCAATCATCAACCCAAGGAAGAGGATTTTCTTCTTGTTCCCATTGTTTATCAATTTTAATAGCAGTAACTCTTTGATTTGCTATATATTCAATAAACTTACATAATAGATTTTTATTTAGACCAATCATAGAATCCTTTTCAAATAAATAATCAGCCCACTTTTTCTCATCTTCTACTGCATCTTTATACATATCTATAATTTCATCAAGACATTCTTCACGAATTTTAGCAAAATCAGGATCTTCTTTTGGAAGCTCATTAAGCATATATTGTGTAGAAGCTAAATGTAAGTTTTCATCTCGACAAATTAATTTAATAATCTTAGCATTACCTTCCATAATATCATTCTCAGCAAAAGCCCAAGAACAAGCAAAGCTTACATAGAATCTAATACCTTCAAGAATATTAATAGAAGCAATAGTTAAGTAAAGTTTCTTTTTAAGATCATAAAGATTAATATCTACTTTTTTAGTTTCACCGTTTGCTAATTTAAATTCATGTTTGCCTAAACCAAAATTAGTGTAGTAGCTTGAATATTCAATAAAATCATCATAATACTTGGTTATATCTTTAGCACTATTAATAATGTGTTCGTTTTCCATAATAGAATCAAAAACAACAGTTGGATCACTAATAACATTCTTAATAATATAAGTATAAGAACGAGAATGAATAGTTTCAAAGAAAGACCAAGTTTCCACCCAAGTTTCAAGCTCTGGAATAGATACAACAGGTAAGAAAGCCATATTAGGAGATCTACCTTGTACACTATCTAATAAAATTTGTCTTTTAAGATTTGAAATAAAGATATGTTTAGCCGAGTCTGATAAAGTACCCCAATCTCTAATATCTTTTGATATATTAACTTCTTCTGGTCGCCAGAAGAAGGAAATATGTTTTTCAATTAATTTTTCAAATCTACTATGTTTTTGTACATCATAACGTGCAATGTTAACTGGATTACCAAAGAACATGTTTTCGTTTAATGTATTTGTTTTTTCTGGATTAAATGACTTATAACTCATTTTAATTTTCTCCTTTTAATTTTCTTTTTGTTCTTTAAATTTTACAGCTATCGCAATCATCGTCATCATTGCTGTCAGAACCAACATCGTTAGTATTAAAATAATAACCAGTTTTCCAACCATACTTATAACAAGTTAATAAGTCCGATAATAGTTTCTTGGTTGAGAACTTATTATCAACAAAGTAATTTGGATTATAAGAAGTATTACCTGAGATAGCTTGGTCAACATATTTTTGCATAACAGCTACAAGCTTTATATAACCAATAGGGTTTTCTTGATCCCAAAGTAATTCATAATTCCATCTTACTGCTGGATCTTCAACACCAGGTACTACTTGTCTTAGTACACCATCTTTTGAAGTTTTGATACTTACAAGATCTCTTGGTGGTTCTATACCATTAGTAGCATTAGCAATTTGAGAAGAAGTTTCACTTGGCATAAATGCAGTAACAGTAGCATTTCTCATACCATATTTCAATAAGTCTTCTCTTAATTTATCCCAATCTTGTAAATAAAAATTAGCATCATTTTGTTCTAATAATTCATCAACATCTTTTTTATATCTATCAATAGGTAAAGAACCTTTTGCAAGTTTAGTATTTTGGAAACCTTCACAAGCACCTTGTTCTTTGGCAAGATTAATAGAAGCTTTCATTGAATAATATTGAATTGCTTCCATAACTTGGTTTGTTAATTTAATCGCAGGTTGCTCTATTACTTCATTACCATTTTCATCAACAGTTTTTGTTTCTGAATATGATACTCCATGTTTTGCTAAAAGATAAGCATAATTGATAACACCTAAACCTAGTGGTCTATAAAGCATAGTTGACTTTTTCGCCGCAGGAACTGGATATTCTTGATAAGATAAAATAGCATCCAACCCACGTACTGCTAAATCAGCAATTCCTTCAAGTTTAGATAAAGCTTCTTTTGTTTCTTCTTTATCATTAAAATCAAAATCAGGTAATTTTCCTAAATTGTAAGCACTTAATGTACAAAGTGCAATTTCACCATTTGGATCATCCATACTTTGTAAAGGTTTAGTAGGAAGCGCAATCTCTAAACAAAGGTTACTTTGTCGTATAGGAGCAACACTTGGTTCGAAAGGTCCGAATTCATTACAATGATCAACATTTTGGAAGTAAATACGACCAGTTGCTTGTCTTTCAAGTATATATCTTTCAAATAATTCAAGAGCACTCACTGTTCTTCTTGGAATAGTTGAATCATTTTCATATTTTTCATATAGTTCAGCAAATTTATCTTGATCTTCAAAAAACGCATCATATAAGCCTTCAACATCAGAAGGTGAGAATAATGAAATCTTTTTACCCTCAATAAGTCTTTGGTAAATAAATCCATTAAATTGAATACCATAATCCATATGACGAACACGATTATCGTCAGTTCCCTTATTATTTTTAAGTACTAAAATTTCCATAATTTCAGTATGCCAAACAGGTACATAAAGAGTAGCAGCACCACCGCGAACACCACCTTGTGAACAGCTTTTCACAGCACTTTGGAAATATCTATAAAAAGGAACAACACCTGTATGATAAGCTTCACCATTTCTTATAGTAGAGCCAATACCACGAATTCTACCAGCATTTACCCCAATCCCTGCTTTTTTAGAAATATAAGATACAATTGAAGATGCTGTTGTATTAATTGAAGGAAGAGAATCATCTGATTCAATTAATACACAAGAACTAAATTGTTTAACAGGTGTTCTTAAACCCGCCATTATAGGAGTAGGCAAAGAAATTTCAAAAGTTGAAATTGCATCGTAATATTTCTTTACATAATCCATTCTTGTTTTCTTTGGATAATCATTAAAAATAGTAGCAGCAATTAGCATATATAAAAATTGTGGAGTTTCATAAATTTTATTTGTAACACGATCTTTTCTTAAATATTTACCTTCCATCTGCTTAACAGCCGCCCAACTTAATAAGAAATCTCTTTGATGATTAATATAAGTATTCATATCATCGAATTCTTCTTCTGTATACCAATCTAATAATTCGTGAGTATATCTACCTTCAGATACCATCTTCTGAACATGTTTAAGTAAGTGAGGTGGATTAAATTTCCCAAAGACTTCTTTTCTCAATGCAAACAATTTTAATCTACTTGCTACATATTGATAATTAGGATTATCTTCTGTAATTAAATCAGCACTTGTTTTTGCCAAAATGTCATGAATTTTTTTAGTTGAAATACCTTCTTCAAATTGAAGTTTTGCTTTAAGTTCAATAGTTGAGTAAGAAACATTAGATAAACCTTCTGTTGCCCACTCCAAAACTTTATGGATTTTTTGAAAATCTAATAATTCTTTTTTTCCATTTCTTTTTAATACGTAAATAGTATCACTTTTCATTATATTACCTTCCTGTCTAATAATTTGATAATCATATTATAACACGTTTTAAATAAATCAAAAATTTAAATAAAAAAAATTATAACAAACATGATTGATCTGTTATAACATCAAAATATATTTCTTCAAGATGAAAATTATTAAAAAAATGAATATTTTAATAAAAGCCTTGAAAATTAAGTTTTTTTAAATAAAATAAAATAATTAATTATATTTTATATAAAGTTATAGTAATAATATATAAAAAAAAAATATAAAAACAATATATGTTAATAAAAAAATAAAATGTCTATTGATTTTTAAAAAAACTTATATAAAATATCCAAGTAAAATTATGTATAAAGGAAAAAAAGATGACATTTTGGGAACTATTTTTAGAAGCTTCAATAGTAGTAAAGTTAATAATATTATTTTTAATATTTCTTTCTGTTTATAGTTGGGCTGTTGTGGGGAAGAAACATCAAGAATTTAGAAAGAGATATAAAGAGCTTAATATTATAAAATCAAAGAATGGAAAAAATATATTTAAAGAGTGGACAGCAATTGCAAATGAAAATGAAAATAAAGGTTATTTTAAAAATGTAATAAAAAAAGGAATATTAGCAATCAATAATTCTAAGGATGAAAATTCAAAAATAAAAAAAGAAGATTTAGAATCAATTATTGCATATATGAAAGAAAGCATGGAGGTTGCAATTGAAAGAGAAATACAAATAATTAAAAAGAATACGAGTATTTTAGCAACAATAGGCTCTGTTTCTCCATATATAGGTTTGTTAGGTACAGTATGGGGAATAATGCAATCATTTATTGCAATAGGAGTTGCTAAACAAGCAACATTGGAGTATGTAGCACCAAGTATTGCAGAAGCATTAATAGCAACAGCAATAGCATTATTTACAGCAATTCCTGCTTATATATTTTATAATTCTTATCAAAATAAAGTAGAAGAATTAAGTGAAGAATATCAATTACTAACAGACGAATTTTGTTTATTAGCAAAGAATAATTTAAATAAGAGTAAATAAAATGAGACGAAAAAAACAAAGTAAAATGATATCTGATTTAAATGTTGTTCCTTATATAGATGTAATGTTTGTTTTATTAATAATTTTTATGATAACGGCTCCTATGATAACACACGGTGTGAAAGTTGATTTACCAAAAGTTTCAAATGCAGAAGTTATAGATAGTAAAAAGAATAAATCTCCTTTAATTGTAACTATAAAAGAAAATGGTGATTTATTTATGGTTGAAGATAATAAAGAAATAAAATTAACATTAAAAGATATAGTTTTAAAATTAAATGCTTACAAAAAAATTAATCCCTCAAGAAAATCCTATATAAGAGGTGATTCAAAAGTGGAATATGGAAAAATTGTAGAAATTATGAGTGTATTAAGAAGTAATGGAATTGAAGAAGTTGGATTAATTACTGAAAAAATAAAATAAAAAAACCTGCTCTTGCAGGTTTTTTTTTATTTAATTATAGAATATATTAATTTTTATCTTTTATCTTATATTGTGGCTTAGACAGCATTTCCATTAACTTTAATTCTTCTGACATCTTATTTAGATCACTTTCATCAGATTTAGTAAAGTTTTCAAGTAATTTATCATATTCCTTGTCTTTATCTTCTGGAACGTGTGTTTCCAAAAATTCAATTCTTTTTGCAGGTGATAACTCAACATTACTTTTTACATTTTGATCATAAAGCTCTCTTAATGTTCTTAATTCTTCTAGTTCTTGCTTTTGTTTAGCAATTGTTATTTCAAGAGATCTAATTTTTTCTCTTAATATTGACACTTCTTCCTGAAGTGCTTTAATAAGCTCTTTATCAGCATTGTTTTTAGTTAAATCTAAAATTCTAACTTCTTTTTCTTCAATAATACTTCTTAATTCTTCAAGTCTTGTATCTTTCTCATTAAAGCTATTTTCAAATTTAGATAAAGCTTGTTTGTTATCATTATTTCTTAGTATCTTTTGAGTTAAATAATCACCATAAATATTGAAATATTCACGAACGGATTTTCCGTCATTATCAACAACAGATAAATCCGCCCCTTTTTCAACCATGAATAAAACAGCTTGATGTTGATTATTCTTAACAGCGGTCATAAGTGGCGTTTGATTTTCAGAATTAACTGTTTCGAAATTTCCAAGATAATCATAAAATAAATTTAAAATTGAAACATTACCAAGTTCTGCTGCAATATGTAAAGCAGTTTGACATTGTGAATTCAATTCATAAAGAGTAAACTCTTTTCTATCAAGTAATCCTTTTACATAAGGATACCTTTCCACACTCGTTGCATAATGAATAGCATTATGTTTGCAATTTTCACCTTCAGATACTATTTCTTTTATAATTTCTGATTTTTTTGATGTATTATTTGTTTCTTCTGATTGTAAATTATAAGAAAACAATAGTGTTGCAAAAGTCGCTAATATTGTTTTTTGAAATTTCATACTAAAAATCCTTGTATTAACTCATATTTAATAAAATAACTAAAATACAATATAGTTTAAATTTGATAAAATGCAATATTATAAAAAAATAAATATTTTATTTAACGAAGTTTAATCAAATTTATTGAATAATATAAAAAATAAGATAAGATGAAAGAGTTAAATTATAAAATTAAAAAATGGAATATATGGATGATTAAAATTTTTAGGATAATTACAATCTGCCTTTTACTTATAACTACAAATTTAATGTCTTTAAATTTAAATGCAGCAACAGTAGTTGAAGATCAATGTGGAATGACAACTGAAGAAAGTGGCTTGGTTGTAGAAAAAGAATCAACAGAAATATGTGAAGGAGATATATCCTTTACAGTTTTGTATTTATTATTTCATAAAATATTTGATCAAGATGATGTAAAAACAATATTTGAAGAAATTGCTCCTATAAGTACCAATGTTAAACAATTCGCTGCTGCTGCTGGTATAGGTGATACAATAGTTGCAATATTTGAAGCTCTAACTTCTATAATTATCTCAGTTGCTACCTTATTGATAAGTTACTCTGTTATCAAAATTCTGTATAAAACTCAAACAAATGGTGAGTTTATGGGAGATAGAAGAGCCAAAGTTTTTTCCGTTATTTTTAATAGTTTGCTTATTATATTCTTGATTACACCAGTAGGATCTGTTGTTGTTGTACAACTATTAGTATTAATTTTAGCTATTATGGGAATAATGATAGCCAATTTTTTTTGGTCAACTTTTCTTCATGCAACAAGTGTAAAAACAACAGAAGCAACATTAAATGAAGAACAAGTAATACAACAAGCATCTTCAACAGTAAGTGGAATAGTTGAAACAAACGCTTGTATGGCAAGAACAAATCAAAAAATATTAGATAATAGTTTTAAGTTGAATAGTTATTATAATCGTCCAAATTTAGGTTTTACTTTCGAATTTAGTTCTGAAATTTTTAGTGATAATGATCGTATGCCTAGAGCAATAGATAAAGTTCATGAATGTTTAAGATATTATATAGAGCCAATAATAAATTCCGAAAATATTATAAGTGCTTATTCAATTACTAGACCAAATATTTTAACTTGTGCTGGATTTAAAAAAATTGATGGTATTGATAATTTTTATAAATATACGCCAAATGGACTGATGATAAATGGTGGGATAGAAGCTATTAATGAGATAAATCTTGCGAAGGATTATGCTTATGATGAAGCTTCATTTGGAGCACAACATAATTGCGGTACTATGACTTATAATACTCCAAATCTTCAGAATATGTTTACAGATAACGAAGATTCTGAATGGTTTTCAGATTTGAATGCAGAAGATCAAATAGATTTAGTAAAGGGAATTTATAATCCAGAAGAAACTTACAATAAATTTTCAAGCCAAGCAGAATCAAAAATAAATGCAATGTTAAATAGTGAAATAACAAGTGAAGCTAAAAGAGATTTATACAAAAGTTATGATTCATTTATAGAAACATTAGAAAATAGAGTTAAAAAGAATTTAGAAATAGATGGTGAAATAAATAATAAAATAAAAGGTAAATTAATATATGTAAAAGCAATTACAATATTAAATGAATTATATGGTGCTGGTGCTTTTGATGATGATAAAGATGATGTTATTAAAGTAATAGATATAGAAGTGAAAAAAAATGGAACAGTAGAAAATATTGAAAATGATGTTCATAAATTTGAATTTTTAAACAAAAAGGGTGCAAAAATATATGATGGATTTGAACAAGCTCATTGTGCTAAAAATTGGAATAATCTAAGAGAATCAAGAAAAACAGTAGCAGCAATAAACGTGGGATTAGAAAAAGAATTAAGATTTGATAAAGTTTTAGATGGAATGGTTAAAGATTTTAATTTTGAGTGTACTCAATTAATGAACAAAACTGCTGACAATGAAGACAGAAGATTTATATACAATATAAAAGTAGATGGTTATGATATAAATAAAGATATAAAAGTAAATGGAGAAAGTATAGAAATAAATAAATTGTCAGATGAAGAATATGCACAAACATTATCAATAATGAAAAATGTAATTTATCCAGCGAAAATAAAAGAAGCTATGAAAGAAAAATATCTTCTTGAAGGATATTTATATTCAGTTAAAATGGCTGTTTCAAGAGCATTAACAAAGACATTAAAAGATATACAAGATGATAGCTTATTATTAAAAATGAGAAAAGATGGATGGGCAACTTCTGGTGCTATGATGTTACAAATAACAATGGAGCAAGGAAATGCAAGTGTATTTAAAGAAGGAATGAGCATTACAGGAAATATGTTTTCTAAAATATCAAATACAGACAATTTATTTTATAATATTGATGCATTACAAACAAAAGGTAATGTAGGTGAAGAAAATGAAATTGAAAATGAAAATAAAGAATTCTATCCAATAACAATATCAGAATTTTTATCTACACAAAATAGATTACAAGATTTTTCAAATGCTGAATCAGTAGATAGAATTATAGAAGATAGTGAAAGAGGAATGTTTGAAGGATTTTTAGGTAATATGGAAAATATGTTATTTTATCCAATATCATATATAAAGCAAGCAAGTGGATTAGATCAGAATGCAACAATACAAGAAGGTCTTGAAGAATGTAGAAATACAGATAAAATTTGTGTTTCGCAAGATACACATCCTTTAAATGCTTTAATGCTTTTTGGTCAAGAAACAATGAATATGACATTAACAATAATGATAGTCGATTTAGTTGTTCAAGCTCTAAATCTTTTAGTAGACAAAGTTGTAAGTGGAAAAGCAGTAAGTGGAGTAGGAGAACAAGGCTTTCTAAATAAAATGATAAGTAGTGTTAAAAGTTTATTTGTTGCAGTAGGAGGCTTTGTAGCTGGTGCATTATTGGTGATAATTAAAGCTGTTGCTATCTTACTTAATTTTATTAGACCATTTGTAATCTTATTATTTGGAGCGGGTATATTTTTAGGTTATGTTGTTCCAACAATACCTTATGTTGCTTTTGCAATTGTGTTTATGGGATGGATTATTAGTATATTCCAAACAATGATAGCTTTGCCTATATTAGTATTGTTCTCAGCATCTTCAACGGGTCAAAATAATCTTTCACCTATGAGATTCTGGCAATTAACTGGTGGTATACTATTGAAACCTTCTCTTGTTACTATTGCAATTATATTTGGTTGGACATTATCTTCCATATCATTATATTATATAAATGCGACAGTATATTCAATATTTTCTGCTACAAGACCAGATGATGCGATAATAGGAATTATACATATGGTTCTAGTATATGTAATGTATATATCTTTGATTTATATAGTAGTTCATCATTCATTTAAAGTAATTAATAAATTACCAGATGAAATTTTACAAATGATGGATGTTAAAGGTAGTGGTGATAGCCAGTTTATAGAAAGCTTGAATTTTGAAAGATTTATGCAAGCTAAACTTGCAACTGATGCCGTAGATAAAGCATATGGCGGAGCACAGAAAAAGATTGGTAATCATCAAAAGAAATTGAATATAAGAAAACAAAAAGTTCAAAAACAGACGGAAATAGAAAAAGAAAAATATTCTCGAAATGATTCAACAAGTTCTTAAATTAAAAACCACTCTTAAGAGTGGTTTTTTTTTTGTATTCCTATTGTAAATATATTTTTTTATGAAACAATACAGAATTATTTCAAAGGATTATCATGGATAAAAAACATATCACATTAACAGAGTATCTTAATAATATTTCAAAAGTTATTAATGGAAGCTTTTCATATAGCGAATGGGTAAAGTGCGAAATATCTAATATAAATATTATAGGTGGACATTATTATATAGAGATAATAGATATAGATCAATTTGGAAATAAAACAAGAAATCAAACAGCTATTATATATAAAGGTCAAGTTAATAATACAATAAAAAAGTTTGAGCAAGTAACAAACTTAAAAGTTTCGAAAGGAATGAAGGTGTTATTTAAATTAAAAGCTAATTTTTCAGCAAAATATTCTTTAAGTTTTATTGTTGATGATATAGATCCTAATTTTACACTTGGTGAAATGGAAGCTAAAATAAATAGAATTAGAAAAGAAATATATAATAAGAATTATCAAAATTTAAATAAAAATTTAATAACACCAAATCATTTTACTAATATTGCCGTAATATCACCTAGTAAAGCCGCAGGTTTAGCAGATTTCATGTCAGAGTCAAATTTTCTTTCTAATAATGATTTATGTAATTTTGATTTTTATGCAGCTACATTTGAAGGTGATAAAGCAAAAGATAGTATTGTAAAAGCATTTACAGAAGTTAATAATAAAATAAATTCAGGTGTTGAATATGATGCACTTGTTATTATCCGTGGTGGTGGTTCAAAAATGTCTTTACATTATTTAAATGAATATCAAATAGCTGGTTGTGTTTGTAGAACTAAAATACCTGTTTTTTCTGGTATAGGTCATGAAGTTGATAAAGTATTAATAGACGAATATGCAAACTTTTCTTTTGATACTCCAAGTAAAGTAATAGAATATATATCAAATACAATATTTAATAATTATCAAAGAAGTATAGACAATATAAATAGAATAAATTATCAAATAGAAAATATTATTGAAAATTCAAAAAGAAGAACAGCTTTAAATATTCAATCTATTAATAATAGAATTGATACCTTAATAATAAATAAAAAAAATGAAACTAATATGATTGTTGAAAATATATCTAATAATATAATTCAAATAGTTAGTTATTTAAAAAATAAAGCCAAAGAGAACTTAATAAGCATAGAAAATAATTCTTTATATCAATTAAATAATAAAAAAGTAGAAACAAATACATTAATAAATAAAATATTAGATGACGTTGAAAAATCAGTAACTTATAAATATAAAGATTTTACAGGATTAATAAAAGAAATTAAAGAATATTCTCCTGAAAAAAACTTGAAAAGAGGATACGCTATAATTAAATCTGAAAATAAAATTGTCAATAGTGTTGAAAAATTAAAAAAATTAAATAAAATAACTATACTATTGGAAGACGGTGAAGTAGAAATTGAAATTAAGGAGTTAAAATGACAAAAAAAACAGAAAGCCAAAACGAATTATTTGCAAGATTGCAACAAATTAGAGATGAATTAGAAAGAAATACAAATAATCCAGATTTAGATAATATAATGGCAAGATTTGATGAAGCTAATATAATAGAAGATAAACTAAATGATTTTTTTGAAAAAACTCAAAAAACTATTGAAGAAAAAAGACAAAAAAGAAATCAAAGTTAAAAATAAAAGGGAGATAAAACATGGATAATATAACGGTTATTATATTATTAGCTGTTGTAATAGTTTTAATATTTATATCTTTATTCTTTATGTATAGTATAAAAAATTCTATAAAAAAATCTATAAATAAAGAAATAGAAAGCATCAATAAAGATAATGATAATAAATTAAATTCAAAATTACAAGAAAATACATTTGAAATAAAAGAAAAGTTTCAAGAAGTTCTTTTTGAAATACAAAAAGGATTTACAAAAGATGTTGGAGAACTAAAAAAAGAAGTTTCAGATAATATGATTAGCAATTTAGAAAGAACTCAAACTGCTGCTACTGGAAATATTAAAGATATAAGTGAAATGATTTCTAAAAATTTAGAAATTAATAATAATAAAATTGATTTAAATATTTCAGAATTAAAAAAAGAAATACAAGAAAAATTAACAGCTATTTCAGATCGTGTTGATGATAAATTAAGTGATAGTTTCGGAAAATCTAACGATATTTTTAATAAAATTATTAATAAAATAAATATGATAGAAGAAGCCCAAAACAAAATGGAAGATTTATCTAAAAATGTTACTAACTTGCAAAATGTTTTATCCGATAAACAATCGCGTGGTGCTTGGGGTGAAGTTCAATTAGAACAAATAATAAGTAATATTTTTCCTAAAAATAATTATATAACACAACACAAGTTGTCTAATGGAAATAAAGTAGACTTTTATTTAAAAATACCAGATCCATCATTTGATATAGCAATAGATTCTAAATTTCCTTTTGAAAACTATAAAAAAATGGTTTCAGAAGAAAATAAAACATTAAAAGAAAAAGCAACAAAATTATTTAAAAGTGATGTAAAGAAACATATAGATGATATAGCAAATAAATATATAGTAATTGGAGAAACAGCAGACTATGCAATTATGTTTTTACCAGCAGAAGCTGTATTTGCTGAAATTCATGCTTACCACTATGATCTTGTTGAGTATTCGCAAAAGAAAAGAGTATTATTAGTATCACCGACAACAATAACAGCGATATTAACAACAGCTTATAGTGTAATAAAAGACGATTCAATGAAAAGACAATTAACAGTATTAAAGTCTAATCTTGATTTATTGTATAAAGATTTTGACAGATTAGAAAATAGAATGGCACAGTTAAAAACAAGTGTTCAAAAAGTTAATACAGATGTTGAAGGTATAGAAATATCTTCTAAGAAAATTGTTAATAAATTTGATAAAATTAAAAATCTAGAAATAGAAGAAGATAAAAATAAAGAAATAAAATTAATAGAAAATTAAATTAATATAAAACTTTAAAAGTCTCTTTAAGAGACTTTTTTAATTGAAACAAAAAAGCTCGTAACAAACGAGCTTTTTTTTATATATGTAAAGTAAAAAATTAATGCATACTATCTTGTGTTTCTGCTTCTTTTTCTGCTTGTTTCTTCTGTTGATAAGCTACATCAAATTGATGTGGTTGCAATTGAGGTTTAGGCAATTGTGTTTCAGAAAGCATTCTGTTAATTTCTGCTCTTGCATATGGAAAAACTATTGAAGGGCAATTTACATTTAAAACAGTTTGTAACTCATCTTCATTAAAATTTTGAATAACAAATATACCAGAGTATGAAGTAACAGCAGTATAAACAGGTTCACCTGCTTTTTGTTCTGGTGGTGTTGCTTCATTCTTGAAAGCTTTTAGTGTAAGAGTTACAGTTACATTATAAATGCCTTGTTCTTCATTAATTAACTCACTATTATAATTTAAACTAATTTGAAATGTTAGTGGGGTTGGTTTGAATAAAACTTCATTGATATTGTGATCTTGAAAAGCACAATTTCTTAAAAGTGTTGTTTGTACATTAAATACTTTTTGCATTAAAAAAATCTCCTTAAAATTTAATATTATTTTATTTAAAAAAATAAAAAAGTCAACATTGAAAAAAAATAAAAGTAACATATAATTTTATAAATAAAAGGGAAATATAAATATGAAAATAATTTATACATTGATATTAACACTAATATTAACGTTTAATGCAAAAGCAAATACAGTTCATGATCAATATTATGACAATGGAAAAACTTATACACTTGTAAAAAAAGAAGCTGATGAATTCTTAAATGGCTATACTAAATTTTTAAGACAATTAAATGAATGTATACCACATACTTTTAATTATTATAATCCTTTAATAAATCAAAAAGGAAAATATGAAATATTTGGTCAAGACTCTAATGGTAAGTGTGTAGTTTATATAAATTATAATCAATTAAGAGAATTTAAGTGCAATCTTGATAAAGGAAGCAAAAATCAAATATTAGAAGGTAGAATAAAATTAATAAAGTCAAAATCAGGATTCGGTGAATTCTCAGAAGAAGAAAAATCAGTATATTTTAATGATAATATTTGTCAAAGAAATATAATTGATAAAAATAAAACAAAAGAAGTGAGCATAGAAGAATTAAAGAAAACAATAGATGATCCAGAATTAATTCAATTTTTACAATTATTTGAAGATAAAAAATAAATTTTGGTTGACTTTTTTTCAAAATGTTTAAAAATAATATAAGTATATTTATTAGTAAATTTATGGAGAATTAAATGAAAAAAATAAAATTAGTTTTACTATCAACTTTAGCAATTGCTTCAATTAACAAAGCAATAGCTCAAGAAGTAGTAAGTAGCGAAAGAGATATGGTTTTTTCAGAAGAGATTTGGGAAAAAAATCAAGAAAATAAATTAGCACAATTTTATCTTGGTGAACAACATTTCATGAAGAAAGAATATGAAGAAGCATTAACTTGGTATTTAAAAGCATCATTTCAAGGTCTTGAATCAGCAATTAAAAACGTTCAGTTTATGGTTCAAAATAAAATGGGTCTTGAATCAAATATGAAAGAAGTTGTTAATTTTATGACCATGTTTGCAGATCAAGGTGATGAATATTCTCAAATGTTTTTAGGTGATGTTTACAGAAATGGAGAATATCAAGAAGATTTGAAAAAATCATATTATTGGTATTCTAGAGCAGCAGATTTAGGTAATGACAAAGCTATTTATTATGTAGGTAATATGTCAATTCTTGGTATGGGAACAACAAGAAACGTTCCAAAAGGTCTAAGAACATTAGAAAAAATAGCCGAACAAGGTCATTTTCCTTCTATATATAATATAGGTAAAACATATAAAACTGGTTATAAAATTGCTAAAAATCATGAAGTTGCAGCAAAATGGTTCTCTATTGCAGCAAAAGAAGGTCATATTAATTCAATGTATGAACTTGGTGATAGTTATGACAGAGGTTTTGGTGTAGAAAGAAGTGCAGAAGAAGCATATAAATGGTTTGAAAGTGCAGCTTTACAAGGTCATCTTGAATCAACATACAGAGCAGGTTTGATGAAGTTATTTGGTGATAATGCAGATATAACTCAAGCATTAGAATGGTTAAATATAGCTGCTGTTGAAGGTAGTGAAAAAGCTCAATCAAGACTTGGTGATATATTTTATGAAGGAAATTTTGGTATAAAAGAAGATTATGTAAAAGCAAAACATTTCTACTTACAATCAGCAGAAAATGGTAATGCAGCTTCTTATAGAAATATAGCTATGATGTATAGAAGAGGTGGTCACGGTCTTGAAAGAGATCCTGAAATGTATGAGAAATATATTAAACTTTATCATACTCATAAACAAAAACCTATGAGTTCTATTGAAGATAGAGATAAAATATATGGATATGATATATTTGATTATAGACAAGATATATAATTAACATAAATATAAAAAAACACTTTTGAAAGTGTTTTTTTATTGACTTTTTATAAAAAATAAATAAAATAAACTTAATTGAAAAAAAAGGATAAAATATGAAATATATATTAGTATTACTTACATTTTTATTTAGTATGAATGTATTTGCTGAACATAAAACATTAGAAGGACAAGAAGAATTTAAAAATAATAAAAATATTGTACAAGAAATATTTTATTATGCTTGTCATCACTGTCAAAAAATAGAAGAACCACTACAAAAGTGGGAAAATAAAGTAGAATCAAATACAATAGTAGAAAAAGTACCTGTTGTATTAAGTAATACTCAAAAACTTGCAGCAAAACACTATTATAGTTCTCAATACTTAAGTGTAGAAAAAGAATTTTCAAAAAAATATTTTGAACGTTTAATGCAAAATGAAGTAATTAGTGATGAATTAGCAACTGAAATATTACTTGAAATGGGTGAGAAAAAAGAAAAAATAAATGAAGCCTTTAATTCAAATTGGGTTGCTGAAAAAGTACAAAAAGCAAGAGAAGTTACTTTGCGAGTGAAAATAAACACTGTACCTACTTTTTTAATAAATAATAAATTTGTTGTTAAAAGAAGTTCTTTCATGAATGATGAAAAACTATTTAATTATATTGAAAGATTAACTAATTAATATATTGAAACAACTCTAATCTAACTTCAAGGGGGTCAAGGTTTTCATACCATTCCCCTTCTCTTTTATATTTAATAAATTTCTTTTTTAAATATGTCTCAACTTTATATGCATTCTCTCTTTCTTCAAAATGATATATAGAAACTTTATTTGGATTTCCTGTTTGTATAGATCGTAATCTTTTATCTAAATCATTAGTCACTCCAATTTTTATAATATTCTTGCCTTCTTGTTTTAATATATATATGTAATTTCTTTCCATAAAATTAATGCCTTTTTAGAATAATTATATTGACTTATTTCAAAAAATCAATATAATAACATAAAAGATTTAAATATAAGGATAAAATAATGACTGAAACAAATAATGTACTAAATGAAGAAAAATATGTAGTAAGAGATGAAAACAATCCGAATATGCGTTGGTATATTGTTCAAACTCAAAGTAACTGTGAAAATAAAGTAAAAGAAAACCTGCTTGAAGCAGTTAAAAGAAAAGGTTTTGAGGATAAGATTAGACACGTTTTTAACCCTGTAATTGAAAGTACAGCTATGAAAGCAGGTAAAAAGAAAGTTGTTAAAACAAAACCTTTTCCAAGTTATGTTTTTGTATTTGCAGAAATGGATGATGAAGTATTCAACGTAATCAGACATACAGAAAGAGTTCTTGGTTTTGCTGGAACGAAGTCAGCAACACAAGTATTGCCTCGCCCTATGCCAGATAAAGAAGTTAAAAATATTCTTAACATTTTAGATGTTCAGAAAGAGAAAGAGCAAAGTAAATATACTTTTGCAGAAGGTGTTTATGTTACAATTAAAAATGAAAGCTCTCCATTTAATGGATTTAATGGTAAAATTGTTAAATGTAATAATGAAAAAGGTTCAGCTAAAATTTCAATTGAAATATTTAATAAGCCAACTGATGTTGAAGTTCCTGTTTCTGATTTGGTAGTGACAGAAGAAGAATAATATTATAATAAAAAATAAAAAACGCTTATTCCATTAAGCGTTTTTTTTATTGAAAAAAAATAAAAATAATGTATAGTATAATGAAAATATAGGGTTAAATGGTGAAAATCATGGATAAAGAAAATAAAATACTTAATTTAATAAATAAAGATATTAATGAAAATAAAATATCTATTGCCTATCAACCAGTTGTATCTACAAAAAACAAAAAGGTTTCCTCTCTTGAATCATTATTTAGATTTGATAATAGCTTATTAAATTGCAATTTAGAAAAAGTAATTGAAATTGCTAATAAATATGACTTATTAGAAAAAATTACAAACTTTGTATTAGATAATATAGTAGAAGATTTCACATATTGGAAAAATAAAGATATTATTGATCAAAATTTCACAATATCATTTAATATATACTCAAATCAATTAAATAATATATTTATAGAAAACATTAATAATAAAATAAAAAATAAAGATATCATTTCAAAAAATATTATAATTGAAATAAAACAAACCAATAAATTAACAGAAGAAAATAAAGAAGCATTAAATATATTAAATGATATGGGATTTAAAATTGCTCTTGATGATATTAATTTAATAGAAGAGGAAGTAGAGGATATTATAAAATTACCTTATCATATGATTAAAATAGATAGACATTTTGTAAAAAGTGCTATAAATAATAAAGGACTAAACCAAAGTATTGTAGACAATATAAAATTGTTATCAAAGAATTCAAATTTAGATATAGTTTGTAATGGTATAGAAGATATAGAATCTGCTAATGTTATTGAAGATTTAAACTGTGATTATCAACAAGGTTTTTTGTATTCAAAACCTGTATTTAAAGAAGATATAATAGATACAATAAGAAATATTCAAAAATGAAAAATATAGAATTTGAACTTCTTTTTAATAATCAAGAATTGATAGAAGATTTTGTTAAATTAATATATAAAAACTGGAGGCATTTAAGACCAGATTAGTCTTATGAAGAGCTTTTGCTAAGAATTAAAAAGAAAGTATCAAGTAATAAAGTACCAATTCATATTATAGCAAAAAACAATAATGAATTTGTTGCAGGATTAATAATAAAAGAAAACGAAATGACATAATTTCCTGATTTTAAATACTGGATTGGGCTAACTACAAGAGTGTTGTAGAACCTAAATATCAAAATAAAAAAAATAGCAAAAAAATTTTTAAATTATAGTTGTAAACTTGCAAAAGAAAAAAATATAAATAAACTCTATTTGCAAACTGAGTATTTAAATGGTGGTCTTTATATTAAACTTGGTTGGAAGCCAGTTTGTAGATTAGAAGATAAAGGTGATCAAGTATTAGAATGGTAAAAGAAATATAAAAAAACCCGCATTAGCGGGTTTTTTATTTATAAATTAATTATTATGCTGTTTCTTCCCAAACTTTTCTTGCTTCCATAATGATTTTAGCAGCATATTCGTCTTCAATAGGAAGAATATCAGTCAATTCAAAAGTACTTAAATCCGCTAAATCTTCTTGTGAATTTACGTCATTTCTTAAAAGAATATCTATCATATAATCATTCAATAAATTCATTTTTATAAGATCTGTTTTTGAGTTCTTAATAAATTCAGTACGAATATTAACAGAATTTTTAGACACTTCTTTCAAAGAAATAGCATCTTCTTCTGTTAAACCGTTATCAACTAATTCTTCAATAGAAGAAGAATAAATATCATCAACAGATAAAATACCTAAATCAACTAAGAATCCAGCACTTTCTTCATCAAGATTCATTTTATCCTCAAGATATTTAACATGAATTACATTTTCTTTATCAGTACGTTCCGAGAAATCAGATAAAGATAATACTTCAATATCTTTATCTAATAGATCAGATAATACTTTTTCGTTATCTTGTTTATTGAATGTATCCAAAAACTCGTCTTCAAAAACAACAGTTGTTTTAAAATCACCAATAACAAGCTTTTCAAGATAGCCTTGTGCTTCTTCACCGATAACATTCAAAATCATTTCTAAGTCATCACCAGACCAGCGAATTATTTCAACTTTTTCACCATTGAAATGTTTACTAATATTTTGTATTCTTATACCTTTAGAGCCAACACAAGCACCAATAGGATCAATCTTTTGATCACCTGTATGTACTGCAACGATTATTTTTTTACCTTCAATATGAGACATTGATTTAATCTCGATTAATTCATCACCTACTTCTGGTATTTCACGAGCAAAAACATTACGAACAAATTCATTACTTGATTTTGTGAAAATAATTTTATGATTTTTGAATTCTTTATCATAATCAAGAACTACAAAATAATTATTACCCACTTTTAATTTCTCATTTTTACTAAATAAGTTTTCAAAAGGTAAAAAACCTGTAATTTCGTTGTTATATTCAGCAGTATAACCATCTCTATCAAAGCGCTTAATATTAACAGAAAGTAATTGTCCTTTTTTATGTGAAAGGGAGTCTTTTAATCTGTTTTTATGTGCTTCTTGAAGCTTAACCTTTAATAGTTGTCTAACAATATTAACATTAACACGTTTAAAACTATAATCAGCTACTTCTTCTAAATAAGTATCTCCAACTTTTAAATCAGAAGAAAACTTTTCTTGTGCAATATCTTCATATACACAATTATCATTAACAAATTCAAGATAATTATCATCAACAACTTTCCATTGTCTAAATAATTTAGCTTCACCTGTTTGATCTATTTTAACCGTCAAAATAGTTTCTTTTGAAAAATCTTTTCTAATACCTGTTGCTAATGCTTCTTCTAAAGCATGTTTTACTTCTTCTTTGCTAAGTTCTTGTACATGTGATAAAGTATCTATCAACGTTAAAAAGTCTTTTTTACTACCAAATGATAACATAATTATCTCCTTAAAAAATCAAAAAAAAGTCATACGAAAAACGGATGACTTAAATAAAAAATATTTAACACGGATAATTATATCAAAAAAAAAATTAAATACAAGTGAAAAAAAAATTTTTTTTAAAAAAAAAGTTATGATATAATAAAAGTATAAAAGAAATAAGAGAGTAAAAATGATAAATACAAAAAAAGAAGAAATATCACAAAAAGAAAAAATTTTAAAATATAGAAATAACGAAAAAGTAAATTCTAGTTTTTTATTAGTAATAGAAAATAAAAAAGGGAAATTAATGGGATTATCAGCCACTTTAAATGAAGAAGGAGATATAGATCTATATGGAATATCAAAAGGTGGATATAAAATCTTAAAAACTGTGAAAAAAGAAGCTTTACTCAATAACGATAGAGTTAAAGCTGTATATGGTAATACCAATACTGCTATTGAAATGCAAAAACTAATATCTAATAATGGTTTGGATAAAAAACAAGTAGTAGAAATGGCTAAAAATATTCAAAATGGTTCTGTGTCAAATAATGCTTCAAGAGAAATAGAGGATTTTGTTTTATCAAAAATAGAACAAGGTATAGAAGAAAAAAGAAAAAATATTTCAAAAATAAATCAAGAAAAATTAGAAAACAAAGCATTACTTTTTTATAAAGAAGAGTCAGGTAAAAATAGGTTTGTAAGTGTTACAAAGATTGATGATAAATACTATATAGAAAATACTGAAAAACATATTACTGCTCAAGAAATAGTAGAGAATCCTAATATTAAAGGAGTTTTTGGTACTTCTGAATTAGCAGAGGAAATGAGAAAACTATTTAAAAATCCAAAATATGAAGTTGTTAACAGAGAAGATAATGATAAAACTATTGAAGACATCCATTCATTCTTTAAAGACAAAGAAAAGAAAGCAAGAAAAAATTCTTTAAAAAGAAAATAATAAAAAATCCATTTTAAACTAAGGCGCTGTGCTTATGTGGATCTAAGTTCTTTTAAAACAATAAAACCCTGCTCTTGCAGGGTTTTTTATTGGAAATAAATTTTTCTTAAAAGAGAATTGATTTATTAATATAAATCATATATTTAATTAAAAATAGATACACTTACAAGCACCGCCTTGATTTTGAAATGGCTTTTTTTTAATCACATAAAGCAGCTTTAATTTCAGATTCATCATATATATCATTGTCATTTATTGTATAAGAAACATAACCGTCATCTATTGCTTCTGAGCAAATATAACTACTACTAGGTATTTTAACAGTAGGTTCTTGATTTAATTCTAAACTTAAATAACCATCAATGATTTCTATACTTTTTAGTCCAGATATGTCTGTTAAATTATTTTCATTAACTACAGTTAAAAGGTAAATAGAGGTGACATTAAATCCCTGAAAGCTTTCAATTTTACTATTATTTAATTTTATTTGATAAGTTGATACTTCTAAATTTTCTAATCCTTCAAAATTTTTAATATTAACATTTTGTAAATCTAACATACTTACTGATTTTAAATTTTGTAACCCTCTAAGACTTGTTAAAGGATTATCAGAAAGATAGATGGACGCTCTTTCAACATTACTCAATCCTGTTATTTCTGTAATATTATTGTTTATTAGATTTAAAGAGGCGTTGTTCCAAACATTAGGCATACCTGTACCAGAAGGTAACGCATTTATATTACTATTTTGACATCCAAAACGAACAAAGTTATTAGCTGCATCGTTCTGTAATTCTTCTATTGTATTATAGTTGTGGTAATTTGCACCATTTCCAACACATTGATTATTAATAAAATTTAACCAACCTTGAAAATCTTCTTCTTCCTGAATTTCATTATTAGAGTTAGAGTTGTTGTTATTAGAATTATTAGAATTATTATTTATATTTACATTTCCTGAAATATTTATCTGATAATAATTATTAGAATGCAAACAAAAATTACTTACAAGAGAAATACTTGCAAGTAATATAATTTTTTTTATATTCATTTTAAAATCCTTTATTATTTTATACTTATATAAATAATATTATATAAAAAAAAAAAAAAATAAAGATTAAAATTTAAAATTATTATCAGCAATAATAAATTTCTTAACTAAATCAGATCTTACAATATCCTCTTCTTGCATGTCTATAATATCGAATTCTTCCATTAAATCTTGGCTACTTTTTATAACTTCAATAAATTGTTTGAATCCTGATTTATCATTACTTTTTTTATTTAACATATCTTGTTTTCGATAATCCCCTGCAAATATTATCTTTGAATCTTGTCCTATTCTTGTCATAATATTAAAAAGCTCATTATAATTTAAATTTTGAGATTCATCAACAATAACTATTTTATTTTTAAATGTTACACCTTGGTTAAATGAAGTAGGTTGAAAATCTAAAATTTCTTGTTTTTTTAGTCTTTCATAAATCATTTTATTACATTCAAAAGTTTCACAACATATGTTAATATAAGGTGCTTCATATTCTTCACATTTTTCTTCTTTATTTCCCTTCATGAAACCAATATCTCTAATAGGTACAATACTTCTTATAATCATAATTTGATCATAAACACTACAATCAAGAATTTGTTGTAATGATAAATTTAAAGACATAAAGGTTTTTCCTGTACCAGCACATCCTGTAATTATCAAGTTTTTATTTTTAAGAAAAGATTGAATAATCTGATTATGATTTTTAGTTATTCCTCTTGCCTTTAATTTTATATCTTGTGATTTTACTTTAATGTTTTCACTTCTTGATTCCATAGGTACTAAATTACTCATATATTCTCCTTTTAATAAGTAAAAAAAAGAAGAGTATACTACTAAAAGTATACTCTTCTATAAAAAATATGTAAAATAGAAATATCATTTTTTCTTTTTATCATATATACAATTATATATATTTTTTTTTTAATTTCAATAAAAAATTAATTTTTTTCTATCCAATGTCTAATTTTATATGATATTTTATTTGCTAATAAAAATAATGGTCTAAAAATAAAAATAGTACCTAAAAGAATCATAAATGATTGAAATAAAAATGGAAAATCTTTTAAAATGATAATAAAATTAATTAATATAAGAAATATTAAAAAATAAATAACAAAGAAAAGTGTTATAATTGAATAATTCCATACATTGTAATCATTAATTATTTCTTTTAATATTTCTATATTATTTTGTCTTATTTCTTCTTCTATTGGTTCTTCTGATTTTGAGTTTAAAACTAATGATTTATTTTTTTTCGGTTTTTTATCTTTTTCTTCTTTAATATATTCAATAATACTAATCTGAATACCATTTTCAGTATCTTTTTTTGATTGAATTTTCCAAAAATACATAGTTTTTGAATTTTCTGGATAAATGACTAAAACGCCATTATCATTAATTTTCCAATTAAAATAAATACCGTCTTCATTATCAGGTGTAAAAAAAGCACCAGTATAATCATTTTCAAACATATTTATAGAAGAGTCTTCTCCCTCCCAATAAACATCTTCTATTTCACCTAACAATAATTCTTCTGTTATTTTATTCATAAAAAATCCATTTATTTTTTTAAGAATTAAATATCAAGCATAGGAGTAATTTCAAAATTAAATAAGTTTCCAGTCGCTTGATTTAAGTCTCCAATTGTTAAAGGAAGCTCCTTTTCAGAAGTTTCACAAACTAAATTCTTAATATGAGCATTATCAAAAGTAAAAACAGTTTCATATACAGTTATAACTTCTTTTGAAGTGTCATCAACGTTATAATTATAAACTTTTTTATTTGATACGTTGCTTACTACTTTTAAATATTTATCTTCTTCTGACTTAAAACGTCTCCACAAACCAGATTTTTCTAAGTTTAGATAACAAAAAGTTGCTTTACTTGTATAATTAAAAGGACTACCAGACGTTACATTTCCTTCATAATAACTTATTTTATCTCTGTAAGGTGGTAAAATAAGATCAATGTTAGCTCTTATTTTAGTCTCAATAGGAACATTTAATAAGAAAACATGTTCAGGAGTATCTGCTGTATTTAATTCTCTCTCAGAAGTATTAATATCTTCTATTATCATACCAGTAGATAAAACTTTTTCTACTTCATCATTCATAATTGATTCTTCAACCAGTTGCATTTTAGGTTGTTCAACTATTTCTGTTAATTTATTTTCATTTTCTGGAACAACAGTAGATTCCTTTATAACATCTTTCTTTTTATCTTCGTTTTTTAATACTACTTCGTTTTGAACAACTGGATTTCTTTTAATATTATTTTGTTTATCTTTTATTAATTCTTGTGGTTTTTTATCTTGCTTTGTCATTAATTGCTGTAAAACGTTATTTAGGATGTCTTCGTTAGCATCTTTGTTTTCATTCTCTTGTGCTACTGCGCTTCCTGCAAAAATGCTTAAAAAAGCTAATGATAGTAATGTTTTTTTCATTTGTTAATCCTCTAATCCTTTTAAAAAAATTTAATATATTATTAAAAACAATATATCAATAAAAAAAACAAAATCAAGGAAAAAATAAAGATTTGACCTTTTATTTGTTTAATTTTATATATGAACTACCAACACCAAATGTTTCGCTACGCTACACACTTGGAATTGGTTTCTCCTTTGCAATCTGTAAAGGGATCACCGTTCAATGGTGATTGCTGTTTATAACAGCTTTTAATTGTACGCTTAATTGTATCTCTACTCATTATTTTAGGCGTACATTGTCCAAATTCATCATA
>CEUY01014087.1_pt1 | contig 81737 bp, 64 predicted proteins | sample 361481 | NCBI WGS metagenome assembly CEUY01 (sample SAMEA2622737, study PRJEB7988) | marine metagenome | isolation source: saline water (ENVO:00002010), including | reverse complement strand
TGTGGCACTCAAACAAGGGGGGGTGTACCCCACTGGGGGTGCTTACAGCCACACTAGTGAATGTACACCTAATTAGGACCTGCCCCAGTCCACTGGCAGAAAGGGGGGGTTATCTGGTAACTTTGTGAAATTAGTTTTTGACCCCATATTGGGTGTCATAGTGGCCACTTTATGGACACTTTCTCAACTAGGTAAAACAGGATGGAATAAGGAAGTATGTCGGAACTCCTTACAGTATATAGCTTTCCTCTAGTGTCCCCGACAGGACTCGAACCTGTGACCTACTGCTTAGGAGGCAGTCGCTCTATCCACCTGAGCTACGGAGACAACCTACTTTGAATAATCACATAATCATTTCCCTGAAAGCAACCCTGAAAGTCATTTTGTTCGTGACATTATGTTCACCTGTGGGAGTCGGTGGTCAACTAATTCCCAGTGGAATAACAGATATTACCGGTATCAAACTGGGACATTACAACCTAAAGGACAGACCAACTGGTTGTACGGTAGTCGTCATCGAAAAAGGTGCGGTAGGAGGAGTCGACGTAAGGGGAGGAGCACCCGCCACAGTTGAAACTGACCTTCTAGATCCAATAAATACTGTACAGTCTATTCATGCTATCTTTGTTTCGGGAGGCAGTGCTTTTGGGCTGGCGACTCGAGATGGAGTGATGCAATATCTCGAAGAATCCAATATTGGGTATCTGGCTGGAGGTCATCTGATTCCCCTTGTGGCAGGAGCGGCAATCTATGACTTACAAATCGGCGGATCAGCTGATGTGAGGCCTGGCCCTGAGTGTGGTTACAGAGCTTCCTTGAATGCTTCAGCTTCTTACACTGGAGAGGGAAACTTGGGTGCAGGCTACGGAGCGACTGTAGGCAAACTCAAAGGCATTCGGTACTCCATGAAAGGAGGCATTGGGACTGCTTCCGTAACACTAGACAGTGGACTCACTGTTGGAGCCTTGGTTGTCGTGAACGCTGTTGGAGATATCTTGGATCCATCAACCGGAGAAATACTGGCTGGAACCCTTTCAGATGACCGCAAAACTTTGGCCGATGCAAGGATCCTCATCAGGGAAAACAATATGTTAGTTCGAGATGAATCTGGAACTAACACCACGATTGCCATTGTTGCTACAAATGCAAAACTCAGCAAGTCCCAGGTTAACAAAGTAGCACAAATGGCTCAAGACGGGATCGCCCGAGCCATCTATCCCTCACATACAACGAGGGACGGTGACGCAGTGTTTTCTTTAGCGACTGGTACTTTTCAATTTAATTCAAACGTTTCCATCATTGGTTCCCTAGCGGCCGACATGATCGTGGAGTCAATTCTGCGCGCTCTGAATTCCGCAGAGAGTTTAAAGGGTATACCATCCATGAAAGACTTGAATGACCGATAGCCGAATGATTACCAGGGAATCCAAGCGGTTTTTCCTGACCGTCTTGACGGTCTTAACCACTAGTGGATGTGCTAACGGAGAGAACAATGGAACGGCTCCTTCGGCTCTCATCCACGCTGTCAATATCGACCCATTAACACATCTAATTTCAGGTATAGGAAACACTGTCAGTTTTTCAGCAACTCCTGTCGATGCTTCTAATAAAACACTGAGTGCCGACATCGAATGGGCCGTCTTGGATTCCACAATCGTGAGTATCGATAGCAACGGAACCGCCAAGGGTCTTAAAGTGGGAACGACAACCGTTATAGCGTCGGCTGGAAGCAAACAGGTTTCAGTACGAATCGAAGTTTGGGACCCACCTTCAGTAAACAAGTATTCTGTGGGACAAACCTATCAGGGCCGTAAAGGATATGCAGAATACATTCCCGGTGACCTCCCTCTAATACTAAGCGCTGGGCATGGTGGCAATTTGTGCCCGAATGAGATCCCTAATCGCACCTACGGTACCATTGGTCGTTGCTCTTCGACTGGCTCAGATACGAATACACTGCCGTTAACTACAACAATTCGGTCTATCTTCCTGGAGCTCACCGGGCATGCTCCTCATATTGTCCTACTCCGGCTGGCTAGACCAAAATTAGACGCTAATCGTACTATTGTTGAAGCAGCCCAAGGAAGCTCCTTTGCCGAAAATGCCTGGTCCGAATACCACGGTTTCATTGATGCTGCAAAAGATACTATTTCCAAAGAATTTGGTTTTGGACTGTATCTAGACATGCATGGACACGGACACGATGTGCCTCGTATTGAACTAGGATATTTATTGACCAAAACGGATCTACAGACGTCTAGCCTGGACCTGCCATACATGGTTAACAAAAGTAGCGTCAAAACATTATCGGAGGTTTCAATTGCTTCAAATCCTGCTACTACAACTTTCACAGATATCATCCGAGGTCCGAGTAGCCTGGGCACTCTTCTTGAAGCAAGAGGAGTACGTGCTGTTCCCAGTAGTCCTGACTCAGCCCCGACTGGCAATGAAGCGTTTTTCAGTGGCGGATACAGTACGCGTCGCCATGGATCTCGAGATGGTGGAGTCATAGATGGGGTCCAATTCGAACACCACTACCCTGGCCTGAGGGACACATCCAGCCACAGACTATCTTACGCAAATAAACTGGTAGAAGTCCTAGAGGTTTTTCTTGAAACTCACTATGGCTGGTCTAGCTCAACTTATTTCAATGAGAATTGAGCTAAGCTAAACCAGCCATAAATTAGATTAGAAGTTCATCCGGTAAACCAAACTAACTTCCCTGCCAGGAAGAGGAGCTATCTCTTTCTGGAAAGAGGTGTGCAACCTCGCATCGGTGTTAGTCAAGTTTCGAACCACCAAACTGATGTCGTGAAAGACGTCACCAGAGAACAGCCTGTAAGTGACAGAAGCATCCACCATTGTAAATGCTTCTGTTATTTCTTCTTCATGAGCCACCTTGCCCTGTCTTCCTGAATAACGAACCTCTACGTCACCAGAAAATAATCCTTGGGCGTATGCCAGGCTTCCTCCAATGCGATAGGCCGGAAGCCTGGGCACATAGTTGTCGCCTTCGTCATCATGATCATCATCATGGTTATCATCGTGGTGCTCGGTTAATTTCCCGATTACAGCGTCGCTCATAAATCCAAGGGTGAGATGTGGCGATCCGAATGATCCATTGCTTTGGATAAGATCGAATTCCGATTCGAATTCAAAACCTTGAAACCGGGCATCCCCTTGTTCGTAGTGAAATTCCGGTAATTCATGATCATCGTGATCATCATCATGGTCGTCATCGTGATCATCATCATGGTCGTCATCGTGATCATCATCATCATGGTCGTCATCATGGTCGTCATCATGATGTTCTGCCAAATAGATGTAATCCTTGAAATCATTATTGTATAAAGATGCCGAACTACGGAAGCGACTAGCGGTATAATTTAGTGTTGCTTCCAGGCTGTTTGCCTTCTCGATTTCAAGGTTGGAATCTCCTACTTCAAAGGCTCCAGTAGCTAAGTGGGGGCCATTAGCGTACAGCTCTTCAGCAGTCGGCATCTTTGCTGATCTTGATCCCGAAAGTACGAAGGAAGTACTTCCAGATGGTGTCCACCTGAGCCCCACAGAATTGGAGAAAGCTTCGAAAGTCCTGTCATCCAAGGATTTCGCCACGGTATTTACATCCTGTTGCTCGATCCTTGAACCAAGTTGTAGGTCCAAAACATTCGTCAGTGATACATTTTCGTACAGAAATATGGCCTTATTCCGGGTCTCAGTGGCCGGAACAAAGGCTTCGTCTCCAGTCACCTTAAAATCTCTTGCAGAGAAACTCATACCAAGTGATCCGCTGATGTGATCACTCAAGGCATGGTCACTTTCTACACGACCTTCGTAGGATTGGTTGTCGAATGTGGTGTGCACATCATCTTCTTCCAACTCTTCGTGTAAATAATCATTTTGTGCAAATTTGAGATTGAGGTTTTTAAAGCCACTCTCAAAATCTGAGCCTCCAAATACAAATCCACCTTCCAAATTGACTCGTGTTTTATCCAAATCGATCCTGACACCTTCTTCGTCATGATCTTCGTCATGGTCTTCGTCATGGTCGTCATCATGGTCGTCATCATGGTCGTCATCTTCTTCATGGTGAGCATGGCCAGGTACACCATAGTTAGACCACTGATCAGATACACTCATTCCGAAATAACCTCTCTCTCCAACATAGGTGGCGCCTAGTGTCCCACTCTGACCCTCTATGGATGAATTTGCCATAACTCCTAAGACTTCGTGTTCGTCTCTGTGATCAGCTTCCAAGGTAGCGTACCCAGGAATAGCAAAATCATCTGAGCGTCTTAATAGTCCCGATCCAGTGACCACTAATTTGCCAAAGCGAGAAGTCATCCCCACAGAACCAGTGCGCTCATTCGCGACCGTGCCTCCTAATCCTTCCAGGAATCCGCTAAATCGTTTCGTGGGCAAATCGCGCGCAATTGCATTATCCAGCACGTTAACAACACCTCCAACTGCTGAGCTCCCATAAAGAAGAGAGGCTGGCCCCCTTACCACTTCTATCTGCTCAGCCAGCCTAGGCTCGAGTGCGACAGTGTGGTCGGGGCTAGTCGACGATGCGTCTCCGACATCTAAACCATTTACTAGCATTTTTACTCTATCGCCACCGATTCCCCTTATAATCGGCCTGCTGGACCCTGGACCAAAGTAGGTTGAAGTTAGCCCCGGGGTGTTACCCAGGGTTTCACCCAGTGAACTTTGGCCAATTTTCAGCAAATCTCTCGACGTTAAAACAGTTGTTGCCTGATAGGCCCTATCCTGTCTTACGATCCCTGGCACAGTGGTCACCAATAACTCATTCATCAAAAAGACAGGTGTCAATTCGACAACTACTGAAGTGGTAGCCGCCGACGCAATGGCCACATCGACAGATCCAGTCCCCCACCGAGGACTTTCAGCTTCCAATACATAATTTCCTGGCCTACCCGTCAGGCTAAACGATCCATCTTCACCAACAGCTACCCGCAGCCCCAGTTCACGTATCCTGACTTCTGCATCCGTAACTGCTGTTCCACCTACCCTAACAAAACCTTCTATTGTTCCATCTGCTTCGAGGGCCCCTAGGGCTTCAGCCAGATTTGGAAGCTGGGCACTAACCCCATGTGTGCCGATTGTCGTGGCAAGAGCCATCGACATCAATATTTCTCTAATTTTCATCGAACTTTCTTCCATTTTAAATAGTATTTAGTTAACAAAACGATTCTGACGTCATCACCAATTCCTTAAATTCAGAGGATATTAGTGGTTGTTAGCTAAATAGTAGGAGGAGCCCTGTCGTGATGACCCAACAAGGAAGGCATCCTTGCAAAAGAGTCCAAGGGATGTTCGAAGTAGTCTAGTGAGCGATAATCCCCTTCCCCAAATACATAAACAGTACCTCTTGAAAAGATTTTTTCAGAGGAACCCTGTTTACATACGGAGCGTTCAAACTCAGTACCACAAACTTGGGGATCGTGTTCCGACTCGATACGGGTTACGTGCTGTAGTTCCTGGCCATCCAGTAGCGCTGGTGCGAAGGTTGCTGACAGGTTGGCGCCGATCAGGATTAGGCACCATATCGTTCTATACAGGTTTAGCGATTTCATACCAGAGAAAATTAGCAATCTTAGGTTCTCTGTCAAATCGATAACGGTATCAGTTTATATAAAAGCTATCGATAGAAAACCCAGTACTAGTAACGCTGAAAACAACCATACTAAAAGATTAAAATAACGATCAATGAAATCTTTAATTGAAGGTCCAAACACAACGATTAATCCAGCTAAAATGAAAAACCTCAATGATCTGCCGAGAAAGCTGGCCAGAACAAACAAGGGGAAATTAATACCAAAAACTCCAGCGGAAATTGTAAATACTTTATACGGTATAGGCGTGAGTCCAGCTAAAAATACCGCTAAGAATCCCCAGGAGTTATAGAGAGTGCCCACTTCCAAGAAACCTTCCGATGTAAAACCGGGAACAAATTCGAAGAAAAAGTTTGATGTCATAGTCCAAAACCAGGCACCAATTATATAACCGAAGATGCCTCCACCCACTGAAGCAAAAGTGCAGACGGCCGCTAGTCGTAATGGCCTAGCTTTCTCTCCGAGGCAAAGACATATCAGCAGTGGATCTGGGGGCACTGGAAAGACTGAAGATTCAGCAAAACTGATACCTGCTAGTGCTGGAGTGCCATAGGGTGTATCACCCCAGTGTATCACCCAGTCATAAAGTCTTCTAACAATTCCATTCTCTTTACTGTGCACACTTTGACTCAAGTTGTCCTTCTCCCTTGGTTCAGGTTGCCATTCCACCCGAATTCGCCTATTAAGGGGACGAATGTACACTCTGGATGCGCGACCTGTTGCACCACTTCTTCCTTCTTCTTTGTGACTAAAATTAGTTCTTGTTTTTTGTGACTTCCGACTGGAATCAACATACGACCCCCATTTGCCAATTGGTCTATCAAGGCGGGTGGCACTATTGGAGAAGCAGCTGAAACAATGATTACATCGAAAGGTGAATATCTCCTCCAACCGATACTTCCGTCACCCACCATTAGCGCTACATTATTTATGCTGAGATCGTCAAGACGTTTTCTAGCGCTCTTGGAAAGTTCTCTTATTCGTTCTACTGAATATACCCTTTCTGCTGTGAGTGAAAGAATCGCGGTGAGGAACCCGCACCCTGTTCCAATCTCCAAAACGGTCTCATCAAGTGTTGGACGCAGAAGGCTTAGGTAAAGTGCCTGTAGAGATGGTTGTGAAGCCGTCTGGCCATAGCCTATAGGTAACGCTACGTCTTCATAGGACCTTGCCTTGCTGCCATCGGGTATAAATAGATGACGAGGGACTTTGTCAAATAGCTCCAGAATATCTAGTTCTTCTACACCATGATTCGCTATTCTCTCAATAAGCTTCCTTCTGTAATTCACAAAAGCCGGATCTTCTACCAGTCTATTTGCCATTCACTTACCCCATTCAGGACATCATGATTAGTGATATCTAATTTTATTGGAGTTACTGAAATATACCCCTCCTTAATTGCCCTGAAATCCGATTGCACAGGTCCTCTCCACTTGAGATCGCCGCCACCTATTTTGTAGTAAACCTTTGCACTTTCGTCATGCACCCTTGTAATGCTGTTGTTGTACCTCCTGCTTCCTAAACAAGTGAAGCGCACTCCTTTTGTATACGCTGGAGATTCATCAGGCAGGTTGACGTTATATAACAATCCTTGGTCGAAAATATCATCATCCAGCATGTCGCTAATCAACTTTACCAGTACATCCTGCCAATCGTTCAATTTGCTAAAAGTTTTTCCTGTATAGGAGAATGCTAATGAGGGAATTCCTGCCAAAGCTGCTTCCATCGCTCCAGCTACGGTGCCTGAATAAAAGACATCTTCACCCATATTGGCTCCATGGTTAATCCCTGACAAGCAGAGGTCTAGTCTGCCTGCAATGAGTTCATTAGTCGCCATGATTACACAATCAGCCGGAGTTCCGTCAACAATGAAGTCTTCCTGCACTTTTGTGCTAGGGATCGGTGTGTGAAGGGTTAAAGCGTTACTCATGGTACTTTGCTGGTTGGCTGGAGCTACAACTCTTACCCTGCCCAGCTTCTGTCCCACTTTTGTGAGAGCTTGGATTCCTTCAGACCCATAGCCATCATCATTTGTACAGAGAATATTCATACTAGACATCATCGAACTGCTTCTCATACAAAATCCTTCTCAAGCTTCTGAGTTCTTTTTTCATCGTAGCCAGGTAGTGCCTATCTAAACCATAAGTACTACTCACTTTGCCTGAAGAATTTGTTTCCATTTCATCAATCTCTTTCTTTGCACCTTCGATAGTGAATTTCCTTTCATACAAGAGGTGTTTCAGTAGAAATATCAAATCTATATTCTTTCGCTTATATACCCGGTTTCCAGCTCTATTTTTTTTTACTTTAAGTGCCACAAATTGAGACTCCCAATACCTGAGAACATGTGGCTCCAGGCAAGTGAGCTTACAAACTTCACCTATGGAGTAGTATTTCTTTTCGGCAACTGGGCCTGAGGAGACCTCTGTCTCGGTTTTATTCTTCACTTTTGGGTTTTCTATCCATGAGATTCAGAATGGCTTGTTCCGGTGATCCTCCTAGTTTTAGCATCATATAGACTTCTTTGGTTATGGGCATATCCACTTCGTATGATCTCGAAAGTTTATACGCTGACTCAGTAGTCTTGACCCCCTCAGCTACTGATGACATGTCACTTAGGATCTGTCCTATTGGTTCGCCGCAACCCAGCCTGTAACCGACTGCTCTATTTCGACTTAAATCACCCGTGCAAGTCAGTACAAGGTCACCCATTCCAGCTAAACCTAGAAATGTGTTAGATTCCGCTCCCATTGCTACTCCCAATCTTTTTATCTCCGCCAAACCCCTAGTCATCAAGGCGGCCTGCGTATTATTCCCATAGCCTAGCCCCGCGCTAACACCCGCTGCCAGAGCGATTACATTCTTCAGGGCTCCTCCCAGTTCAACACCTACGATGTCTGTTCCAGTATACACCCTTAAATAACTGGTCTGAAAAAGGTTTTGTATAATTAATGCTGCATCTTTGTTTTCACTGGCCACAACCACTGCTGTAGGCAATTCTTCAGCCACTTCCTTGGCAAAGCTAGGCCCCGACAATACACTAAAACCAGAAAACTGGTCTGAACTTAAGTTTGACTGGAAGACTTCATCCATTCTTCTTAATGTGGACGTTTCTATACCCTTTGAGGCACTGCAGATAAGCGCTTTGGGGTCTATGAACTCTGCTGCTCTACTTATCACAGCTTCTACGAATTGAGAAGGGCTTACGGACACAACCACTTCAGCCCCATTTACAGCTTCGGAAATAGAATGGGTCGCTGTAAGGGATTTGGGAAGCACAAATCCAGGAAGATATAGATGGTTCTCCTTTCTTTCATTTATTGCTTGAGCCAAGTCCTGCTCAAAAGACCATAAACTTACGGCGTGGCCCTCTTTGGACAGTAAACCGGCCAAGGCAGTACCCCAACTACCTGCTCCAAGAACAGCTACCTTCATATAGTGGGCCCCCTTTATTTGATCATGATCGTTTACAGTGCTGGTTTTTCTTTACCCTCGATCATTCTTATAATATTTGACCTGTGGGTCCATAGGATTAAGACTGATAAACCTAGGGAAAACCAAATTAATATCGGTTGCTGGTTATTGGGATCAAAATAAACAGCAACAGGAAAAAGGATACTACAAGCCAAAGAAGCAATAGAGGCCGTTCTTTTAATCGCAAACACAATACACCAGATCACTATTGCACAAAATGTAGCCAGAGGTGTGAGTGCCAGAAACACTCCACAGCTAGTGGCTACGCCCTTCCCTCCGCTGAAACGCACCCAACATGAATATATGTGGCCAATTATCGCTACAAGCCCACAAAGAACGACCCAATGACCCGCATCAAGGATCCCTATTCGCTCCGAAATATACCAAGTTGGTAAGAATCCCTTCATCACATCTATGACGAGAACTACGGAGGCGGCTTTTTTCCCAAACATTCTGAGAGCATTAGTGGTTCCGAGGTTCCCGCTACCCAGGTTTCGAAGATCTTCCTTGAAAAACACCTTGCCAACTATATAACTGCTAGGTACGGATCCACAAAGGTAGGACACTAACAGAAACTCAAATGGGAATGACATTACAATCCGTCTCCAGTTCTAAATCGCATTCGAATTGGGCTACCAATAAATCCCCACTGTGCTCTGAAATTGTTGTGTATATAACGAATATAGTGTTCGGGAATAGCTTTGGGAAAATTAGAAAAAACTAAAAATGTAGGAGGTTTGACAGATATTTGTGTCGCATACTTTATTTTTACGGCTCTCCCCCGACTATGAGGGGGGGGTTGACGACCTACAATTTTTTCCATTGTTGCATTTACTTCTGAGGTCTTGATTCGCCGACCCCTCTCTTCCTGAACTTCCAGTAACATATCCAAACACTTTCGTACCCTCATACCGGAAAGTGCCGACGTAAACACAGTGGGTACCCACTGCAAAAAAGTGGCTTTGTTGTGCATTTCAGTCTCAAATTCAATAGATGTATTATGATCTTTTTGGACCAAATCCCATTTGTTGACAATCATAATTACCCCAGCGCCAGACTCCCAGGCTTTTTCGGCAATCTTGATATCCTGGATGTGAATGGGTTCTGTAGCATCAACCAGCACCAAACATATATCAGCTTCTCTGACTATCCTTTCTGTTCTAAGTGCTGAATAGTATTCGAGTGATTCGTTTATTCGTGATTGACGACGCAGTCCCGCTGTGTCCACAAAGACTAGATCCCTTTCTTTATAGCGCAGGACAGAATCTATCGGGTCTCTGGTTGTGCCAGCCTGATCGCTGACAAGCGATCTTTCTTCGCCTAAGAGTCGATTTATAAAACTCGACTTACCTACGTTTGGCTTGCCTATAACTGCCACTCTCAGTCCATCCTTTAAAGAAGTCTCTTGAGAAATCGGAGGTAGACCGACTACAACTTGATCCAACAAATCTCCGGTACCTTTGCCGGAAATGGCACTTACCGGTATCGGTTCCCCGAGTCCTAATTCCCAAAAATCCAAATAGCTGGAATCCTTGGGGAGGTTATCCATCTTATTTACCACCAAGAGCACTGGACGTTTTTCTTTTCTTAATAATTCTGCTAGACGTTGGTCCAATGGGTGTACACCCGTATCTCCATCTACTAAAAACACTACCAAATCTGACTCTTGCATAGCAACTAGAGCCTGTTTTTTGATTTCTTTGTCAAGAAAATCATGGCTACCTTCAATAACCCCGCCAGTGTCGACAAGGAAGAATTCTCGTCCGGCCCAGTCGGTTTTGAAGAAGTTGCGGTCTCTGGTAACCCCCGGTTGATCATCGACGATCGCCACACGCCTACCGATCACTTTGTTGAAAAAGGTGGATTTTCCTACATTTGGTCTCCCGACAACAGCAACGACAGGAAGCTTAGAAGACATTTCCTCAAACTCCCAAATTCTTCAGGCATTCCGTTAAGTCGTAACCAGTGACCACCTCAGCGGGGGAAAGGGACTTTTTTAGTTCATCTAGGCTCATACTATCGATGAAAAGATCATCTGCATTCAATGCATCTGCTGGTATCAGTATAATTTCATCTTTTTTAGTCTCACCGACCTGCTGTTTGATATCATTTCCAGCTAGTAGCCCAGCTACAGTCACCGTATCCCCATAAAATTGATTGACAATTCCAACAACTTCTATATTTGCCCCTGTTTTATGCCTGAGAACTTTTTTACGCTCTGCAAAGAGCTTTTCCATAGAAGTTCCCGTAATTACTCGGATTTTACGGTTTTCTAACCGAGGAAGGCACTCCAAGTCTTCATTAAAAGATCTTACAAATTGATTCACCGCGCCCACTCCATTTTCCACTAGAGCTCCATCGTCATAATAAGAGTCAGAAGGAAACTCTATTTCTGCTGTCATATAGAGCTCGTCAGCTCCATAAACCCATCCGTAATTACGCTCTTTTAGCGCTATCCTCCGATGTCGTTCTATCTGTCCAATAGCGTCACTAGCTTCTCCTGGAAGCAATGGCCTCACAGGGCCTGTGTTGTACTTTGTTAATCCTACTGGCACTACTGATAAAGAGAGAACGCCTGGGCCCAATTCATAGAGATCTCGCATTGTCCGATCTAGGTTTTGGTAATCGTTCCATTCTGGACAAAGAACAACTTGAGTATGCACACTTAAGCCATTATCGGTAAGATATTGCAATTGTTCCATTATCAAGCCCGCTCGTTCATTTACAAGAAGACGTTTTCTCAAGTCTGGTTCGGTAGCGTGCACACTCACATAGAGTGGACTGATTCTTTGTTCTACAAGCCTTTCTAGTCCCTTCTCACCCAGGTTCGTAAGGGTGACATAGGTACCATAGGTGAAAGAAAGTCGGAAATCATCATCACGAATCCATAGTGTGTCCCTTACACCTTTTGGATTGCCATCTATAAAACAAAAAACGCATTCGTTCCCACATTCTCTTATTTTATCGGCTTCTGGAACTATCCCCAGAGCTTCCCCAGGTTCCCGTTCTATCTCATGGACCACACAACTACCGCCTGGAGTAACTGTCTCTATTTCAAGGGAATTTTCAGCTAGCAGAAAGGTTAAGTCAATCCCGTCTCGCACCTTGTTGCCATTGATCCGAAGAATACGAGTACCGATTTCCAGATGTAGTTCATCAGCGATGGTACCCTCTTCTATTTCTGCTATTCTGATCAAGCTATTTACCAGGCGTTAAAATGTTTAAAGATTTAAATGAAGAAAGGCCTATGGAAAACTACTAAGAAAACGTATTTTGGGTGAGTGGGAAAACATAAACCAGACTGTGCAGTGACCTAATGAAAACAATCCAGCCACAAAAAGTGATGGGTAAAAACCACCGCTCAAAAGTATTAGCACTAGTGATTCCATTGGCTGCTCTCCTTTGGGGATGTGATAGAATTGATCAAATCCAAAACGAATTTAGAGATCTTACCCCACACGAAGCTTATCTAGAGTCACTTGTTTCTGCAGGCCTCAACGAAACAGCCTTAGCTTTAGACTGGCTTGAGGCGGCTGAATCTTCTATCCAAGAGGCGCCTCCCGTAACTACACCATATCAAGAAGAAGGATTTTTCCCAGCTGAATTGCCCCAAGCTAGAGGTTACAAGCTGTCTCTACGACGAGGCCAACAGGTATCTGTACTTGTCACCTCAGACGAAGGATCACCCTTTCGTATTTTCGTTGATATCTATCGATTGCAGTCCAATGAAAACATTAGTCCGCTTCCGGTGCTTTCCGCAGCATCAATCCATGAATCACTGGAGTACGTATCTCCTCGGGCAGCGGATTATGTCATACGAATACAACCCGAACTTCTCCGAAAAGGGAGATATAGTATTCAAATAACGGCCCAAGGATCGATGGCCTTTCCCGTGAAAGATAGGAATACTCGAGCTATCCTGAGTAGTTTCGGCGTAGAACGGGACGGGGGCCGTAGGCAACACCACGGTGTAGATATTTTTGCACCGAGGGGAACCCCTGTACTTTCAGCAACCAGTGGATCTGTCACCAGGGTAGAAAACACTCCCATTGGTGGGAAAGTGGTTTGGGTGAGAGATCAGGGACCTCATTCCATATATTACGCTCATCTTGACAGTCAGGTAGTTGCACCTGGTGAAAAAGTAAAGCCAGGAACACTACTTGGATTTGTAGGAAATACTGGCAACGCTAGAACTACTCCTCCACATCTTCATTTCGGTGTTTACCGTCGAGGCGAAGGACCTGTGGACCCCTACTATTTTCTGTACAATCCACCCGAACTTCCAGCTCTAGTAGCAGATAATACTCGTCACCTTGGGGGCTGGTCTCGAACAATAGACTCGGGGATCCGACTCCGCAATTCACCTAATTCGCGATCGGAAATCCTTCGACAAATGGAAAAGCATACCTCCTTTCTGGTTCTCGGAACCACTGGAATGTGGGACAGAGTGCGCCTGCCCGACAATCAAGTAGGATTTGTTGCTTCAAGGCTTACTGAAGACATTACAAGTCCCTTGGAAGCCAACATAATTCAAACTTCGACACCGTTGATGCAAAGCCCCGATGTAAGCGCTTCCATGATAGAATTGATCGAAGCGGGTTCTGGCATAGAAGTGCTGGGACAATTTGGGAATTACCTCTATGTGGGGACAGAAGCAGGTAAAATCGGCTGGATCACTGGGTTTAGTGAATCTCTCCAAGTAGAACAGGATTAATGCAAGCTATACTATCACGTTGGTTCATCTCTGGACACTCGATTTTCTAGTCTCCATCTATTTCAAAGTTTGACAAGAACCCCCATACGATGGATGCAGCATCAATATCGGCCCTTACAAGGCCTGACCTTATCACTGGCCATTGATGTCCCAAGTTGTCTAGGAGGTACAAGTCCACGTTCGCACTGCTAGTGCAATTCTCATACCTAGTATATGTCCCTCCGATACCATCTCCATCCTGATCAATGATAGCCGTTTCTACTCCCTGAGAATCACAGTTGTTCGCTTGAACCCAATATTCTATAACATCATTTATGGGCATCATTACTGAATTACCCAGATAAGGGACCACTGGATCTATCAAACCATGGATGTGCAAAACGGGGGTAGATCCACGTGGAATACAGTCCCGATAAGTGTCGAACGTCATTGGCCCCGTGACAGATGCGATCGCTGTCACCTTGGAACCTAAATGGCACGCTAGATGGTAGCTCATTGAACCCCCATTGGACATGCCAGCCGAATAGATTCTATTTACATCGACACGATAATTCGTAGAAGCCCATTCAATTATGCCTTCAATGAACTCAACATCATTTGTGGTACTCCCTGTAGTCCATCCACCGACGTTCCAGTGAGTGGCTCCTGTCGTACTGAGTATCGATCCCTGTGGATATATCAAGAGAAATCCATGTTGATCTGCTAGCTTTTGGAAACCTGTGTAGCTCAAATTGATTATGGCTGAACTGGTATATCCGTGTAGACTAAACAATAGAGGAGCTGGTATATCTTGTGACTCATATAAATCGGGAATATAGATCAAAAATGACCGATCTAGACCCCTCTGGACTAGAGTGCAGGCAAGTAACTGGTTAGATGTAGGACCTAGACCACTGTGGGGTTCACATACAGGATCTGAATCTAAAATTATGTCAGCTAAGTTCTGATCATTTGCACAGGACGCGCTAAATATCAGAAGGAAACCTACCCACCACACATTCTCGCGAGCTAACAATATCCCAGAACCAAGAAGCTTTGGCCATCTCAGTTCATTCCCCACCTAAAAGCGGAAGACGGGATTTGAACCCGCGACCCCCAGCTTGGGAAGCTGATGCTCTACCAACTGAGCTACTTCCGCGCTTAATATCAGTGTACTGTAAAATTAAAAGCCATTCCTGCATGCAAATGCTCTGCAATATGGCAGTGAAACATCCACTCGCCAGGATTAGACATTTCTACTAACAGATCCATAGTAGAGCCCACAGGAAGAATAGCCGTATCCTTCCAGACTAAATTCTGATTCCTAATACCATCTCTTTCTAGTACTAGAAATCTTTGCCCATGAATGTGTATGGGATGATTCATCGGATGAAAAGAGTCTGGCGAATTGAAAATCCTAATCTTAACAATGTCATCCCGGTTAAATTCCCACTGTATGTCATCGTTCTCGAGCCCTGAAGTTTTCTCTCTAAGAACCCATGTCACTTGCTCCCCAGAAGAAAGCCAATTCATCATTGGCATGGCATCATTCCATTCCATAGGAGCCACATAAAAGGTGTCCGACTCCATTGATATGACTATAGATGTTGGTAGATCTCTCACCTGCACAGTTGTTTCCAATTCATAGTCTGGAGCAACATGAAAATAGCCTTCGACTTCTTGGATTTCGGATATCACTTCTGAATTCTCCCGTAGTATTCCGAATTCGTCATCTAAGTTATTTTCGACGCCCTGATGTGATACAGTGATGTTCGACAATGTGTCTACGTGAGGATAAAATTCACCTCTAAAGTGATTTACGGCCTGTATGGTATTAGCGATCACCGTCTGTCCGGGACCTTCGAACTGTACATCGACAACATACCTTTCGCCTGGAGCAATCACTACACTGGAAATCCATTGCTCCTTCTGATACTTACTCACATCGGAAGCTACGAGTTTAACTCTGTTAGTCCCAAATGTAATGTTAAAGGTCCTGGAGTTAGCTACATTAGTGATATAAAATCGCACCACTTCTCCTGGATCAACATTCAATGAATGCTCAGTTTCGCCATTAACAAGCATCACGTTTCCAAATCTACCCATCAAAGCATGTGTCGGGGCCTCACTTCCCCAAGGCAGAACTCCTTCACTATCCATCAATAAATCATCCACAATAAGTACTTCTTCCCTGTGGGCTGCACCATAATATTCAGGATCAGGAGATTTTACCAAAAGGTTCCCATAAAGACCCAAGTCTTGTTGTACATCCTCGCGCACATGAGGATGATACCAATACATCCCTGCATCGGGGACCTTCACCTCGTAAACAAAATGTTCCCCAGTTGCAATTGATTCCTGAGTGACACCTGGAACACCATCGAATTGATTCTCGAGCCTTATTCCATGCCAATGGACAGTGGTGGGCATTTCAATTTCATTTTTTACTCTGACTATAGCGGTGGATCCTTTGGTGACCTCAATCATGGGACCTGGATATTGCCCGTTATAGCCGAACGTGATCACTTCTCTTCCGTTCAGATTCCTTCGAACCATTGATACGGAAAGTTCTAAGGTATCTCCTTGGATTATCCGTACAATCTTCGATGGAACAGCTAGCGGAATTGACTCAATGTTCACATTCGATCCCGGTAGAAAAGGGCTTACTATTGGAACTGCGCCCTCTAGGCCTGGCAGCATAGGCATATTCATGTCCATGGGAACCATTCTCCAGCCACCATTGGGTTCCATATTGTGCATGGCATGCTGCGAAGCCAAGGGTCTTACAACAATTGCACAGACGACAGCAGCATAGACTACCTGCTTCCAGAAGTTCATCTCTCTTTCTAGCCTTTAGCCATCGTATCCATATGCGAAACAATTCTCTTCTTGTAGGACGCCATGGCCCACCATCGTATGCATCATGCCACTTCTAGACATCCCTCTCATAACAATGGGACCCTGCCATCTAGTGGCAGATTCAGCTGTATCGTGCTCTAATGTGATTACAACCAAATATTTATTCCAGTCTACGGTCCCCCGGACATTTTGATTGTTGTTGAGAACTCCCAGCTGCTCTATCTCTGATAGGTCTCGGGTCGTTACCCACGCAACCAAATTTCCATCTCCCCTAATGTTGATCCTGTCCAAAGAAATATCCAATTGATACTCGTAGCTCCCATTCTCTGTGACAGAAATACCAAAAGGAGATTGTTCTACAAATGTGACTTCAACTGTTCCGCTTCCCTGTCCAGTACCGGGAACATTTTTAGTGGTGACTAATGGAAAACCATAGTAAGGCACCGGACTCGATACGCAGAATTGATCTGCTTCTGTGACTTCTTCATTTAATGGATTAGGTAGGTAGACCCCCCCAAAAAGACCCAGGGCTGCTGCTAGATTTAGAATCATCGTTAAACCTACTTACCCCAGTTACTGGCTTATCGGCCGATTAACGAGTGATTCATCCCATTTCTGGGCCGAAGAAATATCTGGTACGCCCCAATGCTCTCCATTCCATCCCTGGAAACCATCCATGCGGAAGGTCCAAAGTCCCGTTGACATATCACTCACAACGATCAGCCCATCAGCATTCCTAACATCGACACCAAATGCACCGTTGAACATAGCAGCCCTGACAGGATTAGGAGGGCCAATATAGGTGTCATAAAATCCGACAGTCGCTGGATTGACTGGGTCTTGAAGATTAAAGACTTGTAACCCGTCTAAGTAACCCGATACAAATACATATGGCCACCTAACTTCGTGGTTATGAACTAGATTCTTCCAATTCGCTGTGAAAGCTGAGATTGGACTCCTGATATTCTGCACTTCACCGTCCAGTGCCGGCTGCAGGTCAAAAATTCTCAAAGGAGCATACTGGTATTCAGTTTCCGCTATTACATAACGACCGTCTGGACTTGGAGTGAAAGTGTGGCCGTAATTAACCCCGCTTACTCCAGTAAGGGTGATTCTTAGTTCGGGAGAGTCTAGATTCGAAACATCATAAATGTAATAACCCCCAGTACCACCACCATAGAAACGGTCTTCCCCAGTGTCGGGATGGTACCCTACATAAAAATCATGATATCCCCTACCACTTCCCGAGCCCATAGGCGACTCTGGTATTGGAACCATACTGACTCTAGAATTCTCTAAGTCTCCATCCACAATCATTCCTAGGTCATATACTAGAGCTCCAGGAGCTCTGGCAGTAGTAAACAAATACACGCGGTCATTAGAGTGTTTATATATGAAAATATTGTGAAATCCCCCCGGAAGATCTGGAGTCCTGATCCTAGCCACTTCACTGACAGTAGCAGGGTCTGGCAAGCCAGTAACATCTAGAATCACTGCCCCTAGATCGGTTCCTGGCCCACCCTGGCCGAACTGTAGGGACTGCACGACATAGTAACGATCATTCCATTTGAAGTGCTTGACATCCATTCCACCAGTACGTTGATGCAGGTCTTGATCCTCTATCCTCCATTCATACAGAAGTTCTGGTGATTCTGGATTTTCAATACTAATAATGTCCACACCTTTAGGTCCTTCAAAGCCATACACCATGCGACTAACATATGCATAAGGACGATGCAACTCCTGCTCGACATCCATGTCAGCTACCGATAGACGGGGTCCAAGGGGCAGATGACCCAGAACTTCCATGTTATCACTTCCTCGTTTGAGGGGTGACCAGGGAACTTCCTGAGCGTCAATATGACCAAAGGAAATCGCTAGGAGTGTCCAGGCAATTAAGGAATAGTTGATTTTCATTTGAGGCACCTCGGAAATCTTTAGGAAAACAATCTCTACTAACATGCGAATTATTACTGTCGCGTCGCAAGCACCGAAAGCTAATAACCTTGCCACACTAAAGTGCGAACAAGCTCTGTCCTGACGCGATCATCCATCTTATTTGCCATTCTGCATCTTCCCCAGCAGCAACTTCAAAAGGATTCGATAGCTCTAGAAGTAGCAAGAAACGTGATCTTCCTTCCACTTGAGAATTCCCTGCGATATCAGTCCTTAGATAACCAGTCAAAATAACGTTTTCTTCATCCAAAACATTTTCGGATCGGACAGACACGTCCAAATTTACATCAGTAGTGCTATTAAAATGGTTTTCAAAAAACACCTCTACACCAGGTCTCCCTTCCATGACAGGGTAATTGGGCACACCTACCAGAGCGTCTTCCGAAAAGAAATCTGCCAGCAACGCCGGATTCCTTCGATTATAGAGCCTCGCGAGTAAGTCCATCTCATCTGACCACTCCGAGTCCTCTACAAAATCCTCGGGTATTACGTCCCACTCCACAGATTCGCTAATCTCGCTGTCTTGTGTCCACATCTCTCTCGCTACCTTCCACGATCCGTCCTCCTTAAGGAGCTCCAAAATATAAGGACCTTCGGTAACGATTTCTCCATTGCCATCCGCTGACATCCCGGACCATTCATAGGCTCCCCACAGGACAGCTTGACTGGAAAACAGCAGGGTTTCTCTAAGATTATTTTGGATTCCACGAGATTGGGCCATCTCCTCTCCAATTAAATCTTCAATGGCTTCTGGCCCTGATGCTACTTGTAACGTTCCACTCAAAACAACCGCACTCTCCGAATAAGTGTTCATCAAAGAAGCGATGTCTTTGTTGTTGTAATAATCAGTGCGTGAATCATGCATGACTCTGATTAGTTCTTCTTCGGACAGTGGTGCTTGAACTTCTTCAGAATTCTCTGGTCCACAGCTAGTCATTACTAGAAAAAGAACTAAAACAATCAAGTAATCATTTCCTTTGTGACTCACAATCCACCTCCTCTTACTATTTTTCTATCCTCATCCAGCTAAAGTGACAGACCAGATCTACTGCATTACCTCATAAGAATATCCAAGAACTGGCACATCTGCTTCGAAGGATAGGTTGAATGTTGTCTCTCCATCAACGCCTGGGGCCTCAACTTCTAATTCAGTATTCCCAATAGAATTTCCACCCCCGTCATAGTAAGTAAATGATAGTTTCACAGTAGTACCAGGATCCAAGGCTTTGTTTATGAAATAACCAGAGACAGAACCACCCTCTGGAGCCGGCGCGAGCGTCATAGCATCCAAAGCGAATTGCAAACCAAGCAGCCTTTCCAAGGTTGGTTGTGCCTCCTCTCCTCTACCCTCTGAGGAAAGTGCTTGATAATGAAATCTCAGTATAGTTTCGTTATTGGGATCGATCTCAAGAAGAGCGTTGGACACTTCTATCTGCTCTGCATACTGTCCCGCTTGATATAGTGACCAGACACGATAATCCATCGCGTCTCGATACATCGGAGCATTCGCCAACAGCTTCTGAAAAGCCCTGGCGCTTCTTTCCCAGTCTTCTGCCTGATAAAGTGTGATGCCAGCATTGTAATAATCTTGCCAGGTCCCCTCATTGCTTGCTAGGATGTCGTCAAAAATTGCCATGGCGTCGTCTCCTGCCCCAGACTGGGCAAGCAACATGGCCAAGGTACCCTGAGCGCTGGAATTTTCTGGATCCTCCTCCACCACTTGCTGTAGGATGCCGATTGCTTCTTCTGCTCTCTCAGGTATGCTGCTCAAAAGGCTTCCCAAATTCCCCTTAGACATGGGCAGATAGCTTTCCCATTGGGCTACATCAGCTGGATCCTCTGGAGTAAATTCTGGATTCTCCATGACTTCCACAGCCCCATACCAAGACTCTATACTTCCTTCAATATCGCCAGAACTTTGCTGAGCTACAGCCAGATTCATAAATGCCTCTGGACGCCTTGAATAGAGCTCGTTAGCCATTTTAAAATACTCTGCAGCCTGTCCAAAGTCCTGTTGGCCGAGATATTCGGCGCCTTCCTGAAATGCCATTGTCCAAGCACCATTACGAGCCTCTCCAGTGCTTACGGGACCCATTCCAGCCTCATTGAAGTAATCTGGATAGAGCTCCTCAGCTCTATCAAAAGCTAAATCTGCCTCTACAAATTCGCCCCTAAACATATGAGCCTGACCTTTTTGGAGAAACGCGAGTGGGTTCTCGTTTTCAACCTCATCTGCAATAGCCTGATCAATCAACCCCAAAATGGTAGCAAACGCTGCATTTTGCTCCTCACCTTCCCCAAGCTCAAAAGCGTCACCAATCTGACCAGACCACCTAGCTGTGTTAGCAGTGATTTCGGGCTCAAATTGCTGCGAAGAAAGGTTTGTGAAAGAAAAAGCCAACATTAATGAAACATAGAGAGCAGGCCTGACAGACATTCAATTAACTCCTGAATTAGGTTTTTTGGATTGAGATTTAATCTAGATATTCCCCTTTAATACAGCAATCTCGGTCCTGTAAGATTTTAAATCACAAGCAGAACGTTTCTTCGAAATAATAACTTATAACGATCTATTCGACTTTAGAACCACCTAGATAGTTACTAATTCGATTGGCTAAAGTTCCACTAATTCCACTCACTTCAGCTATCTCTTCACTCGTCGCCTGCCTGATTCGCTTCACCGAACCGAATTGTTTTAGTAAAGCTAACTGACGTGTCACCCCTACCCCTTCAATGCTTGATAGCTCAGTGTCTATAAGATTTTTGGCTCTCAGCTTCTTACTATAAGTCAGTGCAAAACGATGAGCCTCATCTCTTATCCTTTGAAATAGTTTCAAAACCGGATCTTTCCTATCGAGGAGCAATGGACCTTCACGTCCACCGATGAAAATTTCCTCTTGTCTTTTTGCAATACTCAAAACCTGTAAATCTTCCAAACCAAGCGCCTGAAGTTCATTGGTTACTGTGGACAATTGACCCTTTCCACCATCTAAAACCAATAGATCTGGCAAGGGCTGTTCCTCTACTATTTTTCGAGTAAAATATCTGCGAACCACCTCCGCCATAGAGCGATAATCATCGTTACCTTTTATTCCCTTAATCTTCATTTTTCGATATTCAGATTTTTTTGGTTCAGCATCCTGAAACACTACCATTGAACCGACAGCCTCCCTTCCATGATGATGACTGATATCCACGCAAGCCATCAGGCGAGGAAGTACCTTCAATTTCAAACTACCTCTGACATCTTCCAATAGTTGCTCTTGAGGTTTTCGGAAGGGTCTTTCCCCTGAAATGCCGCCTGAAGCCACGTGTTCTGCGTTTTCTCTGGCCAATTCTATCATCCTCCTCTTGGCCCCTCTTTGTGGGACAACAAACTGAATTGTTTTCTCTTGCGTATCGCCTACAGCTTCTTCAATTAGTTTGGTATCTATAGGCTTTGAAGGAACCAGAATTTGCTTTGGGGGCCCTAAGGTTTCAACGAAGTTCTTTCCTAGATAATAATTTGCTGCGAATTTTCCCAGTATTACCTCATCGGCAGCTCCTAGCGCGATATCCATGACATAAACACTCCTACTGATCAAAACTCCCTTTCTAATCCGTAAAACGATCACCACTCCTCTGTTTCCCTCTGTGACAAGGCCGATGGCATCGAGGTCGCCCCCCTTCAGCTTCTCAACTCTTTGTTTCTGGGCAATAACCTCTAATCCAACCAACACGTCCTTAAGTTTGTCCGCCACCTCAAACTTCAAATCACCTACAGCTCGGTCCATCAAACCCTTAACTTTTTTCTTGGCTTTTCGTGTATCTCCTCCTAAAACTTCCAAGATTTCTGCTATCATTGAACCATAGGAATTCCTGCTCTGATATCCCATGCAAGGAGCTAAGCAAAGCCCGATATGATAATCCAGGCAAGGACGTTTTGGTTTATCCTCCGGCAGGTCATAGTGACAAGACCTTACCGTATATATTTTTTTGATAACGCTGAGTGCCTCTCTCATCTGACCTATTGACGTATAAGGGCCGAAATATTTTGAACCATCCCCCTCTATTTTCCGGGTTACCGTTACACGAGGAAATGACTCTCCCACTGTCACCCTGATGTATGGGTAAGTTCTGTCATCTCTCATGCGGACATTGAAATAGGGCCGATATTCTTTGATCAGATTTGCTTCCAAAATCAGCGCTTCAGTTTCGGAACCGACCACGATCGTCTCTAAAGTTTTGATTCGATGAATCATTTGTTCAGTCTTTAAAGAGTGCTTCGATTTTTGGAAATAACTTCTCACCCTACTTCTCAGAGACTTGGCCTTGCCTATATAGATAGCCTTATTCCCTTTATCACGGAAAATATACACGCCAGGTTGCGTAGGAAGCCTGGAAAGTTGCTGGGAAGATACGGTCTTATGCACCATTCCTATCTACTAAACATCTCGCTAGCCCTGGAGAACCATTTTGAAATAGACCAGCCAATACCCAAGCGATCCATAAGTATCAAATAGGTCGCGCCGTAAGTAATTACGACTGACAAGGTGACGATGGGTTGCCGCAAGGAAGATGGAACCCATGTGTTTGTCAAAACCGTTTCAATGGGAATTTGGATAAAATAAGCTGTCACTGAAGCAACGCTACATCCAATAATCATTAGGCCGATTCCTTCCAGTCTAAAACGATCTATCCGGAGGCGAGTTGTAAAAGACTCCTTCAATATCCAATATTCTATCCAAGCCGCCAAGGAGGTGCCTAGCGCCAATCCTACTGGCCCGTAGTGTAAATCGCCTGACTGAAACGTGTCTAACGGGAACATCAAAAGTGATCCTACGGACAAGGCCAGGACTACCCTGATATAGGCTATCCTGGCAGGTGTTTTTGTGTCGCGTAATGAATAGAATCCAGCCGAAAGAACTCTTGAGGAAGCCGACGCTACTAATCCTAGTGAATAAGCTGCTAGAACCGCATAAATGACTGGAACATCTGTTACGCGAAATTCCCCTCTCTGGTAGATCCCACTAATTATTACATCTCCAAAGCAGACAAAAGCAATAGCTGACGGTATAACCCAGAAAAGGACTGCTTGTAAAGCCTTTCCTAGTTTATCGGCAATCACTACTGGGGAATCTAGCCTCCGACGAGAAAGTTCTGGAAGTTCGGCTGCTGCAATGGATAAACCAAATATAGAAATCGGCAGGAGATAAAGAGTCTGCGCATAGCCTAGCGCTGCCACTGCCCCTTCCACTAGGAGAGCAGCAAGCATAACTTCGAGCAAAGCGCTGATATTGACTACACCTCTAGCGACAGCGACTGGGAAAAAATTCGATACCGCCTCTTGAACTCCGAGGACTCCCCTGCCTAGTGATATCACAAAGTTATTCAGGTACTTTATTACTGACGGTAGCTGGATAAACAATTGTAGAATTGCTCCCCCTAAAGCCCCCCAAGCGGCGTAGACGAGAAGTTGTTCCCCTGATACTCCATACACCCAGGCCATAATGCCTACACAACAGATGATTGCACCATTCCAGGCAACGGGTGCACAGTAGGGAAGAAAGAACTGCTTATTCGAATTTAAGATAGCCAGCGCCCAAGCAGAAATCACCAGTATTGCAGTCATGGGGAACAAAATCCGTATAAGAGAACTCACCAATGAAATTTTCTCTGGTTCCCAGGCAACCAAGATCGAAGGTAGCACAGCAGGAACCACAACCATACCTGCTAGAGCAGTGAAAACCACAACAACCACCAAAATGCCTAGAACAGCCCCAATGAAAGCACCGGCTGACTTGTCTTCCTTTTTCTCTAATAATTCCGAATAAATCGGAATAACTGAAGCGCTAAGTGTACCTTCGCCCAACAAATTTTGAATCACATTGGGGATCTTCAGGGACATTCTCCATACATCGGCCAGTCCACTCGCACCAAAGAAATAGGCTATAATCAGATCCCTGACAAACCCGCTCCCTCGACTACAAGCGATCCCAATCCCAACCATGGTTGCGCCAGTACCGGACCGATTGTTCGAGTTTTTAACCTCCGTCTTCTTCATTAGTGAATTCCACCTTAAAATGATCCATCAATTCTTCAATCAACTGCTCCCCATAACGGGCAAGGTACAAGAAAGGATTGAGAATGCGTTCCTGTCTTGATCCTCCTGGGAACAGATGCGTGCGGATTGACTCTATCTGCTTCAATGTTTCTTCATTCTTCCTCTTGAAACTCCTAACGATTTTATGATTGAGATCTTTAACGCTAGCCAAAGCTGTATTCCTACTCTTTACAACTGAGGCTTCGAGGGTAGGATCTAACTTTTTTATGTCTGTTATCACTTTATCCGATGCTTGTACGATCTCCTCTTTCCACCTGTCTATCGTCTTATTAATTGACACAGGTAACTCTTGTTGTGCGATCGACGAAAACAGTTCCTGGGATTTCTGGGATGAATCTTTTAGAGTCAAATTGAACTTGGTCAACTTTCTAGCAATCTTCTTTTCAATAAGAGTCGCTGAATGGCGAGGATACACCAGAGGCATATCTATAGAGTGGTGGTCGTACAACGGTTTTATTTGAGCGTAATAGGATAGCTCACCTGGTCCCGCAACATAACTGGCAACGGGCAGTACCGATGCTTCGACTATAGGTCTCAATAACACATTTGGACTGAGACTAGACTGGTCTTCTTCCAATTGTTGTATGATATCTTGAGCTGACAAAGTGAGATGTGACTTCTTAAGGGAAAAGTCGCCATTACTTCTATATAACCTTTCTCTCCCAAGTGGACCCCTGAAGAACAGATTCACAGCTTGATTCAAAAGAGGTACCTGGAGATGGTATCCAGAGTCAACAAGTGATTGGCTCCATCGATTGAGATTGTTTTCGCTAGCTTTTGCAGACTTAAGTTCGGTCAGCAATATATCCCTAGAATATGACTTAAGCTTAGGATTATTAGAGTCTAGTACGACCAGTCCTCTCGGTCCCAATAATTTCAACAGCACATTTGTCATTGCTGTTCCCAAGTCTATTCCCTCTTGGTAGCCATCGCGAAGCAGATTCAAATAATCCTCACTGAAATCAGTGACACCAATTACCTCTGATACTTGTAGTATAAGAGCCACAACATTCTCTTTTAAGCAAACACTATGGATGGCCCTTCCATCAGCCTCTTCAGCTTCCAGGGCGACGTCCACAAGACGGTCCTGACGATCGACAAAATGAGTACGCCGCACTTCTTCCCAGTCATGATCCTCAGAAGCTACCCAAAAAACAGGGATGACTATTCTACCCAACTCAGCTTCCAATTTTCCGGCCAGCTGTACGGCACTGAGCGCTTTATACAAGGTGTAAAGAGGTCCGCAAAACAAACCAGGTTGTTGGCCTGTCGTGACAACCAGTCCACCATCTTTAATCCAAGAAATACGCCTTTTTTTGGGAAAATCCTCTGCGAATTGTAAGGTTTCAAATGCTCTCTCTCTGTCAACCTCAGAGAATCTATCATCTATGCTCAGGGCAAGGTCTTTGTAGTTCCTTAATTGTCTCCAATCACCAGCGTAAAATTTGATAATATTCTCATTGGCTTGTTGATAATCCTCTACTAGCTTAGATCCCGACAGTTTATCTATCACTACATCGAGATTGAAATCTTCTTTTGGGTGGTCCCGTTTCATGGGGCTCCTTTATGATAAGGCTCTTTCCTTATAATAGTGCCAGCTCGGTATAACTGTTCCAATAAAATTAATCGCGCAAATCCATGAGTAAATGTAAAAGATGAGAGCCTCATCATCCTATCGGCCCTATCTAGCACCTCTTGATGCAAACCAAAAGCTCCTCCAATCACAAACACAATCTCTGACACTGTTATAAAAGCACATTTTTGAAGGTATCGTGATAGGTCCATGGAATTCATTTCTTTACCAGTCCTCTCTAGAGCTATTACTTCTGCGTTCGTGGGTATTTTATGCAAGATCCTGTCGGATTCTGTTTTCATAACGTCTCCTGGCAATACTTTTTTCCTACCAGCAATGCCGGATTTGATCTCACTCACCTCAATGTTCCAGTAATACCCAGCTGATTTCTCATAGTGTTCAAGCGCATCCTTTATCAATCGATCAGATTTGCCAACGGCTATCACAGACACTTTCACTAGAAACTCCTGGTTTGTTGATCTAATAATTCCATCATAGCTTGCTCACCCATTTCCCACTGAAGATCTAGATGAAGGACAAAAATGTTTCTGCCTATTTTGCCTAAACGCTTCAACTTAACAGCATCTTTCTCCGTAGTAACTATGTTATAGTCTTCTGTTTTTTCCTCCAAATACAACAAATCTATACGTTTAAATTCATAGTGATCCGGATAAATCTTTGCTTCTGTTTTTCTCGATGTGATTGATTCTACCAACTCAATGAGGATTTCTGGTTCAGCGATACTGGTGAATATAAGAATCCTACCAGCTGGCTCAGGGACTGTATCCCCTTCAATGTTTTTCCAAGAAGAAAACTTTAGGTGTATCTGTCCTATTTGCTTCCTGGGAACATGGGTTTCAATATCTCTAACTACCCTCTGAGCAACTACTTGTTCAACTGTCTTTCTGGTGACGATAACGAAGTCAGCTCGATCTAAGCCACTGAATGGCTCCCTTAAAATGCCCCTGGGTAAGCACTTCTCAGAATATTGATGCTCGGCTGCTATCATTACGATATTCAAATCTCTTTTCAAGCCCAAATGCTGAAAGCCATCGTCAATGACGATTAAATCTGCACCCCTACTTACAGCAACAATAGCCCCCTTTGTTTTAGATCTATCTTTGATAAAGATCCCTCCAGGGTTCCACAGGTTGTATAGCTCGCATTCATCCCTGGCCATAGCACCTGAAATCACTCCAGGAACAAATTCCATCTGGAGTGCCTGCTCGTATATCCATCTGGAGAACGGGGTTTTTCCTGTTCCTCCTATGGCCAAATTACCTATCGAGATGACGGGTACATCTAGCGTAACTGTAGGCAACCATTGATGCTTATATGCAGAAATTCTCCATTTAACACAGACCCTATAGAGAGCCTCTAATAGAAAGAGTAAGGAATCCAGGAATTTACCCCAGATTCCCAATCTACCCCTCCAATAGTTACGAAAGAGAACATCTAAGTCCATCACCAGTTTGCTATTCATTTACCCCCTAACAGTGATTCAATAATTGCGCCGACTCTCTGTGCCACACCAGCCTCACCTAAACACTCAGCAATAGATTCAAAATAACTAAGCGTTTCGTGGTATTTTGGATTTCTAGTTTCCAATAGCGGTGTCATCTCTTCTACTAAATGTTCTGGTGTTGCGTCTCCTTGGAGGATTTCGGGAATTAGTTTTTGATTGCCCAATAGATTTGGAATACTTATGTGCTCTATTTTTAGAACCTTTTGTGCCATAAACCAAGTTAAAAAATCGGTTTTATAAACAGTGACGAAGGGTGTTCCTGCCAAGCAAGCTTCTAGAGTTGCTGTTCCTGATTTCAACAAACCAGCTCTACTATGTGTCAAGAGTGATCTTCCCTCATCCACAACAACAATATTCTTGCCTTGCAACCTTTTTCGGTCTATAGATGGGCTTCTTCCTATTACTATCTGCACCTCTGGGTAGGTTTCTCTAATTCTGTTGCCTGTTTCAACGAACAAATCTAAATGTCGCGAAATCTCCTGTGGCCTAGAGCCAGGGAAAAGAGCCAAAATGGGCCTTTCTGAATCCAAATTCCATTTTTCGCAAAATTGCTTCCTATCACTGACAAACTCACTTGGGTGGTCTAACACTGGATGTCCTACAAAAGTGACTTGTCCTCCTGCTTTTTTCCAAATCTCTTCCTCGAATGGAAAAATCACTGCTATGTGATCTACTGAGCGAATCAATTGTTTGGTTCTATTGAATCCCCAAGCCCATACTTTGGGGGCAACATAATAGAGCACTTTAATATTTTTCCGATGTGCATCTCGAATGATTGACATGTTGAAACCAGCAAAGTCTATCGCAACAACAAGGTCAACCTCCTTTTCGACCAAAATCCTTAATAATTTCCTCCTAAGAAAAAAGAAAAATGGCAGTTTTCCAATCAGTCCACCAACACCCATTATAGATAATTTGGCTATGTCTTCGACCAATACGACACCCTGGGCCTCCATCAGTGGTCCACCCATACCCAGGAGGTCACTGTCGGGCCAGCGTCTCTTAATGTCTGCGGCTAGATTTGCGCCCCAATTATCACCTGAGGCTTCACCAGCAAGTAGGAGTATAGTGGGCGATTTCAACTAACAAACCACTCAAAACCGAATGCCTAAGTACCAGATAAAGGCTATTAGCACCACTAGCAGAAAGGCGAGTTTCTTAGGCGATAAACCTTTTCGATGATCTATCCAATTCTTCTTTCGATTACGTCTCACTCTAATTAGCGACATGACTGTTACACCCTTGAATGGTTATTCTCTTGGCCCGTCGAGTATGGGCTCTTCCCTCACGTAACTATACCTCTACTACTGGAACGTATAAAATGTACAAGTTCGCTCACTTCATTCGTGAGGTTGCGTTTTTGTTCTAAGTATTCCAGGGCCTGGCCTATATTCATTTTGGATTGGAATAAGTCTTGGTAAGCCTTGCGCAGGCTGGATAATACTTGCTCGGACATATTCTTTCGTTTCAATCCAACACTATTTAATCCATAGAGCCTTACCGGATTACCAGCAACTTTCATAAAGGGAGGTATGTCCTGAGTCACTCGCGAGCCTCCCCCGCAAAATGAATGCCTTCCTATTCTTACGAACTGATGAATTGCTGTGAGGCCTCCAATGACAGCCCCTTCCTCAATCTCTACATGACCCCCCATATTTACCGCATTAGATACAACCACTTTATCTCCCACAATGCAATCATGCGCGATGTGTGCGTAGGCCATTATTAAACATTCTTTACCAACCCTCGTCTCCCCTGAAGCGGCTGTCCCTCTATTCAAAGTGGCAAATTCTCTTATGGTAGTGCCGGAGCCAACAACCAAACTAGATTCCTCACCCTCATATTTAAGGTCTTGCGGATCACCACCCAAAACAGCACTTGCGTAAACCTTGCAATTAGCTCCAATCGTAGTGTCCTTTTCCACAACAGCGTGGGGACCGATGCTAGTCCCACTGCCTATAGAAACGCCTGGACCAATCACGGCGAATGGACCCACCCTTACTGGTTCTTGGACGTTGGCTTCAGGATCAATGACTGCCGTAGGATGCACTAAGGAGTTTGGCCTTGTCATCTTTTTTCCTCTTCAGAGGATCCTCATTTATCTACGATACTCGCCTTGAGTATGGCTTCTGCCACTACTTCTCCTTCTACTAGCCCAATTCCTTTCATCTTACAAACACTAGGCCTTGATTGAACCAGTTGCACTTCGAATTTCAATTGATCTCCGGGCACCACAGGTTTTCTCCATTTGACTTTGTCTGCAGACATGAAGTACACGAGTTTGTCTTGGGGATTTTCAACAGTGTCCATTAATAGAAGTCCCCCAGCCTGAGCCATAGCCTCAAGAATTAAAACACCAGGCATAATTGGATGCCCTGGAAAATGCCCTTGGAAAAAAGGCTCATTAATAGTGACATTTTTTAGCCCAACTATACTTTTCCCAGAATCAAAATCAACAATTCTATCGATCAATAAAAACGGATACCTATGAGGTAGGTACTTCATGATTTCACTGATTTGAATTGACTTATTCTTCCGTGATAATTCAGTCATTTGATTTAACCTTATCCCTTAAGAATCTTGCCATCTTAATATTACCCTCATGACCTGGCCTTTCACAAATAATACTCGCTCTAATTCTTTTTCCGATCAATGCCAGATCACCTAACAGATCTCCAACCTTATGGCGCAGAAATTCGTCTTTGAATCTGAGTGGCCCATTGATCACACCTGTGTCATCGAGAACTATAGCATTCTCTACTGAAGCTCCACGAGCTAGGCCTCTTGCCTTCAGATATTTCGCATCCGATTTAAATCCGAAAGTTCTGGCTGCGGCTATTTCATTGCCAAAAGTATTTGGATTGATCTCGAATACACCACTCTGCCTTCCAATCGCACTGTGAGTAAACTCGATCTGGGCTGAAATTTGTAGGTTGCTACATGGCGATACCCTGTACGAAGCACCACTATCGCATTCTATACGGAAGTTACGAGTGATATGCATCACCTCCACATCACTCGACAACTGCCTAAGGCCAACAGCGGTAATAGCCCTACAGAATGGTTGAAAACTGCCGTCTAAGATTGGGATTTCATTGCCTGACAATTCGATGAGAACATGATCCACCTCTGAACCTATCAGGGAGCTCATGATATGCTCAATTGTCATAATTCTTACCTCACCTACACCTAAGTTAGTCCCTCTATCGGTTTCTTGTACAAAATCTAAATGTGCTGGAAATTCAGGATTACCATCAATATCCATCCGCTTGAACCTGATACCTCCCTTGCTAGCGGGTTTGACAGTCAATCGTGAGGTGTCACCTGAGTGTATACCCACCCCCTCTAGGGTAAACTGGCTTGCTATGGTTTGTTGCTTAATGTGACTCATGGTTCATTTCACCTAGAAGTCCTCATAGATAAATCCTTTCAGCTCAGCTTCTTTCCCCTCTACCCTTTAGTTTCTTTTCTAGTTCACTAATACGAGCCTTCAGTTGTTCGATTCGTTCCAAATGCGCTTGTCCCTTCAAAAATGTCTTCAATTCCCTCGCCGGGAATCCAGCAAGCTTACTATTGGGTTCGCTGTCTTCGGTGACCCCCGCTTTTGCCGCAATTTCTGTGCGAGCACCTATTTCTAAATGGCCAGCGGCACCTGACTGTCCCCCCCACATAGTTTCGGCACCTACGCTGGTCGATCCAGCGATGCCAACTTGTGCCGCTATCAGGCTGTTCTCTCCAATAACAACATTGTGAGCTATATGCACAAGGTTATCAATTTTTACCCCCCTATGTATTTCAGTATCTGCCAGTGAACCTCGATCAATACACGTGTTGGCCCCAACTTCTACATCATCAGCTAGGACACAGCCACCCTGATGTGTAATTTTCACCATCCCTGACCTCGATTTTGCATAGCCGAAACCATCCGCGCCAATCTTTGATCCAGACTGAATGATCACTCTGTTACCTATTCGTACCTGGGCGTGGACCACTGAGTGAGAATGTATCACAACGTCATCACCGATCAGAGATCCTCTTTGTATGACTACGTGTGGGTGTAGCTTTACTCTTTTCCCGACTGTGACGCCTGACTCGACAACCACATAGGGACCAGCATAAAAACCTTCGCCAGCCTGGATATCTGCAGAAACTACGGCCGTGGGATGTATACCTATCAGATCTTCTTGTTTTATTTCGAAAAACTTCAATAAGTCAGCCACTGCTTTCCGAGGATTCGCTACAGTTATACAGCAAAAGTCGCTCGGTAATTCTGTTGCCAATTCTTTGGTGGTTATCAGGGCTGCCGCTCTCGTAGTAGGGACTTCCTTCAAATAGTCCTGTTCAATCAAAACTCCTATTTCAGTTTCTTTGGCCGAATCAATAGCTGCTATTCCAGTAAATCTCACAGAACTGTGGCCGATCTTTTGCCCTGAAACCAATTCACACAAATCTGAGAGCGTTGGATTCCTATCTTTCTTACTCAATACTACAGGCCCCCAACCCCCAACCTTTGAATCACTTGCTCCGTCAAATCAAATGATTCGTCTGCAGAAAGAAAAACTCCAGCGGACGAATCGAATATGAACGTGTAACTACCTTGTTGCCTAATATCTTCAATGATCAAATTAATCTTTTCCATCAAGGGCTGGACTAATTCCTGTCGGCGGTTCGAGGCTAACACTTCAATTTCCTGTGCTCTGGTTTGAAATTCTTGTTGTTTCCTTAATATCAGCTCCTCTCTCCCAGCACGATTCTCTGGAGTCATAGTAGCTTGTTGAGTTTGATATTGTTGCATCAAGTTTTCTAATTCAACTTGGAGGGATTGGAGTTCACCTTCCCATGGAACCATTTCCCGCTGGAATTGCTCCTCAACTGATGCGGCCTCTGGGCTCTCTGCTATTATTGCCTGGGCATTAACGTACCCTATCTTCAAATCATTCTGGCCTGAGGCCACTATCGGTGTCAGGGCTGCCAAAAATGTGACTCCAGCAGTCCAACTATTTTTTAACATGGTCACTTTCCTCCTCGTTTTAAGCACCCGGTCCCAGACGGAAATGTAATTGCCATCCGGGTTCTACTTTATCGAATCCATAGGCATAATCGAGCCCAATTGGACCGAATGGTGTGACTATCTGCAACCCCAAGCCAGCACCCCTATAAAGCCTGGCTGGGTTTATTTCTTGAAACGAATTCCACACGTTACCAGCGTCTACGAACAACGACGCAGACATCTGGCTTCCCAGTCTCATCGCTATCTCTGCTGTTGCAGATATAAAGGCCTGGCCCATCCTTTCGATATCGTAAATCTCTAGTGATCGATCCTCAAAATACCCCCGGGGGGTAATGGTAGTTTCGTCATAGCCACGGAGAATCTCACCAAACTGGACTCCGCCCATCCAAAAACGATCAAAAGGAAAAGGATCACTATTTCCTTTAAGGGCCCCGAACCTTAGAGACGTACCCAAGGCAAAGGTAGTTCCACTGCCTGGCTGATCTGGATTGCCACCAGCCACACCAATAGGGACCCACCAACTTCCACTAGCCGTGCTTTTAATGAATTTCCCATCTCCTCCCAGAGGGCCTCCGGTAAAATCAAAATTTACCGCTTGCCGTGAGCCCGCAGTAGGGAATATCGGATGATTTTGAGTATTTCGTGTAATTCCAACTGAGAATGTGCTTTGCGTAGCATCCGGTCTCCCAAAAAGAGAATTGTCAAGATTAGGTGTGCCTCCCATAAGTTTCAAGCTGGTCTGAGAAATACCATATCCGGTGTACAAACGTGTAAACCGCGCGTTGGGCAGTAAGAACCCGAACCTTACCAGGCCTCCGAGTTTCTTCCTTCTGCCGGACCTAAAACTTATGAATCTATCTCTTGCATTGAACAACTGTAATGAACCGCTTACAAGTGATTCGAAAATGCCGGGATCCGTGTAGCTAAGATTTTGATTATTCATGTAGGTCCCATAATCCCATCTCATTGAACCCGATTTCCCTTTACCAAAAAGGTTGGGTTGATCGTATCCTATGAAGCCAGACAAACCGTTCTGATAGCCACCGACTGATGTCCCGAAATTTAATGCTCCTGTGGCTTTTTCCCTGACATTAAAGGTTATATCAACGTCCCCAGCTTCATTAGGATCTATGGATGGCACTTCCATAGGCACTTCAAAATAACCCAAAGACGAAATGCTCTGAAAACTCTCTATAACCCTTTCCTGTGAATAAACATCACCGGGAAGGATAAATATCTTATCTCTGATAATTGCGTCGTGAGTATAGTCATTGCCTTGGATGTTGACTCGAGACACGTAGGCAGGGTTCCCTTCTCTAATTTCCCATCCAACACTGACCTTTCTAACCTCTCCATCCACCTGTGGCTCTGGATTTATGAAAGGAATTACTTGGGAGAACAAAAACCCAGCATTCTGATATAGCTGACTCACCTCCGAGGTAACGGCTTCAAAGTGCCCCGCATCAAAAACAGGGAGCTCTTCTGGGTTTTCAACCAGCCTATTTTCAGAGCCATAGAATCTCCTTGACAACTCCTCTTGCGAAAATTCTCTATTCCCTGAAATCGAGAATGAGGCTAAATGATACGCTGGACCTTCATCAACTGTGATTTCTAAACGGGTTTTTCCTGTCTCAGGATCGATGACCAATGTGTCTTCTGAAACCTTGAAATCCAAGTGGCCCCTACTGGCATAGAAGGCCGGTAAGTTTCGTGTCAAATCTTGAGCAAGTTTATCGCCGTCGTAGATTCCACCACGCCACCACATAAATCCCTCTTCCTTAACAGCCATTGCTCCTCTTAGTTCATCCAATTCAAAAACTGTATTACCCTTGACTGAGATGTCAGCTATTGTAATTCTCGAGCCCTCTTCAACCTCTAAGAAAAAAAGTATCTCCTTTTCTCTGCCGGAGATACTTTCCGTTCTCTCCGTTATGTTGACGAATGGAATCCCTTTTGACGCCAGCTCCTGTCTGATAAATGTTTTGGCTTCCGACACTGCACTGACCGAAAATGGTTGGCCAGGCTTCAATGCTGTAGTATCCATAACTTGATCTGGATCTATACTATTTAATCCTAGGATTCCCACATTGCGCATTAGGTCTTGCTCGTCCACTTCCCATACGAGTGTTACTCCCTCACCGACCTCACCTTCAACGTGAACTGTAATATCCTTGAATTGGCCAGTTGACCAAAGTGATTTAGTTGCCTTTTGGATATCAAATATAGTGTACGCGCTACCAGGATTTAACGTGCCACTCGCCACGATAGCTTGGTCTGTTTGTCGAAGATTGCCTCTGACTGCAATGGAATCAATGACTATGGGGCCGTCTGGAGCTTCTTGTGCCACCAGAGTTGTAGGACTAATTGCCAAGGATACAGATAGTACGGCTTTTGTCCAGAAACCTAAACGACCTCTCGGTACTGTATTAGAAACCACTGGGGTGCTCCTTATTATAGTTTGCTTTGCGTGGCAACATCCATGCAAAGCCCTAAACTCCCCTCGTCCAGGTCAACTAGTATCTCATCTCCGGCAGAAAACTCACCTCCTAAGATCCCTTCTGACAAGGGATTCTCCAAATGTCTTTGGATAGCCCTCTTCAATGGTCTCGCACCGAATTTTTCGTCATAGCCCTTGTCGACCAGAAAATTCACTGCAGATTCTGTCAAAGATATCTTTAGATCTTCCTCTTGCAGTCTTTCCTCAATATCTCCCATTAGAATATGTACAATCTCGCCTATCTCTTGCTTTGAAAGTGAATGAAAGACAATAGTTTCATCAACTCTGTTCAAAAATTCTGGATTGAAGGCCCTTTCAATCTCGTCATTCACTTTTCCCTTCATGATTTCGTAAGAAGTCTTAGTATCACTCCCATGGAACCCAAGATTAGCTCCTTTTGAAATGTTACGACTACCTAGATTGGAAGTCATAATCAGGACAGTGTTTTTGAAATCTATTGTTCTCCCGTAATTATCGGTGAGATGCCCTTCATCAAGCACCTGCAACAAGATATTGAATACTTCTGGATGGGCTTTTTCAATCTCATCGAGCAACACCACAGAGTAAGGGCGTCTCCTTATAATTTTCGTCAGTACACCAGAATCTTCATAACCCACATATCCTGGAGGAGCGCCTATTAATCTACTGAGAGAAAACTTCTCCATATATTCACTCATATCAATCCTAACAAGAGAGTCTGGATCGTCGAAAAGAAATTCTGCCAATGAGCGTGCCAATTCTGTTTTACCCACTCCAGTAGGACCAGAAAAAATAAATGAACCAATAGGACGTCTCGGATCCTTTAATCCAGCCCTGCTCCTTCGTATTGCTCGTGATATCGCTACGATAGCATCTTCCTGTCCCACGATACGCTTCTTTATTTCATCTTCCATATGCACTAAGCGTTTGGTCTCATCTTCTTTCATTCGAGTCACGGGAACCCCTGTCCACCTGCCAACTATAAATGCTACATCATCACATTTAAGAATGGGACGGTGCTCTTTTTGCTTTTTTTCCCATTCTTGTTGTTCAGTTTGCATTTCAGCTTGAACACCTCTTTCTATATCTCTAAGTTCCGCTGCTTTTTCAAAATCCTGAGCGCTGATCGCTGACTCCTTAGATTCCTGCACTGCTTGCAACTTCTCTGTCAGTTTTTTATTAGCTGGCTGAGGGCGCTGCGCTTTGATACGAGCTCTGGATCCAGCCTCATCTATTACATCCACTGCCTTATCAGGAAGAAATCGGTCCGTGATGTATCTATCTGATAGTTTAACAGCATGCTTTAATACCTCATCGGGAATTTCGATCCTATGATGAGCTTCATAATACTTCCTCAACCCCTTGAGTATCTCAAATGTTTCCTCAATAGATGGCGGATCTATAGCTACTGACTGGAAACGTCTTTCCAAAGCACCATCTTTTTCAATATGCTTCCGATATTCGTCAAGTGTCGTGGCTCCTATACACTGTAACTCACCCCTAGCTAGAGATGGCTTGAGCATGTTCGAAGCATCAATTGCTCCTTCAGCAGCACCAGCACCAATCAAGGTGTGCAGTTCATCAACAAAAAGGATGATGCCCTTATCTTCTGAAATTTCTGTGACCACTGTTTTCAATCTTTCTTCGAACTGCCCCCGATACTTGGTACCTGCTAAAAGGGCGGCCATGTCGAGTGAAAGCACTCTGTGATTCTTGAGAAGTTCAGCCACCTCACCTCCCGCAATAAGCTGGGCAAGACCTTCAACCAACGCAGTTTTGCCCACACCAGGTTCACCTATGAGTACTGGATTGTTCTTTTTTCGTCTACAAAGAATCTCTATAGTTCTCTCTATCTCAGTATGACGTCCAATAGTGGGGTCCAACTTACCTTCTCTGGCTAACTTGGTTAGATCTCGACAAAAATGATCCAGAGCTGGTGTTTTGGATTTTTTATCTTTGCCAGATCTCACATTCTCTTTACCAGTTTTAGGGGCGCTCTCTTGGATCACATCTTCTGAATGAGGTCTTAGAATTTCCAATATTTCTTTCTTTGTTTGATCGGCCTTTAAACCAGATCGCTGCAATACTTGACCAGCTATTCCCTTGTCTTCCAAAACCAATCCCATCAGCAAATGTTCGGTCCCAACGTAAGAATGGTTCATTTCGGCAGCTTGACCCATTGCTAGGTCTAGAACTTTTTTAGACCGGGAGGTATATGGAAGATCATCTACACTTGGTGCTGTATCTCCCTTCTTTATGTACTCTTGCAAAGACTGATGGATTTCATCAGAATCTGCTCCTAGTCTCTCAAGAACAGCGCTGGCAACACCACCACCTTCGTGGATTAATCCCAAAAGTATGTGTTCGGTCCCGACATAGTCATGTTGAAGCCTAACAGCTTCTTCCTTCGCCAGCGAGAGTACCTTTCTGACTCTATCTGTAAAATTATAGTTCATATCAATGTGTCCGTAGTTTACCTATAGGATATTAGATGAGGCTTTCTCCTCATCATCTCCTTGGGCTTCCTTGGTATTCAGTGCTTTTCTTACGTAAGTAGCACGGTATAAATTCCGCTCTGTGGACGTCAATGGCCTTCCAGCAGCTTCTTCTAGATGTGCCCTTTGCGTGAACAACATAATCTTATTCAGTGTATATACCCCTAGATCTGGAAGTAGTTTCAGCCCTATTCCTAACCGAACTCTGGACAAAAGGCCCATTAATTCCGCAAATGACAGGGAACGAGAATATTTTAAGAGCCCATATGCACGCCACACCCTGTCTTCAGTAATGTTTGCTCCGTTCTTCATGACCACTTGCCTTGCTTCGTGTTCGTACCCTATAACTCTTCGAATCATAGTCTCGAGATGATCGACCAGATTTTCCTCAATTTTCCCTAAAGTAGTCTGATTGGAAATCTGAAAAAAATTTCCTACTACATCAGATCCTTCACCATACAATCCCCTGGCTGTTAAGCCGATTTGGGAAATACCTTCTAGAACTTTTCCAATTTCGTTAGTGAGCACCAGTCCAGGTAAATGTACTAAGACTGAAGCCCTTAAACCACTTCCTACATTTGAGGGACAACTTGTAAGAAAACCAAATTCGTTGTGATATGCGAATGGTATAGCTGAACCTAATAATTCATCCATTTCATCCGCCATATGCCAGGCCTGACTAAGGGCCAACCCAGAAAAAATTGTCTGAATCCGCAGATGATCTTCTTCATTCACCATGACACTTAGACCATCATTCGGGGCCAGGATAAGGGCTGAGCCACTTGGTGGGCCATCCTCTTCAGTGCCGACAAGTTCTGGAGACACCAACCTTCTTTCAAGGAGAATTCTTTGTTGCAAACGATTTATTTGATCGAATTCTAAAAAAACGCAGGCGTCTCCATAGTCATTCTCCCGAAGGCTTGATCTTACCCTGTTCAAAACCGAAACCCCATCTGATTCTACGAAATTATTTCCAAATCGAAATCCTTGTACGTTCCTCGCTAAACGCACCCGTGTAGACAGCACAACCTCCGAGCTTTCACCTGATCCTGAAATCCAGTTTAAACCGCAAGATGGAAGTGTTTTCATGGATTAATCACCAATCTCATCAGGTGATTGCATTTTAGTTATTTCATCTCTGATCAAAGCGGCTTTTTCAAACTCTTCTTTTTGGACAGCCCTGCTCATACCAGACCTTAAGAAATCAAGCCTTCTGGCTAGCTGATGAGCACTCGGATCAGGAGGTAGATACACTTTCCCCACATGTAGAGAGCTACCATGGATTCTTTTAAGCACTTTTTTCAAGTATGTATAAAAGTCTGTATAGCATTGGGAACATCCAAGGCGCCCAGTCCTCTGAAACTCTTTTACTTTCATATTACAAAAGGAGCATGCATGCTGAGTCGATATCGGTGAACGACTTGATTCCTCCCCTATTTCATTCAAAAAGTCATACAACGAAGCCTTTATGGATTTCTCTGGTTGAGTGATCCCCTTATTTGCAGCGCAATCTTTACAGAAGTGAGAGGTTTTAATCATCACCTCTGTAATTTGGGTGACATGAACCACTGCCTTATTCGCTTTGCAGAGGTCACACATTGTAGCCGAATGTTTACTCGATGCCATTTGACTCCATTCCATCTTCCAACAGCTTTCCATTTCTTAATTCCAAAACCCTATCTGTCATTGCCGCCAACTTCTTACTATGAGTGACAATGATCATGGCCAAGCCATTCACCTCTCTTAATCTGAAGAGTAGCCGATGCAGGGCTTCAGTAGACTGTGAATCTAAGTTACCTGAGGGCTCATCAGCTAGGAGTAACTTCGGTTCATTACAGAGAGCTCTGGCCACGGCCACTCTTTGCTGTTCACCTCCAGAGAGCTCAGCAGGTTTGTGATGTAATCGGTGTTTCAGCTTTACTTGCTCCAATAATTCTCCGGCCCTTTTTTCTGCAATACTCCTCGAATTGCCAGCTATTAACGATGGCATCATCACATTTTCCAATGCAGTAAAATCCTTCAGCAGGTGATGGAACTGAAAAACAAAACCGATCTGTTGATTCCTCAGCCATTCGAGATTTTGGTTCTTCTCTTTTCCCAAAGTTTGTCCGTCAACTAGAACTTTTCCACTAGTGGGATGATCTAAGCCTCCTAATATCTGCAATAAGGTTGATTTTCCTGCACCGCTACCACCTACTATTGCGACCGTTTCATGGTTTAGAATTTTTAAACTTAGTCGATCCAGCACAACCAGTTCACTGCCATCTCCACCCACGAAACTTTTCACTAAATCCGAGGCTTCCAGTAGAATGTCCCCTTGAACTTTAGTCATGTTTAATGGCCTCAACTGGCCTCAACTGGGAGGCCCGTATAGCTGGGACTATAGTGGCCAAAAGAGAGATCGCTATACTGCCTGTCACGATGACTCCTATGTCAGTAACATCTAGCGCCATAGGTAATCTGTCGACGAAATATACCTCTGCGGGGATCTCAATGATTTCAAATCTGTTTAGTGCAAAAGATGTAACTACGCCTAAGAGGAGTCCTAGTGTTGTGCCCAGGATTCCAATCCCAATTCCTTGTAATAAAAATATACGAAGGATAGTTTCATCAGCCACGCCCATCGCCTTAAGAATGCCTATTTCTCTAGTCTTGTCCACTACTACCATAACAAGAGTACTCACGATATTGAAAGCCGCAACGACAACGATTAAAAAAAGAATCAGACCCATGACCAATTTCTCCAATTTAAGAGCTGAAAATAGAGCTCCATTGGTAGTGCTCCAACTAATGGCCGAAAAACCAGACCCTAAATTCGCCTCTATGCGACTGGCTATGACTGTTGATAAATCTGAGTCCTGAGTGTCAACACTTAGCCCCGAGACCTGGTCACTGGCCATTATACCTAATTGCTCTTGAGCTACCTCTAATGGTACATAGATATTTTTCACATCGTAGTCATACATACCAGTAGTAAATGTCCCACTGACTTGATATTGTCTGATACTCGGAGTGGGTATTCCCATTGGGTCAATCGAAATATTCTCGAAAGCAATAAGTGTAATCGTATCACCTCTAAACAACTGCATTCTAGCTGCTAACCTACTACCCAGTATTACTGGTGGGAGGTTAGATCCAGTTGGACCTAAGTCATGTACCCCTTCCCTGATCCTCGCTTCCATCTTGGTAACCGCTGGACCTTCGTTAGATAATGAAACACCATACATATCTGCTGGCTGCGAATAACCTCCGCGAAGAACACTGACTTGACTCAATACAAAAGGAGAAACGCCAACGACACCCTCAATGGTATTGACTCGCGCCGCTATTTTCCCCCAATCGTCCATGCGCAGAGCGCTACCGTCTTGAAGTACAAGAACATGTGGGGATGAATCAAGTATTTTATCCAACAACTCTCGTTGCATACCCGACATGACACCTATGACAACGATCAATGCTGCAACACCTACTGTAACCCCACCCAATGCAATCCATGTGATCAATGAAAACGATTTACCCCCAGAACTTGATGCCAGGTATCTTTTGGCGATATAAGATTCGAACCTAAAGGAAGAGCGACCCCGCACGTCAATCAGTCCTTTAATACAGGGAAGAGGATCACGTCTCGGATAGAAGACTGATCCGCAACCAACATAGTTAATCGATCTACACCCATTCCCAATCCTCCTGTAGGTGGCATCCCGTACTCGAGCGCTCTTATATAGTCTTCGTCTATCGGGTGTGTCTCCTCATCACCCTCCATCTTCATTCTTTCTTGCCCTTCGAATCTCTCTCTCTGATCCACTGGATCATTTAATTCAGAAAAAGCGTTAGCAATCTCTTCACCAGCTACAAACAACTCAAAGCGTTCCGTCAATTGTGGAGACTCTCTGTGTAATTTGGCCAGTGGACTAATCTCCCTTGGATGGTCAATCACAAAGGTGGGCTGTATCAACTTAGGCTGTACGATTTCGCCAAAGCATTTATCAATTATTTTGCCCCAACCCCAATTAGCCTCAACCTTTATTCGATTGTCTCGTGCGATATCGGCTAGTTGAGGGACGTTCAGCCGGGCAACATCCTCTCCTACGGCTTCTGATACAGATTCCAGCATGGACACCCTATCGTAGGGCGAATTAAAGCTGATTTTTTGGCCTTGGTAGGTAGTATCTAGGTCACCCTTAACACATAACAGCACCTCAGCAAGCATCAATTCGGTGAAATCCATCAATTCCTCATAATCCGTAAAGGCTTGATAGAACTCAAGCATTGTAAATTCGGGATTGTGAAAACGATCGATCCCCTCATTCCGAAAGTCTTTAGAAATCTCGTACACCCTACCGAACCCACCCACAATAAGACGCTTTAGGTAGAGTTCATCCGCGATTCTAAGGTACAGTGTTCGGTCCAAACTATTGTGTTTAGTGATGAAAGGGCGAGCCGCTGCTCCTCCATAGATTGGTTGAAGCACCGGGGTTTCCACTTCAAGGAAGTCCCTTTCATCCAAAAATTTTCGCAAGGTAGATATAATCCTGGTTCTAATCTTAAAAACCTCTCGTACTTCAGGATTCACTGCTAGATCCGCATACCTCTGTCTATACCTCATCTCTACGTTGGCAAATCCACCGTAAACGTTAGCTTCTAAATTCTCATCCTCCTTAGTCTTACCCAGAGGAAGTTGCCTGACGGATTTGCTTAGCATCGTCCAGTCCTGGACCTGTACAGTCACTTCCCCGGTGCGGGTCCTGAAGATTGATCCAGAAACTCCAATCCAATCCCCCAGGTCCAGTAGATTGGTCGCTTCAAATTTCTCTTGACCTAAAATGTCGAATTTTAAATAAATTTGAATTTGTCCTGTTCTATCTTCTAAATGAGCAAAAACGGTCTTTCCGTGCCCCCTCATACTCACCAATCTTCCAGCCACAGATACCTCTAGAGATCCTACCTCTACATCCTCTGCTTCTGCTTCCATTTTGCCAAAAAGACTCTTTACCTCCGTAGCCGTATGATCCTGTGAATAGTTATAGGCGTAGAGATCTATACCTAACTCTCTAAGTCTTGCAATCTTTTCTTGACGCTGTCGTCTTACCTGACTCAATTCGTCTTCCATTTTATTTTCACCCATTTCTCTTATTTGCTGAGGAAAATTCCTTTAAGTATGCTTCTATAAATGTATTCAGATCTCCATCCATTACTCCCTGGACATCTCCGATTTTTACTTCGGTGCGGTGATCGTTAACCATAGTATAGGGCTGGAACACGTATGATCTTATTTGGTGTCCGAACTGAATTTCAGTTTTCGTAGCCTCCACCTCTGCTCTCTTTTCGTCCTCTAGGCCCATGGCATGTTCATAAAGAGCTGATTTTAACATCTTCATAGCAGTTGCCCGGTTCTTGTGTTGCGATCTTTCCTGCTGGCATCCGACTACAATTCCCGTGGGTATATGAGTTATTCTTATAGCCGAGTCGGTCTTATTTACGTGTTGCCCTCCAGCACCAGAAGCCCGGAAAGTATCAACTCTCAGCTCTGATTCGTCTATTGTTATCTCGATATCTTCGTCTATTTGTGGATAAACAAAAACACTGGCGAAAGAGGTATGTCTCCTTGACTGTGCATCGAAAGGAGAGATTCTCACTAACCTGTGCACTCCCTTTTCTGATTTAAGGTATCCATATGCACTGGGTCCCGTGAACTCAATGGTGGCGCTCTTAATTCCCGCCTCTTCAGCAGATTGGAAATCTAAAACATTTATAGCGAATCCGTTTTGTTCACCCCATTTCGTGTACATTCGAGTTAACATTTCAGCCCAATCCTGTGACTCTAGCCCTCCTGCTCCTGGGTGGACGGTAAGAAGAGCATTTCTGTGATCGTCCTCACCCTGCAACATTGTCTTTAACTCCAGGCCTCCAATCTGAGAATCCAAATCCTGTAATTCTCGTGTCCATTCGTCTTCTAGTTCCTGGTCCTCATCAAGTTCGATCAGTTCTTTGAGTTCCTGTAATTCCACAAGCCGAAGTTTCAATTTTTTCCATGGCTGGGTCCAAGCTTTTAAGCGATTAGAGACCGCTATTGTTTCCCTGGCCTTTTCCTGGTTATCCCAGAATCCAGCCTCCGCCATTTCCCTGTCTAATTTTGCTAATTCTATTTCCTTATTAGAAATGTCAAAGATACCCCCGAAGGTCTGAAACTCTATCTGATAGAGCGTTGATCTTAACTTGGGACTCTTTGTCCACGATCCTTTCCCCGTTTTAAAACAATGAAAACCAGCAGAATAGGTTGGCCCCTAGGACACAACATCGCTACGGAAGAAAATATATCCGAGTGATGGCGCTCCATCAACACAATCAGTCATGGATCAAAACATCTTTGAAGGCTATTTCCTCTGCTGCTAATACAAAGAGCGTCGCTGGCAGATCTTGCGTCTCTTTCAAGAGTTTGTCCCAATAGCCCACAAAATCATCCAAAGGCTTCCCTACACCCAAAAGTATGAGGTCAGCATCTCCAGAATGTTCTAGCACAAGGCGCCTAAAATGTTCACCCTCTGAAGTAATAACATGGGGTATGAAATTTGTCCTCGTTCTATCAATAATAGCCTCGAGATTACGGTACGCCTCCTGTCTGGCTACTTCGTCTTTGACGACCATCCTAAGGTGAACCTCCGACCCCTTCCAACTGAGACTGTTCTGTGTTAGGTATCCCAGAATCAACATCAAAGCTCCGTTACCCTGCAACCCTCCCCACCATATATCGATTCTTTTTCGTTTTCCGAAACCTTCCTCTTCCTCTGCGCGAAGGATAAAAACATTCCTTTTTGCCTGATACAAATCACTCACTAGTGTACAGAATTTTTTACGATCTTTCGAAAGTTCGTAGTTCTGGCCTAATAAGACCGAATTTGGGACTAAAGGGCCCACTCCGTATGTCTCTACCGCTCTTTTTACTCCCGAATAGGCATCTGGGGCAGAGATAACCCTAACCAAAGAAGATACACCTCGCCTCTCACAGTAATCCTTTATCTTTGATTCAAGTGCCTGCGATCGTTGAAGCGTTATACTTTCCTCCGGCACTACTGTGGACACAGTCAACAATCCTTGTGAATGGGAAAAGCAATTGGCCAGATCGACTAGATGCCAGCGACGAGTCGGGGCACCAGAGAAGACCAACGTATAGGGCCTCCAATTTCTAGCATCAGGTTCTCCCTTGAGGCCTAAGAGACCTGCCCTAATAACCGCCATCCACAAACCTCTTCTTAGGTCGCCCCAAGCAACAGTTAGCGCTCTTTTCTTTAGCCAAATATAAACGCCAACCACAAAGCATAAGGCGACCAATGTAGCGCCAGAGTTTATCAAGGACATAACGGAAAAACAGCCTATCGCACCTAAAAAGGAAAACGCCCAATGAACTTTGAACTTGGGTCTAAATGATGGACTCTTTAAAATACGTTCTAGGCCAGCTGCTATGTTAAGTGCTCCATAAGTCGTCAGAAAAAACATCGTAAGTATGGGTGCAATCATCTCAAGGTCTGTCATATAAGCTGCTGTACCAGCGAATAACAACGTCACTACAGTACCGATTCGGGGAGTATCATCATCACCTGTACCTCTACCCAACCAGCTTAATCCATTTGGTAGTACATTGTCCCTCGCCAAGGCTTGCAAGACTCTGGGAGCACCCAAAATACTGCCTACAGCTGAAGATAAAGCTCCTCCCCACACGCCCAATAATATCGCCTGACCCCAGGCTGACATAGGCATCATAACCAAAGGGTCTTCCACAAGAATGTCTGGATTAGCCCTAAAAGCCAAAATCACTGGAAGAATCATGTAGACCAAGTATCCAACACCTACGGCCAAGAAGGTTCCTAGAGGTATGGATCTACCAGGATCCTTAAGATTCCCAGACAAATTAACTCCAACTGTTATACCTGTTACAGCAGGAAAGAAAACTGAAAAAACCTCCCAGAAACCTGCTGGATCTTCTATCGTACCCGAAAGGCCCGCTACTTCGGTCGAAACCTCCTTCCCCAGTAATAACGAAATCAAGGAGAGTCCAACCACACCCATTACTAAATATTGAGTCCTTATAGCTAATTTGGGAGACAGCAAAGCTATACAGGAAACAATAGCTATTGTCATAACAACAACAGTTTCTTGATCGAATTGAGGGAACACCGCTATTAAACTTTCTGCAAAACCCACTGTGTAAAGAGAGACTGAAAGGGCTTGGGCGAGGAACAGTGGAATGCCAACTGCACCTCCAGCTTCTAATCCTAATGATCGAGATATCATGTAGTAAGCCCCGCCAGCCCGCACTCTCTGATCTGTTGCTATTGCCGCGATAGACAGACCTGTTAAAAAAGTAATCGAAGTTGCAAGTGTAACAATTAGTAGTGTTTTAGTGAGACCAACGTTGCCAACTACCCACCCTAGTTTTAGATACATAATGACGCCGAGAATAGTCAGTATCGACGGGGTGAAAACCCCGTCAAAGGTACCCAGACTTTTCTTTGTTTCGGTCAAATTGTCCGCCTAATTATACTGACCCTAAGATTTCCGTATTGTCCCCTCATTACCGAACCATTTGTGTTTCTCGCCACCCTGTCTATACGCTCGGACAAATCCAGCTCAGAAACTCGACCTGTTGCCCTTTTTCCGCACAAGTTCGATAGGATTTGAAATCGTGTTTCAATCCTCTACCCACCGGGGTGAAAACTTCTCTACAAAGCCCCACTCCAGAACTATGACACCTTTCAATACTCCATGGTCCGCCGCTGACCCAACCTCTTTCGGGCAACACTGGCACGCATTCAAGGTTTAATTCTTCTTGAATAGGAGAACCCGCCTGTACTCTGTAGTCTCCCTCCTCAGGTAATAGACCTGGATCCCATTCGCTGATATCGTGTTCTGAAAACTCTCTTTCAGGATCTCCGGCATCGATGGGTACACGCACATCATCACCTATTAGTGGAATTCTCCACAATCCAGAACTTACAGAGATATGAGCAGCCACTAGCACGCTGACACCTATCCTAGATTCATAGTCTACAAAGATTTTTTGTTGGCCTCTTGAAACATAAGCCAAAGGAAGCGTCGGTATAGCAGATTGAATACTTATCCTTCCATCTGGAAGTTCTAGCAGCAGTGGGTCTCCAGGCAATCTCTCCACCACTTCACCTGGAGAATCTACTTCACATGCGAACTGCATGCTTGTGGCTCCGAAGATTCCGGTTGCCCTGCAGAGAGTAGTCACAAATTCTCTTCGTCCTAAGGTCATCCCCCTGTTACCAATCCCAGTGGGCCAGGTATCATTCTAGGCTCTTTTTATCGTTTAGAGCACTCAAAAATCCTTTAATTCCAGCGTACTGACCTGGCCCATCCAATCCCGCTTCTCGAATCACATCATCACCAGGACCACTCCCCAAGTAATGTCCCTTCTGGAATGGATGCATCGTATGGTTTCTACCCAGATCTGACTGAATCCACCTGTACATTGTCGGCAACGTGAATCCCGTAATACCCATGGCGTTTCTAGCCATCTCCTCATTATAGATGGAACTCTTTTTCCCCTGTGGAAGTCTGTCAAACAATTCTGGACTGGCAACATACATCACTCTCAGGTTAATCCCTTCTAGTTTAAGCTTAGGTAGCACTTCATTCACGAAAACAAGTGTCACGCCTGAACCTTGCAGAACAAGAACAGCATCAGGATCTTCTACATCTTCTCCAGATAAACAGTAGACTCCATTTTCAGCACTGTTTTCATGTGCCAATCCCAAACTTTTTCTGTCTAAAATTGGCTCGTTGGGCCGGGTTACAAAGGGAACAAGAACAGCTGGTTGAGCCCTAAGTCCAGCAGCCATCAATGGCCAGATTTCCTGGGGCTCCCAGGGAGTTAGTGTTATAGCAGTACCTGGTGCATAATTTTCTGCGTGCAGTTGATAGGCTTGAGGATCAGCATGGGTGGGACCATCTTCACCGGTCTTCATTCCTGCATGGCCACACTGCAGTATCACTGTACTGTAAGGCCCACTGTCTAGTTCTTGTTTCATTTGTTGGCTTATCGCATGCACACGAGCCGCTATATGACCGAGAGGAGAAATAAACGCTCCATAAGAAGCACCTACCCCGATGTGTTTACCGAATCCTGATATCCCTACTATGATACATGAGAGACCATCCTCACAGATCCCACCCATACTTAAGGACCGGCTTAACGGATTAGTCCGAAAATGCCAAAAATTATCTGGGAAACCTGTATTAGCACCTGAGACAGCAGTCGAGTCACTTAAGTCAGCAGCTCCAAAGAGCATCGCTCCATCAGATTTTTGATTTAAAAAGCCCAAAACCTGCCCCAACTGTTTCCTTAAAGGAAACTTAGAACCAATCTCTAACTGCAGTTCAGATGGTGTTTCTGGTGAACGGCACGCTTCTATCACAGCGTCAACACTGGGTGTAACACTGCGAGGTTTTCTGGAAGACCTATCTAATCGTTGAAAGGAGTCTTGAACCCTACTCGCCAAGTTTTCACACAGCGCCTGTTCGCCAGAAACAATTTCACGAATCCTGAGTAGTGTTTCCCAATAACAGGCCTCTACTTCATCAATATTTGATGGATCTTTAGGAGAAGGAAGTTCTGCAGCTGCCTCTCCAAAAATTGGCGCCATTGCTCTATGCCAACTGTCACTTCCCATTTTGTGGCCTGCGCCGTGCGATTTCTTTCCAGTGATGCCATAATTCCAACCTTTTTCAGTCCGGTATACAATGGCTGTCGGTTGGTCATTATCAATCTCCAACGCTTTGCGTTGAGCGCTTACCACTTGGCCCATATCAAATCCGTCTAGTACATGTATCACATTCCAGTCGTGGAGATAGAAAAATTCCATTGGATCCCACTGAACGTAATCTCCCCAATTGCTTCCCTCTCGGGTTACCCTGTCAGAATCTATGGATGCCTGATTCCAATCTAAGTGGCATATCGCATTCTTCAGTCCAGCTATTCCAGCAGCTGCTACACTTTCATAAACCCTGCCCGGAGTTAATCCTCCTTCACCCTCGAGCATATGCACCTTAGGAGCATTTTTTCCATAATAGTCTGCAGCTCCAAAGGCTAGGCCGATTGAGCTGGCCATTCCGACACCTGAAGGGCCAGTAGCAATTCTGACGAACGGTGTCATTGGAGTTGGATGGCCATCCAAAGGAGTAGAACTAAATTCATTGAAAAGTGGAGTTGTATGTGTAGGATTTCTCCTGAATCCCAATAGATCTTCTAATCTCAATCTAAATTTATCTTCCGAGGGCAATAGTGCTGGCCTTGACAGTCTCATCAGCTCATCCCTCAGAGCCCACATCGCGTAAAGACCTGTTGCTTTGTGACCAGCAGCAAAAGACAATAGGTCCTGGTCACTCCGGATTGGATCGCGAAAGTCATAATCCATTGAATCGAACAACAGACTGCTCATAATATGGCCAGCTGAGACTGAGCCGCCCGGATGACCTGATTGATGAAAGTTAAACTGAGTAGATACAATAGCTCGATATATCTCATCAAAACGTTTGAGATGATGAAGAAATTGTTCATTCTTTATACTGGTATCACACTCCTCAACTTCAATCCATATAGCACGCCTGGGGCCGAACGATCTAGTCATATGTTTTCAATCTCTCAATAATTGTTTGTGTATAATCAGCTACACATACTACCGCACAGCTGTCTCCATCTCTGCCAAAAACAAACAGTCTAACCTGGGAGCTCTACTTCAAACAACCCACGGCCAGCTTCCAGAATGTTCTCCACTCCTGAGTGGAGTACTGCTCCCTACTTCCTTCTCACAAAAATCTTCAATTGATTCTGCCCTTTTCAACCTGCAATTGCATTATGTCTGCATTCCATCTGTAGTCTCCAAGCAGATGCCTCACAAAATATTCTGCCCTAAGCCAGAACCAATAATCACCCATATCCCCATAACCATGTCTCTGTCCAGGAAACATGAAGAAATCAAAACGTTTATTCGCCTTTATTAATGCCTCTGCTACACGGAACGTCCCAGCGTGATGAACATTATTATCAATATCCCCTGTAGTGAGCAGGAGATGGCCTTTGAGATTTTCAGCTAAGTCGGAATTTTTCTCGATATCATATTCAAAGGTTATCCTTCCATCATCTGCGACTACTTCTTTTACCCCATGGTGAGTTTCTGACCAATTGCGATTGTAAACATCATTGTTATGATTTCCAGATGAGGAAACCGCAACTTTGAAAAAGTCGGGATATACTAGCATGGCTGCAGTAGACATGAAGCCTCCTCCAGAATGTCCATATATTCCAATCTTTTTCAAATCTATGAAATCATGACGATCCCCTAGTTGTTCTATTACGGCTTTCTTATCGGCCAGGCCATAATCCCGAAGATTTCCATAACCATAATTGTGGTACCATTTTGATCTATCTGGATGTCCTCCTCGATTTCCCATGGTGACTACAATGAAGCCGAACTGAGCAAGGCCCTGTTCATACCCATTCAAGCTGAAGGACTTCGAGACAGACTCTGTCTGAGGTCCAGGATAAACATATGCTACGATAGGATAATCTCTCTCAGAATCGAAATCGTAAGGTTTGTACATAACCCCATAAATGTCAGTGATCCCATCAGCTGATTTTGTCTTATATGGCTCTGGAAATACATACCCTGCATCCATAAGTGAACTGAAATCAGACTGCTCAAGTTCCATCATCAATTGACCGGAAGCATCATAGAGTGCTGACACTGGAACGGTGTTCACTCGGGAGTAGTTGTCAACAAAAAAGCGCTTTGAAGTACTCATATCAATCTGATGATCAAAATTACCAGGGTTCAATAGGACCAGGTCCGATCCATCCAGGTTGACTCGGTAGAGATGTTGATAATAAGGATCCTCTCCCACCTCTCTTCCATTCGCTCTCAAAAACACATGGCCACTTGCCTCATTTACCCCCAGGAAACCATCTACATGCCAGGGTCCCTCTGTCAGTCGACTTTTTAGTGTCCCATCAGATCCATACCGATAGATATGTCCCCAACCATCTCTTTCAGACCACCAGAGAAGGTCTCCTGATTCTTTTAGGCGACCCAATCGCTCGACAGAGCCGCCCGATCCATACCCCCTATCTAAATAAGTATTCATCCGCTCTTCGATGACAACTCGCACACTTCCCGTCTCCGCATCAACCACCAGTACATCCGTCCGGTGTCGATCTCTACTCGTCCTAGTAACCCATAGTTCCTCGGATCCATCTGAGAGCCACACAGAAGGTTGCGGTGCTGACACGTCTGAATGGATAACTGTTCTATCCAGGGCCACTGACATCATTTGATCCTGCCATGGCTGGTCATTTATACTGACTAGGCTTTTCTTTTCGAGATCATAAATAACCACTGTATTTTGGGTAACATTTTCTTCACCCGGCATATCATATTTATATGACTCCAACTCTGGTCTATCATTGCCCACAGCATGAATCACCCAAAGTTCGTCAACATTACGCTGGTCAGGTCGGACCAGTGCGATCTTTTTTGAATCTTTTGACCAAGTAACATTAGACCTATTCCTGTCCCCATAACTTTCCAACAAAGTTTTGTTCGTCTCTCCTCTACCACTGTTATTGGAAGCATAACTATAGAACGCAACTCCATCGGTTGTCAGTTGGATTTCTTCTACCTCTATCTCTTGTTCTGCTTCGTCAGCCTTCTCCCCTTTTTTGCCCTTTCTTACTTGTAGGATCTTTGCATACTCTGATTCCGTCATCATCCACAAATTGTGTTCTTTTGCAAAAAGAACAGTTTGACCGTCCGGAGAAATACTAGCCCAATCCGGATGATTATCCGGAGCACCAGACGAGCCCAACTCCTCCACTGTTTGGGTTCTGAGATCCAATTCGAAATAGCGCACAATAGAAGTATTTTCTTCTTCATCAGATTCACCGTCTCCAGAAGCCCCACTATCATCAAACCTGACAGTATACTCATCGAGGAAACGAAGATTATTAATTGGAAGGTGTTGCCCATCCCAAGGGTTCTTTGTCAGTTCAGTTAATTCTGCAGCCATTCTGTCATTGTCGAATACAGGAGTTTTAGTTCTAGTCAGAGGATCTACAAGATAGTAACTCGTTCCTTTTGTATCATCCCACTGATACCAAAATTTTTCACTATCTTCTATCCAATGAGGATCAACTCCAGTGCTATGCACCAACTCACTGATTTTATACGGAGCGAACCTTGCTGCCAGCTCGAAATTGGCACTAGTATCCGAGCCTTGACCAGATATCGCTGATCGTCGCACATTGACCTCGATTTCTTGTGCTAGGAGTATATTGCTGTTCACAATACACACCACCGAAATAAAGCAGAACTTAAAAATCCCTTTGAATGATATACCAGACATTATGCTATCCCTTACTTAGGATGTTCAAAAAGCTACAAGAAAGTGGTTAGCCTTCTCGTTTAGATTAGGATGATAAAATACAGGAACTCTGACAATTCGCTAATATAGAGTTAATTTTCTGAGAACTTTCTAGTGATTTGAGAGGTTAACTAGAAACTTTGACTTAACTTTTTTATTTGGGTCTGGAGAGAACCGTTGTTTGTTCATGATTAATGACAACCCACTAAACCATCTACAATTTGGAAGACATCGATACCATATGGGTTTTAAACTATCAGATCAGGACCCAGGACCTGCAGGATTATGAGAAGAACTGCTTTTAGCTCGGTCCTCTTGCTACTAACCATCGGATGCAATGATGGAGTAGGACCACCGTTAAGCTCTCTGTCGTTCGTAACCACCGATATCACACTGTCCTCTCTAGGAGAAAATTATCAGTTAAAACTTTCGGCCAAAACTGCACAGGGTGAAGATTTCAAAAATCCCAAAATTACCTGGACTTCGACAGATCCAGGAGTAGCTACTGTTTCCGAAACTGGTCTGATCACATCTGTGACCAATGGTTCCACAGAAATATCAGTTCACTCGGGAACATTGACGGCTACAACTTCGGTTGTCGTAGCTCAGACTCCTGCGACAATTGATCTGTCAGCAAAAAAGATTCGCTTTGAAAATATTGGAGATACAGCTCAAATATTTGTGGTAGTCCAAGATGCTCTCGGTAGTCCACTTGTAAACCCAACTATAACTTGGGCTTCAGATAACCCATCTGTAGCATCGGTTTCTGGGTCAGGAATAGTCACTGCAATCGATTTGGGGCAATCCTCGATAATCGTTCAAGCAGGAACGATTTCAATTGCAAGCGCTATATCTGTCAGCCACTGGGATCAACTAAAGCCAGGTTATAAAATGACCTGTGGAATACGAACGTCTGATGAAGTGTTTTGCTGGGGAAATAACGAGTATGGACAAGTCGGTGACGGCACTTCGGAACAACGCAACACCCCAACACCTATAGATGAGAGATTAGCGTGGAACTCCATTAATTCCATGGTAAACCACAGTTGCGGCATTTTGTCCAATAGATCAGGTGCTTGCTGGGGAAATAACGAGTATGGACAAGTCGGTGACGGCACTTCGGAACAACGCAACACCCCAACACCTATAGATGGTGGACTTCTGATGAAGCAAATAAACGGAGGATTTCAACATACCTGTTTAATAAGTGTCGCAGGAACTATAAAGTGCTGGGGTCGTTCTAATTTTGGTCAATTAGGTGATGGAAGCACTTCTGATCAATCCACTCCCAATGATATAAGCCTGCAATTAGATTGGGATAATCTTACCGCTGGGTCTTACCACACATGCGCAACTACGACTTCTGGTCAAGTTTACTGTTGGGGACTCAACCAGTTCGGACAGCTCGGGAACGGCACGACGAATAACAAGAGTAACCCAGTGCCAGTTTCTGAAGGTAACATTTGGACAATCATCACCGCTGGACTCTATCATACCTGTGGAATAAACCAATCAGGTGAAGCTTACTGTTGGGGATTAAACGACGAGCAACAGCTAGGATCCGGTCGGGGCCAGAGTCAATGGCCATATCCAGACAAAGTCAAAACAGCAAATTTCTGGGTTTACATTTCAGCAGGCCGTTCACATAGCTGTGGACTCAATGATCTCGGGAAAGCTTTTTGTTGGGGAAGCAATGAATACGGACAACTAGGTGACTCGAGTCAAACCGACCGATCCCAACCAGTTCCGGTAAGCGGTGACCACACTTGGCATCACATAGAAGCAGGCACATATCACACATGTGGAGTGACCACTGATGGCAGTGGGTACTGCTGGGGAAATAATGAGTTTAGCCAATTGGGGGTGCAGGCTGGCTTAAACCAACTGATTCCAAAAAAGTTAGATATTGGAAAATATTGAGGCGGGACCTTTGGAATTGGTCAACGATTGGATTAACTACTGACTCTTTTTGTGATCATTTTCCCATCACACTGATTTGGTGATTCCTCCGTCTACCCTGATATTCTGCCCAGTGATATATCCCGACCCAGCCGACAGAAGGAATAGAGCGGTGTCGGCAATTTCTGAAACCTTACCGTAACGACCAGCAGGAATTTTATTTAAAATAGACTCGTCTTCCGGATAAGAATCTATGAAGCCAGGTAGAATATTATTCATTCTAACACCACGGGCAGCATATTCACTTGAAAAGAGTTTTGTATATCCACCTAGGGCTGCCCTCATACAAGCAGAGACAGGGAAACTGGGGTCAGGCTCATAAGCTGCGAATGTAGATATGTTAACTATAGATCCACCTCCTCCTTGCAGCATATATGGTGTCACCGCTCTTGCCATTCTTACCACATTCAGGAACACAAGCTCCATTCCCAGTTTCCAATTATCATCGGTTAGCTCGAGTAGATCTCCCTTTGGTGGATGCCCAGTGCTATTAATCACACCGTCAACTCTTCCATAGCTACTCATACACAAATCAACGACACGTTTAATATCTTTTTCTGAAGTAACCGATCCAGTCATTCCCACACAATTCAACTCTTCAGCTAAATCCTCTGCGCCCCCCGTATTAGATAGGAGAACTAATTGATATCCTTCTGCTTTCAGAGCCCTCGAGATAGATGCTCCCATTCCCCTGCCTGCACCAACCACTATGGCTACCTGTTTAGTATCATTCATTTTACTATATGCTCCACTAGTGCCTGTTTGCGTTGTAAATAAACTCTCTACCTAATCTCATATTGAGGTCGCTTACCGTTGAGCACATCGACAACGGCCTGCACAGCTAGCTCGCTCATAGAATCTCTAGCTTCCTGGGTACCACTACCTATGTGTGGTGTGAGAGTAACCTTAGGGTGGTATCTTAATTCAGGTGGTATATCGTGCGGATTCTCAAATACATCTAATCCAGCACCTCCAATAAACCCTTCTTTAAGGGCTACCAGTAGGTCTTGCTCGTTTATTATTCCTCCTCGACCAATATTTATAAGAATCGAATTCTTCTTCATCTCCCGGAAAGTATCCAACATGAACATATGCCTGTTATCGTCATTTAAAGGAGCTGCCACCACCAATATGTCAGACTGTGCAGTTAGAGATAGGAAGTCCACATAACGGATCCCTAATTCTTTTTCTATGTCCTCATTCAGCTTGCTTCTGTTATGGTAGAGTAGGTTCAAGCCAAATCCACTCATGATTCCAGCCATAGACTGACCTATCCGCCCACAACCTAAAATTCCCAGAGTCTTGTTCCGTAATTCGGATCCCAATAGAAGGTCCACCTTCCAGCCTTTAAACTCATTCCTCTCCATTAACCGATAACCTTCTACTAGCCGTCGTGAGGTCGCCATAACCAAAGCCACTCCCAATTCTGCACAAGAAGTGGTCAAAACATCAGGTGTATTGGTTGCGATAATTCCTTTCTTACGAGCATATGCCACGTCTATATTGTCATAACCAACACCAAAATTTGAAATGACCCTAAGTTTAGGTGCAGAGTCGATCAGTTCTTTAGTTACTCGAATACTAGTCATGACAATGGCGGCAGTAGCTTCCCGCGCCACTTGGTTGAACTCATCCTGACTCATCACATTTTTCTCAGAGTACACTAACCTATATGAGTCAAAACACCGAGAATGATGATCTCCTATCAAGGGACCAGAGATCACTATGGTATCCTTTAGCTCTTCACTCACAAACACTCACGCATCTCTAAAGTTCCTCCATTAATTATTGACCAACTCAATCAGCCGTCCCCTGCTCCTTTGCTTTGGAAAAATAGGTCCATGCCCAAGGGAGTCTCCTAGTGGCGATATCAAAGAGAAATAATATTAACGCTGAAAATAAAAACCATTTAGCCAAGGGAAATGCGACATAGGCTCTGTCACCATAATCTTGAAAAATCTCATCTTCCTCAGGCAATAATTTTCCTCCAGTGAGATTACTCAAGGAGTTAAGATACTGGATATTAGGTGGGTACCGTCGTAACTCATCGTAATAGTTATAGTTAATATTCTTCTCTTGTCCATTGACCATATCAGAATTTAAGGAAAACGAATAAGATGAATCCGATGAAACTTCCACGGGGTAACTACCACTGTAAACCCCTAGTTCCTTCTGTGCCAGGATAACCCTTACCTGCTGCTCCCTTGGCCCACTCACGGTGATTGAGGGATTCATTAACGAGTCAGAAGAAGATTCGAACGCAATGTCTTTTAAGGTTACAATGGCCTCATTGCCAACACGCTTTACTTCTAAGGTCGGGCCCGGTTCGTCATTTCGCCTCATGGTTTCCCTAACCACTTGAGTCCAAAATTTCCCGTAACCTTCCCATTCTAACCAATTAACTGCCCACCTGTTCTTGACATCTGAAGTAAATGCTGCTGTCCGACCTAAACCGTAGTGCCAACTTGCAAGAATAGGAGCTCCATCCGAAGCTTCTATCAACATTTCTGCATTGTCCTTTCCCTTAGTCTTGACGTAACCCTCTAAGTCCGGTGCTGAACTTAGATCTAGCCCTGTGAACATTTCTGAGGCTGTCTGAACCGACTCAAAAACCACGCTTTCTTCAATTAATGTTGATTGGGAAGCTATTTGGGCTTCTTTGATGAACACCTGTGGAACACCCTGAGCGTCCTGTATGTAGTAATTCCGTCCATTACCCCAGGATGCAATATTGGACAGTAACTCACGATCGGCTTCTTCCCCCACAGCTACTGAGGAAACAGAAATGTCAACTTCGGCCATACTTGTAACAAGTTCTTCGTAGTCATCGGCATACGTTTTTCCATCTGACAAAAGCACCACATGCCTAACTTCAGCATCACTGTCTTCAAGGATCTCAAATGCTTTCTCTAGTGCTGGATAAATGTTGGTTTGAGAACCTGCGATAATCTGACTGATTGATTGATTTATCCTCGGAGCCTCAGATGCCAACTGCAGGGGAACAGCCACATATGGGGTATCATCAAAAGTCACAACACTGAATCTATGCCTAGGGTCCATGACCCCCAAGGCTGCCTTTGCAGCCTCTTTGGATAGTTCCAGTTTTGCTCCCACCATACTATATGACTTATCTAAAACGATCACCAAAGATAACTCTTTTCGTTCTTCTTCAACCTCGAACCAAATGGGCAACACTTCCTCTATTACTGAACCCGAATATCCTTCTCTACCATAACTGGATTCGCCGGCAGCAAATATCAAACCTCCTCCAAAATCTCTCACATAACTCAGAACAGCCTCCATCTGGACTTCTGTCAAATCGTCAGGGGCTACATCACTCATCAAAATGAGTTCAAATGACTCTAAGGCTACAGAACTGGCAGGAAATTCATCCCCAGGGTAGATCGTAACAACATCAATGCCCCCATCCTCAAGTGCATCGCGTAGATAATGTGCACTCTCAGATCTTCCTTCCACGTATAAGACCCTAGGTGGAGCTTCAACCCTAATAGTGCGGTCTAAGCGGTTGTTTTCCATGCTCCCATCTGTGGGGCTACTGATCCGGGCAGAAACCACACTTGAACCCAGGCCTTCCATAGCCACCTCGAAGGGAATCGAATTCATCCCTTCCACAAGGTTTACAGATTTCTGCAGGCTTTGGCCAGCGTCTATAATTAATTCAATCACGACATCCATTTCTGCCCTGCTGTAGACTTGAACTTCGGCCACCACGGGTTCCTTTTGTCTTACTACCTCAGGGATAGAAACTTGGTCAATCCAACTGTCATTGGCACCGACTACAGAGGCTGGAATGGTAAAAATCCTAATTCCTTCTTCTCTGGCCCGCCTGACTAAATCTGCCTCTTCGCCCACATTCGCGTTTCCATCAGTGAAAAGTACCAAGCGCTTGAGGTACGAGGACTCAAAGCTGTTCATGGACTGTCTTAATCCCATGGCAAGGTTAGTCATACTTTGATTTATGGTATTATCGAGTCCGTTCTGGGAAACTTCTGTAGAGGCGATTTGACTGGGAGAATTCAAAGTTTTCGCCGATCCTGCAAAGACTACAAAAGAGGAATGTTCAGGGTTTCTTTCTGCATTAACTCGCGAAACCCAGTCTATCGCACTTCTAATAAAACTGGGCTCTATGCTTGCGGATACATCAATTGCATATACGATGGAAACCCACCTTACAGACCTATGCCAGATGGGCTCCATGAGAGCAGCAATCAATAAAATGATTGTCGCAATCCTAATACCGCTCAGTATCCTGAGATGGTCCAGCCCAATTTTTATCTTTGTGCCAAACCCAATCTTCCAGAGCAATGGCAAGAGTCCAAATCCCAGCAATGGCCAGTAATATTCGAACGAGAAATTCACACGGTTATCCGCCTATGGTATGTCACCCATTCTAAAATGACCAAGACGAATGCGATCAAAGCTAACATCCTCCAAAGGGCTGGATCTGCTTGACTCTCGAACTCCGCATCCACCAAACCATTAGTATCAAGGCGAGAGGCTGATTCTAGCTTGGATTCATTAACCAAAGTGACTCGTGGATTTGTCAAATTAATTGGCATCCAAAACGTATTTTCTCCTTGATTAACAGAGTATAAGTTAGGAGCTCTAGCCTCGAAACTAGTCACCTGGTCAACCGAATTCGTCTGCACTGACTTACCCTCTAAATCTGTCACTGTTGTATTCATCCCAGGTATTTCAATTTGGCCTGGCCCTGAGCTTTGCGGCAAATCACTCTCTAACATCCATACAACTGCATTTCGTAAGAATATCGGAAATGCCGGCTGAAGAGGGAAATTAGATCCATCCAATGCAAATCCAACTTCAATCACCCTATAGTTCAAGTCACTCGCGACTAGCAATGGTGTCTCGGTGTCACCCCACAAGATCTGGCTATCGTCGGTAAGAAAATTTGGTGATGCCACCCTTTCGACCATCAAGTCTGAAAGGGAGACTCCCTTAAACAAAGGATGCATCTCAAGAGAGTCATCTGAAGAAGATGACTCTAGCATCGGCAGCTCTGTTGGCAAAAAGAACAAACCAGGAGCATCAGGAATAACCTCTGGAATAAATCGATCAAAGACATATAAATCTGCTACATCATCAGAATCATACTCCTCTTTGCTTACTGTAACCAATTCGATCTGTGACATGGCCTTAAAGGCTGTCTCAAGATAAACATTTCCAGGTGTGACCATGGTGATTCTGGTTCGTGTGCGAGACGGAATGACAGCATAAGCAACATTATCATCCACCAAACCGTCCCTTACACTTGTCACAGAAGTCCTTATGGGTCCCTGTTGAAAACTCGTAAGGTCAAGATTCCTTATTTCCGACTCTCCAGGCCCAACCGTTAGTGACAGGCTGATATTGGCTCCTCCAAGACCGCTGGCCCGCAACCTCACTTCCTTAGGAATAAGAGATCCATTCGTTATCTGAACCAACCCCCTAAGAGTTGACGGATCCCCGTCAGTGTTAGGCATCACCACTAGACCAGTTATTCCCACATTTTCAGCCAGTTCAAAAACCGACACTACCTCTACGTCAGATGGAATCATGACATTGGATACACCATCTGAAATGAACACTGTGCGATCCTCTCTCTCTGGAAGATTAGGGAAATGATGAGCATCTCCAAAGGAGAGAGCCAGGGATTCCAGTTTCGTAAGAGCTTCCCACTTGTTGGTACTTAGCCTAGAGGTTATCTGGCCTCCGGTATCGAGCAACACGACTTCATTACTTGGATGACTATCAATAATTAACCTCTCTGCATACCCCAACGCATTCTGCCATCGACTTTTTCCACTCTGAGTGAGAGTAGCCATTGTGCCTGAATTGTCGATGACAATAGAAACATTCTCAATATCTGTTACTTCATCTGAGAACAGTTCAGGGCCTCCTGATGCAACGACCAGACTTATAGCGATAATGCACGCAAGAAGAAGGGACAGTAGCCAACGTATCTTATCTATGAAAGAACTTTTTTTACGCTGTTTCAAGAGCTTTTTCCATAAAAGCGAAGAGGACACCATCACGGTGGGAGGTGGAGGCTTCAACCAATACAGAAATCCCACTGTTAGAACTGTGCCAACAGCCAACAGAAAAGTGATTGTTGGAGACGCAAGGAATAAATTCATGTCAAGAATCTACCCTGCCGAAATACTTGTAGGATTAAATCTTCAAAAGGGTTTTCCGTGGATGAACTTATAAATCCCCACCCATTCTTTTTACAGTAGTCTTCCAAGGCGGCCACATGAGTATCAAAGGCATGGGTATAGGCATCCATCAACGCCGGTGTAACCTTGACCCTTTCGAGATCACCAAGTTCTGCGTCTCTCAACAGAACCTCATCTGGTAGGATGGGATTTCGCTCGTCAGGGTCATATAAGTGAACTGTAAACAAATCCTGTCGATAATGTCTTAGCATATCAAAAGATCTCTCAAATCCTGAAGGGTCTAAAAAATCAGAGATAACAACCACAAGTCCTCTTCTTCTTTGAGAGGAAAAAAATCCTTTGAATGCTCTTTCCATAGAAGTAGACCCTTTGGTTCTCATAGCCTCTAAAAACTGGAAAGTGTTCCAGATTTGGCTTTTACCTCTCCGGGCCGAAAGTTGATTCTCTGCTCCATCATTAAATCCGATCAGGTTCACCCTGTCTTGATTCAGCAAGCCCACATAACACATCGCAGCAGCAATTTTTCTTGCTTGATCAAATTTGACAGGGTCGCCACAATTCATGGATTCACTTGAATCAATGAAAATATAGATGGGCAAATCAGCTTCTTCCTCAAAAATTCTAAGCAGAAGCTTCTGTAAACGAAGGAATGTTCTCCAGTCCACATTTTTTGTATCCTCACCTGATACATATTCCCTATAATCAGAGAATTCTATTCCTGAGCTAGTTTTCTTCTTAGACCGATGTTCCCCATGAAGATGTCCCGGAACCATTTGCTTTGAAACCAAGTTTAGATACTCTAGTTTCTTGATAAAATCGTCGTCAAAAAGTGCTTCACTAGGTTCCATATTTTGCTAGCTCATCCTGGTATGACCGATCTATTCTTCGGGTTCGGGAACATCATTCATGATCTTGGTCAAGATTTCGTCTGGATCAATTCGGTCTGCCTCTCCTTCAAAATTTAACAACACCCTGTGTCGGAAAGCTGGCAGGAAATAGGACCGGATATCTTCACAAGATACGTGCACTCTGCCACTTACTAGCGCATTCACTTTTGCACCAACTACTAGCGCTTGAGTCCCTCTAGGACTAGAACCAAAACGTACATACTGAGCTGTTAGTGGATGTGTGAACTCATTGTTAGGATTGGTAGCCAAGGTTAGCCTTATTGCATAATCTTGGATGCTTGGAGCTATGGGGACGTTCCTCGCCGTTTCCCGCATCTCTAGTATTTGATCCCTATTCAAAACTGTCGTCGCATCTGGTTCAGAAGCTGCAGTCGTCCGGTTCATGATTTCGTGCATATGTTTCGACTCCGGATATTTAATTCTCAGCTTGTAAAAAAAGCGGTCGAGCTGAGCTTCCGGAAGGGGGTAAGTCCCCTCCATTTCCACTGGATTTTGGGTCGCGAGTACAAAAAATGGAGGGTCTAGCTTATGAGTAGTCACACCCACAGTAACACTTCTTTCCTGCATGGCTTCCAGAAGAGCTGACTGGGTTTTAGGTGTCGCCCGATTAATTTCATCGGCCAAGAGAATATTTGTGAATATTGGACCCTTCTGGAAGGCTAAATACTTCTCTCCCATATCTGTTTCATGCATTACGTCACTACCCACAACATCTCCTGGCATCAAATCGGGAGTGAATTGAATCCTAGAGAACTTTAACTGCAGAACATCTGCTACAGTGGAGACTATCTTTGTCTTTCCCACTCCGGGAATCCCCTCAAGTAGAACATGTCCCTTCGCCAACAAACTCACTAGAGTGCCATCAATTACTTCTTCATTCCCTACTATGACTTTACCAATTTCAGCTCTTACTTTTTTAAATTCATCACAAAACAGTGACACTTGGTTATCTATTTCTATTGTCATTTTCTCTCAATGGTCTTATGCCTAAAAAATAATCCTTAACTAAGTCGCGATATTCCCAGAATACTACTTCTATGTCCAAGGCTGAAGCTGAAGAATAACCAGCCAAGCCATTCACATCTCTAAATTCCAGTTCCGATTGCTGCATCTGGCTACCACCTTGAAATAAATTCTCAGGGTCAGGAAGTTCGTCTACCAACCCCTCTTCGATCACTTCTAGATTTAGTTGCACTTCTAGAGTAGTAGCTTCTCCTAATTCTAATTCAGCGTTCTCCGACGGGGCTCCTGTGGAATTTCCTGCTGGCCCACTGCCTTCTCCTGACTCACCACCAGAAGATTGAGTGACCTCGTCAGAGCCAGTCCCAGATGAACCCGCCGCCATTTCTCCTTCTGGATCTAGGATCGAGCTATTCGCATTTTGTGTGACCTGTTGGCTCATAGCTTGCATATTGGTTGCAGCTTGATTCAAAGCTTCTTCCAAGTTTTGATTCTGTGCCATTGCATCAAGTGTAGCCGCCGCCTCTGTCAGCGCACCTTCTGCCATAGACATCTCATCCTGAGATAGTGCCGTCCCAGCTTCATTCAACGCGCTCAATAGTTCTTCAATAGACAAGGATTCAGCGCTCTCACTTGGCTGCAGTCCTCTCTCTAAATCATTTAATTCGGTAGGCGTCATGTCAGATAGTCTTTCACTCAATTCTCTCAGTTGATCTGCCGCATCTCCAAATTCCATTGACTCCAAGGAATTTGAGAATACCGACAGATCTTCTGTATCTGAAAATTCTTCGGCAATTTGTGCCATCTCTTGATTGAGAGCATCCATCTCAAAACTTTCTTCGTTGAATAAGTCTTCTGCTTCTTGTAGTTGTCGCAAGATTTCTTCACTGTCAAATTCATCAGCCTTCAATTCTTCCAGGACTTTTTCCAGGCTCTCCCGATCCGCATCTTCTAATACTGATCCCACTTCACTACCTAATATTGTTTCCAATTCTGCTATCTGAACTTCCATGTCGGAGAAAGGAGCCTGAGATCCAGTATCAGAGAAAAACAAAGGAGTCTGATTTTGCAGGGTTCCTAAACCGACCTGCACTGCGATCAATCCAAATACACCCAAAAACCACTTGGAAACACTCAAAGGAAATAATTCGGTTATCTTCATGGAATCCAAAGATTTGGCAGCACCTTTCAGCTGTAAATCTATCCAGGCGGATTTTCTTGGATGGCGCATAAACCAGTATGCAGTCTTAATTTCGTCTCTTAAATCCCCCAACTTATCCGCCATTCCAGCTGCCCGATCAAGCCAATTACCTTTTAGTCTACGACGGATCGAAAAAACGAGGTAAATACAAAACGATCCAGATACCAGTATCCTCCATCCTGGAGTTTGAACAGGAAAAAGTATCTCAGCAATTCTCAATAAAACAGAGATTCCCAAAGTGGCACACAATACTTTCGCAAAAAGGTCAATATGAAAAGAGATTTGAATCCGCTGGTTTATCTTCTTGAGCGTCGAATACACCTTAGAGGATGAGCCAGAGCTTTCACTTTTGATCTTTGTCAATTCGCTTTCACCGTTTTCTAGCTAGCCTTCTTAGTAGTTAATGATTCCACCATCTGGAAGTCTTCCACTCCTAACAACCATTCTCGATAATTTTGAGGGTGAAAACAAAATGTCCAAGAGGGAAACATCAAGCAAATTTGTCCCGAACCAACTTGATTGTCTCTCCTCTCCTTTTCTCTGCTCATTTTTTCTTGAAGAAGAACTTGATATGTCCTGCTGTTTCCTTGAATGGGCCCACCAGGACTTGAACCTGGGACCTTCGGATTATGAGTCCGCTGCTCTAACCAACTGAGCTATGGGCCCTTCTTCCTAAAACATTAATAGCTAGTTACTGTGACCAAAACACCTTTTTTATTTCAACTGATCGGCCCAGTATCTCCCGACAATCATACCAAAGAACTACAATTGGTTAAAGGCTCAATCTCATCTGGAGTAAGCATCTCATAGTGACCTACTTTGAGCCAACCTAATTCTATAGGGCCGAACCTTGTCCTTTTTAAGTGTGCTATTGAGCAGCCTACTGCCGCCATCAAACGTCTTACTTCCCTATTTCTACCTTCTTTCAAAACCAACCTCAAATTCTTCAAACTATTATCCTTGTTGTGGTCAATCTCTACAGTCGATGGCCGAGCAAGTCCATCTTCTAACACTACACCTGCCCGCAGACGCTCTAGAACCATTTCTGACACTTCCTGTTCGACCGCAACTTCGTACTCGCGTTCTATGCCGTACCGTGGGTGTTGCAAACGATTGGCCGCATCGCCGTCGTTAGTGAGAATGAGAAGTCCTTCAGTTAAGTAGTCCAACCTTCCAACATAGCGGAGGCTCCTCATATCGTTAGGCAGAAGATCATATAAGACTGGCCTGCCCCGGTCATCCTTCGCGGTAGTAAGAAATCCTTTTGGTTTATTTACTTTTACCCATTTTATAGGGAGAATCCCTATTGGTTTTCCGTCAACAGCCACATTATCGATTTCAGGATCAATTGTCATTCCCATATTTTTAATGATCTCTGAGTTTACTGTGACTCTCCCCTCCGAAATCATAACTTCAGCTTTTCTGCGAGAGGCGACACCCGCTCTCGAGATAAACTTATGTAAACGCATCGTTAATGAATGAGTTAATCAGTGGGGGATGGAGAAACATTCGGGTCAACCAGAGTTTCTCCGTTTTCATTTTCAGATGTCTGATTTTCCTGCGAGGTACTAACCTCCAAATTTTCTGGTATGGCTTCTGTTACGTTTTCTCCTTTTAGGACAACAGGCAAATCATCCTTTCGAGGTAAGTCTTCAATTCTAGAAAAACCAAAGTGCTCCAGAAATTTATTAGTAGTGCCGTACAGTAACGGCCTTCCTAACCCTTCACCTCTGCCTACAACATCGACCAATTCCCTATCTTGCAGTGTTCTGACCACCCCAGCAGAACTCACACCTCGAACGTATTCGATATCTATCCTGCCAATTGGCTGTCTATAAGCTATTATGGCCAAAGTCTCTAGGGCTGGGCCTGACAATCTGGATGACTTAGCTACCGTGTCAAACCTATCTAGATATGTTGCATAGGCTGGAAGAGTAACAATCTGATAACCTCCCCCAAGCAATTTGATCTCAAAAGCTCTTTCTGATTCTTCATATACGCGCTTTAATTCTTTAATTGCTTTTTCCACCACGTCTTCGTTTAGGGAATCATCGGCCCTTGCTATTTCTTCAGCATTAACGGGCGCATCGCTTGAAAACAGCACTGCCTCAACAATTTGCGTTGCTCGCATCATTCCTCTCCAGAATTAGTGTCTATTTCTACTGGAATATTCTCGACATATCGATACATCCACAACTCTGAGAATTTTTCTGTTTGGCGTAATTTAACCTTCCTATTACGTGCCAACTCCAAGCTAGCTAGAAAAGTCATGACTCCGTGCATCTTAGACTCAAAAGGTTCGAGCAACTTGCTGAATCTTACCCTTTTTAGATTTTGGAGAGTCAGCAAGATTAAATCCACTTTGTCTTCCATCGCTACCAACCTCGTGGTTACTCTATGTTCTACAATATCCATAGAGGGAACGACCATAGATTTAGCGGCATCGTACACTTCGTGCCATTGAGTCTCCAAGACTGTTTCCTTCTTCGCTCTTTGGCTTCTCGGTAGGACGTACCCTTTGCCAAACTGCCTACTCCTCTGGGATTCAGCCAGGCTCAGGTGAGCCTTGATTTCCTGTATCTGTTCATATTCCAACAACCTATATACCAACTCTGCCCGCGGATCTTCATCTTCCGATACCACACTACTGGGTAACAGCATCTGGGCCTTTATTCTTAATAAATTCGCTGCCATCTCCATAAACTCAGCAGCGTTGTTAATTTGGTTTTCCCCAATATCAGTTAGCGCTGAAAGGAACTGTCGTGTGATTTTCGAAATGGGAATTTCAAAAATATCTATGTCCTGCTGTCTTATCAGATGTAACAGTAAATCCAAAGGCCCCCGAAATCTTTCGATATCAACAACCAGAAAATGCTCGTCTGGGCTATCCTGAAGAGATGGGCTTAAGTCCATGATATTATTAATGAATCAGCAAAACCTATTAGGAACTGCACTGGTTTTAGAATAAAACTGAATAGACTTGGATAAAGAACACAGCAAATTAGCAATATTAACATGCCGTATTGACCTAACCGATCATACCCATGTCGCCAACTTGTAGGGATCAAGTGGTAAAGAACGTGAGAGCCATCCAACGGTGGGATCGGCATTAAATTGAAGAAGGCTAGGATCAAATTTATGTAAATTCCGAAATAAGCAAGATTCGCCAAGAAATCCAAAACACTATTCGAACCCATGAACTTTTGAAGATTCAGCAACACTACCATAAGAACGACCAAACTTAAGGCCAGTAGGATGTTTGCAACAATGCCAGCCAAGGACACTTTGATGTCAGCTGAACGATAATTATAGAACTTGCTAGGGTTGATGGGTACCGGTTTTGCCCAACCAAAGATCATACCCCCAGTTACATTATAGAGGATGACTGGAACCAGGAATGAACCCAGAAAATCCAAGTGGGAAAAAGGATTCATGGTGATACGACCTAAGCGATAGGCGGTGTCGTCACCCTCCTTAAGTGCAACCCAAGCATGCGCGACCTCATGCACCACTATCGAAAAAATGAGGACCGGTAGAATGGATAATAATTCCATGGCACGCAACTTACTTCAGGACAGCAATACAAGCCACCCCCTAAGCACCTTTTAGAAAACACCTTAACTAGCTACTCATTGATCAGATTAGCTGTTTCCAATATAATTCTCACTCGGTTATTCACGTTAGAGTTTAGTTTAGAGAACATAGCAATGCCCAATATCAAAAGTGCAAAAAAGAGAGTTCGGACGAGTCGGGATGCCAACGCGCGCAACCGGACCGTACGATCACACTTAAGAAGAGCAATAAAAAAGGTTCGGACTGCAGAAAACCTTTCTGTCGCAGAGACTGAATACAAGAAAGCACAAGTCCTTATAGATCGCGCAGCTACAAACAGAATACTTCATCCAAACGCAGCGGCTCGAATCAAAAGCAGACTGTCCAAGACGCTTAAAAGCTAATTTAAAAACTAGCGATCAAACTGTCCTTTCCTAATTATCAGAGAAACTTCAAGTTCAAGGTTCCTTCCAAACAGTCACTCCCCCCACGATTGTTTGACAAGCCTTCCCTTGCAATTCCAGACCCTCAAACGGTGTATTTTGGCTCTTAGATCTAAATTTGTCGGGTTCCACGGTCCAGGTTACGCTGGTATCAATTAATGTCACATCTCCTAGACTTCCTTTCTTTAAGGATCCTCCAGGCAAATTAAATGCTTTCGCGGGGCTACAGCTCATCCGATCAACCAGTGTGGAGAGGTCAGTTATTCCTTTGTCGACAATATGAGTCAGTCCTATCCCTAGTGCTGTTTCCAAACCGACAATTCCATTTGGCGCATCGGCAAAAGCTCTTTCCTTCTCATCGTAGTGATGGGGTGCGTGATCGGTAGCATAAACACACAAAGTTCCGTCACTAAAACCTTTAACGACCGCTTCGCGATCATGATTTGTCCTTAGAGGTGGATTCATCTTTGCATTGGTGTTGTATCCTTCTACTTCTTCTTCAGTAAGGATAAGGTGATGTGGAGTAGCCTCGGCAGTCACTCCTACTCCACGCATTCTTGCCTGGCGTATCATTTCTACACCAAATGCGGTGGATACATGCTGCAAATGTATCCGACTCCCTGTAAGCTCAGCTAGTAACAGGTCTCGAACAATATGAATATCTTCTGAAATATTGGGCTTCCCTGGGAGACCCAGTTTAGTAGACAAAAAACCCTCGTTCATTGCACCATTTCTGGAAAAATTGAGATCTTCAGGGTGATCAGCAACTGGAATATTAAATGACTTGGCGTACTCCATAGCGCGACGCATGATCTCACCATCCATCACAGGATTCCCATCATCTGTAATTCCAACTGCACCAGCGTCTACCATTTCTCCAATGGCCGCGAGTTTTTCACCCTTTTGACTCTCAGTAATGGCTCCTAGAGGGTACACCCTTGCTTTCTTTGCTTTTTCAGCTTGAGCCGCTATAAAACGTATCCCTGCGGGACCGTCGATTACTGGATCAGTATTAGGCATTGCGCACACCGCGGTAAACCCACCACTAACAGCTGCATCTAAACCAGTGTCTATTGTCTCTTTGTGTTCTCCTCCGGGTTCACGAAGATGGACATGAACATCTATCAGACCTGGAGTTACTATTTTCCCCGATGCATCTATCTCCTGAATACTTTCCGTTCCAGCGATTTGGTCACCTACCGCTTCGACCTTTCCATCCATGATCAGTAAATCCGTTTTTTTGTCTATCGATTGACTCGGATCAACTAGGTGCCCACCACGGATTAGAATCGATCCCATTGCTATCTCGACGCTCCTTTTGCTGACTCAACTGTCTCAGGCGCACCCCCAGCCAACAGATATAGTGTGGCCATTCTCACGGCTACTCCGTTTGTGACTTGCTCTAAGATCACTGACTGAGGACCGTCAGCGACATCGCTATCTATTTCGACTCCTCGATTCATCGGTCCAGGATGTAAGACAAGTAAATCCTTGGAGCCTAGCTTGAGGCGTTCCTTTGAAATCCCCCATCTCTGATTATACTCCCTCAAGCTAGGTATATAGCCACTCTCCATCCGTTCCAATTGAAGCCTCAGGATATTTAGGACATCAGACCATTCAACAATCTCTTCTATACGACGGAAAACCTTTACGCCCATCTCTTCGATATGTACTGGCATAAGGCTATAAGGACCACAGACACCAACCTGAGCGCCCAGTTTTAGCAAGCAGTGTATATTGGACCTCGCCACTCTGGAATGCAGTACATCCCCAATTATAGCAACTTTCACCCCAGTCAAAGTGCCCAAGTGATCTCTTATGGTCAGGGCATCTAGCAGTCCTTGTGTTGGATGTTCATGACTTCCGTCACCTGCATTTATCACACTGGAAGGTATCCTCTCAGCAAGAAATCTAGCTGCCCCAGATGAACTATGCCTAATCACAACCATATCAATCTTCATAGCTTCCAAATTCCTCGCGGTATCTACCAATGTCTCCCCTTTAGATACCGAGGATCCGGTGGAGGACACACTAACGGTATCCGCACTCAAACGTTTTTGTGCGAATTCGAAGGAAATTTTTGTTCTAGTAGAAGCCTCAAAGAACAGATTTACAATAGTTTTCCCTCTTAGGACTGGAACCTTTTTTATACGCCGTTCCGAAATTTCTTTAAATGCTTCAGCTGTATTGAGAATGCCAGTTATTTGGTCGGTAGCCAATCCTTCTAAGCCTATTAAATCTTTCCCCAAACTGAACGGCCTAGCTATCAAGGTGTTTCCTCCCCTAAAGAAGTCATCTCTACAGCCCATTCTCCATCTACCTCGGGCACTCTTACATCCACGGTGCACCCCTCTGCCACTTCAATAACATTTCCAGTAAAGTCAGGTTGTAATGGGATCTCGCGACCCCCGCGATCAACAAGGACTAACAGGAACACTCTAGAGGGCCTGCCCCAGTCGATCAGTTCATTGAGCCCTGCCCTAGCGGTTCTTCCAGTAAAAATAACATCATCGATTATCGCTAATCTTTTGTCCTCAATCCCAGCTTCCGGCAAAACGGTTTGTCCAACCACTGGCTTGGGTCCAATAGTGAGCAAATCGTCCCTGTAAAAGGTTATATCCAAAGTACCCAATGGTATACGCACCCCGTATTCATCTTCTATTCGTTCTCTAATGACCGCGGCCACTTGAACACCCCTACGATGGACACCCATGAGAATAAGATCATCTGTACCTTCATTGAGAGCAATCAAGGCGTCGGCCATATCAGTGATGGCTTGTCTTATTTCTGTTTCCTTCATTATTACAGTGTGCAGACTGAGCTCCTAGTTCATCGGGTGAATCTACACCATACAAAACTAGACAAGTGTCGGTTCCTTTACAAGTGAAGCACCTTTAAGCATCATCAACCGTATTAAAGTTGCATCCTGGGACCTAAATGAGGGATTTAATATGTACCGACAGTTAAGACTGGCACTACTTTTCCTACTTCTCGGGCCCATGATTCCCAACACGTTTGATGTACATTCTCAAGATGTCAGATCAGATCAGATGATAATCCTAAAATCGGTTCCCTTTGAAATCACGCTCTCGGGACCACCAGATACCCAAGGATCATATGTTGTAGAGGATGCTTCAGGGAGAGAATTGCTTTCTGGTATTGTAGATGCTGGCATAGATGAAACGATAAGTCTGGCCATTTCCCAAAGGGAACAATTACCCTTGATCATAACGATAGATCGGTCAGAATTCTCCTTTGGTAGAGTTTTTATAAATGGATGGATTTCACTGGCACCACCCCTAATAGCAATCACACTAGCCCTGCTCTTCCACGAAGTAATAACCGCACTGCTCGCCGGAGTTTGGTTAGGTGCATTTATCATTAATGGCTACAATCCCTTTTTAGCATTAAGTCGGTCCGTAGATTCCTATGTTGTCCCAGCCTTAGGGGACACAAGTGGAAAAACACAGATTATCGTGTTCTCACTTATGTTGGGTGGCCTGGTGGGAATAGTTTCTAAGAACGGGGGTACCCAAGGGATAGTAGACAAACTCAAACCCTTCGCGAATAGCAGAAGACGTGGTAGCCTGGCAACTTGGTTTGCTGGTTTATGCATTTTCTTTGATGATTATGCCAACACCCTAATCGTGGGCACCACCATGCGTCCGATAACAGACAACCTTAAGATTTCGAGAGAAAAACTGGCTTACATTGTGGATTCCACTGCTGCCCCTGTAGCAGCTCTCGTCCCAATCTCTACCTGGGTGGGGTACGAAATAGGCCTGATCGGTGATGGGCTGAGAATAGCAGCCAATGTGCCGGAAGAAGGCACTCAGCTTGCCCAGACACTAGCCACTATCAGTCCCTTCTCCGTATTTATAAGCACTATTCCATATATGTTCTATCCTATTTTAGCATTAACAATGGTGTTTTTAGTTTCTTTTATGGATCGCGACCTAGGACCTATGGTTCAAGCCGAAAAAAAGGCCATTGAGGGGCTAGGAACACCTGGAACAACTAACTCGGATAGCTTTGAGACCTCAGTATCTACTCAGAAGTCTCAACGAACCGTTATTCCAGCCTGGTGTAATGCCATCATGCCCATCGGAGCCGTGATATTTGTCGTAGTAACAGGACTTTATCTATCTGGTGTTTCTGAAACAGGACCTGAAGCAAGTTTGATAGAGATTCTCGGAGCCGCAGATATTTATGGTTGTCTCCTATGGGGTTCAACAACAGGAGTTTTAGTAGCCATCCTGCTCTCAGTAGTTCAAAAGATTTTGACCTTAAGAGAAACTATGGAAGCCTGGGTGGAAGGACTAAAGAGCATGATGAATGCCATGGTTATTTTAATCCTAGCCTGGTCATTGGGCCAAGTCACGGAGGATCTAGGTACGGCAAATTATCTCTCCCAAATGCTTATGGGTTCTCTGCCTGTACAAATACTTCCCGCATTAGTGTTTTTTACTGCAGCTGCTATGGCATTTGCTACAGGGACCTCTTGGGCTACCATGGCCATTCTAATTCCTTTGGTGATACCTCTGACCGTAAGTCTTGGTGGAGCGATAGGTTTCGGTGAAGGCGGATATTCCATACTCCTTAGTACAACTAGTTCGGTTCTTGCAGGAGCGATATTTGGCGATCACTGTTCGCCAATCTCCGACACTACTGTATTAAGTTCGACAGCTTCTGAATGTGACCACGTAGACCATGTGAGAACCCAGATGCCTTATGCTTTAATTGTCGGAGTTATTTCTATTGTATTCGGAAGCATAGGTACGGCTTATGGACTACCTGTTTGGGCAGCCCTGCTTATAGGCGTCCTATTACTCATTAGCATCTTGAAAGTCTTTGGAAAAACTGGACTAACTGTTCAAATTAATTGAGAAAACATTCTTCGATAAATTATTTCACAATTACCGACGCGCTGCTAAAGAACGACGCTCTTTAAAGTATCCCTTGAGTAGCTCAGAAGACTCCTGCTCCAAAATACCACTAGTCACTTCCATTCGATGATTCAAACGCTCATCACAGACTAAATTACCCAGGCTTCCAACCATTCCAGATTTTGGATCTGTAGCACCGAACACTAGTCGCTCTATACGAGAAAGAACCAGAGCCCCGGCACACATAGAACATGGCTCTAATGTTGTATAAAGGGTGCAGTCGACAAGTCGCCAATCTTTTAATTTCTGAGCCGCTCGTCGAATTGCTATAACTTCTGCGTGCGCCGTAGGGTCGTTTTCCGATCCCGTTAAATTATGTCCTTTGGAGATTACTCTGTCCCCTCTCACAATCACAGCGCCTACAGGAACCTCACCCAGGCCATAGGCTCTCTTTGCCTGCAGAAGTGCTAAACTCATAAACTCGCTATCAGATTGACTAAGATTCAACGCTAACCATACCAATTCTTAGAGTTCACCTTCGCCAGCAGAACTTTCCAAGTAATCTATCGCTATACCTATCCTCTCGAGAACACATGTACGCCCCAAAAGGTATAAGACCTCAAAGATGCTCGGACTTGCTTCACGACCAGTTACCGCAACTCTCAAAGGGTGAATCACTTGGCCCAACTTCAAGCCCTTGTCTGAAGCAAATAACCTAATTCTTGATTCCAGTTCGTCGGCCTGCCAATCGGCTTCGCCTAACACGGCATTTAGTTCAACGAGAATCCTTCGAGCTCTGTCCTGATCTTTCATCCAATGCTTACGGATCGCTTCTTCCTCGAAGTCTATTTCCTTTTTCAGAAAAGGCTTGGAAAGTTCAACAAGGTCAATGACCGTCCGAGATCTTGTCTTCAAGAGATCTATCAGTGCGAGATACCAGTCATTTTTTGAAGACAATTCATCTTCCGTTGCCAACCCAGCCAAATTTAACCTTGGGCTAAGGAGCGTCGCAATTTCTTCAGCTGACGTAGAGTCAAAATGTTTTCCAGAAAGCCACTCCAATTTTTTCAGATCGAAAATCGACCCCTTCTTTAATACTCGCTCCAGTGAAAATTTATCTATGAGTTCGTCAACCTTCATGAATTCTAGATCTTCTCCGGGACTCCATCCCAAAAGCGCCAGGAAATTGATCAGCGCTGGCTGCAATATCCCGTCCTCTTTATAAGCTTGTATAGATGTGGCGCCATGGCGTTTAGATAAACGCTTTCCATCACCCCCTAGTATCATGGGAACATGACCAAAGAACGGCTTCGTCCATCCCATAGCATCATATATCAATATCTGTTTAGCGGTGTTGGACAAATGATCATCACCGCGAATCACATGTGTGATAGTCTGGTAGGCATCATCGGAAGCCACTGCAAAATTATATGTAGGACTTCCATCACTTCTTAGAATAACTAGATCCTCAATATCTGCATTCTCAAACTTCATTTCCCCATGAACGAGGTCGCTCCAAAGAGTTTGACCTTCGGGGACCTTGAATCGTATAGCATGGGGTTCGCCTGCCAAAGCCTTCTTCTCTGATTCTTCCCGAGATATCAGCTCCGCTTGTCTTCTGGGCTCACGTTTTTCTGTACCATCAGTCTTAGCGTTAACTCTATCATTGATAAGTCTTTCTGGATCGCCGAAATCCCTATATGCCAATCCCTTTTCAAGTAGATGTCTAACTTCTTTTCTGTGTCTTTCTACGCCGTCACTTTGAAAATAAGGCCCTTCATCCCAATCAATTCCCAGCCATTCGAGTGATTCCAAGATGGCAGCACTGTGTTCAGAATTAGATCTATCTCTATCAGTATCTTCTATCCTAAGAACAAACACTCCTTGATGTTTTCGTACGAAAAACCAATTGAATAGTGCCGTTCTTGCCCCTCCTACATGAAGGTGACCTGTAGGCGAAGGAGGAAAACGTACTCTAACTGTCATGACATCTACCGTTGTCATACAAGGCCTTAGTAGGGCGAACTGAGGAACCATACCTCGGCAGTTTCGATACGAGATGGTCAAACATTTTGTTCTATCTTCTTAAAATTGTCAGCCACATAGTCTTCAATGATCCCTTTGAATTCCTTCACCAATCCTTCTCCAGAAAGGGTAGTGTGGTGTTGGCCATCAACATAAACAGGAGCTTTAGGATCTTCTGCATTGCCTGGCAGTGAAATTCCAAGATTTGCGTGTTTGGATTCTCCTGGACCGTTCACTACACATCCCATCACCGCAACTGTCATTTCCTCTACCCCAGGATAGTTTTTACTCCAAACAGGCATATTCCTTCTGATATAGTCCTGAATTTCAAGAGTCATTTCTTGAAAAAGAGTGCTACTGGTACGTCCGCAGCCTGGACAAGAGGTCACTTGCGGTTCAAAACTTCTTATTTGCAATGATTGCAATACCTGTTTGGCTACTAGGACTTCTTCCGCTCTATTGCCATTAGGCTGAGGAGTCAGAGAAACTCGAAGAGTATCACCAATTCCCTGAATAAGTAGAGGTGCGACAGCTGTAGAAGTTGAAACGACTCCCTTTAACCCCAGGCCTGCTTCAGTTAAACCCAAATGCAGAGGATACTCACACTTACTTGCAAGCCTCTGGTATACTTGAATCAATTCAGGGACCGCAGAAACTTTAGCGCTGAGAATAATCATGTCATGAGCCAAACCGATTTCTTCAGCCAGTTCAGCTGAGCGTAAAGCGCTCTCGACAATCGTATCAATCACTACTTGGTCTGAGCTTTTTGGTAATGATTTACCTGCATTAATGTCCATGGCTTCTGCCAGAAGTCTCTGGTCCAAAGATCCCCAATTTACTCCAATTCTCACCGGTGTATCATTATGGATTGCCACTTCTATAATTTTCTGGAAATTTGCGTCTCGATGCTTAGAACCAACATTACCTGGATTTATACGATATTTTGCGAGTGCAGTCGCACACTCTGGGTATTGTTTCAGTAGGAGATGCCCATTGTAATGAAAGTCTCCTACTAGAGGGACCGACACCCCATCATCAATCAACCTAATCTTTATCGAGGATACACTCTTGGCTGCTTCGTCATTGTTCACTGTGATCCTGACAATTTCGCTGCCAGCATCAACCAGTCTCTTTATCTGTTCGACAGTGGATTCAACATCACCCGTATCTGTATCAGTCATGCTTTGAATGACCAAAGGATATTCACTACCGATGGTTACTCCACCGACGTCGACTGAAAAAGTCTTTCTTCGTGGCCAATGACTCACGCTTGGTACCAACCTTAGCAAAAGAATGATATGCTATTAACCTACCAGAACAACTATCATACACCAACCTGGAATAGTCTAGATATTAACCACCCCATAGTTTTGATTTGTAATCATCAAGAAACATTTTTAATCGACTTTTCTACTATCTCACTCTGACGATCAAGCAAAATCCTTGAATCAAACAACTGATGTTTACAAGTATCGACAATCCGTCTAACACTTCATATTTTTCTTGGAACCATTTTAGGTGGACCAGGACAAGCAAATCAATATTGTCTTAGGACATGAATTTATGATTCTTGCATGTCTAGTGAGGAATGAGTCACCATGAAAACAACAAACCACTATTATTAAGGCCAAGTATGGATATTTCTGAAGCCATTTTGTCTCGCAGATCAATTAAGGTTTATAAGTCGAATCCAGTTTCTAATGAAACTATCAGTATCCTACTAGAGCTTGCTGTCGCAGCTCCTAATCACAGAATGACCCAACCTTGGAGGTTCTATGTGATGGGGCCAGAATCCAGAGCTGGGTTCGGGACAGCCCTAGGACGTCGTAAAGCAAAAAAAGTGCCAGATGAAGAATCAGCAAAGAAGATCATCGAAAAGGTGAAAAACACACATCGAGCCCTACCAGCTATGATTGCAGTTGGTATAGAACTCGATGACAATCCAGAGATTCGTGAGGAAGATTATGCTGCTTCGTATATGGCTATTCAAAATTTTTGTCTCGCGGCCTGCTCTATGGGACTAGGAACACATGTCAAAACTGGGGCCGTGATGGATGACCCCTCAGCACGCAAGGCTATTGGAGTAAGGACTGGGGAAAGAATTGTCGCCACAATCACCCTGGGTGAGCCTGCCGATATTCCGGAACCCAAATCTCGTGAATTGGCCGCGAACCTAACGACTTGGAATTCATAGCAAGCATTACCATTTTTTGATCGATCAGAGACGAGTCCGGATTCCCTATTGAAATTAAACCGTAAGGAGAACGCTTTGAACAATCCACTAATAACTATCCTAAAGAACGGATCACTAAAAGTAGAAGGTGGCATTGCACTACAAGATCAAGACGGTAATAGTGTGGAAACACCGACCTCCAGAGCATACCACCTATGCCGATGTGGAGTCTCACAGAAAAAACCTTTCTGTGACGGACGGCACAAAGTGTGCGATTTTGATGGTACTCTACTCTAGTTTTCCCTCCAACTATTTTTATAACAATAACAAAGGTTCGGCCATGCTTGGCATCACTCCTTCGCATCACTGTATCAGACTAGCATATACAATTCTCTTCAGTTTTTGTCTTTCACTCTTGGAAAGTCCGAAAGACTTATCATCCCAAACGCTCAATAGCATTCCCAAAGAATTGTTTTCTGATATCCAGTTCCGACATGTCGGCCCAGTAGGAAACCGCGTAAGTGCTGTTACTGGTGAAGAAGGTAACTCTAATGTTTACTATGTTGGAGCAGCTTCTGGCGGTGTCTTTAAATCACTAGATGGTGGTCATACATGGAATCCCATCTTTGATGACCAGCCAGCACAATCGATAGGAGCAATAGCTATTTCCAGATCAGATCCTAATCTCGTGTGGGTTGGAACTGGCGAATCTTTCATACGTTCTAACGTTTCTATCGGTAACGGCATCTATCTTTCCACTGATGCGGGCAGCAATTGGGATCACATGGGTTTAACGGAAACAGGCCGGATTGGAAGAATTGTAGTTCACCCAGAAAACCCAGAGATTGTTTACGTGGCTGCAGCTGGACACCTCTATGGGCCCCAGGAAGAGCGGGGAATCTTTCGTACCCAAAACGGAGGAGATACTTGGGAGCGAGTCCTTTTTTCAGGTCAAAACTCTGGGGGAATAGATATCGTCATGGACCCCTCTAACCCGAGGATCTTATTCGCTGCGACATGGCAAATGCAAATTTGGCCTTGGGGGAGAGAAAGTGGGGGGCCAGAGAGCGGCCTATGGACAAGCCGGGATGCAGGTGATACTTGGAAAAGACTGGAAGGAAACGGTCTCCCGATAGGAACAATGGGTAGAATAGGCTTGGCAATGTCACCGAACGATCCTGATAGGATCTACGCCTTAATAGAGACCAACTCCAATCGGGATTTTGAGCCCCTTGTCGACCATGAAGGAACCCTTTGGCGCTCTGACGACGGTGGGCAATCCTGGGCCATGATCAATGGTGATCATGCTTTAGCTCAACGCCCCCTCTATTACAGTAGGATGGCTGTCGCACCAGATAATGCCAATGAGGTACATTTTATGTCTACAAGATACACGAAATCTGTGGATGGAGGCCTTTCCTACAGTGATATCGCAGGTGGGGACAACCACGACATGTGGATAGATCCACAGTTGCCCGATCGTATGATTATAGGTAACGATCAAGGCATCATGATTTCGACTAATCGTGGCGACAATTGGTACAGGCCACTGCTACCAATTGCACAGATGTACCACGTTGCTACCGATACTCAGGTGCCCTACAATCTGTATGGAAATCGTCAAGATGGCCCCTCCACCAGTGGTCCTTCCAATACTTTAAGGGGTGAATCTATTCCTATCGGTGAATGGGGATCAGTCGGTGGTTGTGAGTCTGGTTTTGCAGTGCCTGATACAGTAACTAACCAAACGGTCTGGTCTGGATGTTACGAGGGCATCTTGGAACGCCATGATCTAGAAACTGGAATTAGCAGAACTGTCAGTGTCTGGCCGGACAATCCGGAGGGATGGGCATCGCAAGAAATACCCTTCCGATTCCAATGGACTTTCCCAATCCATATCTCACCTCATAACAATGAGCGTGTATACGTTGGAAGCCAATTTGTCCATCAAACAACTAATGGTGGTCAAACCTGGGAAATCATTAGCCCTGATCTGACAACAAATGATCCCAGCAAACAGATGGCTACAGGAGGACTCACCGTTGAAGATGCCAGTCCAACCTATAACTCCGTTCTATTCGCTATCGCTGAGTCACCTCTGTCGCAGGGGACTATCTGGGCTGGATCACACGACGGACTGGTTCATGTAACAAGGAATGGTGGTCAAAGCTGGTCCAACGTAACAGCGAACATCCCATCCCTTCCCCCTTTCGGTACAATAAGTAACATAGAGCCATCACGTTTTAATGAGGCTTCTGCATACATCACTGTAGATTTCCATCAACTGGGAAACTCAGAACCACACGTGTACAAGACAACAGATTTTGGAACTTCCTGGAAATCTGTTGTCGGCGACCTTCCTGAATCGGTCTTCAGCTACGTTCATATTGTTAGGGAGGATCCAACCAGGCCTGGCCTACTTTATCTCGGAACAGAAAATTCATTGTATATCAGTTACAATGACGGCGATAATTGGCATAGCTTACAAGGAAATTTGCCTCACGCTCCTGTCCATTGGCTCACGGTTCAACCCCACTTCAACGACTTAGTGATAGGAACTTATGGAAGAGGTTTCTGGATTTTTGATGACATCACACACTTACAGCAGCTAAGTGACGAAGTCATCAATAGCGATATCCATCTCTTTTCACCACGAAATAGCTATAGATTTGTTCCCAGGGAGGGTAAGAATAGCCAGCCAGATGATCCTGCATCTGGTGATAATCCTGAGCCAGGAGCTTCGGTCAATTTTTACCTCAAAGAATATCAAGGTGACAACGCCCACCTTGTAGTCGAAGATGCAAGTGGAAACCATGTAAGAACAATCAATTTGCAGGAAGCGCAAAAGGGATTGAATCGCGCATACTGGGATCTACGATATGACCCTTCAGAAATGCCTATGCTCCGCACACCTGTTTTCGAACACAGCCACGTTCAACTAGGAGAAAATGGCTATAGGACACCTCCAGACGGAAGTGTTGTGAGACCCCTTGCCGTACCTGGAGAGTACACACTCAGGCTAGTCGTTGGAAACGATGCGCGTGAAGTCAAGCTTCAAATCCTACAAGACCCTCAATCTGAAGCAACCCCAGAAGAATTGCGCGAACAACTCGACTTCCAGTTGGAATTGCGAGATATGAGTAATGTAGTGTCAACTCTTATTAATCGGATAGAATGGGTACGTAAAGACATGATAGATATGCGCCAAAGATTCGGAACCAATGAGACATATAGTACACCCATTGATCTAGGAATAGAACTCGAACAAGCACTGATTAGCTTAGAGATGAAACTATTCGATCTGCGTTTAACTGGCGGATCAGCGCGTCAAGACACCATTAGGTGGCCTCGTCAACTCTGGGCAAAAATCTCCAGTCTTGCCCAGTATTCAGCCGGATCTGATGATAAGCCCACTGATCAGAGCTTGGAGGTAATGGACCTTTATAGAGTTAATATCGAACAATTCATGACTGACTGGAATGATTTTGAAAATGTTGATCTTAGATTGTTTAATGATATGCTAGCTGAATACGGGCTTACTCCAGTAGGGAGATAAATTGGACGGCTACACCTCGCCAGTTTATCTGTAAAGAGAACTAAATAAGATTATGGAGGCGGCGGGAGTCGAACCCGCGTCCGCAACTAACTCCTACAGAACTTCTACGTGCGTAGCGCCACTCTAATTTTTCATCGGGGCAGGTGAGCGGGCAACCAGGTCCCAGACTAGCTATCCGAACATCTCATCTTCAGTTGTGATAGCTCCAACCGAAAACCAGCTCGATTTATCGACGCTTCAGAGATTTCCCTCGAGCTGGGAAATCAAGAAACGAGCACGTAAGCTTAGTTACGCAGCCATCGCCATTTCTGTGTTGGCAATTACAAGTTTTCCCAGAGGATTAACGAGGGCCCGGGGACCTCGGCACGCAGTTCCATATTCACTAATCACGTCGAAACCGTGACGCCCCCCAAATCATATTCGATTATTCAGAGGACAATAAAATAACACTTTGTATAGAAATGTCATCCAGAATGTGAGTTTACCCTACCCCGCAAACTCACATTTGCATCTAGATAAACGCTAAGTAGATCTTCAACTTCTTGGAAGGACAAGGCTTCGAACAACTGTTGCCGCAAATTCCGACCCCCTGGTAATCCTTTGGTGTACCATCCAAGATGCTTTCTGAAATCTCTTAAAGCTTTGTCGGGATTTACTTCAAAAAGAGATCCATTGTGAGCATGTTCTAAACAAATCTTAAATCTTTCGAAAACATCAGGATCTTCTGGTATCGGCTGCCTTTCTAGAGCTGCCCTCGCTTGCCTGAATATCCAAGGACTACCATGAGAACCCCTCGCGATCATAATCCCAGCACATCCGGTTTTTTCTTTCATTGCTAACGCTTTGGGACCATCATGAACATCTCCATTACCTACCACCGGAACGTCTAGAGCATCTACTAGGCTTGCTATTTCGTCCCATCTGGCATGACCGGAGTACATGTCAGTTCTAGTCCTTGCATGTAAGATTACCATCTGAGAACCGGAGTCCTGACACCTAAGCCCTATAGTTACAGGATCTCTTGATGGCTCATCAAATCCACTACGAATTTTCGTACTGACAGGGAGATGTGTGTTCCCAACAACAGACCGTATGATTTTTTCCACTAAATCCAAGTCTCTAAGACAACCAGATCCACCATTTCTTTTAACTATCTTTTTTACTGGGCAGCCAAAATTAATATCTATAAAATCTGGCCGAAATAAATCGGTCACTAGAGCTGAAGCTTCTCCCATCCTTTTTGGATCAGATCCAAAGATTTGGATACTGATTGGACGTTCATCTTCCTGAAAAGCAAGATGCCTTCTGGTCTGGGGATTCCCCTGCATGATTCCATCGGCACTCACAAACTCAGTGGAAACCACATCTGCACCGAATCTGCGACACAGTCTTCTAAAGGGAGATTCACTCACTCCAGCCTGAGGGGCGAGAAACAGTGGGGTATATCCATTTGGGAAAAGATGGGATAATTCACCTTTAAAGTTCATCCCTGTTCTCCCTCAAAGGCTTCGTCACATGAACGCCAACAGCGCCGGAACCGAGATTTCTCAACTAATTACGATGCGCATGACCGTGTTACGGGTATCCATGGGCACAGCATCAACAACACTTTCTTTGAATGGATCTCCAGGGCTAATCGTATT